>Ga0182010_10000481_pt1 | contig 22835 bp, 14 predicted proteins | sample 611E1MmetaG_FD_120488 | JGI IMG/M metagenome (GOLD analysis project Ga0182010, IMG submission 120488) | Permafrost microbial communities from Stordalen Mire, Sweden - 611E1M metaG | ecosystem: Environmental > Terrestrial > Soil > Wetlands > Permafrost | place: Sweden: Stordalen | collected... | reverse complement strand
TCACACCGCTGCGCTGGCTGCCCTGCGCGCGGTCGGGATCGATCCGGCGCGCTTCTTTGCCATCCAGGCGCGCACCGGTGCTGCATCGATCAAGCCAGCCGCAGGGCCAGCGCGGACCATTCTGGCAGCGCCCGAAGCGACGGGCGTCGAGCGCGTGTTTCTGGTTGGCGATCACGTTGCCGACATGGGCTCGGTCCTGGCCGCCCGTCGGGTCCTGCCTGGGTTGGAGCTTGTGGCCATCGGGCATGCGCACTCCATGGCCGAAGGTCCCAGGCTTGAGGCGGCCGGGGCGGATTTCGTGGTCACCGAGGTCAGCGAGGCGGCTGAGCTGATCCGCGCCCCGCGCAGCCCGCACAGTCTATCCATGGTGCTGCTGGCCTGGAACGAGGAGGCTTCCATCGCGGCCGCCGTACGCGACTGCCGGCGCGTCGGTCGCTTGTGGCTATCCGGCTACGAGATCATCGTGGTCGACGATGGCTCGTACGATGGCACCGCGGCCCGGGCCGAGGCCGCCAGCGAGGGTGACGTGCGAGTCGTGCGCCATGCCCGCAACCTGGGCATGGGCGCGGCCATGCGCAGCGGATACGCCGCTGCCGGTTGCGAATACATCGCCCACCTTCCGGCCGACCGCCAGGTCCGGCCGCAATCGCTCCTGGCCTTCCTTCCCTGGCTCACGCCAGAGACCACGGTGGTCAGCACCTACGTCACGCCACCTTCGGGCGAGCAGCGGCGCCTGCTGTCGCTTGCCCTCCGTCTGGTGGTGCAAGGGTTGGGCGGCCTGCGCGTGAACTTCGCTGGCACCTACGTCTTTCACCGGCGCTGGCTCGATGCGATCGATCTGGCCAGCGTGCGAAGCGAAACCTTCCTGTTCAGCTTCGAGTTGCTGGAGCGGTTGCGCCGGGCGGGCAGCCGCTTTGCCCCGGTCACCATCCGCCCGTTCGTGCGCGAGGTCGGACAAAGCCGCGAGGTGGCCTTGCGGCGGATTGTGCGCGTGTTGGGTGAAATCGCCCGCCAGCGGATGCGAAGCCTCAGGTCTGCCTAGTACCGCCTCTCGCAGGTTCGTAGCTGGTTGGGCGGCCGGGTTGACGGCGGCCCCTGAAGGTCCCCTACTCTAGGGCTTTGTCGATGTGGCTGAGGGCATCCGGACGGAGGCCAAAGCTGGCCCGGACCAGGTTGACGTCCACCACGGTCTTCACCGAAAGAGGCAGCTCGACCGGATGGTTTTCCACCTTCCAGTCATTGTCCGCGAGGTCAAATATGAGATTCGCAGCCTGCAAGCCGAGAGCTTCATGATCTGGCACAACCGCCAAAGTCCCCAGCGGGGAACTCGGCTCAACCAGATTAGACACTCCCACAATGAGTGGCAGTCTGGCGTCGCTCAGTTCCGTGCGCCACGCATCGTCGACAAACTTCGCATCGCGTACTAGGCCATTGTCATTGAGCATCCAGATGGCGTCGACTTTGCTGCCGTTGGCGAGGTCGTGAAGAGCTCCACGCAGCCCGGCTGCTGTCACATCGTTGGGCACAGAGACGCCGATGAGCTCTACGTGTTCCTTGGCCGCGAGGGATTTCTGGTGTTCTACGAATTTTCGGAACGGCGGGCGATAAATGACCCCCACGCGGTTGATCGGAGCGCTCATCACCGATCGCAGGTGAACGAAGGCGGTGACACCGGGGACCTCATAGGCGATGCCCGTGGCGCGCCGAAGTCGAGCCTGCACTTCCTCGACGAAAGAGGCCATCAAGAGGACCGCCGGGGGCATGGGGGCGGTGGGATGGGCTGTCTGGTACTGGCGATACAGCTTCATGGTTGCGTTGTTCATCAACACGACGCACACCGGATTCACGACTTCGATGGCTGCGGCGAGGTCCGCAGGCGTGCTTTCCGGCCCGACGGCGAGAGTGTAGATGTTGAAGTTCTTTCTTACCTCCGATACCAAGCTCTTGCGGACTTCGACGAAATTCGGTGAGTTTGGCATGGCGATGAGGAGGGTCGGAGCACCACTTCGTGCAGGCGGATCCACGATGGGAGGCAAATCAGGCATGGGCGTGGGTGAGACCGACTCATAGCCAGTTGTCGCGCAGCCTGCGAGGAACACGAGCAGGGTGGTCGAGAACGCGGCCAACCTCCAATGAGGGGTGCGGGGCGCAGTCATTGCACGCTCCAGGAGTCGATGCCCAAGAGGCGTTTCGAGGGTGCGTCGAGTTCTTGAAAGCATCTGACGATGACGTCGCGGACGGCCGGATTCAACACCGCGACGGCAGGAAGGCCTACCGGGCCCCCTGGCAGTTCCTTGGTCTTGATGACAAGGCGGGTTCGTTCCAGCAGACGGCTCAGCATGGAACGAGGAAGAACGATTCCGTCGGCCGCGGAAAACTCGAGAAGGGGCAAGAGATCTTCGATCTTTGCCACCCGCTTGATCTTCACGTCTGTCGCCTTGAGCAGGCCATTGAGGAAGGTCTGCGTGCCATCGCGGCCGAGTAGGTCGACGACGCCAATGGTTTTCCCGGCCAATGAGCCTTCCAAGGGCTGGTTGACCGAGGCGAGGACATAGGGCTCGGCACTCTGCCCACCGCGGTTCCCCTGCAGGGACGGCGCCTTCCCCCGTTGCTCCAAGACCGCCCTAATGCTTAGGACCGCATCGGGACGGCCGGTGGTCAACCCTTCTTCAAAGTCCCGAAAGCGCCCGAACACGACAATGCCGAGTTGGGGCAGATGCTGTTGGAGCGTCTTCTCCACGACGCTCGACTTGGCATCGAGCTGGAGAAAAACATGCACCGCCGGCTTGGCGCCTTGGGCCATCGCCGATCGCGCCGGGTGGGAAGGGTGCAGAAGCCCCAGGCCCAGCAAGAGCCATGCGATGGGTCGAGGCGGGTGTCGGTTGCGGCGGAGGGTCATGGGGCTGCCTATGCTGCGGCTTCCACGGATTCAACGCCGAAGCGCGGTCCCACCTCGGGCAGCGGAAAAATGAAGCGGAAACAGGTGCCTTGGCTGGCCTGGGTGGTGACTGCGATCTGGCCGCCCAGGTCGTCCACCTGTTGACGGATTGCGGAAAGGCCAATGCCGCGTCCGGAAACCGCGGTAACATCTTTCTTGGTGCTCAATCCTGAGGCGAACATCGCGCTAAGCAAGTCATCCTCGGTGGTACTGGGCAGTCCCATCCTGACCGCGGCGGCCCTCACCGCGTCCCAGTTGACACCGCGGCCCCAGTCCTCGATTTCAACCACCAGCCTGCGGTTGCTGACCGCCGTCGAGAAGCGCAGCCTGGGCCGTCCCGACTTGCCAGCCTGTTCGCGTTCAGAGGGCGTCTCCAGACCATGGTCAACCGCATTGCGCACGACATGAACCAAGTCAGTCCAGAAACCGGCCCAGGCTTTGGGCGCCAATCGCACACCGTGGGGTTGAATCTCAACCTCAATCTCGCCTTTGCCTAGTCGGCCGGCCAGCGCCACGGCGTAGCGGCTCAAGCGCTTGAGCGGCATTTCGGACGACTCCAGCCACCACGAGGCCAAGCGATCCAAGATATGGGAGGTGGGCGCACCAGCGCGGATCTCTTCCTCGAGCTTCTCGACCTCCTTGGTACTAAGTTCGAGCACGTTGCGGCCCTTGTCGCCCAGGAAGCTCTTCAGGGCCTCATTCAACGTGGCCCAGCGCTGTTCCAGTGGCGCGAGCGCTTCGGCCGGCAGCGGCGTCGACCGGTCGGCCAAATTGTCCTCGGCTTGGTGACATAGATTGGAGACGATGGTGAAGCCCATGAGCGCGGCGTTGCCCTTCAAGGTGTGCAGGATCCACTGTTGCACGGGCAGGTCGGCGCCGTGCAGCTGTCTGAACAGATCGGTGGCCTCATCGATGAAGGAAAGGAAACCGGTGCGATCCCTGGTGAGGGCTTCGAACATCGCGAGGATTTCTTTGCGCTCGGCTTCCTGGCGGGCGTGTAGCAGTTCCACCGTCACGTCGTTGATGACAATGAGCAGACCGTCGAATTGATCACCCTTCAGGATGGCGAAGTAGGAGCAACGGAACTCGCGGCCGCCTTGACGCAGGCGGGCCGGCATCTGTTCAATGCACAATTCCCGCGGAAGAAAGTCCTCGATCAAGGCTTCGTAGCCCATACCAAAGCTGGCGGCGTACATCGCGTCGGCCTTGGCGATATAGTCCACGAACTTGGTTTCGCCTTGGTACGAACCAAACCAGCGGTCTACGATCGCGGAACGTTCCTGCGCCAGCAGACCCGAGGTTGAGACGGTGAGGAAGCCTTGGTTGACATTGTCCAAGACCAAGCGCATGTCACGGTTGCGGTCCGCCAACGCGCGGGTGCGCTCCTGCACCTTGATTTCCAGGGTGCGGTTCATGTGCTCGAGCCGTTCGTAGGAATCCTTCAATTCGGCGACCATGTTGTTGAAGGCGCCGCCGAGCATCTCCAGTTCGTCGCCGCTGGTTATGTTGACCCGGGTGTCGCGGTGTCCAGCGGCGAGGGCATTCGCCGCTTGGGTCAAGTCGGTCACCGGGCGGGTGATGCGGGCGGCGGATTGCTGGCTGCGCAGCGCACCCATGACGATGGTCACGGTGCCGAGCAACAGCAGCAGGCCCACCGTGAGTAGGAGGGCGCGCCGGGAATCGGCGCGGGCCTCGCTCAGCGCCTTCTGCAGAGGACGGTCTGATAGGCCGTAGGCGAGGGTGCCGAGCGGCGTACCCTTGTCGTCGACAACCGGGATCGAGAATTCGAAGACGTTCTGTCCCAGGGCACGGCGGTAGCTCACCTGCACGCCCGGTTTCCTTTTCGCCTTCACATCGATGGCGAGCTGTTTCCAATCGTCGGATCCCTTGGCGGAACCTTGCCGGGTGGCGAAGCCCCACGCCTTCTGCTCCTCATCGAGGAAAAGGCCGTAGACAAGCTGTTCGTCCTTTTCCAGTGTCCGTTCGACCAAGCGCGCCACGTCGCCGAACGCGTTGTCCATGACCAGGTCGCGCAAGCCTAGGGCTTGGTTGACAACCAGCCCGCTGCCCTTGTGCTCGATGCTGGCGCGCAGGTGTTCCTCGATGGTCTTCAGCGTCTTCCGCGAGGTGAAGTAGCCCATCCCCGCTACCACCAGCAAGGTTGCCGTCGAAACCACGATGAGCGTCGCGATCATCGTTCGAACCAGTTTCGCGCGCAGACTCGTCCTCATCGCGGGTTTCCTGCAAGAATCAGCGGCAGAACGGTCGAGGAGCTTGAACTGGCTTGGGGAGTCCCGTCAGTGCGTGTCCAAGACCCTCCGCGGGTTCGGTTGGCGGTGAGGAACAGGAGCGTCTTCTCAAGCATCTCGCTGGTCTGCCGAAGAGGCACTGTCGAAGGGGCCAACGCAGCAGTGGGCAGTCCGCCGCCCTGATAGAGGAACCCTAGCGGACTTGAGCTCGTTCGAGTTTCCACCGAAAGGGACATGAAGAGGTCGTGATGCCTGGTGATTCCAACGAAGCGCGGCTGGCTGAGACTCTCGCCCAGTGCACGGCCGAACTGCTCGCCGAATTGGGGGTGCAGTTCGAGCGGCTCACCGGGGTACGGCAGCCGCCACCCACCGGCGAGATTATTGCGGCCTTCGGCGGGTTTGGCAACGATGAACTTTGGGGATCGTTTACACTCTTGGGTCCCAGCAAGGTCTTTGCGCGGCTTCACCCCTTGCCCCCCACCATGCCGCAGCGCGACCTGACTGACTGGGCCTGCGAGCTCGTGAACCAGTCGGTCGGCCGCTTTCACAACCGGCTGCTGGCCTACGGGGTCAAGCTGGCTCCTGGCGTTCCGCAGAGCGCGTTGGCGGAGGAGTTGCGCCTCGCCTCCAGTCTCAGGCCCTCTCGGATTCCGATTTCTTTCGCCATCGATGGCATGGTGTTGGAAGGTTGGCTTGAACTTGAGATAGCACCAAGTTTTCGACTCGCGGAAAGCCCTTTGGACGAAGAAGCGGCAGCCCTTAAGGAGGGCTCCATGGTCCTTTTCTAGAACCTGCGGCGCGATGTCATGAGCAAGAAGTCCATCCTAATAGTCGACGACTCCCTCACGGTCCGGCAGCAGGTCTCCGTGACTTTGAAGTCAGCGGGGTACCAGACGGTCGAGGCCTGTGATGGACAGCAAGGTGTGGATGCCTTGCGCGGGCATGCAGAAATCGCCATGGTCTTGTGCGACCTCAGGATGCCCTGCATGAACGGGCTCGAGTTTCTTGACACCATCAGGGGCGACGCGGCAGGGCCCCCCGTGCCTGTGGTCATGCTGACCACGGATGGATCGCCTGATCTCATCGCCCGGGCCAAGCGCGCCGGGGCCAAGGGTTGGATCGTGAAGCCGTTCCAGACCGAGCTTCTTCTGGCAGCCGTGCGTCGCATCGCGGGCGAGCCAGGCTGATCCACCGCCGCAGCCAGGAAAGCGCGAGCAGGGCGGTGCTGCGGGCAGAGGGCTCGTACCGCCTCTCGTAGGTTTGTAGCTGGTTGGGCGGCCGGGTTTACGGCGGCGGTACCGGTGGCCGGCGCCGGCAGCCGGTCCCGGATTCGGATCCGGTTACCGGTCCCGGAACCGGTAACCTGAACCAGCTGCGGATTTCCAAGAAGGGCTACTAGGGCCTGACCAGCCCTAAGGTCCTGTGCCGATGTGCCGAGTACTTAGAGTAGCACCCGGTTGGACTGTGCAAAGAAGGAACTCGATGGCCGCAAGCAGGCTCAACGACTGGCTGTCCCAGTTCCGTTCGTGGCACGAAAAGTCCGAGAGTGGGACCGTGGGCGTGGATCGCCTGCCCGCCCGCATGCAGGCCCGTCTCGAAGGGTCGAGGCCTCGGCTTTGTTTCGACGCGGCATGGCCAACCGCCGGATTGCAGGGATGGCACAAGCGCTTGAGAGCCGCTGCGGTTGCCGCCTCAAACAACCGATTGCCAGAACGAAGCCCGATGCATGCTTTGTGTGAAGCTCGTTGTCGTCTATCGCGCCTGCGCAAGAAATTGCTGATATCCGGGCTGCTCCCTCTGTTCTGGTTCGCGACAGGTGGACTGAGCGAGGTCTTCGCCCAGACGTTGCCCGACGGCGAGGCCGCCCAGGCACCCTCGCCGGACGCGGCATCACCGCCCGCGCCATCGGGTGATGAGTCGCAGGCGGAGGAACCAACGCCGCCAAGCGGAGAGCAGCTAGCCAAGAAACCACTGCCGTCAAGCGAAGAGCCGCCAGCAGAGGCGCCTCCGCCCACGTCCGACGTCAGCGAGGAGATGCCGATGGACGTAATGATACAGCCATCAGATGACCTCCTGGTGTCGAAGCAACCGACTTTCAAAGGTCAGGAGGACCTGAGCCTCGAAGCTCTGCTCAATATCGACATATCGGTGGCCTCCAAGAGCCTCATGAAGCAGAGCGAGGCGCCGTCCATCGTGACCGTCATCACGCGCAGCATGATTGAGGCGCTTGGCGTTCGCAGCGTGGCCGAAGCCCTGCGAGACGTCCCCGGCTTCTACATTGTCGACGATGGCGTGACATCAAACATCGCGGTGCGCGGAATCAATGCCGGCCCCAATTCATGGAGCCGCATTGTCAAAGTCATGGTTGACGGACACCCGGTGACCGACTACAGCACGGGCGGCACGTTTCTCGGGCCAGAGCTGATCCCGATTGAAGCGGTCGAGTCCATCGAGGTCATACGCGGCGCCGGTTCGGCCCTCTACGGCGCAAACGCCTTTTTGGGGGTCATCAACATCGTAACCAAGAAACCGAAAGAAAAGGGAACCTACGCCGAAACCGGTGCAGAGGCCGGTGCAATCCGTACCAATCTCGGGGGAAGCGGGCATGTCCTGGGCAGCGTGGCCGTCGGCGACAAGCGGCTTTCCTATATTATGGTCTCAGCACGACACGACCAATTCGACCGCTCTGGGCTGCAAGTTCCTAATGGCTCGCCCAATCAGCAAGCCTACGCAGGGCAATCAAGCCATGGCGATCTGACCCGTCCCACCAGCTTCGTGGGCAAGGGCGTCTTTGATCTCGGGAGGCTCGGCAATCTAGCCACGCAGTACCATTTTCAGCGCATTGATGCGATGGCCGAGTTCTCAGACCTCAGCATTCTGAGCCACGACAACCGCATCGTACGCTCCAACAACATTGCGGGGGCCGACCACAACCTCTCCTTCCTCAATGATGCCCTGCTCTTGCACACGTTTGGAACCTATACCGTCACGCAGGATCTCCCCGATCAGACGCTGGACACTGGCGATCCCCTGTATACATACCGGCGCGAACGAATGGACCGCACATATCAGGTGGGATCCGAATTGTCCTATCACTACAAAGACCATTCAGCCCTCTTGGGCGCTGACTACATGTCCACCTCCGACACTGGAGATACCGCCTACCAAGTAGTCCGGCAAACGGGAAATGCACAGAACGGTGGAAACCAAATTCTCTTTGCTCCCGGTCATTCCCTCCAATACGGCAACACCGGGGTTTTCGCCCAAGTCATTGTCCGTCCCCAGAAGAAGGTCGGGATTACCGGTGGCATGCGCTACGACTGGAACGACAGATTCGGCAATTCATTCAACCCGCGCCTCGCAGTCGTGCTCCAGCCGCTACCGAGTCTGTATGTGAAGGGCCTGTACGGAACCTCTTTCGTGCCGCCCACGCCCGTGCAACTCTACGCCGTGCCGCTGCGCTTTGATGGCGGAGTTCTGGGAAACAGCCGGCTCAAGAATCAAAGGGCGAAGACCGCCGAGTTGCAGTTTGGTTACCGGGCAAAAGAAACCCTAGACGTGGCCCTCAATGGTTTCTACACCGTGATCGACGATCGCATCGAATTCGAGCAGCTTGGCAATCAAATGGAAGCCATGAACCTGACTAGAAGCCGCTCCTGGGGCGTCGAGCTCGCGTCCTACTTGAATCGCAGGCCAGTGTTTGCTCGGTTCGCGGGCTCGTACGAGAGTACCAGGTCAGACGTGCCGACCCTGCCTCCGCTGTGGTGGAATCGGCTCTACGCCACAAATGGTCCCGGTGGAAATCAGTCGCTGGGCTTTCCGCAATTGATGGGCAGCGCGACGCTCGGGATTACCTTGCCGCAGTACCATCTTCAGACGGCGTTGAGCGCGCGAGTGACAAGCTCGCGCAAGACATCGGCGGCCAATAGCTACGTGGCGGGGAAGGCCTATCTTCTCGATTCCTACACCCTGCTGGATTTCAACGTGTCCAGCCTGGACCTGAGACTCATCGGAAAACGGCTTACCAAGTGTTCGCTGCATGTGAACAATGTTCTCAACCGGAAGTACGCCGAGCCGGGGTTCTTGGGCGTGGACGTCCCTTCGGCCGGTGTTGGGGTCTTCCTGAATATCACCCAGGAGCTAGGAACCCCGTGAGACAACGAATTGGGGTATCAGTTCTTCGGCCACTGACAGGGGATAGGGGAGTTGGTGGCCATGATTGAAAAGAAGAGGAGATTGAGCATGAGAAGATTGAACATGAGGGAGACATTGAGTGCTTTGTTGAGTATTGTTGCGACAATCGCAGTATATGGCGGTTGCGGAAGTAGCAACAGCGGAGGGGCGGATGCCAGCGCCTACGGGCCGACCAAGGTCCTGTTTTCGATGCCGGCCACCGGATCCTTGGCCGACCAGGCCGTGGTATGGGAGGCGGCTGCCCAACTGGCGCAAACCGAGATCAACAAGGCGGGGGGGTTGATGGGTCGGCAACTGACATTGGACATCCAGGACTCGCAAATGAATCCCGCCGTTGCCGTCACCATGGCCCAGACGCTATTGGACAGCGATCATGCATCATTCTATTTGACCGCTGATGGGACAGCGGCCGCGGATGCTGTCCTGCTGGCGACTCTTCCAAAGCCAGTGATCACGCTTGCGTCGACGGCCGGGGGTGTCCAGTTGGTCACCGACGACAGCACAGATTCATGGTTCCGCACAGCCGATTCGGTTACCTTGGAAGGCAGCGCAACGGCTCGGGCTGCCCTCGACAAGGGGGCCACGACCATGGCGATCCTTCAAGGCAACAATCCCTACACGCTGGGTTGCGCTGCCGCAGCCGCGTCGTATTTCCAACAGAATGGTGGCACTATAACCGCGCAGGTTACGTTTCCGTATGCGCCGAGCACGACCTATGACTACGCGGCCGACCTTGCGACCGCGAGCGCTGGGGCTCCCGATGCTATCTATCTCGCGCCTCACCCGGCCGTGGGCATTTCCTTCCTAAAGGCCTGGACGGCGACTGGCACCGGGAAATTTGCTGGCCAGTGGTACCTGAATGAGGATCTGGGGACGCCCGCGATACCAACCAACGTAGGGGTGGCTGCGGTCGAGGGCATACGCGGCGTCAAGCCGGCGGGAAACGCGGCTGCATACGCCACCATGCTCGCGGCGTTCACCGCGGCCTATGGCACCCAATCGGGAAATCCGACTATTCCACGCGTGGCCGAAACCTACGACGCCGTGTATTTGATGGCACTCGCCATGGTGCAGGCTGGCACCACCACCGACGTCGATGCCCTTCGAACGGCACTCCGGGCGGTTGCGAATCCGCCTGGGACGGTGGTTGGCCCGGGTCAGTTCGCCCAGGCGATCGCGCTCATCCAGACAGGCACGGACATAAACTACGAAGGCGCCAGTGGCACGTGCGACTTTGACGACCAGGGCAACGTCGACCCGCTTATGGCGGAATGGTCGCTTCAGAGCGGGAACTTCACCGTCCTGCGAACCTTCAGTCCATGACCGGCCGCGGCCCGCGGTTTCGCCGCCCCACTTATGGCGCAGAAGAGACGTACTGACCAGAGCCGACTACGAGCACCAGAGCGCCGGCTTGCGCGGTGTTCGAAGTCACGCCCGGGGCGGTTGTCGCGGGAAACCCGGTGAACCTTGCGTAGCGGTTGCTGGCGGGCACGTTGTACATCCCGTGCCCCAGCAGCACAGTCCGGCGAGGAAGCCACCAGGACTTCATAGGCCGACTGGCTCAGGCCGCGTGCCTTGCTGTCGGAGGACTCAAGCTCCCAAGCCAGGCGGGGCGTGGCGGTCTGAATGCCCAGGGGCGCATCACGCCGCGCGCATCGCAAGCGGACAGCGACTACGGGGCTATCCGCGATGCCCCCTTGCCCACCCAGGCTTGCGCCCCCAGTACCGCTCACCCCGCCCTTGCCTGTGCAGGCCGGCTGATTCATACAACTTTACGAGGTAGCAACACCCCTGCAACAGGGCCGTCGCTATGGTGGTGTCAGACGCAATCGGGGGATGCAACATGCGACGCAAGTACCTAGCACGGCTTGAGCGGGCTCCGGCAAACTGCAACCGCAAGGGCCTGGAGCCGTCGCCTGAGGCGCGAGATGGGCGTTCGGTGCTGGGACAGGCGCAGGTCCCTGGGGGCGACGAACGCGATCGGCCGGATTGCCCCGGCTACCACGGATGGGACCTGTGTGCCTCGTGCGTGCGTCGAGTGGCGATCGCCCGGCGCCACCGGGCCCGCCAGATGTGGCTGCTGGCACGAGATCTGTGCACGTCCGCCGCGCTCCATGGAATGGAAGGGCGCGGGTCCGCCGCGAGCCGCACCCTGCGCCTCGCCGTTAAGGTCCTGCGTGACCGTGCTGGCATCGCCGAAGCTGAGCGCGGTCGAGATTGATTCCAGATCCTGCGGTGCCAGTTTGCCTCGTTGACAAACCGGGTGCGTCGGGTAGTTTCCGAAGGGAATTGGCCGGTTGGCCCTCTTGGTCGAGGTGTTGATCGGAGAAAGTTACCAAGTTTCTTGGACGTACCTTCTGTATCCTCGCTGCTGGTGGTTTTCTTCCGAACCGGGCGCGTGCCCAGGAAGGTCGTGGTGGCGTCTGGCGCCTTGCTGGTAGTCTTGGCCGCCCTGTCGGCGTGCGGTGCGAGCAAGTCGGGTGCGGCCGTTGAGCCGCGGGGGGCGCGTGCGGTGCCGGTTCTGCCGGCCACCGTGGTTCGGCGCGATGTTCCGGTTTACCTGGAAGGCATCGGCAGCGTGGTGGCGTACAAGACGGTTACCGTGCGGACCCAGGTGGACGGCCGGCTGATCCAGGTTCTGTTCCGCGAGGGTCAGGCCGTCCGCAAGGGAGAGGTGCTGGCCCAGATCGACCCGCGGCCATTCCAGGTCCAGCTTCACCAGGCTGAGGGTGCGCTGGCACGTGACCGAGCCCAACTGGAAAACGCGAATCTGGTGGTGAAACGCGACAAGGAGCTGGTGGGGCAGAAGCTCATCGCCCAGCAGCAGCTCGATACCGATCAGGCGGTCACCGGTCAGACTGAGGGAACGGTCCGTATCGACCAGGCGGCAATCGAGAGCGCGCGATTGAATCTGGACTACGCCCGCATTACCTCGCCGGTGGACGGGGTCACCGGCGTGCGGCTGGTCGATCCGGGTAACGTGGTACACGCCGCTGATCCCGGCGGCATCGTGGTGGTGACTCAGCTCGATCCGGTGGCTGTACTCTTCAACCTGCCTCAGGACGAACTACCACGCATCAGCGACCAGATGGCACACGGTAAGCTGAGCGTGGAGGTGTACGGCCGCGATGGCGCGACCGCCCTGGGAAAGGGACAACTCGAACTCATCGACAACCAGATTAACCAGGCCACCTCCACCCTGCGCCTCAAGGCCATCGTGCCCAATCCCGAGCGCCACCTGTGGCCCAACCAGTTCGTCAAGGCACGCCTGCTGCTCACCACACACAAGGGCGCGTTGGTGGTGCCCGCCTCGGCCTTGCAGCGCGGCCCCGACGGCACCTTCGTCTATGTCATCGGCGCTGACCAGACCGTCACGGCGCGGCCGGTGGAGGCCGTCGCGCCCGCGAGCGATTTCGCCATCGTCGACAAGGGTTTGAGCGCGGGCGAGATGGTGGTTGCCGACGGACAAAATCAGCTACGGCCGGGCAGCAAGGTGTCGGTGCGCGAGCCCGGCTCATCGGGCGGCGGCCGCGGGGGCGGCGGGGCCCGGCCAGGCGGCTCGGGCGAGCGAGGCGGCAGGGGTCGCGGCGACAAGCAATGAGCGTATCCGAGCCGTTCATCCGGCGTCCGGTGGCGACATCTTTGTTGACCGTCGGGCTGTTGCTGTCCGGCTTGCTCGGTTACCGCCAGCTTCCCGTGTCCGCGCTGCCCCAGGTGGACTATCCCACCATCGTGGTGGCCACGGCGCTGCCGGGAGCCAGTGCGGAGACCATGGCCTCGGCGGTGACCACGCCTCTCGAACGACAGTTCGGCCAGATGCCGGCGCTCGGCCAGATGACCTCGGTATCGAGCTTCGGCAACTCCCAGATCACGCTGCAGTTCGATCTGAATCGCGACATCGACGCGGCCGAGCAGGACGTGCAGGCTGCGATTAACGCGGCGTCGAACCTGCTGCCCGCGTCGCTCCCGGCGCCACCTACCTACAGCAAGAGCAACCCGGCCGACTCGCCCATCCTCACCTTGAGCATCAGCTCGGACACCCTGCCGCTCGACCAGGTCGACGACGTAGCGGATTCTATCCTGGCGCAGAAGATCGCGCAGGTGGCGGGCGTGGGGCTGGTCACCATCAACGGCGGTCAGAAGCCGGCGGTGCGCGTGCAGGTTGACCCCGCGGCGCTGGCCGGCGCTGGACTCAGCCTGGACGACGTCCGAAAAATCCTGGTCGCCGCCAACGTCAATCAGCCCAAAGGCAACCTGGACGGTCCTCGCCAGAACTACACCCTGGCCACCAACGATCAGCTCGCGCGTGCGTCCAGCTTCCGGCCGCTGATCCTGGCCTACAGCAACGGCGCGCCCATCCGCCTGCAGGAAGTGGCCAACGTCATCGACGGGGTGGAGAACGACGAGTTGGCGGGCTGGTCCGACGGCAAGCGCGCCATCATCGTCAGCGTGCGGCGCCAGCCCGGGGCCAACGTCATCGAGGTGGCCGACCGGGTGAAGGCACTGCTGCCACGCCTGTACACGGCCTTGCCCCAGGGCGTGGATGTGAACGTGGTCAGCGATCGCACGGAAACCGTGCGTGCCTCGGTGGACGACGTCCAGTTCACCCTGGCGCTGAGCGTGCTGCTGGTGGTGGCCGTGATCTACCTGTTTCTGCGCAGCCTGCGCGCCACCATCATTCCCGGTGTGGCCGTGCCGCTGTCGCTGGTGGGCACCTTCGGCATCATGTACCTGTGCCATTATAGCCTGAACAACCTGTCCCTGATGGCGCTCACCATCTCCACTGGCTTCGTGGTCGACGACGCCATCGTGATGATCGAGAACATCTCCCGCTACATAGAACAAGGCGAGCCGCCCTTCCAGGCGGCGCTGAAAGGCGCCAAGCAGATTGGCTTTACTATCGTGTCGCTGACCGTGTCGCTGGTGGCTGTCTTGATTCCTCTGCTCTTCATGGGCGGCATCATCGGACGCCTGTTTCGCGAATTCGCGGTTACGCTCAGCATCGCCATTGGCGTGTCGGCGATTTTGTCGCTGACCCTGACCGCCATGATGTGCGCGTTCTTGCTGCGCGCCCACGAGCAGCCGGGGTGGCTGGCCCGCCAGTTCGAGCGCGGCTTTACCGCGATGATGTCGGTCTACCAACGCAGCCTGGGCTGGGTCATGCGCCACCAGCCCGCCACCCTGGCGGTGACTGTGGCCACTGTGGCGCTGACCGTGGCGCTGGCGGTGATCGTGCGCAAGGGCTTCTTCCCGCAGCAGGACACCGGCATGATCGTGGGGGTGACCGAGGCGCCGGCCGACGTGTCTTTCGCCAGCATGATGTCGCGCCAGCGCGCGCTGGCTGATGTCGTGCGCGCGGATCCAGATGTAGCGTCGGTGGTGTCCTACATCGGCGCCGACGGCACCAATCCCACGCCCAACACGGGAAGGCTGGCCATCACCCTGCGCCCGCGTGGGGCGCGCAGCGCGAGCGCGAGCGAGATCCTGCGGCGACTGCGGCTCCAGGCCCAGGGCGTGGAGGGGACCTCGGTGTTCTTCCAGATTGTGCAGGATCTACAGATCGACAGCCGGGTTAGTCGCACCCAGTTCCAGTACACGCTCGAAGACGCGGACGTCGACCAACTGGGCGAGTGGGCGCCGCGGGTGCTGGCCCGGCTGGAGAAGCTGCCGGAGCTGCGCGATGTGACCAGCGATCAGCAGACCTCGGGTCTGCAACTGCGGCTGACTGTCGATCGCGACACGGCCTCGCGTTTCGGCATCTTGCCCCAGGCGATCGATGACGTGCTCTACGATGCTTTTGGCCAGCGCCAGGTGTCGATCATCTTCACGCAACTAAACCAGTACCGTGTCATTCTGGAGGTGAAGCCGGAATTCCAGAACAACCCAGCGGCATTGGAGAATATCTACGTCCGTTCGCAAACCGGCGACCAGGTGCGATTGAGCGCGTTTACCCACTTCGAGCCCGCGCGCACGCCCCTGGCGGTCACGCACCAAGGGCAATTCCCGGCGGTGACCATCTCGTTCAACGTGGCATCGGGTCTGGCGCTGGGCGACGCGGTGGACGCCATCCACCGCGCCGAGGCTGAGATCGGCATGCCGGCCACCGTGCGCGCCAACTTCGTGGGCACGGCGCAGGAATTCAAGAGCGCGCTGGCCAGCGAGCCCTTTCTCATCCTCGCCGCCTTGCTCACGGTCTACATCGTGCTCGGCGTGCTCTACGAAAGCTACATCCACCCGGTGACGATACTGTCGACGCTGCCCTCGGCGGGGGTGGGCGCGTTCCTGGCGCTCATGTTGACCGGGACCGAGTTCAGCATCATCGCGCTTATCGGGATCGTGTTGTTGATTGGCATCGTGAAGAAAAACGCCATCATGATGATCGACTTTGCGCTGGAGGCCGAGCGGGTGGACGGGCTGCCACCACAAGAGTCCATCGTGCGGGCCTGCCTGCTGCGCTTCCGGCCCATCATGATGACCACCATGGCCGCGTTGCTGGGCGGGCTGCCGCTGGCTCTGGGCAGCGGCACCGGCTCCGAACTGCGGCGTCCGCTCGGCATCTCGATTGTGGGTGGACTCCTGATTTCGCAATTGCTGACTCTCTACACCACGCCGGTCATCTACCTGTACATGGATAGGCTGGCTCGCCTGCTGCGCCCCGGACGTGCTCGTAACGTCACGGCAGCGCCGGTGCCAGACAGCGCGCCGTGAACATCTCCGAGCCCTTCATACAGCGGCCTGTGGCGACCTCATTGCTGGCCGCGGCCTTGCTGCTGGTCGGGGCCACTGCATATACCCAGCTTCCTGTGGCGCCCCTGCCGCGCGTCGATTACCCCACCATCAACGTCAATGCGGGCCTGCCAGGGGCCAGTCCCGAAACCATGGCGTCGGCGGTGGCCACGCCGCTCGAACGCCGTTTTGGCCGGATTGCTGGTCTGACTGAGATCACTTCGATCAGCTCATTGGGCTCGGTCAGCCTGACCCTGCAGTTCGACCTGGACCGCGATGTGGATTCAGCCGCGCGCGACGTGCAGGCCGCCATCAACGCAGCCGCCGGCGATCTGCCGCCCAACCTGCCCACCCGTCCCAATTTCCGCAAGGTCAACCCTGCCGACGCGCCCATCCTCATCCTTTCGCTGACGTCAAAAACCCTGCAACTGGCCCAGGTTTACGACGCCGCCAATACCATTTTGGCGCAAAAGATCGCCCAGGTGCAGGGCGTTGGCCAGGTCTTCGTGGGCGGCGGCCAGAACCCTGCTGTGCGCGTGCAGGTCGATCCAGCCGTGCTCGCGGGTCTGGGGCTGGGCCTGGAGGACGTGCGCACCGTGCTCAGTCAGGCCACCGTCGATCAACCCAAGGGCACACTGTCAGGCGCACACCAGGCACAGACCATCGCATCCAACGATCAGTTGCTGGGGGCGAAAAGTTTCCGCGATCTGGTCATCAACTATCAGGGCGGTGCGGCCGTGCGTCTGGGCGACGTGGCGCGGGTGATCGACGATGTGGAGGACAATCGGGTGGCGGCCTGGACCAACGGCAGGCGCTCGGTGTCGTTGCTGATTCGGCGCCAGCCAGGCGCCAACATCATCGAGGTCATCGATCGCATCAAGCGCATGCTGCCCAGCCTGGCGGAGTCGGTCTCGCCCAGCATCGACATCCAGGTGGCGGTGGATCGCGCCGGCACCATCCGCGCGTCTGTGCGCGATGTAGAGCGCACCCTACTGATCAGCGTGTTTCTCGTGGTGCTGGTGGTCTTTGCGTTCCTGCGCAACCTGCGCGCCACCATGATCCCGAGCGTGGTGGTCCCGCTTTCGCTGGTGGGCACCTTTGCCGCCATGTACCTGCTCGGCTATAGCCTGAACAACCTGTCATTGATGGCGCTGACCATCGCGACCGGCTTCGTGGTCGACGATGCCATCGTGGTCACGGAGAACGTCTCGCGCTTTGTCGAGGCGGGCGAAACACCGCTGGTGGCAGCGCTGAAGGGGGCGCGACAGATCGGGTTCACCATCGTTTCAATTACCGTGTCGTTGTTGGCGGTCTTCATTCCCATCCTGGTGATGGGCGGCGTTGTGGGTCGGCTATTCCGCGAATTCGCCGTCACCCTGGCCGTGTCCATCTCCATCTCGGCGATCATCTCGCTCACCCTGACGCCCATGATGACATCGCGCCTGCTACGGCTGGAAGCCGGGCAGCGGCGCGGCCTCGCCTTCCGCGTGTCCGAGGGCTTCTTCAACGGCATGCTGGGCGGCTACCGGCGCGGGCTGGATTGGGTGCTCCGCCACCACCACCTCATGCTAATCATCACGATCGGCGCGGCTGTGCTCAGCGTGTTTCTCTACAAGGCAGTGCCCAAGGGACTGTTCCCGCAGCAAGACACTGGTCAGCTCGCTGGCGTGGCTGAGGCGCCGCAGGACGTGTCGTTCCCGGCCATGCGCCAGCGCGCTGAGGCGGTCAACAAGGTCGTGCTGGCCCATGCCGCGGTGGAGAAGATGGTTACCTTCATCGGCGGCAGCGGATCGTCGGGCAACACGGGGAACATCTTCATCCAGCTCAAACCCATCGGGCAGCGCAGCCAGACCTCGGACCAGGTGATCGCCGATCTGCGCCCCAAGTTGGCGCAGATCCCTGGCATCATGCTGTTCTTGCAGTCGGTGCAGGACGTGCGCATGGGCGGGCGAGGCTCGCGCACGCAGTACCAGTACACCCTGCAGGACGCGAACCTGGTCGAGCTGAACCAATGGGCGCCGCGCGTGTTCGACACGCTCAAGACGCTGCCCGAGTTGCGTGACGTGGCCACCGACCAGCAGACCAATGCCTTGCAGCTCAACCTGGAAGTAGATCGCGACATCGCCTCCAGCCTGGGCGTGTCGCTGCAGGCGGTGGACGGTACTCTCTACGACGCCTTTGGCCAGCGCCAGGTGGCGACCATGTACACGCAACTCAACCAGTATCGCGTAGTTTTGGAGGCCAAGCCCGGGCTGGCCGGGCAACCGGTCGCGCTCGACAACATGTACGTACACTCGCAAAACGGTGCGCTGGTTCCACTCTCCGTGTTCGCCCACTGGACGCCGTCGCGCACTTCGCTGTCCATCAGCCACCAGGGCCAGTTTCCGGCAGTCACATTGTCGTTCAATCTGGCGCCGGAGAAGTCGCTCAGTCAGGCGCTCGACGCCATTCACAGCGCTGAAGCGCGCATGGGCCTGCCCGCGGGCGTGGTGGCTTCACCGCAAGGCACGGCCAAGGCATTCGTGGATTCTCTGTCAAACCAGCCCACCCTGATCCTGGCCGCGCTGCTGGCGGTGTACATCGTGCTCGGCGTGCTGTACGAGAGCCTGGTTCATCCGGTGACCATTCTGTCCACGCTGCCCTCGGCAGGCGTGGGCGCCCTGCTGGCCCTCATGCTCATGCACACGGAATTCAGCATCATTGCGCTCATTGGCGTGATCCTGCTGATCGGCATTGTGAAGAAGAACGCCATCATGATGATCGACTTCGCGCTGGAGGCCGAGCGCGAACAGGGCCTGTCGACCCGCGACGCCATCTTCCACGCCTGCCTGCTCCGTTTCCGGCCCATTATGATGACCACCATGGCGGCGCTGCTGGGCGGCTTGCCCCTGGCCTTGGGTCACGGCACCGGGTCCGAGATGCGGCGGCCGCTGGGCATCGCCATTGTGGGCGGCTTGCTGTTGTCGCAGATGCTGACCCTGTTCACCACACCGGTCGTGTACTTGACGCTGGATCGCTTCTCGCGGAGGCGGAGGGGCGCGAGAGATCAAGTAGCGGAGAACAGGCCGGCGACAACTGGCTGAACTGACTGGAGCCTCGGCGCGGCGCAGATCGGCCGAACTGCACCCTATGCTCAAGACAAGCCTCACCCACGCTCTGCCGGCGGTCAGATCTGCCTCGCGTGTCCGGGCGTTCGCTACGCTCTGGGCGGATAGTCCTGCGTTAGGGAATATCCCCACCGCACTTGACGGTGAACCGGCGAAAGGCCTCCCCGGCCTTCCCGTCTTGCGCGTGGGTCAAATGCATGGTAAATGACCCGCATGCTGGTGCGGACGATCGAACAGCGCCTGCGTACCTCGAAGAAGAGCGTCTTGCTACTAGGGGCGCGCCAAGTGGGCAAGTCCACGCTCACGCGTGCGCTGCGGCCAGACCGGATCGTCAATCTGGCCGATCAAGCCTCGTATCTTGGCTACGCCAAGGATCCGGGCCGTTTACGGCGCGAATTGGCTGCGTTGGAGCGGCCGTCGTTGGTGGTGCTGGACGAGATCCAACGCATTCCAGTGCTGCTCAACACGATCCAAGCCGAGATGGACGAGGGCAGCCGCCACCGATTCATCCTGACGGGATCCAGCGCGCGCAAGCTCAAACGTGGGGGCGCCAATCTACTCCCTGGCCGGATCGTGCTCGAGCATCTGGATCCCCTATCTTTCTGGGAGTTGGGCGACGCGTTCGATCTGAATCGGGCTTTGCAGGTCGGTACCCTACCGGGCATCTATTTGGACCGGGAAGCTGGCACTGACGTTCTCGACAGCTACACCACCGTCTATCTGCGCGAGGAGGTGCAGGCCGAATCCATCATCCGCGACGTGGGAACCTACGCCCGGTTCTTGGACATCGCAGCCCTGGGAAGTGGAGACTGGATCAACTATTCCAAGCTGGCGAGCGATACCGAGATTGCCAAGGAAACCATTCGCCGCTTCTTTCAGATCCTCGAGGACACCTTGCTCGCGTTCCGCATTCCACCGTTCGAGAGCCGTCACCCCTCGCGACGCGTGAGTCAGAGGGACCGAATCTTGTTCTTCGACGTGGGGGTTCGTAACGCGCTTCTGGGCTTGCACCGCCACCCGCCGGCCGCCACGGACAAGGGCAAGCTGTTCGAGCAGTGGTTGATCCTGCAATGTCTCTACTTCATTCGCGCCCATCACCTCCCCTGGCGCGTCTATGGCTACCGAACCGATGGCGGGGCCGAGGTAGACCTGGTACTGGATACCGGCAAGATCCTCATTGCCATCGAGTGCAAGTTGGGACGTACCGTGGCGGCGTCGCAGCTTGGCGGTCTGCGTTCTTTCGCGGGCGTGACCAAGCGACCGGTCAGATCCTACGTGGTCTTCCAGGGGGAACGCCCCCAGCGTTTCGACGACAACATCCTCGCGGTCCCGTTCATGAGCTTCCTGGAGGATATCCTCCCCAACCTCCTCGACTGACGCCGAACTGGCGCAGGTCCCGTTCGAGGAAGGTCTGCACGAGCCGTCACGCCAGCGACGGCTCTTGCTTTCCGACGCTCGGTTTGGCGGCACATGAACCCCCTAGCCACCGAACGGCATCGTACCTTCAGCTGAATGGGCCGCGTGAGGCGGCTTCTTCACTGAGAGGGGGACGAACATGGCGTACGCAGTTGTGCATCACTTTCCTGGTGGTACCAAGGAGCAATACGAGGCGTCGATCGCGGCGGTGCATCCGGGCAAGGGCAGCCTGCCCAAAGGCCAGATCTTTCACGCCGCCGGTCCGTCGGCTGGCGGCTGGACAATCGTGGCGGTTCACGACTCCAAAGCAAGTTGGGAGCAGTTCCGCGACGGCATCCTGATGCCCCGAATGCGGCAGGGCATCCCAGGTGGGTTCCCGACGCCACCGCAGGAAACAGTCTTCGAGGTCCAGAATCTGCGGCCTTGATACCGCAGCACCGAGGTTCAATCTACGACGGAGGACGTCATGAGCAAGAAGATCATCGCGGTGACAGGGGCGACGGGAGCTCAGGGTGGCGGACTGGTTCGTGCCATCCTGGCCGACAAGAGCGGCGAGTTCGCGATTCGGGCGATTACTCGCAAACCCGCGGGCGACAAAGCGCAGGCGCTGGCCAAGCTGGGGGTGGAGGTGGTTGCGGGTGATCTGGACGACACGGGAAGCCTGACTCGGGCCTTCGAGGGCGCGTATGGCGCCTACTGTGTGACCAACTTCTGGGAGCATTCTTCTGGCGAGAGGGAGACTGCCCAGGGGCACGCCCTGGCGCAGGCGGCCAAGAACGCAGGGGTGAGGCACGCCATATGGTCCACCTTCGAGGACACGCGGAAGGCATTTCCGCTCACCGACTCGCGCATGCCGACGTTGAGGGGCAAGTACAAAGTGCCGCACTTTGACGCCAAGGCCGAGGCAGACCATTTCTTCAGGGATCTGGGCGTGCCGACCACGTTCCTACTGACATCGTTCTATTGGGACAATCTGATTGGCTTTGGAATGGGTCCCAAGAAGGGGCCCGATGGCAAACTGGTGTTCGTGCTGCCCATGGGAACCAAGAAGCTGCCCGGCATCGCAGCAGAAGATATCGGCAAGTGCGCCTTGGGGATCTTCAAGCGTCCTGACCTGATTGGAAAGACCGTGGGCGTGGCGGGCGAGCATCTCACCGGCAGCGAGATGGCCACCGCGCTCAGCTATGCGCTGGAACAGCCAGTTGCCTTCAACGCGGTTTCGCCCGACGTCTACCGCGGCTTCGGCTTCCCCGGGGCCGACGACCTTGGAAACATGTTCCAGTTCAAGGCGGAAACCGAGAGTGCCTACTGCGGGGCTCGGGACCTTTCGCTGTGCCGCTCGCTCAATCCTGAGCTCCAGACGTTCGCCAGGTGGTTGTCCCGTAACAAGTCGCGGATTCCGTTGTGAATGAAACGGCATCCTGCTCTGCCACGGGGACTACGGCTTTCGAATAGGCCCTCCGTCGAGGTCAGGGGTAGCCTTGCAGGGTCGAGTTCGTGACGGTGATGCTCTTGGCATTGGTGCCGACTGCCGTCCCGACGTTTGTGACGCTGCCAGAGGAAACAACCGTCCAATGTCCGCCCGTATTTCCCGTCATCGTGGTATCGGCGATGGAGAGAGTCCCGCCCATGTTGTTGCTGGTGAAGAAAAGGCCGCCCCCGAACGCCCCCTGACCGGCGTTGTTGTTGAGGAGGGCGTCCCCGCAAAGTGTGATGTTCACTGAGTTTCCGTCGCTGTAGAGGGCACCGCCGTTTCCGCCCGATCCAACCTCGTTCTGGCCGTTGTTGATGACGGAACACGTAGTCGCATCGTCGTTGTTCGCGCCATTGCCGATCGCCTTGTTGTTCGTGAACAAGCTGTTGTAGACGTCCAGCTCTGCGAACAGGCATCCGATCGCACCGGCATTGCTGGCGGCGTTGTTGCTGAAGGTGCTCCCGACAACGAGTACGCCGTTCTTGCTCCCCAGGACATAGATGGCGCCACCGCCCGTGTCGGGCCCCAATGGGGCAGCCTGATTGTTCGTGAAAATCGAATCGATCACCGTCAGGTTGCCGTCCCTCATGTAGAGGGCACCTCCTTCACCGTCGTCCCATCCTTGCGAACAGGGCGCCGGAGCGGTGGGGATAGCCTGGGTGGGCGTCGTCTTGCCATTGATGAGAGTGATGTGCTGGAGCGTCAGCCCCTTGTCGTTGGCCTGAAAGTTC
>Ga0182010_10000475_pt1 | contig 23010 bp, 24 predicted proteins | sample 611E1MmetaG_FD_120488 | JGI IMG/M metagenome (GOLD analysis project Ga0182010, IMG submission 120488) | Permafrost microbial communities from Stordalen Mire, Sweden - 611E1M metaG | ecosystem: Environmental > Terrestrial > Soil > Wetlands > Permafrost | place: Sweden: Stordalen | collected... | reverse complement strand
ACTCGACTGCCAGCGCCTCCTCGCGCGAAACGCCGGCTACCACGATTTCTCAAAGTGGCGCTGTGGCCGCTGCCGCTCCGTCTGCTGCGGGGAAGCAGGCGGGATACCTCGTAGATGTCCGTACTGCAAGGGTGATGACATCGCGGAGGTATCGCTCGATACGCGGCTTGTGCAGCCCCGACCGCCATACCACGAGCGCTACGAGCCAGATTGTTCGGGGTTTCCTCCGATACCGACGCTCATCGGCGACGTCCTTGACTTAATAATCCGCCAGCCACGTAGCTGATCTCACCTGAGCGCTAACGGTCGACGACGACGCGGAGTCGCTTGACAGAGCCGGAAACCAAGAGAAGACTCCGCTTGACCAAAGTCGCGATCCAGGAGGCTCCGGTGAAACGCTCGCTCGTGCTCTTACTACTTGCCGCGGCCATAGTTGGCCTCGGCACATCAGCGGCCGCTATGGGTTCCTCTCCCCCGGGCGCCACAGCCCGTTGTACCGACGGTACCTATAGCTACGCCGTACACCACCAGGGAGCCTGCTCTCACCATGGCGGCGTCGCTCAGTGGCTAAACGGGAGTTCGTCCTCCTCGTCTTCCACAACGTCGAGTGCCTCTAGCGGAAATGTCGATGTCGGTAAGACCGTTCTGCTTGGAAGTAGAACAAAGACCTCGGGTTGCAAGCTCGGCCCTAACCCCGATCGCGGCTGTTCGCCCGGCGCGTATTACTCAAAGCTGACGAAGAACGTTTTGTGCTCTTCCAGCTTCAGCACAAGTTCGATTCGAAACGTTCCTCAATCGGAGAAGTACGAGGTCGAAGAGGAATACGGGATGGCGCCCGCGTCGTACGGCTCGTCGCTTGAGATTGACCACATCGTCTCGCTAGAGCTGGGCGGCTCAAACGACATCGCCAACCTCTTCCCCGAGAAGGCGAACGCGCACCCCGGATACCACGTCAAGGACAAGCTCGAGAACAAGCTCCACAGCCTCGTCTGCTCCGCGTCGATGAGCCTCCAAAGCGCCCAGCGCCAGATCGCCACCAATTGGCAGAAGCTCTACGAGAAAGTTTTCGGAGTTGCTCCAGTTGGTTAACGCCCACTCATCTTCATATCGTGTACTTAGTTCAAATGATTAACGTATCCTTCACGATATTCGACTCAATGCTTGCTTCAACTCCGTTTACTTCGGTTCTTCTCGAGTTCGCGTTTCTAGTAGGTGCATTTGCTCTTCTAGTTAATATGCTTACCGAATACGCGGCTTACCGGATTGATTCTAATCTTCTACAACGTGCGAAGTTATACGGATCCATCGCATTCCTTGCGAGTTTTATACTTGGTTCCCTTGGAACAACCTACATCGGCAATGGTGCGGTACGCTATTTACCGTTCATTGGCTTTGTTATAGCGTCGGCGGCATTTATCTGCTGGTACAAGTGTAGACTTCTCTCGGGCCTTTTAATGAAGGAGCAGGAGAAACACTCGACAGATTAATGTTCCCACAATCGGATAAACGCGGTGCCTAAGAAATAGCCGAAGGTCGCCTGTCCGAGGAGGATGAGGCCGACGTCTCTATTTGCTCCTGAGTATAGAAGAAGGAGTACTACCCCACCTAACGCGGTGATACAACAGACTATGTAATAAGCAACTGCTTCAATCGATAATCTACTGGCTCCGTTTCTCCCACCCTGGCGCAACATGTCTTAACACTATCGTCTCGTATGCATATTAACCGGGATTCTCGCATCCGCTCATTCATCGTCTTGGGCTCATATCTCTGAAAGGCGCTGGGCAGACGAATCATTATCGACACTTAGTTAATCGACAACCATGGCACCTATTCCGTGCGCTACCTATCACGCCATGACCGAGAAAAAGAAGAAACCCAACTTCTCCGCTCTCTGGGATGCGGCCATTTCAGCGGCGTCTTCAGAGACCCCGTACGTCAAGCGGCGCAAGCGTCCTCCGTACACTTACCACTACACAGACCGACACCGCAGATAGTCCGCAAACGGTCGCGCTATTTGCGGCCCAGCCCTGTAGCGGCTCTTCTTCACGAAGGGCCGCTACAGGTACCGCGTCAAGTCCCTCCGCGTGTTCCTAGCGGCCATCGAGAGCGCGCCGTAGCCTACGAGCCTTGTTATCTGCCCCAGCCGCTTCGAGGTCGTAGGCGGCCATCGAGACGAGCCCTCGAAGCCGACCGATCTCTTTCTGAAGTTCCTCAACCTCGCGCTCAAACCCAGCCCACTGACGCGCTAGCGCGAAGCCCGGTTGATATTGGCGCAAGAGATCGTGGTAGTAGCGCTCGCCCTGGGCGTAACCTTTCGCTCGGTACTGCTCCTCGAAGTCCTCGATGTACATCAGGACGGTCTGAGGTTCAGCTGCCGCGAAGGCGCGAGCCAGGCGTTCAGCTCCCTCGAGGGGAAGATGAACGTCGCCTTGGCGATCGACGAAGCCGAGCGGATGGAGCTTCTCGGGTGGCCCTTCAAGGCCAGCTCGCATCGTGATGTTTTCGACCTCGTCGAGGGGCATCGAGAGCCCGCCAACCTCAGCGCCAGCGCTTGGCTCACCACTTGATTCGAGGATTCTCCTTATGGCGTCGACGATGGCGCCGCCTCGCACACCCTTGGCGTGCTCGTGGAGGCGTTCAAATTGCTCTTCGTCGCGAAGGAAGACTCTACGGTCACTCCACGGAACGACTATCTGGCGCGTCTTGACGTATTCCTCGAGGCCCGGATGTGGCCCGTCCTCGTAGCGCACCTTGACGTGGCCGCGACGCCCGACTTTGGCCACGAGCTTGACCTTCAGAAGCGGTGAATCCGTTCGACGTGGGTTCTCGCGATACCCGTAGAAGCGGCCTTCGATGAGGTAAGCGCTCTCCATGTCGCCACTACTATGCCGCGGTTTTACCCGGTGCGTAGGCGGCAGGTTTTCGCCCGGAGGCGGCGGGTAGCGATCTCAGTGCTCTGAAGACCGGTACTTGTACGGCTCTATCGCTTCCGCAGCCCGTGCGCGGCCCGGCTCGAAGCGCTTAAGACGAGCTTCATCGTCGTAACCGAAGTGCTGAAGAGCGCTATCCCAGTCGCCCCAGCGACGCCTGTAGGGAGAGTCGCTCGGAAGCCACAGGTCTTTCCCGCGAGCTTTCGCCAGCTCGATCTCGCGATGGCGCCAGTGAGCGTACTCGACCACCAACGGCACGTGCCCTAGGGCCGCGACGCACTTTTCGAGAGCGTCGCGTAGCACCTCCTCGCGATACGTCTGGACCTTGCCTATCAATCTTGAGCGAAAGCGGGCTTCGATCTTCAGAGGCGTGGTTGTCTCCGAGAGTCCGACGGCTTCCTTTGCCGCTCTCCAGGTGTGGAAGTAACGGATGACGGCGTTGAGGTCGAGGATGTCCTCGCCGGCGGAGACCAGCTCGCGTCGAGCGGACTTATAGGTATCGGGGGTGAGATCCCCACCAACGCGCTCGGCAACCCGGCGAAGCGACCGTATATACCTCGCGGTCTCCCCCTCTTCGCCGGCGATCCTCTTCAGACGTGTGTCACTAATGCGCGCGAACGCCTCCTCCTGCTCTACCGGTAAGAGAGCAACGAAGGCAACGGCGATAATGTCGACGGCCGAGGTTGGGGCCACAAAAGACCTATGGCACGAAATCGTCTTGCCATGTACACAAATGAGGAGTGGTCAGCGAACTTCTTGGGGCGTAATCGTGCGCAACCTACACTCGCTTTGTGATCGACGTTCATCGTTCCACCCTAACTAAGGCTGTTGAGCGGTCGACCAAGCCGCGCACCTCGTTGCTCTCATCTGTGTCGTCCTTAGCCCTCTCTGAGGTATCAATTCGATCTGACCTGTCCCGCGAAGAGCCAGCTTTCGAGCTGCCGAAGTACCTCGAACGCATCTGTTGGCTTTATGGGGATATTCAGGGTCGTGAGCGTTGGAAGCGCAGAAATGTCGTCGCCAGACTCAGAGCTAAGAAAGCGGAGTCTGAGCGAACTCGCAACCCTAAGTAGACGAACGTGTTTCGGTGGAGTCTCGGTGTCGATCTCGATAAGCAACCTAAGCTCGGGTTTCGCGTCTAGCTCAACATCAAGGCCAAATAGGGAGGATGCGTCTCTATACCAAGGACCCTGCCATGAAGCATTCCTCGGGAAAGGCCCAGCGGTTGAGTTGATTTCTCTAATCGACTTAATCAGTCCAGCGTGCTCGTTCGTGGTGAGCACACTGATGATGGCTCCGAGTCCTTCTCCAGCCGGCGCGAAGTACTCGCCGTTGATCTCGCACATCAGGCAGCCCCGTATGTAGTCGGAGACCTTGCTCGTGTATTCGTCAAACGATTCTTTCATAGCGGCATCATGGACGACATGATTTTCTACGCCCTCACCTCCTCTGACTCTAACTTCGCTATCGACGTCTTCGCCACACGGGCTGCAGCCGAGGCCGCTATGCGCTCCGTCATCGAAGATGAGCCGGCGTTCGAGCCGCTCCTCAGCATCGTTCTCGTCGAACCACCTTGGACGACGCCGAGTTGGGCAGATCTGGCCGCGAACTTGCAGTAGCGCTCCATGAAAAGGTCCAAGCCCTATTCGAAGCGACGCAGAAGTCCCTGCGCGACTCCGAGGAGCACTGGCCTACAGTGGTCTTGGACAGGCTCCGAGAGCAGCACAGGCTCGCGCCCGATCACATCTACGCGTCAAGCTTCGCCCTAGAAGGCCGCATCGGCGAGATTCGAGTGAAACCGGTACGTGGCCGTCTTGTGCTGCGTTAGGACGCGAGCGAGGCCTCGCTACGGGCTAGGCGGAATTCACTGCCCACGCACTGGCTTGAACCAGGATGATCGCTACTCGCCCGGCCCGGCCGGTTCGCCCGATAGCGTGACCGAGGCGGCTACCGCATGACCGTCCGACTCGGCGACGTCGCTGCTCGGCTCATCCCAGAGCTGTTCCCCGCTAGGCAAGACCACCAGAACCCCGGCTGCGTGTTGCTGCAGGGCTCTTACCATCTGTTTTTCGTCCATTGGCCTGGGCGGCTCTTCCCGACCGTTGTGCTGCCGTTCCCAGTCAGTGTGCTTGCGCCGCAACTCGTCTTCTTGGAGCGTCAGACGAGCAACTGTCACGCCAACCGCCAGTGCGTAACGCTCCTTCCGGGCTGTAATCCACGCATCACCGATCTGGTGGGCACCTGCGCCCAAGTAGCTCTTGAGGCCTGGGAACTCCTCATTCAGGACGATGGTTGCGACCTTCTCCTGCATCCCATCGAGGTCCGCGTACTCCTCGGGTCGGAGCTTCGCCAGATCGTCGCCTTTCATCTCCTGCAGTTCACCTACTACATCCTCACCCCATTCGTTGTTCTCGTTCGGCCTGTCCCAGACTAGAGCGACATCGCCTCCTTCTCCACGTTGCCGCTTCTTCTTTCCGCCGTCCGCCTTCCTTACGGCGTGTTCCTTGACGAGCTTGACCTTGATGGGCCAGCCTAGGGTCGTAAAGCCGCCAGCTCTCTTCATCCAGGAGAGTGCGGCTCGCAGCTCATAAGTACCAAGCGATGCATCCTCGGGCGCGAGCAGGCTTATGTGCACGCGGCCTTGGCGTAGGTCACCAATGCCGTAGCTGAACTCCGGCGCGCCCTGTTCGGCAGTGATTACCAGCTCGCCGACGTCGGGTACAAAGCCATCGACGGCATTACAGACTAGATAGAAGGACTTTCGTTCACCGGGAACGATCTCAAGTGCCTCGGGCCCGGTGAGCATCGTCGGCTCGGGGAGTAAGTCCTCCTTGGGCCGAGGTTTCGGCGGCTTGGTGGTCCCGCCCCCGCTACGACCGCCGGGCCCGGCAGCGACGAGGCCGGGGATCTTGGACTTAAGGGCCCGGTTCAGATTCCTCCGGAGGGCTGCGCTGACCCGAGTTCCAGCCGTACGTAAGGCCTCGCGCGTGAACTTCGATTCGGCCTCGTCCAGGTCCCCCTCCTTACTCAGCCAATCCGCAATCGCATCCTCAATCGCTACAGCCTCAGGGCTTTTCAAGAGCGTGTCGCGAAACGAGGAGAAGATGCGAACCCGGGTCTTTTGTGGGACCTGGGCCGTATCGATCTCCACAATGATGCGCTCGGAGACCCGACGATAGCGGTGATCGACTAAGTCACGGAATCTCGCCCTATCCCATGAATGATGGACCTGGCCGTTGGCGACGAAGAGTGCGACGTTGCCTTTCGCGGCACGACGGCGCACATGATCGCCGTTTTCGAACAGCCACCAGCGGACTTTGAGATCGCCGACACTCGGGACGTTTAGTGTGGCCGGCCGACTAGACGCGATCAGTCCGCGATTACCAGCTTCTGTCGCATCGAGCCGCTGACCAAGGCCCATGATGATCTCCGGCTTATCGCGGCGATCCTTTGGCCGTACGTTCGCCACATCGCTGCGCTGATCAAATAGGGCATAGGGAATCGTGGGGCGGAACAGTAATGTCTCAGCAAAAGCGTAGATCGACTCCTCGTACTGCCACTGCTGGCGACCCATCTTCTCCGCTTGGTAGCCGATCTCCATGACCAAGGTACCCGGCTCGAACTCCGACGCCTCACTGGCCAGGACTGAGTAGGGGAGGCCGTCGACGTCCCTCGGATCTGGACCAACCAAATACCGGAAGAAAGGTAGACCCACATCATCGGCGTCGCTCTGGCGAACGACAGCAAGGGTTACGCGATCTTCCTCGCCCTCCATCAGCAGATCGGGTTGCTTCCGGGTCACGATGATTGTGGCCTCGCTGAACAGGCATGCCACCGATCCACCCTTGCCGAAGACCCCGTGAAGGTACGGCTTACGTAGCTTGTTGCTGCGCTCAAGGGAGAGAATGGTTCGCGGCACCTCGATTGTCGTCAGGCCGATGCCCTTATCACGACTGGCGATCGTAGGGCGGCGAACCGAGTCGCTTGAGTCAAGCAGCGAAAAGACGCACCGCTCAGCGAGCGTACGCCTCTCACCTAGTGCTAACTCGGTCAGGCCCCCCTTGGGCACGCTGAGTAGGTCTCGAGCCGCAGCGGCCGGATCGGGGAATGAGGTCTTCCCGCATCGCAGCGCCTCGGCTTCGATTACGGCGTCCCACATGTTGGTGACGCGCTCGAAAATGACTGCCCGGGGGTCAACGCCGCTGGCTACTGACGACCAGTTGGCCTCGTTGTCGCCGAGATACCGAGACTGTTTCCGGCCGAAGTGCTTGACCAGTTCGGCTTCGAGCCGATCGACGTCGGCGCGAGTGCGTGCGTTGAGCGCCGTGGCGATCAGCGGATCCATCACGATTTCTCCTCTCCTTGGACGATCTCTTGCCCAAAGGCCGTGAGCCGATAGCGACCGCTATCAAGCTTGGGCTCAACTAGGCCCCATTCACGACCCCGAGCCACGTAGCTCATTGTGTTCGTGTCGGCGGCGCTACCTGACCACCAGTCGCACCGCTTGACTAGTTCGTCGCGAGTCGGTTGCTCGGCTACCAAGCCCATGACCCGCAACCAGCCTTGTAGCTCTTCTGGCGCACGCCCTCGAAGATGAGACGCAAAGACCAGCCAGGCCTCCTGCGGAAAAGGCGTAAACGTGCTCAAGTCGGCGCCAATCAACGCTTTAAAGACTTCAAGACCGCTTAAAGACGGAGCGAGACGCAACTCGTCACGCGTCTTCTCGCTCCCGATCATGCGAAAGACGAACAACGGACCGGTCGGGCCGCTGCCACTCAAAGCCGTCACGAAGTGGGCCATGAAGCGGCGCTCTGTAGCCTCCCGCTTCTTGAGGTTGGTCGGGAAGCCCGCGACGAGCTTGATCGGGTGATCGCCGCTTAGGTCACGTTGGCGAAGGACGCGACCCATGGCCCACGCGCGAGGCAGAATCTCAGCCTCGAACTCCGCCCAGGCTATCGGCTCTCCAAGCCGCAACACCAGGCGGCAGAGCCAGTCAAAGGCCCAGAGTGTGGGCAGATCGCGATTGTGGAGGCCGAAGTTGAAGGCTGGGCCCTCGGCTGTGGGCAAAGTGGGAGGCTCAGAGTCGGCGTCTAGCCAATCTCCAAACTGGACGCTCTCCACCTCCGCGTCGGTCAGCCGCCCGTTGGCGACCTCGTAGGTCTCGTGGGCGATGGGGGTCGCTTGCGCTTTGTTTGCTCGGGGGTCAGAGATATCGGCCGCGCTCTCAACGTTGGCATCCTCGTCGAGGCGATCGTTGATGGCCTCGATCAAGAACTCGGTGCGGTCGGCGTAGGCCCCGTTGGAGTCGAGGATGGTTCGGTCGAGGCGTCGAACAAGATCTACCGGAAGCCAGGCCTTTACGAGCCGCAGTGGCTGTCCGTTTGGATGCGTTCGGGTGGTCTTGTTGGTGGGCTCGGGTACCATTCGCCAACAATATACCAGATATGTCAACTCGTGGACGGATAAACGCGCAGTATGTTATGACATAAGGGTCTTCGCTGTCTACTGACTAGACCGAATGTGCATATCGCGCCCGATGGGCACGCCCTCCGCGACGGGCGATCGCCGACCGGACCACATTACGGATGACAGTACAAGCTGATGAGCTTTAGCGCGAGCACCCGCGAGATGAGTCAAGCTCTCGCTTGAAGAAACTCAGTCAAGTCTTGGAGTCGGTGCTCCCAGAAGATCAGGACGCCAGTGTCCTGGGTCTCGATTAGGCGACCGACGTCGAAAACACCGGTAAGGACGGCTGCAGTTCTGAATCTGTGCGGAAGCCCCGATGAGTCCCAAGTTTCTCGCTTGCTTCTAATCTCAAGAAGCCGTTTTCGGCTGTTGAGCGAGCTGTTCGAGACTTTGCACTCGACCGCGATGAAGACTTGGCCGGTCGCGTGATTCGCTTTGAGCCGGATTGGCACGTCCATATTGGTACCGAGCAAGCGGCGACTCTTTTGCGAGTAAGTGCCCGGGTACATGTCTTTGACCGGATCCGTCAGCGTGCCGGGTGATATGGCCGGCCGGTATCCGGCTGCCTTGGCCGCAGCGCGCGTCAGGTCCTCCTGCTGGCGCGAACGCTCGCCGCGTCGTATCGTCGTTAGCCTATTCATTGCCGGGATTGACGCCATCCAATTGGCGAAGTTCTCGCGTTCGATCTCCGTCGGAGATCGTCCCAGGGCGAGCCACGGCGCCCGTCCGTGGTCAATACGTTCGGAGATGAGTTCCGCCGCAGAGGCAAACTCCTCGTCCGTCGGGCGAGTTCCGCGCTCGGTCTTTTGCCCGACCCAGAGACCAAAGCACGCATCGGTCAGCGTATCGAGGTCGTCTAGGCTGATTGGCGGGACGGCGAGATAGCGAGCGAGATTGAGAAGCTCTCGCTCGGTCAGCGCTGACGCTACGAGATCGCGAAGATCGTTGCTGGCTCCAAGCAGGCGACGAACGGCCGATGTGTACTCGACAAGCCACTGTGCGTAGGTCTTCTGCTCGCGAGCAAGAGCCGAGCGCCGTTCAAGCACGAAACGACGCCGCGCCTCCGCGGCGTCTCCCTCCAGCTCCTTCTCTGTCCAGGAATCAGGCGGGCGTGGCACGCCAGTATCTTCGCCATGCGGGGCCCCGTCCCTCGCTCAGCGGCAGGTACTACAGCCGGACTTTGAGATTACCGAGTTCCCGTGGTTCAAGTTTCCAGAGACCGCCGCCGTAATTGCGCCGCGCGCCTGCAAGCTGCCGCATGACGTGAGCGCTGTTAAGGGCCCACCACAGCTTGTCCGCATCGACGCCGTCGTGCGGTTCGACGATGAGAAACGTGTTGAGTGGTATGGCTCCGGCGCGATTCCGGATAAAGCGCGGATGCTGGCGATTCATGTAAGTGAAGAGGATCGGGGACGCTTCTCGACGCTCGAGGGCGTACCAGGGATCGCGCCGGGACGCGAGATAACCGGTATGTGCCCCGAAAGTCTCCTTGCCCCAGCGCAAATACCTCCCGAGGGGGCCGACCCTTTCTGCGTTCGGATCCCGACAATCGAGTACCCAGCGAGGAACGTCGTCCGGAAGGCACTCGAGGGCATGAACCGCCAGTTCGTCTCCCAATATAAGACGCGGCGTAGCGATACAGGGGCGTACGTGGGAAAGATTAAGTCGATTCTTACGACGAGAAGCTTCGGAGACAACGAAGAAGCGGTTACAGCCGGTGGCAATCCCGCGGCGCACCCGCGCGAGGTCCTTCAGCGGTGTACCGCGGGGCGTGCGCCGCCTAGCCGGCCGGCTCCACTTGGCCTCGGCGGAAAGCTCGACGTCGTCGACGCGAAGTCTCGTGTTCTCACCGGCAATCGCAGCGATCACCTCCTCAACCGCGAGCTGGCGCCGCGGAAGACGAACCACACGAGTCGGCCCGGAGCTGGGCGCCCCAGCCCGCAGAAGGGTGATCGCAGCCGTGGTTAGCGCGCCGTCGAAGAAGAGGTGGTCGTGCTCCCAGATCACCAGCGCTTCGACCTGAGCGTGGTCAAGTACGAAGCGCTTGACGGCGCGCCCGTAGTTCGCGTCCAGCCACTCTGCGGGGGTGATGAATGCGAGACGACCGCCGTATTCAATGATCTCAAGCGCGCGAACCAAGAACAGGACGTGAAGGCCCGCAAGGCGGCTGAGGCGTAGCCCAAGCCGTTCCTCGAAACCGGTGTGGATCGCCTCCTTCTCGGTGGCGGGGATCGCGTGATGGCGGGAATAGGGTGGGTTACAGATCAGCGCGTCCGGACGCTCATGAAGGTCTCCGACTAAGAAGTTGGTCTGCCGAAGCCCGCAGTTGGTAATCCCGCGCAAGAGCAGGTTCACGCGTGCCATTTCAAGGGACACCGGATCGACGTCGAGGCCAAGAAGTCGCTTCGGGCTTGACTCGGGGCGCTGAACCGCCCGGAAGAGAAGGCGGCCCGCTCCGACGCCGGGGTCGAGAAGTAGCTCGGTGGGCTCTTGTAACAGCCAGGCTGCCATCAGGTCGGCTGCCGAGGCGGGCGTCTGGAACTGGCCGGCGTCGCGACGATCGGCGCCGCTGACGAGAGCCTCGTAGGCGTCGCCGGGCACGTCGACTCCGTTCGCCCAGGCCGACCAGTCGGCCGGGTTTCGTGCATATGCACGGGCAACATTGCGGAGTTCGGAAGCGAGCGCCCGGCGGATCTCCTCTGGCTCAAGCGAGCGGGCCTGTTCGCGAACGCGCTCGACGAACTCGGTAATCAGTATCTCGGTACTCACAGGTCCACGATACAAAGCGCGCCGGATTGCGGCCCGGTTTTGGCCAGGTACCCATTCTCCCCACGACTCAGGGTATCGATAGGCCTAAGTTAGCGCTCTCAGCTCTCCCATGAGCTTATCCTTCCTCACCGTCGTACAAGCAGTCGACTCCAGCCTCGCGATAGAAGACCAGGCGGTTGATGTCTTCGACCGCGCCAGGCGTATCCGGAGGACAGGGCCGCCTTACGACGCGCTACTCATCTAGCCATGTCACTACGCGTAAACGCCCGGGTAGGCTGCGAAAAGCTCGAGTGCGTACTGGTGAGCTTCGTCTTTGGTCACGGACGTATGTTCGCATAGCCGGATGACGACATGATTCAAAATCAGTGTCGCAGCGACCTCGGATGACGACTACGGCCTTCCTGTGATCTAGTTGAATACTCGGAGATGTCGCTCTAGGCCTTGGTCTCCTCCGACTCCGACTTCGCCATCGATCTCTTCGCCACGCGGGAGGCGGCCGAGCGTGCGATGCGCTCCGTCATTGAGGATGAACCGGCATTCGGGCCGCTTCTCAGCATCGTTTCGATCGAGCCACCCTGGCCAGAGTCGAGCTGGCCAGATCTCGCGGCGAGACCGAAGTAGCTCCATGGCGCTCCAAGAGCGCCCTACCTTGCCAAGCCATGATGAGAGAATCGAGACCATCAAGCGGTCCACCGCCCTCGCCGGTGCGTAGGCCCACGCCGAGGCCTTTCGACTAATCCCGAAAGAGCGTCTTCCCCCGAGGAGCCTCGCAAGCCATAAAGCTCAAGCGCTGGACCGGCCCGAGGCTCCTCAGACGTTTAGTTCACACTTGCGCTTGCCGATTGATGCGGCGTGGCCGGGCGCAAGAGCAAGGCAGAGCTTTGAGCGGAACACGAGCACCTTGTGGGTCTTGCGATCTCGCACGCGAGAGGCCGCCGCGGTAGTGAGTACGGAGCGGTCAGTTCGGTCTGGGTCGAAGGCGTGTATCCGGTCGTCGAAGTTGCTTTCCCGGATTCAGGCCCGACTCAACTGTCCGTCATCCGCAGCCGCCGACCCCAAGATTCCACCCGGGAGTGCATCTGGCTGAAGCCTGGGGAGCAGTACGGCGACTACCGCTGGGTCGATATCGATAGAGCGTTGAATCTCAATAAACCCGAACTTCGCAGAATGCAGCCGAAGCACCTCCCCACCACCTCACTCATCATCACCGTCAAGGCTCGGACGTGGCATCGGGCCGGAGCCAAGAAGAAGGTCGCGCTCGCCCAAGCGCTAGCTGAGGAAATCGCCCTAGTGCTCGATGGTCAGCTCGCCGGGTTCCCATCTGACGATGTTCCAGCTGACATCGAGGTCGAGTCTAAGGTGATTCGCCATGATGCGAGCGACGACTTCGATCTCGTCGTCATCGTCGAGGCGTTCGACCTGAACGAGGTCTTCGGCAGCGAGCTGCTCGAGAACATCAGGGCTATCTTCGCAGTGACCTGCGAGTCACCCGGCAACTCCAACGAGCACTGGCCAACGTCAGTCTTGGAGCTGCTCCGAGAGCGCCGTGGACTCATACCCGAGCACATCTTCGCATCGAGCTATGTGCTCGAAGGCTATATCGGCGAGGCCCAGGTCGAACCGATTCGCGGTCGATTCGTACTGCGGTAGTAGCCAGAATCGCGCCGAGCCGATAGGCATTCTGTGAAGATGGGTGAGTTCTCGGTCTCTTTTTCGCTGGTTCTCTGTGCTTGCGGCGCCGAGCGTCAAACCGCGCAGCGGTGTCCGAGCTGTTCCTGTGTCCCAGAGGGCGAAGTGGACGAAAACGTAAAACGGCGCCAAACCATCGTTGACCGCGCATCTAGGCCAAAGCCCAACCGAGAAGGAGAACCCCTACGTGCCGAAGAGGCCTTTCGAGTCCTTCGTCCCTGGTTAGACAGCTTCGTCGCAGCTTGCCGACGTGTAGAGGAGGCATCCGTTGACGAGGCCGCCGCCGGTCTTCGGAATGCCTTAGGAGACCTCGAGACACTTCAGGGACGGGTCGAAAACACGAGGCGACTGCGACCACTCTATGCGCTTTGGGACACGGTAGACGAAGTGCTCTCCGCCTATAACGAGATCCGCGACGCCTATCTATCAGCGCTCGTCGCACCGACAATCGATGAGGCTAAGGAAGGGGAAGCTCGTGGACAGGCGGCCCTCGATAGAGCGGCACAAGTGCTCGACCGCTTCAACCAGCACTCAGAGTGGTCGGAGCGGACAGAAGGCGACCCTTCGCAAGAGGATGATGGCCTAGTCGCTGGTGCGGAAGCCATCGCCGCGCTCTCGGGAAGCTCTGATTTGGTCTCGCTCGACACTCAGGGCGCGGAGCTTTTCGACCGAATCACCGGAGGCGATATCACCTGCCCACAAGGCTTTGGCGTAGCCCTCCGCCTGCTCGATTTCGCTGTCGAGACGTCAATGAACAAGCAGCGCTTCTGGGCTGTGTCGCAGACCGTGTATCGGCAGCTCACACCCCATGATGTTGCTCTACAAGCGTTGCTCGACGATAAGCAGTGGCGGCGAGATCTAGCGAGCGTGGCTCAAGAAGCGCTCGATGCCGGCTTCGAGTCGACTGCCGTAACGGCTGCGAGCACGAACCGCAGGCGCCATGTGCAGTCAGCGATCAGGCTCGCTGCTCGACAGATCGAACGCATCGCCCATCCGTTGCTCGCGACCCTGATCGCAGTCGAAAACAGACGTCCATATGCGAGCGAACAACGGCGCGATATCGGAGCCCTGCTGGATAAGGCGGCCCAACAAGGGCACGACGATCTCCTCCTTGGCCTCGACCCGAAGCTTCGCGACGCCGACGCTCACAGAGCATTCGAGATCGATGAAGGAGGCGTCCACCTCACTGGCACCCGCGGCAAGCTCGATTACCTGACTGACGATGAACTTGTGGATATCACGCTCGCGGGCATCGAATCGATCACGGCTATGTACTGGGGGACGATCGCAGCCCTCGTCGCCGCTGGAGCAAACTCGATCGTCGTGGAAGAGCTACTCCAGATCGACATCGGAGACGAGGGAAGGATCAAGTTCGTGCTGCTCCTCAACGGCTGGCATAACGTTGAAGTGACGAGAGAGGGAAGCGCCTTCACTGCGAGTGGCGATCGAGACGGGCAGGACAAGACCGGCGTGATCTCAAGCGTCGTGTCAGTGTTGCCAGAAGGCTGCGAGAGTCTGAAGCTCAACGCCACAGACGAAGACGGCAGCCACACCGCCTTTGGGCCCGTCGCACCGTTTCGCAACTGGGGCAAGGCCGAAGACGAGCAGGAGAAGACGATCGCATTCACGCTCGCCACGGCCGCTTGGACGATCGATGGTTCGCCGCTCGTGTCGAAAGCGCACGCGGAGAAGATCTTCGCGTATAGCACTCTCCAGGCGCTCAACCCCGAGGTGCCGATAAATACGTCGCTCAAGACCCTTCGCGCATTGCTCGATGCCGCTCGAGCAATCGATTCTCAGGGACTCGCCGCCGCGATAGCCTCGGCTCTTCGACTCCGCCGGGAAGTCGCAGTCGGCATCGAGGTAGATACGCGACAGATCCAGAGAGTCATAGATGGTCTTCATCCATGGCTTCCAGAAGACCTTCCGGAAATCCGGTCAGGCTGGTAGCGAGAGTTCAAGCGGTTCAGTCGTACGGCCTACTCACTCGTCCTCGTACAAACAATCAACGCCGGCCTCCCGATATACGGTCAGACGGTTGATGTCCTCGATTGCCCCTGGCGTTTCCGGAGAGCACGGTTGCCAACCGAGTCCCGGAGACCTCGTCGCCCACCATCCTCTTGCTCGACATTCCGCCGCGCCCGGCCACTCGCCTGCCCAGGCCTCGGCCCATGGATCGTGGCCTTCGCAATCGCAGAGGAGGCGCTGCTTTAAGCAGACAGAGCAGCGCTCGACGTCGCATCGCTCCTTGTGGCGCTCGCCTATCTTCGCTCCGCAGTCAGGACAGAAGGGGCGCAGGCGTCGGCGCTTCGGCTGTCTCGCTCGTCGGCTTGAGATCTTCTGGGCTTTGTTCTTTCGCTCGTTTCCCCGCCGCCGGCGTCTTTGGCTTGTCGGGCAAGGCCTGAGGCACATCTTCGCCAGAAGGGCAGAACAGAGCGAATCGACCCGGATACCTGAGGGTTTCTTCGTCGAGTACTGCCACTCGCCAAGGCGAGTCATGCGCGTCTTGGCTATGGACGCGAAGGCCCCCTTGAGCTTCACCCGAAACTCGTAGAACGTAGGCGACCTGTCGATAGCGACCTCCTGAAAGAAAGCGATATGAAGCGATCATGTACCCGCGCACGCGTTTCCACCCGTTGTGGAAGAGAGAGACAAGTGCCGCGCGTCACACGACGCCACGCGGTTGAGCGATAGCTATGGCCCCAAACGAGCGTTCGTTCTCAATTTCCGTTGATGCGCTGCGGGGCTTAATTTCCGGTTGTTGAAATCGGCCCAACCGGGCGCGTAGGGTGGTCGCGTGAGGTATTCAGACAATGAGTAGCGGCGTCCTCGTGCTGTTGGTCGTTCTCGCAGTCGGCGCCTGGATTGGTGTGGAGATGGCCCGGTACCAGTACATCCTCTCGCGCCTGCGCCGGGCCACTGCGCGGGCGCTACTTGAGATCGAAGGTCTGGAGCGCGCAATCGCCTCTTTCTATGAGCGCTTCCCCCGCCCGCCTGATGGGCGACTCCCGCTCGAAGCGGACGAGTATCCGATCGAGCGAGGACGGAAGCCGGCGGCGGAGAGGTACTGATGTTCCTGCCGCAGGAGGTGGAGAAGTCGCTTCGGCACTTCACGAAGGTGACCGCCGACGCGCGAGCTCTCGCGGAGAGGATTGAAGAGGGTCAGAAGCTGCTCGAGACGATGCTTGAGAACCGCTTCGCCGGCATCGAGCTGATCGCCGAGGCATGGGCGGAGTACGAACTCGCTCGTGGAAAGATCGAAGCCGACGATCTCATCCGGAAGTCGCACCCGGCATACCAATCGGCGGAGGTCGTTCGGGCTAAGAGCAAGGAGCTGGCGGTAATCCGCAAGCGTGCGAAGTATCTCGAGCAGCTCCTCAAGCTTTACGAGTGGCACGTGCCTTGGCTGACGGAACTCCGCGACCTCGAAGAGGAGGAGAGCTACGTCAAGCTCGCCTCCGCAGACGTGGACACCACCGATGACCCAGTTTCCGAGTGGCTGACGCGCGAGGGATGGGCATCGCTGCCCCCAGTCGCCAGAAACCAACGGGCCCTCGATCGCTACTGGAAGGCGAAGAAGTCGAGATGGCAGGTCGGCCGCGACTACGAACGCTACGTCGGCTACCTCTACGAGGCCGACGGCTTCGATGTCAGCTACTACGGCATCGAGAAAGGTCTCGAGGATCTCGGTCGTGACGTGATTGCGCTTAAGGACGGGCTGATCGAGGTGACCCAGTGCAAGCGCTGGGCAAGGGAGAAGACAATCCACGAGAAGCACGTCTTCCAGCTCTTCGGCACCGTCACCGCATTTCGGATCGACAACCCTGACGCCAGCGTCACCGGCCGGTTCGTAACGACGACCAAGCTCTCTGAACGAGCTCGAGCCTTCGCTCAGAGGCTCGAGATCAAGGTCGATGAGGGATTTGCCCTGGACGAGAGCAACCCCTGCATCAAGTGCAACGTCTCGATGACCACAGGCGAGAAGATCTATCACCTTCCTTTCGACCAGATGTACGACGCGACGGTCGTGCACACGGAACGCGGCGAGTTCTACGCCCGAACGGTCGAGGAGGCCGAGCAAGCCGGCTTTCGGCGCGCGTTTCGGTGGCGGGGCGGTCAGGCCAGCGAGTAGACCTTCGCGATTACCTCAAACCGCTTTAAGGCTCGATATCGAACGGATGCAGCTCGATGCTCGTGAGTCCTCCCTCAAACGGTTCATCTGGACCGGCTCCGGCCCGTTTCCGTGCGCGCTGCTCGGTGAGATCCTCGACTCGGGCGAGTAACTCCGGATGTGGCTTGTCGCTAGGGATGATCATGTAGTCGTGAGGGTCGCCTGCCTCATCTGAGAGCCAGGGCGGCCAGCCACGTCGTATGTTTTCCTCGGCAAGAGAGTTGTCGTCCGGATCACGGTCGAGCAGAACGACTCGTGCAAAGGGCTTTGGTCGCACGACGTCTCCGGGTCTTCGTTTCGCCGCCTTCCGCACTTCAGCGAGCGCATCCTGCGTTCGGGCGAACAGATACTCATCGGCCCATCCGTACGTCCTCAGGTTGATCGTCTCGATCTCTTTCGCCGACGCCTCCCTCACATGAAGACCGCAACCCATCGGCGTCGGTCGCATGAGCAGGCAAGTTTTGTCGCCGAGGGGCATCGTCGTCTCGCTCTTTTCAGAGCTGAGTAGAGCTTGATGCCCCCAAGGAAACCGTGGAGCAGGGTCATGGATGGCGTACGCGCGGTCGGAGGTGATGAACCCGCCGCTGGGAGCCTGAAGGAGCGTCCAGTCGAACTCGATCAACATCGGAACGATCTCGATTGCATGAGTGAGGCCGGAAGAGAGCGCAGCGGCCTGACCAGCCAGGCGGACTCGCCCATCCCGAACGCTCGCGATCATTTCCTGTCGAAAAGCCTCGACTTCTTCGTCGCTCGGGTCGCCCCCGGAGAACTCACGATGGCGCGCCGCAAACGCCTCTTTATCCGAGTAGATCTCAGCCGCCCAGGTCTGAAACGCCATATTCGCCACTTCCGTCACCTGCTCCGCCGCAGCCGGCGTCCGCATCGTTTGGACGGCAACGAAAATGGCGATGGTTGCTCGTTGCCCCGCCGAAATCGAAGTCGGGTCGCTGATCAGCTGACGTAAGGCCGGGGCCGCGTGATCCTCGATCAGTGCAAGGTACGCTTCATTTCGGTTCGATAACTCGCCGTCATCATCTGGTGCAGCGTATAGGCGTCGGCGCGAAGCGGCCGTTTTCACGTCTACCCGCCGCGGGGCCCTGCGGCTCTTCGCCTCCATTTGGAAGAGGCAGTCCTTCCCGGCATGTGTATGGGCGAACTCCCGGAGCATGAACTGGGGTAGAAAGTGGTGACGTATCGCATCGCTCTTGTCGAGACGACTGAAATCGTTCGCCTCGGCCATCTCCTTGAAGGCCGCCGTGATCGGGCTCGCGTTCAGAGCAGCAACGATGTGATCGAACTGACCCATCCTGCAACAGTAGCTGCCTACCTGGATTCCCTTGACTCCGGGCGATAGGCTCGACCTTCAGCTACCGAAGGAGCAGACGATGGGCGGGTTTCGGGTTCGCAAGTCCTTCAAAGTCGCGCCGGGCGTCCGACTGAACGTCACGAAAAGAGGTGCGGGGATGACCGTGGGCGCGCGCGGAGCCGGGCCTCGATACAGCGTCCATTCAAGTGGTCGACGAACCGTTAGCGCTAGTTCCGGCGTCTCCGGCCTCTATTACCAGAAGACGAGGGGCGGTAAGAAGCAGGCGGCCCGTCCGCACTCGGCTCCTTCGGCTCCGGTCGCTAGGCCGACGAAACCTGGTCTCTTCGCCCCTCGTGGGGAGAAAGACCTCTACAAGGCAGTTCAGAAGCAGGACGCGCTCGCGATGAAGGCCGTGGGCGATCAGGACGCCGGTTTCAGGGTTCCCGCCTACACGCTCGCCGGGCTGTTACTTCTGAACGACGAGCGGGATAAGGCCAAGGGATGCCTCGAGAGCGTGTTCGCCACCAGCCAGGACCCAGCTACGACTCCTTTCTTCAGTCGCTATGTCCACGGGTATGCCCAGATCAACATCGCCGATGGAGTGACCGCAGATCTCCCCCTCAATCGCGATGCAGTTGGTCTAGCACTGGCCGAGATCTACCAGCTCGAGGGCGAACTGGAGAAGGCGGCAGATACGGTTGAGCAGCTCGAGCCCTCAACCTACTGCGCCGTCTCTCTCGCCGAGCTCTACGCCCAGATGAAACGCTTCGATGAAGTCGTAGAGTTGACCGAGAAGGTTGCAAACGAAGACGACGCGAGCGCGCTTCTTCTCGTCTTCCGCGGCGTCGCGCTCAGAGAGCAGGGCTTCCTTGATGCCGCCCACGAGTCCTTCAAAGCAGCGCTCAAGTCACGCTCGCGCGACGCGGCGATCCGTCACCACGCTCTTCTCGAGCGGGCGACGAACTTCCTGGCTCAGGGAAAGAAGGGGATGGCGAGGAAAGACCTCGAGCGAATCCTGGCGGAGGACTCGAACTTCGAAGGTGTGAGGGAGAGACTGGCCGAGCTAGCCGGAGAATAGAATCGGCCTTCGCGAAGTCGGTGACGCTACGAACAGCCCGGCAGGTCGCCGACATCATCAAGCACCTGCCCGACGGCTCATACGTCGAGCCTACGTACGCGTACTACATGTGAGGCGCCGGCAACTACAAATCGTCCTCGGGAAGCTTCATCCGATCTGCAGCTTCCTGCGCTTTGCCCGGGGGCCAAGGCCAACGCCAAAGCAACAAGAGCGTTTTCTGAAACACGTAGATCGACGGAAGGGCGATGCCGAGTACCACGACCCAGCGAACGATGTCGCCGGGAGGCTCATTGCGCACCACGACGATGATGCTCACAACCCAGGCCGCAGACGGAACGATCGTGGCGATTAGTGCTAGTAAGCGGTTCCCTGGTGGGACCTGGCGATGCATGTTCAGCTGATATGCGAAAGCCAGCACCGACGGGATCGCTCCAACAGCTATCGCGTACAGAGGACTCAAGCTAGTTATCTCCAATCGCGGAAACTCGGTTGCGCTAGATCAAGCAGACGCATACTAAATGCATGAAGGCTGAAGCACTAGCGATTCCCTTCGGAATGATGTGCGGGGTGATCCTCGCCTTTGCTCCGATTGCCGGCCTCGTGTCGCTAATCGGCGGAGTAGCGGTCTTCGGTGCCTCCATACTCCTAGACGGCAATCCTCGCATGATTCATAGTGGCGCGCGCGCTCAAGCTAGCCGTGCAAAAAGAACGTCGGCGCGTATCCTCGCCCATAGCCGAGATCGTCGTAGAGCTGAGTCTCGGGCATCCGATTCCAGACGTGGCCGAGCATAAGCGCTAGACCCAGTGGACAGGCGACGAACAGGTGGACACGGTTGAATCCACGGCTAGCGCTCCTAATTGCATCGAGCAGGTACTGAGCTAGCGCACGAGCCTCCGCAGACCCTCTGATTACGTCTCGCCCGACGCCGCACGCGAGATGGAAGTTCACGAACCGGCCAACGGTGGCAGCCTCGTTTTCGAGGAAGGGAAGAACGTCCTCGCTTAGGTCAGTGGCGATACTGATGCCGATAGCGAGTTCTTGCCCCGCCCCGACCTCAGTGCTCTCTACCTCGAGGTCAGCCTTTCCCTTCTCTCCGGTGCTCGACCACTCTTCATCGCCTTGACGAATCGCCACTGAGAACCCGGCGACATTGGCCATCTCGGCACCAACGACTAGGCCAGTGGACAGTCGCATCGCCCCGACGACTAGAACGTCGAGAAGGCCACTGCGTTCAATCTCCGCACGAGCCTCACGTAGCTGAGAACGAAGGACGCCGTTCCATCCACTCGGGTCGCGAAGCTGCCGTCGCTCCTCGGGAGCATCTCCCTCGAACAGATCAACCCAGTCGACAGAGGCGGTCGCGAGTTCTGGCCACGGATCTTTCTTTATCTGCTGGACAAGAAGCGTGGCACGCGCAGCGCCCCGCTCAAGTCGCTTACTGGCGATGATCGCCCTCAGACGTTCGACGTCAAGTGCGCGAACACCCTCGCGGATGAGGCGGCGTATCTCGCCCATGCCGACATCGACCGAATCCAGATCATCGAGCAGGCCAACCGAGCACATACGCCAGCAGCAGCGTTCGCGGAGATCTTCGAGCGAGCCTCGCCCGGCGCAGATGGCGAGATGCCCGAGCATCTCGTAGAGCGCAGGCTCGTCAATCCCTAGATGCTCCGCCCACTCGCGCCGTACTGCCCCGGAGGCTGAGCCAGCCGCGGCTAGCGGGAGGCGCGGGACTAACTTGTGCGTCTGGCCATCCACGTAGCTCAGTATCGGGTCGCCGGCGACCGGCCAGCGATTCGTCTCCAAGGCCATCTCCGGGCGAACGTCACCATCGGAGAGCTTGACGAAGCTCTCGTAAAAGCGTTGTAGCGGACTTTTAGTTGCTCCGCCCGAATCGGTAAACCACTCGTGGCTGAGAGGTTCTCCTTGGGCCATTACAAACTTGACCTGGTAGTAGAGAGTCGGGGGTTCCTTGTGATGAACAACGAGATCGTCGACGTTGTGTTGGCCGCCGACTTCAAGCCCGATGCGCGTTATGCCTTCCTCTTCCCGAAGTAGCCCCAGCGCCTGAAGCCATGTGAAGAGGTGCTGGTAGTCATATCCGGCGATAAGCGCTCCGCTCGGGCTTGGAAGACCGTATTCAGCGGTCATCGTCTCTCCCATCGATCGGCGAGTTCTCCAAGACAATGTCGAGGCGGTCAAGGCCCGGAAGAAGCAGGGCTGGAAGAACCCGGCGCAAGCCGATTAGCCATGCGGCAGCGCGCGGCTTTTTCCATTCTCCGTCGTTCGATCCGACTATAACGGCGATGAAGCTCTTGAATCCGAGTTCTGGGTCTCGCAAGAACCGCCGGTAGGTTCGGAGGTCTTTGCGGCTGGGCGCGAGAGGGCCGTAGGGATGTGTGTGCCACTCGCCTATCCATCGTGCAGTCGTGCGTAAGAAGGCATCGTTCGCGAGGCGTTGCGCGTGTCCGAGGTCGCGACAGAAGAAATCGCGTCGTCGTTCTGCGTTTGGGCCAGGACCGCCAGCTTCGAGAACTAGCACCTCGCCAAGCCAACTCGCCTCGAATCCCAGAAGTATCCCCCCGGTCTCGAAGCCGTCCGAAGACGCAGCGGCTTTGGCCGCAATAGTTGCGACCGCTCCAGACGCGATCCGTACCTTCCCTGTCACGACTCTCCTCCGCAGCTCGGACAGTCTGGGCTCGGACGCCCGAGTGAGTTCCAAGAGACCATGAGCGTGTGCTCGACGTCGAAGGGCGCTTCTGCTTTTTCTAGAGGCGGGCGCAAGCCAATGACGGCTTGGTCTCCGGGCAGCTTCTCTTTTAAATAACCGAGCGACTCGAGAATGCCCGAAACCGCAACACGAGCCGCGAACTTCCCGACAAAATCGAGGTCGCCCCCAACCGCCGTCATTGGGAGGTGGCGCTGGCCCGTGGTGTATCCGGCATCGAGGCTCGGCTCTGGATCCATCGCTCCTTTCTCGACGAGTTGCTCTCTGGAGCAGAAAAGGCACGCCGTTACCCCGGGTCTTACCTGAAGCACTTCTCCGAAGGCTCCGTCTTCCAGGACACACGCGAAGACAACACGGGTGCCGGCGCGGCATGCCAAGTGATTGGCAACTCGGCGAGACTCAACCCCGTCCGAGCACACGAGGATGGATGAGCTTCGTCGAAACAGTGGACGCATAGTGTCCGCGTCATGGACAACATCAAGCGGGTAGCGCTCGACCTTTAATCGCTTATCGCGCTCTTGCAACGCGTTGGCGACGGCGTTGACTTTGTACCGTCCTATGTCTCGTGGATTAGCCCGGTGCCGAGCGAAGTTGTGTTCCTTGAGTCGATCCGGGTCCACCAGCGCCAGATTCCGGATGGCATAACCAGAGAGGGCCTCGCAAGCGGCGCTCCCGATACTGCCGACACCTATAACAGTGACTAGCGGGCTCGCCAACTTTTCGCGTGGCCAGGCTTCTCCGAGAGGTAGAAAGAGATCGGGATCATCATCAACGACATCGAGGGAAAACCTTGCTGCACCGTCCACGGTGACTCCCCAGCCCGCGAAGTCTGGTTGGCCCTCCACTTCGCAAACGGTGATCACGAACGT
>Ga0182010_10000474_pt1 | contig 23012 bp, 14 predicted proteins | sample 611E1MmetaG_FD_120488 | JGI IMG/M metagenome (GOLD analysis project Ga0182010, IMG submission 120488) | Permafrost microbial communities from Stordalen Mire, Sweden - 611E1M metaG | ecosystem: Environmental > Terrestrial > Soil > Wetlands > Permafrost | place: Sweden: Stordalen | collected... | reverse complement strand
TCGGGGACTTCGAGGTTCAGCTTGATGGCCGAGCCGTCCTTGTTGGTCACCATCCCGTCGCTGCCAGTCTTGTAACCGGCGGCCGCGAGATCGGACTTGGCCTTCGCCGTGTTGAACGTGGCGCCGAGGGACTTGACCTGCGCCGCGTCGACGTACTTGCTCCACACCGGCAGGAGGCCAGTCGGGTCGGAGGCGGCGACGATATTGCCGTAGTCCTTGACGACGACGTCCTGGGGGTTGATGGCCTCAGCGAGGGCTCGGCGGAAGGCCGCGTCGTCGAGCGGCTTGTGCTTGGTGTTCGGGATGAGCCACGCGGTGTTGCCGCCGAGCATGTACGGCGGATTCGCGAAGTAGGTCGTGACACCGTACCCGCCGTTGACGATCTGGGCGATGCCGGGCAGGTAGTTGTTGTCCAGGTCGAGGCCGCCGGACAGAAGCTGGCCGAGGGCGACGTTGTTGGAGCTGTTGACGATGTCAACGATGTACGTCGGCTGGACGCTGAGGCTCAGGGCCTTGATCGCCCACCAGCTCGGGTTCTTGACCCAGACCATGCGGTCCTGGGCGGCCGTCTTGTAGGTGTACGGGCCGGTGCCGACGCCGTTCTGGTTCAGGTTCTTGAGAATATCGGCCGAAGTGGCGTACTGGTTCCAGACCGCCTTCGGGATCATCGGCATGTTGTACAGGGCCGACATCCATTCCTGGTAAGCCGGGGTTCCCTTGAACGTGACGACGACGTCGTTGCCGTTGGCGGTGACCTTGTCGACGAAGTTGAACAGCACGGAGCCGAGCGCGGCGTTCTGATAGATGTTGATCGAGAAGGCCACGTCGTCGGCGGTGAAGGCCGAGCCGTCAGACCAGGTCACGCCCTGGCGCACGTTGATCGTGTACGTCGTCTTGGCGCTATCCCAGGACCCGCCGGTGGCGAGCCACGGGGTGTAGACGTCCTTGATCGGGTCGTACAGGAAGAGCGTTTCGTACTGGAGGCCCACGACGCCCATCGCCATGTTGGGATCGAGCGGGTTCCAGGTGGACGGAGCGCCCCACTGCTTGCCGCTGGTGTACAGGGTTTCCGCGCGCGGGTAGACAGTCGTGTCTGTTGCGGGAAGACCGGTCGCGCTCGCGGCGGCGGCCGGGGTGGCCACGGTGGCGGGCGTAGCGACCGGGCCGGTCGTCGGCGCCGCCGGCGCCGTGGTCGGTGTGGCGCTAGTCGAGCTGCACGCCGAGGCGACGATGGCCGCAGCTGCGAGCAGAGCTAGAACCCTGGACTTGCCTATTTGCATCCCTTTCCTCCTTCCCCATGAGAAGCGCATGAACACGCGCCCGAACACACTCGGACACGCTGCACGCCTCGCATGGCTATGCCAGATCACCAACTTGGGTCGCCCCTGTGACGGGGGGCCGGGCATCGGCTTCAGGACAGTAGACCACGTTCAGTGGCCTGTCAATCGGGCTGGTGATAAAGCAACTAAAGCTTCAGTGGTGGTCACCGTCCGTGCTCCAGTCCGGACCATCTCGACCGGTACCGAGCCGCCACTGCGCTCAGTTGGCGGGGCCGATCAAGTTGACCCACGAAACGACCGACTGATACTATGCACTGAAGTTCAGTAAATCTGAGGAGTGGGGTGCCCGAGAGACACGGTACGAAGCCGGCGACGCTGGCAGACGTGGCCGCCGCTGTCAGTCTGTCGCCCGCAGCCGTCTCACTGGCTCTGCGGGGGAAGGTCGGCGTGTCGGAAGCAACGCGCACTCGCGTCTTCGATGCCGCCAAGACGCTCGGCTATCGACCCATCGCGGGAGTGTCGCGGCAGCATCAGAAGCAGATGACCATCGGCCTCGTGATCAAGGCCGTGTACGGCGACGCGCCGGAGGCGAATCGCTTCTACGCCCCGGTTCTGGCCGGCATCGAAGAGAGCTGCAGGGCCCATCGCATGAACCTGATGCTGGCGACCATGCCGGTCGACGAGCACTACTACCCCATGGAGGTTCCGCGGATCGTCACCGACCGAACCTGCGACGGCTTGATCGTCGTCGGCGCGCACCTCTCGCGCGCCACGGCCGAACTCCTTCGGCACGCGCCGCCGTCGGTGCTGGTCGACGCGTATTCGGACGACGACGCGTTTGCCTTCGATTCGATCGCGACGGACAACATCGGCGGGGCCCGGACCGCAATCGGGCATCTAGTTTCGAAGGGACACCGCAACATCGCCATCCTGGCAACCGAGCCGCAGACGTTTCCCAGCATCCTGCAGCGGCGCCGGGGCTACAAGCAGGTCCTGTCCGAGGCCGGCCTGGCTCGCCATTACATCGACGCCCCGTACTGGCCACCTGAGTCGGCGGCCGTCGTGGGAGTGGCCTATCTCCAGGCCCATCCCGAGATCACTGCCGTCTTCTGCGCCAACGACGCCGTGGCGATCAGCCTCATCCAGGCCGCCACTCAGGCCGGCATCGCGGTGCCCGACCAGCTCTCGGTCATCGGCTTCGACGACATCGACCTGGCGGGGTTCGTATCGCCCGCGCTGACGACCATGGCCGTGGACAAAGTCGGAATGGGTCGGATGGCCGTCACGCTGCTGTCCCATCGACTCGAAGTCGGCAAGGAATGCGTCACGCAGACGCTCGTCCGGCCGACGCTCATGGAACGCGACACCGTCCGAACCCTGGAGCCCCTGGCGCGGTCCGAGACCGCCCCCGAGCTTCATCTCGATCCTCAGCCCGCGTAACGAAAGGGCCGCTATGGACTCCGACAACCGAGGCGCATTGCCCGCGGCGGCCGAACCGCCTGCCGGCGCACTCCCGAACATCCCGTGGGAAGACCGACCGGCCGGGTCGAGCGCAGTGGTGTGGCGCTCGAGCCGCAACCCGATCGTCAGGCGGGACCTGCTCGAGCGGTCGAACAGCATCTTCAACTCGGCCGTCGTGCCCTTCGGCAAGGGTTTTGCGGGCGTCTTCCGTGTCGACGACACGACGCGCGTGATGAACCTCCACGCCGCCCGCAGCGCCGACGGCTTTGACTGGACCCTCGATCCGGACACGATCGAGTGGCGTGCCACCGATGCTCGAGTCGGCGAGATCCAGGAGCGCTTCGAGCACGCCTACGACCCGCGTGTCACCTGGCTCGAGGATCGCTACTACGTGACCTGGTGCAACGGTTACCACGGACCGACAATCGGCGTGGGTTACACCTACGACTTCGAGACTTTTCATCAGCTCGACAACGCCTTCCTGCCCTTCAACCGCAATGGCGTCCTGTTTCCGCGTCGCGTCGGCGGCCAGTACCTGATGCTGTCGCGGCCGAGCGACAACGGCCACACACCCTTCGGCGACATCTACCTGTCGGAGAGCCCGGATCTGATCCACTGGGGCCGCCACCGTCAGGTCATGGCCACGCGCGCCTGGACGTGGGAATCGACCAAGGTCGGTGCTGGACCGACGCCGATCGAGACTCCCGAAGGCTGGCTGCTCATCTATCACGGCGTCCTGACGTCGTGCAACGGCTTCGTCTACTCGATGGGCGCTGCGCTGCTCGACCTCGACCAGCCATGGAAGGTGATCGCCCGCAGCCGGGACTACCTGATCTCACCACAGATGCCGTACGAGCAGATCGGCGACGTCCCGAATGTGGTCTTCCCGTGCGCCGCCCTGCTCGACCGACCGACCGGCCGGCTGACGGTCTACTACGGCGGGGCGGACACGGTCGTGTGTCTGGCCCACGGCTACCTGCCGGAGATCATCGAGTTCGTAAAGACGCGCAGCTAATCGACGGGACCGGGCCGAGGAACCGGGATCACCGGGCCGGGCCTCCGGACCGGCTGCCCAGCGGCGGTCAATCGGTCGCGGCCTGAAGTTCGGGCGAACGGTCCAGGGCGACTCCAAGCCTCTCGAGCGCGCTCAGGACGGCCTTCATCGAGGCCGTGGTGATGTTCGGGTCCATGCCGACGCCCCAACGAACCTCGCCATGGGAGCGAACCTCGACATACGCCACGGCCGTGGCTTCCTCGCCGGCGCCGAGAGCATGCTCCGCGTAGTCCAGCACGTCTACCTCGATCCCGAGATCGCGGCGCAGAGCGTGGACCAGGGCCGAGATGGGGCCGTTGCCCTCCCCGGAGATCGTCACCGTCGCATCCGCAGCGGCCAACCTGGCTCGCACGGTCACGCTGCCGTCGTTCGACGCCGTCTCGTATCCGGCAAGCCGGGTCCTCGGTGCGACCGCCAGGTACTCCGCGGCAAAGGCGTCCCACATCTCCTCGGCCGTGATCTCGGTGCCGCTACCTTCGGTAATCACCTTGATGCAGCGGCTGAACTCGATCTGGAGGCGGCGCGGCAGGTCCATGCCGTGCTCGGTCTTCATGATGTAAGCCACTCCGCCCTTGCCGGACTGGCTGTTGACCCTGATGACGGCCTCGTAGCTTCGGCCGACGTGCTTGGGATCGATCGGCAGGTAAGGCACTTCCCAGATGTCGTAGTCGGGCGGGAGTGCCTCCATGCCCTTCTTGATCGCGTCCTGGTGGGAGCCCGAGAACGACGTGTAGACCAGATCCCCGACGTAGGGATGCCGCGGCTCGACGGGCAGCCTGTTGCAGTGCTCAGCCACGCGGCGCAAGGCGTCGATGTCGCTGATGTCGAGCTTCGGGTCTACGCCCTGGCTGAACATGTTCATGGCCAGGTTCACGACGTCCACGTTGCCGGTCCGCTCGCCGTTGCCGAAGAGCGTGCCCTCGATTCGGTCCGCTCCGGCCATCAGGCCGAACTCGGCCGCGGCCACGGCCGTGCCGCGATCGTTGTGCGGGTGCAGGGACAGGATCATCGAGTCGCGGCGCGGGACGTTGCGATGGAACCACTCGATGGCGTCGCCGTAGATGTTCGGCGTGTACATCTCCACCGTCGCCGGGAGGTTCAGGACAATCGGGCGGGCGGGGGTTGGCTCGATGACGTCCATGACGGCGGCGCAGATCTCAGCCGCATAGTCGAGCTCGGTGCCGGTGAAGCTCTCCGGCGAGTACTCGTAGCGGATCTCCGTACCGGGGAGGCGCGCCTCCTGCTCCAGGCAGATCCTCGCCGCGTCAACGGCGATCTTCGTCACGCCTTCCTGGTCGAGCCGGAAGACGACCCGTCGCTGCAGGACCGACGTGGAGTTGTAGAAGTGGACGATCGCCCGGCGGGCGCCCCGCAGGCACTCGTAGGTTCGCTCGATCAACTCGCGACGGCACTGCGTGAGGACCTGGATCGTGACGTCGTCGGGGATCAGACCCTCTTCGACCAACTGGCGGATGAAGTCGTAGTCCGGCTGCGACGCCGACGGGAACCCGACCTCGATCTCCTTGAAGCCCATGCCGACGAGGGCCTTGAACATCTGCAGCTTGCGGGCCGGATCCATCGGGTCGATGAGCGCCTGGTTGCCGTCGCGCAGGTCCACCGAGCACCAGATCGGGGCGTGCTCGATCTGGTGGTTTGGCCACTCGCGGTCCGGGAGGCGGAGCGGCAGGGGGCGGAAGGGCATGTACTTCTCGACCGGCATCTTCTTCGGGTGGACGGGTACGGAAGGCATCTCGGGTTCCTTCGTGCTCTGTCGGTGTCCGCGATGGTCCATGCGGGTGGCGGGGTTTGTCGGGGAAACAAAAACCTCCTGCAATGGCGCAGGAGGTCGTCGGCGAGCACCCACATGGGGCTCGCCTCAGGTGAGGAGCAGGCTGCTGTCGAAGGGCTTCCTGTTCATGATGCGGCGTAGTGTACCCGTCACACCGGGTTGGGTCCACTGCCACATACATAGGAAGAAAGTCGCGGGCAGAGATCGACGGCGGAGACTCGCCAGTTCGTCGCGGGCGCACTCATTGGACGCCGGCACGCACATTCGGGAAAAGTGGCTCCGGCGGTAGGATTCGAACCTACGACCAAGCGGTTAACAGCCGCCCGCTCTACCACTGAGCTACGCCGGAGCGAGTCGATCGCCAGAGCGATCGCCCCAGGCGACCGCTCGCGATCCGGCGCCGTCGCGGCGCCGCGCGACAGAATAGCACGGCATCCCCCCTGAGTGAGGGGCAACGACACCTGAGTGAGGGGCGAGCTTGAAGCGAGGAAGCGTGTGATCGAGCAATGGCTCAACGGGACCTGGCAACTGCGGGAGTGCGGCGCCGACCAATGGCTTCCCGGCCAGGTCCCCGGCGGGGTTCATCTCGATCTCATGGCCGCGGGGCGCATCTCGGACCCGTTCGTCGGCGACGAAGAGTTGCGCGTCGGCTGGGTCGCCGAGCGCGACTGGGAGTACCGCCGGGAGTTCGTCGTCGAAGCCGCGCTGGCCACCGAGGAGCGCATCGAACTCGTCTTCGACGGCCTGGACACGCTGGCGGAGGTCAGCCTCAACGGCGCCCCGCTGGGAAATGCGGACAACATGTTCCGGACCTGGCGCTGGGACGTCGCCGGCCTGCTCCGGCCCGGCTCGAACGAACTGGCCGTGGTCTTCCGGTCGGCCGTCCGCCGCGGGGCCGAGCTGGACGCGAAGCGGCCACTCGACCGGCCCACGGAGACGCTGGCCGGCGGCCCATACCTGCGCAAGGCGCCGTGCCACTTCGGCTGGGATTGGGGCCCGAAGCTGCCGAACATCGGCTTCTGGCAGGGTGTCCGGATTGAGGGCTGGAGCTCGGGCCGGCTGGCAGACGTCAGCCTGTCGCAGTCGTTCGAGGGCGGGACGGCCAGGATCTCTGCCGTAGTCGAGGTCGATCGGGTGCCCGGCGGTCAGGGCGAGCTCGAGGCCGCCATGCGGGTCGAGGGCCCGGACGGCCGCGTCGGAATTGCCCGGTCGCTCGTGCCGGGCGGGCTTGCGGTCGCCAATCTGACCGTCGACATCGCCGATCCGGAGCTGTGGTGGCCGAACGGCCTGGGAGGCCAGCCGCTCTATCGAGTCGACGTCGAGCTGGTCGACAGCGGGCGCCGGCTGGATGCTCGGACCTTCCGCGTCGGCCTGCGGACGCTGGCGCTTCGGCGCGAACCCGACGAGTGGGGCGAGTCGTTCCAGTTCGTCGTGAACGGCGTGCCGGTCTTCGCCAAGGGCAGCAACTGGATCCCGGCCGATTCGTTCCCAGCCCGCGTCACCCCCGAGCGGCTCGAGGCGCTGCTGGGCGCGGCCGCCCAGACCAACCACAACATGGTTCGGGTCTGGGGCGGGGGCTACTACGAGACCGAGGCCTTCTACGACGCGTGCGACCGCTTCGGCATCCTCGTCTGGCAGGATTTCATGTTCGCCTGCAGCATCTATCCGTTGACCGACGAGGCGTTCCTCGCAAACGTCCAGGCTGAGATAACGGAACAGGTGCGGCGGCTGCGGCATCGGGCATGCCTGGCGCTGTGGTGCGGCAACAACGAGATGGAGCGAGGCTGGACGATCTGGGGCTGGAGCCGACCAGGCAACGAGGACCTGCGCGCGGCTTATCTGCGCTTCTTCTCGGAGACGCTGCCGGCGTGGGTCGGCGCCGAGGACGCGGCCACTCCCTACTGGCCAAGCTCGCCGTCGTCCGGACGGCCGCTCGAAGAGCCAATTGGTGGCAACCGGGGTGACGAGCACGAGTGGATCGTCTGGCACGAGCTTGCGCCGTTCTCCGCGTACGGGCACGAGACGTATCGGTTCGTCAGCGAGTTCGGTTTCGAGTCGCTGCCGGCCGTGGCAACGGTGGCTGCCTTCGCGCCCGATCCGGCCGACTGGAACCTGGGCTCGCCGCTGCTCGACCACCATCAGCGCTGCCCGGTCGGCAACGCCCGCATCCTCTACTACATGGCGCAGCAGTTCCGGCTGCCCAAGGACTTTCCGTCGCTCGTGTACCTGAGCCAGGTCCTTCACGCCGAGGCGATGCGCGTCGGGGTTGAGCACTGGCGACGCGAGCGCGCCCGCTGCGGTGGAGCGCTGTACTGGCAGCTCGACGATTGCTGGCCCGTGTCCTCCTGGGCGAGCATCGACTACTTCGGCCGGTGGAAGGCGCTCCACTACGCCACGCGGCGGTTCTACGCTCCGGTGCTGCTGTCCGCAGAGGTGGATGCGCACGGAGTCTCGCTGGCCGTCACCAACGACCGGGCCGCGCCCTGGCGGGGCGAGATCCGCTGGTCGCTTGAGCGGCTGGACGGCGAAGTCGTGGCGTCCGGTGCGGCGCCCGTCGAGGCCGCGGCGCTGGTCACGACCTCCGCAGGTCGAGTGCCCCTCCCCGACTCCGTGGTGGAAAGGCGATCCCTCGTCCTTGTGTCGGAACTTCTGGAGTCCGGCGCGAAGCATGCGTTGGCGGTGACGGCCTTCGTCCCCGACAAGCAGCTGGCGCTTCGGCTTCCGAATCTCGAGGTGACCGTCTGGACTGCCTTCGGTTCCGACCCCCAGCCTGGCGCCGGGCCGTCCCGGTCGGAGACCTGCGTGCGGCTGCGCTCGGACACGCTCGCCCGGTGGGTCCAGCTCTCGTTCGAGGGCGCGGACGTCATCTTCGGCGACAACTTCTTCGATCTGCCGGCTGGTCGGCGCGTCGATGTACCGTTCGAGTTGCCGCCGGGCTGGTCGATCGAGCAGGCTGGCCGGGCGCTTAGAGTTCGGACCGTTGTCGACACGTATTCCGAAAGCCCATCCGACGGCTGGCGAGCTGTGGCGCGCGCGTAGGACGCCGCCAGCATGCCGCGCGCGGTCTACTGCTCGACGGGCAGGTCGGGCCGGTTGCCCCACTCCTCCCACGACTCCGCGTAGTTGCGGACCTGGGTCAACCCCGCTATCTCCGACAACGCGAACCAGGCCAGCGCCGCCCGAATCCCGCCCTGGCAGTAAGTCGCTCGAAGCTCGTCGGGGTTCACGCCGCTGCCCTTCACGATGGTCAGGATGTCGTCTGCCGGCCGTAGCCGTCCATCGGACGCTACGAAGTCGGTGAAGAGCCGGTGCCGCGCGCCCGGGATCCGGCCGCCCCGGGCCGCCCTGACGTCGTGGCCCAGGAACTCGTCGATCAGCCTCACGTCCAGAAGACGCGTCGGGCCGCCCCGCACGCTCGCCTCGCGGCTCCAGGCAAGGACCTCCTCGGTCGTGGCTATGAGCGCGGCGTCACGCTGGCCGAGCAACTCCGTGGCCGTGCCGGCGGCGGATGGTTCCGCAGGTGCGTCGGTTGGGTCCGCATCTGCGACGCCGGGGCGCGGGTTTGCGCCTCCGGCGGGCGGCTCCGCCGCCGTCATCGCGCGACCTTCGGCCTGCCAGACCGGGAGCCCGCCGTCCAGGACATGGACCAGATCCTTGGGGAACCTGTACAGGCGCAGCAGCCAGTAGCCGCGGATGGCGTGGCGACCCTGTCCGGCATCGTCGTAGAAGACGATCCGAGAGCCCGGCGCCACATCCCAACGGGCCAGCGCCTCGGCCGTCTCTTCGCGCGTCGGTAGAAGGTACTGGCGAGGGGCCGCGCCTGTCTCCGGTCGCACCCCGGGCGTTGCCATGTCCACATGAAGATCGCTAAAGACGGCGCCCGGCACGTGGCCCTGCTCGTATGCCGTCCGGTCGAGCGAGACGTGTACGATCCGAAGGTCTGTGTCGTCCAAATGGCGGGCCAGCCAGCTGCCCGACACGAGTGGCCCGGGTGCAGGTGCCTTCATCCGCTTCCTCCCAGCTGTGCCAGCGCAAGGACGCGACCAGCGTACCCGGCCGCTGCGAGCCGGCCATGGCGGCCACCGCGGGTACGCGTCGCCTTCCCGTCAAACGAGCACGGTCCCGCTACCTCCCGGATCGCGCCCGCCGGCAAGAGCCGTTAGTGGCATCGACCCGCGCCGCACTATTCCTCGCGCCACTCCCCCGCCAGGCGCTACTCCAGGTAGTCCTTGAGCTTGCGGGAGCGGGACGGGTGGCGGAGCTTGCGCAGGGCCTTCGCCTCGATCTGGCGGATGCGCTCGCGCGTGACGTTGAACTCCTTGCCCACCTCTTCGAGCGTCCGAGCACGGCCGTCTTCCAGGCCGAACCGGAGCTGGAGCACGCGCCGCTCGCGACCGGTCAGCGAGTCCAGGACCGCCTCCACCTGCTCCTTGAGGAGCTGATGGGAAGCGGCCTCGGCCGGAGCCAGGGCGCCCCGGTCTTCGATGAAGTCGCCCAGGTGGCTGTCCTCTTCCTCGCCGATCGGGGTCTCGAGGCTCACCGGCTCCTGGCTGACCTTGATGATCTCGCGGACCTTCTCCGGCGTGACCACCTGCTCCTGGCCCTTGGACATTGCCTCGGCGATCTCCTCGACGGTCGGCTCGCGGCCAAGCTCCTGCAGCAGCGTCCGCGAGACCCGGATCAGGCGGTTGATCGTCTCGACCATGTGGACGGGGATGCGGATCGTTCGGGCCTGGTCGGCGATGGCTCGCGTGATGGCCTGCCTGATCCACCAAGTCGCGTACGTGGAGAACTTGTAGCCCTTCTCGTAGTCGAACTTCTCGACCGCGCGAATCAGGCCGATGTTGCCCTCCTGGATCAGGTCCAGGAACGACATGCCGCGGCCGATGTACTTCTTCGCGATCGAGACCACGAGGCGGAGGTTTGCCGACGTCAGCTGCTCGCGCGCATCGCGCCCGATCCGGACCAGCTCGCCGCGCCGATGAGCGAGCTTCGTGTTAGCCGGAACCTCCGGGTCCGTGCCCAGACGCTTGAGCAGCTCCGCGTCGCGGCCGCCCTCGATCCAGCGCTTCAGCGCCGGGAATGCCACCGCGTCGCGCGTCCAGTCGTAGATGGCCCGCAGGCCGATGTTGTCGCGCGAGTCCAGGTCGCCGTTGTGGACGGCGAAGTAGGCGAAGTCGAGGAGCTTCAGGAACGACTCGGGCGTGAGCGTGTCGTTGTAGACCCCGACATGATGGCGGGCTTGCTTGATCAGGTCTCTCGTGCCATCGGTAGTGGCGTCCTTGCCGGCCTTGATCAGATGGAAGTCGGCGCTGGGGACCAGCAGGTCTGCCGCGTCCTCCGAAGAAACGGCGTCGGCAACCATGCGGGCGGCTTCCGGCCCGAAGGGCAGCTTGTACTGCGGCTTGATCGTGCGGGTCTTGCGCTCGGTCTCGTGGTGGGTCCACTCATGGAGCGAGACGATGCCCTTCCAGGGCTCGTCGACCATCTGCTCGCCCAGCTCGATGGCCTTGGCCAGGACGACCTCTTCCTCGGCCGTCAGAAGAGCGACCTTGCCGATCTCCTTCAGGTACATCCGGACCGGGTCGTCGATCCCGATCATATCTGCCGAGAGGGCCTCCAATTCCTCCTGCGTGGGCTCCTCGAGAGCCTCTGCGTCGAGCTTGGCCGGGGCCTCGCCGGGCACGCGCGGTTCGGCCAGAACGTCTTCCTCGACAACCTCGACACCGAGTTCGACAGAGTCGTCGTCCAGGGCGTCGGGCGGCGCCACTTCTTCCTCTTCCGCCAGGAGATCGTCGTCTTCGAGAGCCTCCTCATCGAGCGATCGACGGGTGTGCACGCCGGCGAGCTTTGCCTCTTCGAGGTCCGCCTTGCGACGGCTGCCGCCGGAGAGGGCGACCTCAACGAGCTGCTTGTCAAGGGGATCGGTCATCGGTGTCCTCCAGCGGAAGCGAGGAGGCTCGTGTCCTGCCGACGTCGGTCGAGCGATCGGCGAGCCTCGAACAGGTTGCGTTGCGTTTCTTGCAGTCGGGCGACGGCCGGCGAGTCCGCGGCGGCCTGGGCCTCCACGAGCTCGCTGCCGTTGAAACGGATCTCCTCTTCGAGCCTGTCGGCCTCGAGGGCAAGCAGGCACTGGTCGACTCCAATACGGACGCGGTTGTCGTCAAGATCGTTCGGGTCAGGGCCGCGTTCGGCGTAGAGAGCAATGGCGAGGCCGTGGAGCTCCGGCGGCAGCGCCTCGAGGAAGCGGCCGCGTTCGAAACGGCCGGGTCCGCCGGCATCGCGGTCGCGTTCGCGATCGGCGAGCATCGCCACGAGCAGCTCGCGTGCCGGCGTGCTGGGCAGCTGCAAGTTCTGCGCCGCGAGCGTCTCGGCGACGCGCTGCTGCTGCTCTGGCACCAGCAGCAGCAACCGCAGAAGGCGGCTCTCCTCGGTGGAGAGCGCCTTCAATTCGGCCTTCGTGTCGATCGAATCGGGGGCCGAGATGATCGCGTCGGCGGAGAAGCGACCGGACGAGCCGCCTGCTCCGTCGCCGCCCCGACCGCCTCTGCCCGCGCCAGCCGGTTCGGGGGTGTGCAACGCCTCGAGCAGAGCTCGATCCTTCACGCCGGTTCGGCGGGCGACGGTCAGGAGATAGTCGTCGCGCACGACCGGATCGCGGACCTGCCGCAGCAGTGGAACGAGCGCCGCGACTGCATGACGCTGTCCCTCTGCGGTTCGAACGTTGAACGCCGTAGCGTAGTAGTCGATCAGGAACAACATGATGGGCTGCGCGGTCCGGATCGCCTCCCGCCAGAGATCGGGGGTTTCGCGAATCACCTCGTCCGGGTCCTTGCCCTCCGGCAGTCGAGCAACACGCACACGCGTGATTTCGATGCCCGTGTCCTCCGCCGCGAGCGAGCCGATGAGACGCAGAAGCTCCGCGCCGCCGATCGAGCCGGCATGCTGGCCGGCCGGATCGACGTCGTAGGCGAGGACGATCTCGCGCGCGTACCTGGCGATCACAGCCACCTGGGCCGGGGTGAGGGCCGTGCCCAGGCTCGCAACGACGTTCTCGAAGCCGGCCTGGTGAGCCATCAGCGCGTCGGTGTAGCCCTCCACGAGAACGGCTTCGTCGCCCCGTCGCATCTCGCCGCGGGCTCGTTCGATGAGGTAGAGCGTCCGACTCTTGTCGAAGAGCGCCGTCGCCGGGGAGTTGAGGTACTTGGGCGCGTTCGAGTCCGCGGCCGCCGGCGTACCGGGCAGCACTCGCCCACCGATGCCGACAGCCGCTCCCGCCGCGTCGCGGATCGGGAAGATGACCCGCGAGCGGAACCTGTCGTAGGCGCCGCGGCCGTTCGGACGGGCGCCGGTCAGCCCCACCTCGGCCAGCTCGGCGACGTCGACGCCGCGCCGCGCCTGCAGCATCTTGATCATCTGGTCCCAACCGTCGGGCGCCCAGCCGAGTTGGAACTTCTCGATCGTCGCGTCCGTGAAGCCGCGGCCGTGAAGGTACTCCAGCGCCGGGCCCCCCGTCTTCGACTGCGTCAGGACGGCGTGGTAGAAGGCGATCGCTTGCTCCAGGACTTCGCGCAGCCGGGCCCTTCGAGCGTCTTCGCGGCTCGTTCGCTCGTCGATCTCGATGCCGGCCCTGGCCGCGAGGCGCTTCAGCGCCTCCGGGAAAGTCAGGCCCTCGCGGCGCATGACGAAGCTGAAGACGTCGCCGCCTTCACCGCAGCCGAAGCAGTGCCAGCTCTCGCGCGTGGGGGTCACGACGAAGCTCGGGGTCTTCTCGCCATGGAACGGGCAGAGCCCCTTGTACGTTGTGCCGGCCTTGCGCAGCTGCACAGCCTCGCCGACGACATCGACGATCGACAGCTTGCTCTTGACCTCTGCGGCTACCCCTGACGCCAATCGCATCTCCTGCTTGCCAGACGGCCCGAGAGCCCCGACGTTCACTCTTTCTCGGTCCGACGGAGCGTGCCTGCTCCGGCGAGACCGCCGCCCCGGCCGCTCGGCCGCTCGGCCGCTGCCGAACCACCCGGACATGACTAAGGGCCTGTCAAGTCTTGACAGGCCTTTGCTTCCAGATTCATACACCATTTCGCCGCGTTTGTATACCCCCGGGGGGTATTGACTTGTCAAGAGGGCGGGGGCCCGCCCAGCCACGGTCTCTCGGATGGGAGCCAGGCTTAGTGATCGGCCGGGACGCTCGAATCCGCAGGCTGTCACGCGCTCGCGACCTGTCCGATCGAGGCCGACGGCCCGGCGTCTCGCCGCACTCACGTGGGCTGTTTCGCCAGCTTTCAGGAGATTCTCAGAAGGACGGCCAAAGCTGTGGCAAAGCATCCCACGCCCGGCGGTCTCGGACTTGCCTCGATCGGTCGGCGACACGGACTCAAGCCCGGTCTGCCTCTGGAGTTCGGTCTGTCTCATGAAACATCAGCAGGACGCGCCGGCCCAGACCGAACTCCGGCCCTGGTCGAAGCCGCTCTCCCGCGTCAGCGCGCGGACTCGCTGGGCCGCGCCATTCGCCATGGGTGTGATGGCCGCCTTCATTGCCCTGGTGCTCTACGGAGTAGCGGTTCCCGGGCCGAGGCCGCTGACGCAGCAAGACGTGACCAACGACGTCTCCCAGGCGATAGCTTCGGTGACTCCGGGACCCGCCCTGTCTGAGATTGCCTACCAGGCCATCCAGCCCTCGGTAGTCCTGATCGAGACCCAGGTGACGGGCGGCACGACCGCCGCGCGCGGTACCACCAGCGTTGCAGCCGCCTTGACCGCCACTGCCAGCGCCACTCCGACCACCAAACCGATCGCCACAGCAAGCGCGGCGTCCAGCGCCGCAACAACCGGCAATCTGGGCAGCGGGGTAGTCGTGGACGCCAGCGGCGATATCCTCACGTGCCTGCACGTTGTCGCCGACGCGACGTCCATCCAGGTGACGTTCGCCGACGGCACGAAGTCGCCGGCCGAGATCACGACCACGCAACCCCAGAACGACATCGCCGTCCTCCAGGCGAGCCAGCCCCCGGCCAAGCTCGTGCCAGCCGTCCTCGGCAATCCGAGGAGCGTGCACGTCGGCAGCGAAGCGTTCGTCGTCGGCAATCCCTTCGGCCTGGACGGGTCGATCAGCTCGGGGGTCGTCTCCGGCCTGAATCGGTCCTTCCAGCTCCCCAACGACGGTCCCCTGCTCCAGGGCCTGATCCAGGTGGATGCGGCCGTCAATCCCGGCGACTCGGGGGGCCCGCTAGTCAACCGAGACGGCCAGGTGATCGGGATCGTCTCCGCGCTCGTCAATCCCACCAACGGCGACTTCTTCATCGGCATCGGGCTCGCAGAGCCGATAGACGTAGCCGGCGGGGCCGCGGGCCTGCCGCCCGACTGACCCCGTCGAAACGGACAGCCCGCCGGCACGGGCTCAGGAGGAAACCAGTGCACGAACAGGCCGACGCAACACCCACGCTGCCGATGGAACGCGTGCTGTACGAGGTCAAGAAGGTGATCGTCGGCCAGGATCACCTCCTGGAGCAGATGGCGGTGGCACTCCTCGCGAGGGGTCATCTCCTGGTCGAGGGCGTGCCCGGGCTCGCCAAGACGCTGGCGATCAAGACGCTTGCCGGGGCGATCGGCGGCGAGTTCAGACGGATCCAGTTCACGCCCGACCTCGTCCCGGCCGACCTGATCGGCACGCGGATCTACAACCAGAAGACCGGCGAGTTCAACACCTCGCTCGGTCCGGTGTTCACCAACCTCCTGCTCGCGGACGAGATCAACAGGGCGCCGGCCAAGGTCCAAAGCGCGCTTCTCGAGGTTATGCAGGAGCGGCAGGTCACGATCGGACACGAGACTCACAAGGTGCCGGACCCGTTCCTCGTCCTCGCGACACAGAACCCGATCGAAACCGAAGGGACGTACGCGCTGCCCGAGGCCCAGGTCGACCGCTTCATGCTAAAGGTGCTGATCGGATATCCAAGCGCAAACGAGGAGTTCGTCATCGTCGAACGAATGACGGGCCCGCTGGAAACTGTGCAAGAGGTCCTCTCCACGGAGGGCCTGATCGAGTTGCAGCGGGAGGCCGATCGCGTGTACGTGGATCCGGCGCTGATGGAATACGCCGTGCGCCTCGCGACGGCCACGCGCTCGCCCGGATCGCACGGCATGCCGGAACTGGAGCGCTACATCACGTACGGGGCCAGCCCCCGCGCTTCAATCAACCTGATCCTCACGGCTCGGGCGCTCGCCTTCGTCCGCGGCCGGGATTACGCGCTGCCGCAGGACGTGCTCGACATGGCCCGCGACGTGATGCGCCACCGCCTCGTCCTGTCGTTCGAGGCCCTGTCGGACAACGTAACCGCGGACGATGTGCTGGCCACGGTCCTCAAGCGGGTTCCGGTGCCGGTGGTGCCGCTCCGGGAGCGTTCGCATGCCCGAACCGGCGCCTGACGGCATCGTCTGGGCCCCGTCGCCGGATCTCGGCAACGCGGGACCGGCGCGGCTTGTGCACGCCTCGGTGAGGCCACTCTTCGCCCCAGAGACGCCCGCCTCACCTCCCGCGGGTCTCACCTCGACTCCGGCGCGATCCGGCTCCGCTTCTGGGCGATCCTCGACCGTCGCGGAACGCGTCCTCGAGCGCCTCGACTGGCAGGTCGTCCGCAGGCTCGACGGGATCCTGCAGGGCGACTACCGGAGCCTTTTCCGCGGCAACGGCGTGGATCTGGTGGACCTGCGCGAATACGAGCCCGGGGACGACGTTCGCTCCATCGACTGGAACGTCACCGCCCGGATGAACACGCCATACGTCCGCGAGTACGTCGAGGACCGCGAGATCACCGCCTGGTTCCTCCTCGACCTCAGTCCCTCGGTCGACTTCGGCAGCGTGGATACCGAGCGCCTGAAGCGAACCGTCCTGACCGATTTCGTGGCGACGCTCGCTCGGTTGCTGACCCGACGCGGCAACCGCGTAGGTGCGATCTTCTACGGCGGCGCCGTCGAGCGGACGATCCCGGCGCGAGGCGGGCGAGACCAGGTCCTCCGCCTGATCGACGACCTGCTTCGGCAGCCGCGCTTGCCGAACGCGCCATTCACGGACCTGAAGCCGTTGCTCACTGCAGGGCAGCGCGTCATCAAGCGCCGCTCCTTGATCTTCCTCGTATCCGACTTCATCAGCGTTCCCGGATGGGAACGGCCGCTGAACCTGCTGAATCGACGGCACGAGGTGGTCGCCGTCCGCCTGCTCGACCCGCGCGAGGTCGAGCTGCCCGACGTCGGGCCGGTGATCATGGAAGATGCCGAGACCGGCGAGCGGCTCTATGTCGACACCCATGACGCCGGCTTCCGCCGCCGTTTCGAGGCGGCGGCGAGCCGACGCGAAGCGGAAGTGAATGGCGCGTTCAAACGATCGAGGGTCGAGGCGCTGTCGCTCTCGACCGAGGACGACCTGGTCCGCGCCATCGTTCGGATGGCGACGATCCGCCGCCGGCGGCGGATGTAGCCAATGACCTTCATCTGGCCGCCCATGCTGCTGTCGCTGGCGCTGATCCCGATCGGCGTGCTGTTGTATTGGATCATCGATCGGCGGCGTCGCCGACTTCTACCCACCTTTGGCGGACCGGAGCCAGCTCAAGGGCGTTCACGCCGGCTGGCTGGTCTGCGCAGGCGCATTCCGCCGGCGCTGATGCTATGCGGCCTGGTCGTAATGTCCGTCGCGCTGGGCCGGCCACAGGCCGTCGTGGCCCTGCCTCGAGAAGAGGGCACCGTCATCCTCGCCTTCGACGTTTCCGCCAGCATGGCCGCGACCGATCTGACGCCCACTCGAATGGAAGCGGCCAGGGTCGCGGCAAAGGACTTCGTGGCGCGCCAGCCGTCGGGTGTCACCGTCGGGGTCGTGGCCTTCAGCGACTCGGGCGTCTCGATTCAGATGCCCACAGACGATCAGGCCGCGGTGGACGCTGCCATCGACCGGCTGGCGCCGCAACGCGGGACCTCGCTCGGTCAGGGCATCATCGCCTCGCTCAACGTGATCGCGCAGGCGGAAGCGGGGCCCTGGGCCAACGACTACTACTCCAACCAGTCGCCCGCGCCCTCGCCGACGGCGACGCCGACGCCCGTGGCTTCCGGTACGCACGACTCGGCCGTCATCGTCCTGCTCAGCGACGGCGAGAACAACGAGTCGCCCGACCCGCTCGCCGCCGCACAGACCGCCGCCGACCGGGGAGTTCGGATCTACACCGTGGGGGTCGGAAGCTCGGCCGGCACGAGCGTGACCGTCAGTGGCTTCCAGGTTCACACCCAGCTCGACCAGGCAACGCTCCAGGGAATCTCCCAGGTCACGGGCGGCTCCTACTACTCCGCCGCAGACTCGCAGCAGCTCCGCTCGATCTACGACAACCTCGACACACAGCTCGTTATCCAACCCCAGATGACGGAGATTACCGCGCTCTTCGCCGGCCTGAGCCTGGTATTGCTGATCGCGGGCGGCCTGACCTCGCTCGCCTGGCTGGGTCGGCTGCCATGACCTGGCGTCGGTGTCTCAGGTACCTGGAAGGGCGACGATAGATGGACTTCCTGTGGTCGAGTTTGCTCGCCCTGCTGGTATTGCTGCCGGCGCTCGTGGCCGTCTACATCTGGAGCCTGCGGCGGCAGCGTCGATCGGGCGTCCGTTATTCGAGCCTGGCCCTCGTGCGGGAGGCCGCTCCCGGGCCCTCCCGGTTCCGGCGCCACCTGCCCTTCGCGCTCTTCGTGGCGGCCCTGGGTGCGGTCGTCGTCGCCATGGCGCGGCCGGTGGTCATCCTGGCCGTGCCCACGAACCAGACCACCATCATCCTGACGATCGACGTATCGGGCAGCATGTGCTCCTCCGACATACCGCCAAGCCGGCTCGAAGCGGCCGAAGCCGCGGCCGCCTCCTTCATCAAGAGCCAGGCTTCGTCGACGCGAATCGGCATCGTCGCGTTCAGCAGCTTCGCGGAAGTGGTCCAGTCGCCCACCAACGATCAGTCGGCGCTACTCTCCGCGCTCCACAGCCTCGCGACCGGACGAAGGACCGGCATCGGCGACGGCATCCTCGCCTCGATCGACGCCATCTCCCAGGTCGACCCGTCCGTGGCCAGAAGCCAGACCGACTCGACGACCGGAACCGCACCGGCGCCGGTGCCCAAGGGCGACTACGCCCCCGACATCATTGTCCTGCTGACCGACGGCGCTAACAACACGGGCACGCCGCCGCTGGACGCCGCCCAGCAGGCGGCGGATCGGGGCGTCCGCGTCTATACCATCGGCTTCGGCACCGCGAACGGCGGGACCATGAGCCCAACGTGCCGGCCCCAGTTCGTGGGTCGCGAACCGGGAGCCGGCGTGGCGGCCGGCGGATATGGGGGCGGCGGCGGAGGAGGCGGGGGCAACTTCCCGCGAGGCATCGACGAAGCTACGCTGAAGCAGATCGCCGACCTGACCGGCGGCATCTACCATCCGGCCGAGAGCGCCGGCCAGCTCGATAGCGTCTTCCAGAACCTGCCGGTCAACCTCATCATGGAACATCACGTGACCGAGATCAGCTTCGGGTTCGTGGGCCTGGGTGCGCTGTTCGCGGCGCTGGCGCTCCTGCTCGGCAGAGCCTGGCGTCCATTGCCCTGACAGGATCGTGATCCGGGACGGCGCCGCGCGAGTGCTCTCGCCGGAGCCGGCCGGCCCGGCACATCGCGGCGGCCGGCCAGGAGCCGGGCGGCTGGCCCATAGCGGCGCTACTCTGAGCGCGACACCGGCCCGTGGTCGGCCGCCTTTGGGGAGTGCTTCGTGTCCGTGTTCCTCCAGGTCCCGGTCGGCGCGTCGATCGTCGCGACCCGTAAAGTCCGCTCCGACGGGCCGGCGTCCCCGTGGAATCGGGCACCGGGGCTTTCGCTCTTCCCGCGGCGCCAATGAGGTCGTTCCTCGCGCGGTGGGGGCGGACGTGGCTGCTGGCGGCCCGGCCGGCGACGCTGCCGGCGTCCGTCAGCGGCGTCATAGTTGGGCTCGGGGCAGCCCGGGCTACCGGCGCGGCTTTCCGGCTCGACACCGCGGTCGGCTGCGTGGCCGTCGCGCTTCTCCTCCAGGTTGCGGCCAATCTCGCCAACGATCTCTCCGACTTCAGGCGCGGCGCCGATACGCCCGACCGCCTTGGGCCGACCCGAGTCGCGGCGGCGGGACTGGTCACCATCCGCCAGCTCGGGGCCGCCATCGCCGCGGTGCTCATCATCGCGGGAATCGTCGGCGTCTGGCTCGCGACCATCGGCGGGCCCGTGCTCGTGGCACTGGGCGCGGCTGCGGTCCTGGCCGCGCTTGCCTACACCGGAGGTCCGTTTCCCTACGGCTACCACGGCCTCGGCGAGGTCTTCGTGTTCGTCTTCTTCGGGCTGGTCGCCGTCGCCGGCACCGCGGAGCTGCAGTCCGGCCGGATCGAGCTCCTGTACCTTCTCGCCGCCATCCCGGTCGGCACTCTGACCACGGCAATCCTCGTGGTGAATAACCTGCGAGACGCAACCACGGACCGAGCGGCCGGCAAGCGGACGCTCGCTGTCACGTTTGGAGAGGGCTTCGCCCGGGCCGAGTACCTCGGCTGCCTGGTTGCGGCCTGGGCCGTTCCGGTTGGCCTCGTGCTAGCACGCGGGGGCGGCGCATCCGTGGCGGTCGGGCCGTGGACTCTCCTGCCGCTCCTCGCCATGCCAATCGCCCTGCCGATGTGGCGTGCCGTTCGGGCGGACGGCGATCCCCGCCAGCTCAATGCCGTCCTCCGCGGCACGGCCAGGCTGACGCTGGTCTTCGCATTGTTGTTCGCGGCCGGTCTGGCCGCGGGAGGATCGTAGGAGGAGGCGGGACGCCGCCACGCCCCCGTCGAGTCTCGCGGTTCAGGGCACATTCCCCGGCCGGACCATCCAGATTGTTGTTAGCGGATGCCTCCCCCGCGTTCGCCACAGGCGCATTCGCACCACAACGCCCCGGCTGCGTCCGTCGCTGGATGTCTAAGATGGCTCCGCTCGAAGCCACGGTCGCGCGGCCGAGAAGCCACGGAGGATCCCCCGGTTGCCCTGGTCAGAGGAGACATCGCGCGGCCGCATGCTGAGCCGAGTCGGGGCTGCCGAGGCGGCGCTCTACAACGACGAGCCGCCCGAGGATCGTGAGGATCGCGGCGCCTTCGAGCGAATCAAGAGAGCGGCTCAGGCCGGCCTCCCCAGGGGCGCCGTGATCCTGGGCGCGCTGTTCGCGATCAACGCGGGCTCGGCCTTCCTGGCGAAGAAGGTGATCGCGCACGTCTTCGGCGCCGGCCCGGAGACCGACGCATTCTGGAACGCCATCTCCCTCTCCGCTTTCCCGGTCAATCTCCTCATTCTCGGTGGCATCGTCGGGCCGTTCCTGCCGCTCTTCATAGGCCTCAAGGGCGAGGCCGAAGAGGCGGCCAGGGACTTCGCCCGCACCATCCTCACCGCGGCGTTGATCGTCATGGCGGCTGCGATAGCCATCCTGTTCGTCTTCGCCCCGCAGATAGCCTCCATCGCCGCGCCCGGCTTCCAGGGCAGCCAGCTCGACCTCTACATCGGCCTGGTGCGCATCGTCTGCCTGGGCCAGCTGGCGATCACGGCCTCGATGGTCCTGGGCGAGATACTCATCGCCGAGCGCAGATTCCTGACCTACGGGCTGGCCGAGTTCGCCCAGTACACGGGGCTCGCGGCAGGTGCGCTGCTGCTGGGTGGAGTCTTCGGAATATACGGCGCCGCCATCGGGTTCCTGGTCGGTGCCCTAGGCCACCTGGGCGTCCGCCTCGTCGGCATCCACGCAACGTCCTTCCGTCCGAGGCCGTCTCTGGCGCTCCGAACCAGGGGCGTCGGCGAGTTCGCGCTGCTGATGCTGCCGAAGATGCTCAGCTCGGGCCTGGTGGCGTTGCTGCTGCTCTACTTCAACCAGATCGCGTCCACGCTCGCCCCCGGATCGACCACGTCGGTCTCATACGCCCAGGACTTCCAGAGCACGGCGGAGAGCGTGATCGGTGTCGCCTTCGCCCTGGCAGCCTTCCCCGCCCTCTCCGCCGCCGCAGCCGCGGGCGACAAGCGGGCCTTCAAGAGGCTCTTCCGCACCAACCTGATCTCGATCGGGTTCTTCTCGAGCCTGGCGGCGCTCGGCCTGGCCCTGCTGGCGGGGTTCATCGCCGGCCTGTTCAGGGGCGGCGCGTTCGACGACACGGATGCCTCCAGGATGACCATGGTTCTAGTCATCCTGGCGATCTCGGTCCCATTCGAGAGCCTCGTCGAACTCTTCGCCCGGGCCATCTATGCAACTCACAACACCTCCGAGGCGACGGTCGCGGTCGCGGCCGGGTTCGTGGCGGGCGTGGTCACGACCACGCTGCTGTCTGGAAGCGCGGGACTGGCCGCGCTTCCAATCGGGTACGTCGTCTTCCGAATCGTCCACCTGACCGTCCTCGGTTTGTTCCTTCGGCCCCGCATGGCCCGCATCGGCGGCACGTCTCGCTGGTCTCGGGCCATCGTTCGCAATCGTTGGGGCGGCGTCCGGACTGCCAATCGCCACTCGATGCCAGCCGGCCAGCTCGCCCTGATGGCGGTCGTGGCAATTGCCCTGGCCGGCGGAACGGTCTTCGCCGGGGCGCAGGCGCTGAGCCACGTCTCCTTCGTCGGCGCTCCCCAAACGACTCCGTGGGCTCGCGCGGGCGGCACCCGGCCGCCCGTTGTGGTGGTTGACCAATCGCCGTCCGAGGCCGCCTCGCCATCTGAGGCCGCCTCGCCATCCGTGGCCGCCTTCCTGCCTCAGCCGTCAGCGTCTGGCAGCGCAACGCCGACGCTCCTGCCATCTGGCCCGCCCGGCGTCTTCGCGATGGATCTGTACCAGCCGGGCGACTTCGTCAGTGAGATCGAGGACACCTGGTGCGTGCCCGCGGCGATGCAGACCTCCATGAACATCATGAGCGACGTGCCGGATACATCGCGCGACACCCAGGCCAGGCTCTTCGATCTGGCCGTGTCCATCGCCGGCAGCGAGGATGGCGGCGCCGACCCGCAGGGCTGGGCGGGTGGCCTCACCTCGCTCGGCTACGGCAACTACGAGGTGGGCGCCAAGCTCAAGATGGCCGACGCGATCCACATCGTCGCCAAGCAGATACGAGTGACCGAGCGCCCGGCCGGTCTGATCGTCTGGAAGGGCTGGCACTCCTGGGTCGTCTCGGGCTTCACCGCCACGGCGGACCCGGCCCGGACCGACAACTTCACCGTGCTCTCGCTCCGGATCGAAGACGTGTGGTATCCACGCGTCTCAACCATCTGGCCCAGGTCCCGGCCGCCCGACTCGGACGTGCCGGTGAGCGCGCTCGGAACCGACTACGTGGTCTGGCACCAGGGCAAGTACTACGCCAATCGCGAGGGCGACTACGTCTACGTGATCCCGGTCCAGTAGGCGGCCGCGGCGG
>Ga0182010_10000473_pt1 | contig 23013 bp, 22 predicted proteins | sample 611E1MmetaG_FD_120488 | JGI IMG/M metagenome (GOLD analysis project Ga0182010, IMG submission 120488) | Permafrost microbial communities from Stordalen Mire, Sweden - 611E1M metaG | ecosystem: Environmental > Terrestrial > Soil > Wetlands > Permafrost | place: Sweden: Stordalen | collected... | reverse complement strand
GAAGACCTCGCCCCGCGCGACCCGCAGGTCGATCCCGCGGACGGCCTCGACTTTGCCGTAGTGCTTCACAAGGCCGTCGATCTGGACGACCGGATCCGCGGCGTTCATGACGCCTCCGCTTCTATAGCAATGCGGCTTGCAAGTAGTGCATGCAATGCCTCCCGCGCCGCCGGGGCTGTGAAGACGGTCAGGTGATCGCCCGCTTCGAGGAACACGTTGCCGCGCGGCATGATCACCGCGCCACCAAGAGGGGCCCTGAAGATGGCGCCAATCCCGGCGCCCATGCCCGTGCTCACCGCGATCCGGGCGTCGCGAGCGTCAAGGTCGAGGAGTCGGGCCAGGAACAAGCCGAACCCGGCACCGATCTGAGCCGTCGGTCCTTCGCGGCCGCCGGAGCCGCCGGAGCCGCCGGAGCCGATCGTGATGGCGGAGGCCACGACCTTGACGAGTGGAATGCGGGCGCGGATGCGTCGGGGACCGTGATGAAATGCCGCGATCGCCGCGTCGGTCCCGTGTCCCTCAGCCTCCGGGGCGAGTCGGAAGACGATGATGCCTGCGATCAGGCCGCCGAGGCCAACGACGATCGGCAACATCCACGGCCGCGCGGCGTCGGTGATCGGCTTGGCCCCTTCCCCCAGCGGTGAGGCCGGGACAAAGCCCGCGAGCCCGAGGAACATCTGGCTCGCGAAATCCAGCGCGACGAAGAACAGCGCAGCGCCGAGGCCGCTGATGACCCCGATGACAGCACCCAGGACGATCCACTTGCGCAGGTGTGCTGTGGAACGTATGCGAGGCCCGAGCATCCAGAGCAGGGCATCTCGGCGGCTCCGAAGGTTCATGCGAATGGCTCGAATGCCTGGGCCAGCCGGGCCAACGCCTTGGACTCCTCTGGCGTCATCGACACGATCTCGAGCACGTCGGCGATATCTGTGCCTCGTAGGGCAAGGACGCGCGCCCGCAAGTTTCGGCCGGTCTCGGTCAAACGGATACAGACCACCCGCTTGTCTGGCTCTCTCTTGCTTGTCGAGACCAGGCCGCGGCGCTTGAGGCGAGAGACCACCCGACTCGCCGGCGAGGCGTGCGCACCGATCCGAGTGGCGATCTCACCAACAGCGTGCCCGTCCTCACACTCGCCGACCACGAGTAGAACTCGCCACTGCATGAATGTGAGGTCGGCGTCGGCCGCTGCGATCGCACGAGCGGTGATCGCGACGGAGCCCACCACGAGGCGTTCCAGCACGCTGACGAGGTCTTCTGTCATGGGCCGCAGTGTAGCGCAGATATGTTCCGTATAGAATATAGCTGCTGGAGGTCCGCCAGGGTTGAGGCAACCTCGCGGGAGTGGTCGGCGCCCAGATCCCTGAACGCGAGCATGCCCGATGCAGCTACTACTCTTCGCACTGAGCGCGGCCGTGAGTCTGGCGGCCAGCGTGCTCCTGGTGTCGCGGCTGGAGCGGGTCGGCGAGCGCCTCGGGATGTCCGAGGCCCTTCTAGGGTTGGTCGCCGCGCTCGCGGCGGATGGCCCCGAGATCACGGCGTCAGTCACAGCCCTCGCGAGTGGTCACGTGACCGTCGGAATAGGGGTCACTCTTGGCTCCAACGTCTTCAACCTGGCCGCGCTGCTGGGGCTCAGCGCCCTCATTGCAGGTCGCATCGGTTTCCAACGCCGGGAGATGATCCTCGAAGGTTCGGTCGGGCTATGGGTCGCGGGATTGAGCCTCGCCGTCGTCGGCGGCTTGATCGCGCCTGTAATCGGGCTTCTGCTGGCGCTGATCGTGTTCGTGCCTTACGTGGCCCTCAGCGCGGAACTCCCCACGACTCGAGAGCAAATGCGCCTGCCTGCGCGATGGTCGGAATGGCTGGCACGGGCTTTGGCCGAAGAGGAGGCTGAGCTGGCGGAGGCGATCCATCCGCGGCCAGGTGATCGGCGTGATGCGGCCGTGGCAGTCGTCGCGGCCATCGTCGTCCTCGCGGCCAGTGTTGCGATGGAACAGGCCGCCACGAGCATGGGCTCGCAGATTGGACTGGCGGCCATCGTCGTCGGCGGTCTCATCCTGGCAGGAGTGACGAGCATTCCCAACGCCGTGGCCGCGGTCTACCTGGCTTCGCGCGGCCGAGGAGCAGCCACCTTGAGCGAGGCCTTCAACAGCAACGCGTTCAACGTGATTGTCGGACTCCTAGTACCGGGCGCAATCCTTGGTCTCGCCCGTCCGTCAGGAGACGCGTTGTTCGTGGCCGGGTCCTATGCGGTCCTCACAGCTGCGTCCGTTGCCCTGGCTCTCAGGGGACGAGGCCTAGACCGTCGGGCCGGCTCGATCATCATCGTCGGCTACCTGGTCTTCGCAGTGGTGCTTGCGAGCATATAGAACCTGACGCCGGAAACGTCCAGGCTTTCGCCGAGAACGCTGCGTTGCCAGATTAGGTTCCAATCGGCGAGCGACATCAAGTCGCCCTCCGTTACGATCAAGCCGTCGTGTCGGGTCACAGGCTGTCAACGTCGCACCGCGATCCGGCATAAACCTGGTTAGAGCCAGCTGGCCAACGCCTCGACGATCCCCGCCAGCCCATCAGACAGAGCCGGGGCGTTCGGCACGGTGCCGAGGCGCTCCGCGAGGATCGCCCGGCGCCAACCGACGACGCGGTCCCGGACCGCATGACCCTTGGCGGTCAGGGCAATAAGGCGGCCGCGGCCATCGATCGGATCTCGTGACCTGGAGACGAGGCCTCGCCGCTCCATGCGGGCGACAAGTCGACTCGTCGAGGGCATCGAGGTGCTGACCCGCCCCACGATCTCGTGCAGCCTGAGCGGTTCCGTTTCGTTCCCGAGGACCGCGAGGAGGCGCCACTGGAGAAAGGACAAGTCTCCTTCCCCCGCCGCAGCGATCGCCGCATTGGTTATGGACACCAGTTCCGCGGCGAGCTGGTTGACCTGGTCGAGTACCGGGACCATTGCCGAGCTTTCGAGCATCCCTGGGCTCCGCTACAATCCGCCTGTAATTGTCATCGGACAAGTAGTTGTCCGTGAGAGATTGATCGGAGACACGCGGATGAGCCTTGTCAATCGGGTCCTTGCAATTATGGCGCGGGCTTTGTCTTGTGTGCGCGGCCAGGGCCTGGCCGAATATGCCCTAATCCTCGCTCTTATCGCCATCCTCGCCGTCGTGGCGCTGGCGTTCCTCGGCGGCACGATCACGTCTATCCTCAGCACAATCGGGAAGAAGCTCTGATCCGGGGCCGGGTCGACAGGGACAGGCGGTCTCGTCGCGACGCTCGTGGGGTTGCTCGAAGCTGAGGAAAACCGCGACCCTGGGGCCTTCACGCGTCGGGTTCGCTGCCTCAGACGACGAGCGCAGGGCCGACTGCTTCGATCAACTCGCGACCCTGGTTGCGAGCGGAGTTCACCCGTGGCCCGACCGGGATGGCCTCCAGCAAGTCATCTGCCGCGGGCTGGAGCCGGGGTAGCAGGTTCGTCGCGTCGGTTAGGGTCGGGTCCAGCCAGTTATCCCAGTCGAACTCCGAGAGGACGACCGGCATCCGATTGTGGATCATGCCGAGCAGCGCGTTTGGCACGGTGGTGAGGATCGTCGCCGAGCGGAGCGGATCGTCATGTCGAAGCGACTCCGGGTCGTGCCAGGATGCCCATAGCCCCGCGAGTGCAAGAGGACGGCCGTCGGAACGGCGGATGTAGTAGGGCTGCCGGGCGAGACCAGGACCACGGCGCCACTCGTAGAAGCCGTCGGCTGGCACGATCAGGCGATGCTTCGCAAGGAGGCCTCGGAAGGCCGGTCGCATGGCAATCGTCTCGCTCCGGGCGTTGAACATCCGAGTGGGGGCGACGACGTTTCTATCCGTCCACGAAGGCACGAGACCCCAGCGGAAGCCGACAACGCCTCGTTGACTATCGGGACGCTCGACGACGACGGCGATCCGCTGCGTCGGGGCGACGTTGAAGTGCTCGCCGACATCGTCGAGGCGATCCTGGGCGGCGAAGATGGCCGCGATCTCGCTCGTCGGTCTCTGGGTGAAGCGCCCGCACATGCGCGGTAGTTTAGGACATCTGTTCTGATGTCGGCCACACCCCCGTCCTCAGGCGTCTCGACGGGTGGTCAGCCCTCCGCGGGGCCACCCAGGCGAATCGCGATCCCCAACTGAGCACCGGCAGGTCTCGCCTCGGTGTGGCGGCTATCCCACCAGAACAGGAGTCGAGCCTGCAGGCCGTAGCGCTTCCGGATCAGGGAGATGGTCTCTGCAGTCTCCACTTGATCCTGCAAGCGGGCCGTCCCTTCGACGGTGTCGCCGGTGACGCGACCGCGCATGTCGCACGGGGCGAGCAGGACGCGGCTGTTATTGCGCAGCCTCTTCGCCTTTCCGGACGAACTCGCGGTGAAGACCACCAGCTCATCTCCCTCGCGTGCCACCCAGACCGGCGTCGCGACGGGAGTGCCGTCGCGCCTGAAGGTCGTTAGGGAGAGGTACCTGCTCTTCGCGAGTGTCCCGACATCCATGATGGTAATGCGCTCCAACGGCTTATGGGAGAGGGGTGTGCCCCGTGTTCGAGTCGGCGCCTCGCGCAGCATGGCGGATCGCGCCACTCACCGGCGCCTATCGCCGATGTCGCCTGGACAGTGCCAGAGGACGCGCTCAAGCTCCTCGGCGGTCATCCCGCGGCCGAGCCGTCGCTGCGAGTCCTCCTCGGCTCCTTCGACGAACGCCTGCCGAAGGCGCTCGTTGAGTCGGACAGGACGGTCGCCATCCGGCTCGGGAAGCTGCTTCCTACGATCACCCACAGGACGGAGGGTAGCGGGCCTCCCGTCGCGGCGCCACGTCCGGGTCGTCGGTCAGTTGATTGGCGTCGGGTCCCGCGTGGCGTCAGCCATGAAGTCACCCATAACGTCACGGTAGCGGTGGCGGCCCGTGTGGCCGACTTCGCTCACGCACCGAAAGCCGGTCGTGATCTCGATTGCCTCGCAGCGCTGGGGCTCGTCCTCTTCGGGGAAGGCCTCGGGGAAGCGTTGCTGCGCGAGGGGCATGTTGGCCATGGCCAAGACCACCCTTGGCTTTGGCGCGCGCGCCCTCGACGCGATGGTCGATCTCCGGAGCAAGGCCAGGAAGAGGGCCGGGTAGCTTCTTGCGATGGCTCCGCTACGGTCGCCAGAGCCTCGGGGGTCGTCGCTGAATGCGCTCCTGCCACCCCCTGTGTCCGAGTTCCAGAACGCACCAAAGCTTCTCAACTGATCCCTTGACAAAGTCGCTCTCCCGCCGAAACTCCCGGGTCCTCGGTGAGCCTCTGGCCGCGGACACACGGGCACTCGGTGAGCCTCTGGCCGACGAAGCCTTAGCCCTGACGGTGAGCCTCTGGCCGAACGGGCGCAAACGGAGCCGGTCCTGATTGAGATCGCAGGATCGGCCCTTCCGCCTGCCCGAATCCATGTTCCCCCAATACTCCCCCTAAGTATCAGCGACAGAGCTCGGATAGTGTCCACTTTGGGTGGACACTATGGACACTATGAGGTCTGCAGGAGGAAGTTTTACGAGGGAAACCGGGCGGAAATCGCCCGTAAACGGTTTTCAAGACCGCCGCAATAGACCGCTCTGCCACCTCTCCGCGGCGCGGTCCCTGGTAGTTTACCTATCGCCGGCGGAGTGGCGCGGCGCCACCGGGATTCGCGAGGAAGGTCGTCGAATCGGGAGTCCCGTTAAGAGCGGAGTTTGTCCCAGTGCGTCACAGCCGGCTGGTAAGTCAAGGCGGTTTCTTCGTCCGACCAACTTGACCGGCTCCCTCATCTCACACAGGATCGAGTCTGTCAAAAGGCGCGGCCTCCAGCCGAAGACCAAAGGCTGAGGCGCGGACCGCGCGCTGAGGGATGCCGACGATGGCCACTGATCAGGTCGAGCAGGTAGCGAGTCTCGTTCGTGAGGTTCTTCCAGAGGCCGTTCTCGGTATCTATCTGCACGGCTCGTCGGTGTTCGGCGGCCTCAAGCCGGGGAGCGACCTGGACCTGTTCGCGGTGACGAGCCGGCGAACTACGGATACCGAGCGACGCAGGCTGATCGAGCAACTACTACCGATCTCGGGACCCGGCGATCCAACGGGCGAGTCGCGTCCGATCAACCTTGAGATCGTGGTGCAGTCGGACGTTCGCCCATGGCGGTACCCGCCCAGGCTGGACTTTCAATTCGGCGACTGGTATCGCCCGGAGTTCGCAAGGGGCAACTTCGCTCCCTGGGACCCGGCCAACCCCGATCTCGCGATACTGCTCGAAATGGTCCGCCAGGCCGACCGCCCTCTGTTCGGCCCCCCGCCGGGAGAGGTTCTCGACCCGATCCCATGGGTCGACATCCGACAGGCGATGCTCGACAGCATTCCAGATCTGCTCTCGTATCTCGATGGCGACGAGCGCAACGTCGTGCTCACCTTCGCCCGAATCTGGACCACGCTTGCGACGGGTGTCACTCGCTCCAAGGACGGAGCCGCGGATTGGGCGTTGCCGCTGCTCCCACCGGAGCATCGTGCGGTGCTCAGGTATGCCCGTGCCAACTACCTCGACGGGGCGCCCGAAGAGTGGGGTGATCTCCTGCCGCGAGTGCGACCGTTTGTCGACTGCGTGATCGACAAGATCGAGACGACGGCCACGCGCGAACCTTCGTCCGAGTAGCGGAGGCGCACCTCGAATGCCCTGCTTCGATGCAGGGCGGCCCGCGCTCCACTGTCGCGGCGATGGGTGGCTACTTGACGAATTCCCCGGCCGGGCTGTCGGGTTTGACCACGGACTTCAGGGCCGACCATGGAATGGTCGAGGTCGGCATGCCGGCCGCGGCGCTCGCCATGGAGCCCTGCGCAAACGCGACCTCGAGGCCCGTGGGCGTCATCGCCCAGGCCTTGTCGTAGAAGCTCAACGAAGAGGCTTTGCCGTCCCACGTCAGGTCGGTTCCCAGTTGTGCGTTCAGGTCCACCTTGACCGCTGCCGTGATAGTGGACAGCGCCTTCGCCTGGTCCGAGAAGAGATCGGCCAGGTTGATCGTCGCACCGCTCGATACCGCGAAGTTGATGCTGCCGGGCTCCTCAGCCATATTGGCCGACCCGCTCACGTGCGTCAGGACGGTGAACCGGAGGCTCAGCAGCGTGGGCGAGTCAAGGGCGATGCTGAAGTCGCCTTCGAGCGTGCTCGGTCCGGCGCCGCCCGCGACCGCCGGAAGGCTGCCGCCGGTGAAGGCGCCGATGTAGGCGTTGATCTTGTCGGCGATGGCGCCGTTCATCTTGGTCGCCGCGGCGTCCGAGATGCCGGAGACGACGGCCTTCTTGAATGTCACCTGCCAGCGATTGTCGGGCGCGTTGGAAGAGATCACGACGCTATCGATCGCGGGGACCGGCAGGACGACGGTCGGAGCGGGCGTGACGCCGGACGGGAGGGGCGTGACGGGTCCGGGAGATGGCGTGATGTAGATGGTCTGCGGGGTGGCACTGCTGCCGGTGCAACCGGCCGCGGCCAGCGCCGCAATGACAGCGATGCCCGCCAGGACGCCCCAATGAGCGCATCGGCCGCCGACCGTTCCCATCCGATCCTCCGAACCCCAACTGCTGCAGCGAAGTGCCGACCGGGCACGAATGCCAGGGCGGGCCAATCCTGACAGATAACGAGTCCGATGCGCTAATTGCCTGCCGAACCGCGCCTCGGGGGCAAGGCCCGTTGCCGCTGCCGGCCTACTTCTCGATGCGGTCGCCGCGCATGTACGGACGCAGAGGCTCGGGCACAAGGAGGCTGCCATCGGCTCCCTGGTACGTCTCGAGGATCGCTGCGACGGTTCGCGCGAGGGCCAGACCGGAGCCGTTGAGAGTGTGGACCAGTTCGGGCTTTGCGCCTGGCTCAGGGCGGTACCGGATGGCCATGCGGCGGGCCTGGTAGTCGCGGAAGTTCGAGCAGGAGCTGACTTCAAGCCAGCGCTCGACGCCGGGTGCCCACACTTCCAGGTCGTACTTCTTGGCCTGGACGAAGCCCATGTCCTTCGTCGCCATGAGCAGGACCCGATAGGCAAGGCCCAGCCGCTGAAGGATCACCTCGGCTCGCCCGGTGAGCCATTCGAGCGCTTCGGCCGAAGCCTCAGGCTTCTCGAAGAAGACCATCTCGACCTTGTCGAACTGGTGAACCCGCAGGATCCCGCGAGTGTCCTTGCCGGCGGCGCCCGCCTCGCGGCGGAAACAGGGCGAGTATGCGGCGTAGCGAATCGGCAGCTGGTCCGCCTCGAAGATCTCGTCGCGGTGGAGATTCGTAACGGGGACCTCGGCGGTTGGCACAAGGTACAGGTCGTCGCGCGGGACGACATACATGAGGTCTTCCTTGTCGGGTATCTGGCCGGTCCCGCGGGCGGAGGCGGCATTGACCAGCGCGGGCGGCCAAATTTCCGTCATGCCGTGTTCAGTCGTGTGGACGTCGAGCATGAAGTCGATCAGGGCGCGCTGGAGGCGTGAGCCCGGACCCGTGTAGACGGGAAAGCCCGAGCCTGTGATCTTGGCCCCACGCTCCAGGTCGATCATCCGCAGGCCCTCGGCGACTTCCCAGTGGGGCCTGCGCGTCCAGGCGACGCCGTCGCTTTTGGCCTCCTTTGGCAGAATCTCGCCCCAGGTACGGACGGTTCGGTTGGCCGAGGCGTCGCCGACGGGGACGTCCGGGTCTGCCGGGTTCGGGATGCGCAGGAGCAGTTCCTCGAGCTGGGACTCGGTCTCCGCCAGCTCGGCATCGATCTTCTCGATCTTCGCGCCGGCTTCCACGGAGGCCTGGCGCAGCGCCGCGACCTCCGGGCCGGCGGGCGCCGCACCGGCGTGGATGGCCTCGCCGATCTGCCGTGAGGCGGCGTTTCGTTCGGCCTTTAGGCTTTCCGAATCGCCGAGGAGCTGCCGGCGCTTGCCTTCCAGAGTCAGCGCGACATCGACGATCGACGGGTCCTCGCCCTTGTCGATCGCACCCTGGCGAATCCGCTCCGGCTCTTCGCGCAGCCTGGCCAGCCCGATGCTCATTGCGTCGCCACTCCCTGTGATCCTTCGGCGGCCCGGGCCGCGTCAACTGCCGCTGAGTTTAGCGGGGGCGTGGCAGGAAGGGCGAGGACACGATCCGCCGGCGCCGCGCGGTGGGAGTGGTCGGCAGTGGCGGCGTCGGCGCCAGCAACGCCTCCAACCGACCCGGGCCGCCCCTCGTCTCGGCCTCGTGCTACCCCGACTGGAATCTGGCCAGATCGGCCGCAGGGACGGGCGGAAGGACACGCGCGGCTCGGCGGCCGGGAAGGGCAAGCGCCCCACACAATGTGCCGCCGCGATCAGCCGGCCGCGGCACGCAGCCGGTCCAGTACGAACGCGGGCTCGAGACTGGCCAGGAGCCACCCTGCACGGGGGCCGTTGGCTCGGCCGAGGAAGGCGGCGTAGAGGGCGGCGAACGCCCGGCCGGAGGCGAGCCCCGACTCCGAGGCCACGCGGAAGATCAGCCCCTGCCAGACATCACCGGAACGAGGATTCTCCGTGGCGGCGGCCACGGATAGAGCTGCCAGGTACCCGCGCTGCGCCTCGTCGAGCGCGGCCACTTCCAAAGGAACCGCGTCGTGGCGGACGACCAGCCGGGCGCGCTCCGGTGCGTAGGAATCGAGCCAGGCGCGCGCGGCGACAGTCCGCTCGGTCAGTATTGCCGCCTCCAGATCGGTCAGCGGGGCGCCCTTCTCCGCCTCAATTCGCTCTGCGATGCTCACGCCAGGAATCTGCAGCAGCAGGGCCAGGTGCGCGAAGGCCGGCCGGAACGCGGCGGCGGCGGCAGGGACGTCCGGCGAGGGTCCGAGCAGCGAATAGGTGAAGAGACGGTCGTAGTCCGCCGGCAGCTCGCCTTTGACCTCACGCCCGGCCGTCGCAGCGGCTATGCGGTCGAACTCGTCGAAGAGGCGCGGGATCGTGTCGCCTTCGGGGTCGAAATCGATCACCTGATTGGGGCGCGGACGCAGAAACAGGAAGCGGAGTTGCTCCGGCGGCAGGACCTCGGCGATCGTGTGCGCGGCTACGCCTTGACCCTTGGACGTGGACATCTTGCGGCCGCCGATGTTGAGGAACTCGTAGGTGACGTTGCGCGGCGGCTCAACCTCGAAGACCTCGCGGCTGATCGCATCGGAGCGGTCGCGGGAGCCACCGGCCGTGGCCAGATCCTTGCCGCAACCCTCGATCGTCACGCCGAGCAGGCCCCACTTGGCGGCCCACTCCAGGTTCCACGGCAGCTTAGCCCGGCCGCCAAACGGCGACATCCGGCCCTCGTGCCCGCAGCCCTTCGCCCACGAAACCATGTCCGGCTTACACGTGTAGGCGACCGTGGAGCCGTCCCAGTCCGTGGCGTAGGTTGTGCCGATCCTGCCGCAGTTCTCGCAGACGACCTGGATCGGAAGCCAGCTGCTCGATCGTTCGACGTGGCTGACGCGCAGGTAGATCGACCGGACGCGATCGGCTCGATCGAGGGCCAGCTTGACGCATCCATCCATCCGACCGTCCGCATACAGCTCGCTGACCCAGTAGAACTCGGGCTTGATGCCGAGCGGCTCGAAGGTTCGGAAGAAGATCTCGCCTACGAAATGGCGTGCGTAGTTGGCCGCGCTGCTCCCCTCCGGAGCGGGCACGCGGCAGAGAGGCGCGCCCATGTATCGGTCGACGGCATCCGGCGTCAGCAGCGCCTGGGAGTCCATCGCGTCCATGTCGTCGACGCCGTAGAGAAACCTCGACGGCAGTCCGGCACCCAGGAGCGCCCGATGGATCGCGTCGTGGAGCACGACGCCGCGCAGAGAACCAACGTGAACCGTGCCCGACGGCGATTTCGAGTCGTTGACGACCTGAGGTCCCGCGACGGCGGCGGCCAGCTCGTCGGCCCAGTACACGGCGGCCGGCTAGCTGATGTCGAGGATCTTGTAGGAGAAGTCGCCGGCCGGGACGTGGACGACGACGGAGTCGCCGGTGTGCTTGCCCAGCAGAGCTCGACCGACGGGCGACTCGTTGGAGATCCTGCCCTCCCGCGGGCTTGCCTCGGTCGAACCGACGATCGTGAAGACTTCCTTGCCGTCGGCGCCCTCGACCTTCACGGTCGAACCGATCTGGACATGATCGGTGCCGTGATTCCCCTCGATGATCGTGGCGTTCTTGATGAGTACCTCTAGCCGCTGGATTTGCCCCTCGACGAAGGCCTGCTCATTCTTGGCATCTTCGTACTCGGCGTTCTCCGCGAGGTCGCCGTGTTCCTTGGCATCGTGGATCCGCTGCGCGATCTCCTGACGCCGGACGTTGATCAGCTCTTCGAGCTCGGCCCGAAGCTTGACCAGGCCCTCTTCGGAGATGTACTGGGTCTTGTTGTTCACCGCGGGAGGCTCCCGTTCTCGTCCGTCCGGCACATGCCGGCGAAGCTCCGGCACCTCGCGGCCGGCTATAAGGAAAAGAACTCCAGGGCGGCCCTTGATCGGCGTCCTGAAGTTCGGCCGGCGCGTATCCTAGCCGCCGCCCCTGCCCCTGTCAAAGCGATTGTCGACGCGGCGCCTCCGGCGCTCGCTCAAGTCGGACGCAGCCGAGCGGGCACGCGTTGAGTCCGCCGATTCCGGGGGCTCAGGGCGGGTGAGCGCGCTCGGACGTTCCATGCCCCGCCTACGGCATTTCGATGGGCATGACCCCACGTCCGCACCAGAACGGAGGTCCTGCTCGTGGGGGGTCGAACGTAGGCTGGAATGCTGAAAGCCACACGATCACCATCGGCGTCAACGAAGCAAGTCCACCGGCCCCGCCTTCCGGCACCTCTCTCCTCCTCCCCGGAAGCCGGGGCCGGTCCGCGTTCACGGCGCAGTGACTGACCAGGGCCGCGCATCGGGCGCCGCCTGGACGCGCATCGGGCTCGGGCGGTCAGCGACCCAGTGACGCGAGTCGGGCCCGGACCCTCTGCATCGCGGCTCGATCGGAGAAGGCCACGAAGACCGTGTCGTCGCCGGCGATGCTGCCAACAACCTCCGGCCAGCGCGTGCGATCGAGGGCCGCGGCGATGGCATGAGCCGAGCCCGGCAACGTCTTCACCACGAGCATCAGCCCGGCGTCCCGAACCTCTACGGGAAGGTCGTGCAGGAGCGCCCGCAGCCGTTCCTCGCCCGTGCTCTCCGTCTCGGTAACCCGAGCCGGAACGATGTAGGTCTGTACGCCGTCACGATTCGACTTGATCAGCCCAAGCTCGGCGACGTCGCGGCTGATGGTTGCCTGGGTCGCCCGGAAACCGCGATCGCGGAGAGCGGAGGCGAGTTCCTGCTGGGTTCGGATCGGTCGCTGTCCCAGCAGGTCGCGGATCTCACGCTGTCGGAGCTGCTTGATGACCTCCATCGGGGCGGCGGTCCTCTCTCAGGCGCCGTGGGGCGATAGCAGGACGATGAAGACGACGGCTGCGGCCACGACCCGGTAGACGACGAATACGGTAAGCGGCTGACGCTTGAGGAACTCGAGCATGAAGCGAATCGCCAGCAGACCCGAGATGGCGGCAGCTATGAAGCCGATGACGATGAGGTTGGCACTCGGGTTCACGCCGGCTTCATGAGTGACCAGCTTACGCGCCTCCCACAGCCCCGCGCCAGCAACGACGGGAGTGGCCATGAGGAAGCTGAACCGCGCCGCCGCCTCGCGCGTGAGGCCCCCGAACAGGCCGGCCGAGATGCTGATGCCGGAACGGCTGATGCCCGGGACCAGAGCGAGGACCTGAGCCACGCCGATGCCCAGAGCCCCGCCGAAGGTCAGCGAGTCCATCTCGCGGAGCTTGGAGCCCCAGCGATCGGCCAGCCACAGGATCGCGGCGCCGACGCACAGCATCAGCGCCACGCGGGCCGGCTCGCGGACCCACGACTCGATGGTGTCGGTGAAGATGGGCCCCACCAGGACCGCCGGGATCGTGGCGACGACGATCAGCCAGGCCATCTTGCGGTCCTTGTCGCTCTTGAACGAGCGATCGCGGATGGTTGCCAGGCCGGCGGGTATGAGCCTGCACCAGTCTCGCCAGAAATAGACGAGGAGTGCCAGCAGCGTGCCCATATGGAGCATGACGCTGAAGGCCAGGGAGATGATGAACGGATCCTTCCACCCGAACAGCCACGGGACCAGGATCAGGTGTCCGGAGCTCGAGATCGGCAGGAACTCCGTGAGCCCCTGGGTCAGGCCCATCACCAGCGCCTGGATGGAAAGGTCCATGGGACGCGTCCTCCGAGTTGGGGACCGCGAGGCGCTCTGACGAACGCACTGGCGCGGACCCGAGCCGGCTGCCCTCGGCTGCCGATGGCACGTGAGGGGCCGGCGATCGGACGACCGCCGGCCCGAAGCACGATTACCCGATTAGCGGATGAAGAGTGGAGCCATGACCAGCGTAATGGTAGCCAGCAACTTCACCAGAACGTGGAGCGACGGGCCTGCGGTGTCCTTGCACGGATCGCCGACGGTGTCGCCGACTACGGCGGCAGCGTGCGCAGGCGTCTTCTTGCCGAGCACATTGCCATTCTCATCGAGCAGGTGGCCGGACTCGATGTACTTCTTGGCGTTGTCCCACGCGCCGCCACCGTTGTTGAGGACCGTGGCAAGCAGCACGCCGGCGATGGTCCCGACCATGAGCAGACCGGCGACGGCTTCGTAGCCGAGCAGGAGGCCCACGAGGATCGGCGTGGCGACGGCGACGATGCCGGGCAGCATCATCTCGCGGAGGGCGGCGCGGGTCGTGATGTCCACGACTCGGGCGTAATCCGGCCGGCCGGTGTAGTCCATGATCCCGGGAATCTCCCGGAACTGGCGGCGAACCTCGACGATGATCGCCTGCGCGGTCGTGCCGACTGCCCGGATGGCCAGCGAGCTGAAGAAGTAGACCAGCATGGCGGCGATCAGCGCGGCCACGAAGACGTTCACGTCGGCCAGGTTGACCGAGGTCATGAGGCCTTGTTGAACGGTTCGGGTGCCGGCGTCGATCTGGCGCTGCAGGATCAGGTTGACCTTGTCGATGTAGGCGCTGAAGAGGAGGAAGGCGGCGAGCGAGGCGGACGCGATGGCGTAGCCCTTGGTCAATGCCTTGGTCGTGTTGCCGACCGCGTCGAGGCGGTCGGTGATGTCGCGTGCGCCGGCCTCGGCGCGGCTGAACTCGGCGATGCCCCCGGCGTTGTCGGTGATGGGGCCGAAGGTGTCCATGGCCAGCACGTAGGCCGTGGTCATGAGCATGCCCATCGTCGCGACGGCGGTGCCGAAGACGCCACCCACGGAGCCCAGTCCAGAGTGAGCCCCGAGCCAGTTGCTGGCGAGGAGGGCAATGCCGATCGTAATCGCGGTAACGAGGGTGGTCTCGAAGCCGACGGAGAGGCCGGCGATGATGTTGGTCGCCGGACCGGTCTTGGAGGCCTCGGCGATCTCCTTGACGGGGCGGAAGGTGCCCGCGGTGTAGTACTGGGTGATGTAGACGAAGGCTATGCTCGTCGCCAGGCCGACGCAGCCGGCGCCGAAGAAGTAGAGCCAGGTGGGTATGCCGTTGTCGCCTGTCGCACCGTTCGTGTTCATCATCACGTTGGTGACGAGGACCAGCGAGAGCGCGCTGAGTATCGTGGTGACCCAGTACCCGCGGTTGAGGATGCTCATCGGGTTCTCGGTCTCCGTGCCGCGGATGAAGAACATCGCGACGATGGTGGAGACGAGACCGAAGGCTCGGACGACGAGCGGGAAGAAGATCCAGGCGGTCGGGTTCGGCCAGCCGGCCTTCACGGCCAGGGCATAGACGCCGACGCCGAGGATCATGGCGCCGATATTCTCGGCGGCCGTGGACTCGAAGAGGTCGGCGCCGCGGCCGGCGCAGTCGCCGACGTTGTCGCCCACGAGGTCCGCGATGACGCCCGCGTTGCGCGGGTCGTCTTCGGGAATGCCGGCCTCGACCTTGCCGACGAGGTCGGAGCCCACGTCCGCGGCCTTGGTGTAGATTCCGCCGCCCAGCTGGGCGAAGAGGGCCACGAAGCTGGCGCCGAAGCCGTAGCCGACGATCAGGAACGGCGCGTCATGCGTGCTCTGGCCGCCGCCGAGCCCGCCGTTGACGGCGAAGATGCTCCACACGCCGAGCAGGGAAAGGGAGACGACCAGGAAGCCGGATACCGCGCCGCCGCGCATGGCTACCTGGACCGCCTCGACCAGGCTTCGGCGCGCCGCGGACGCAACGCGCACGTTGGCCCTGACGCTGACGAGCATGCCGATGATGCCGCAGGCCATCGAGCAGGCGGCACCGACGAGGAAGGCGCTGCCGGTTCGGACGCCCAGCGCAACGCCGTACGTCCCCGTGTCGGCCACGTTCGCCGTCTCGACCAGCGAGATGATGGCGAAGATGACGACCGAGCCGACCACGGCGAGCGCGGCAATCGTCGAGTACTGGCGCTTGATGAAGGCGACCGCGCCCTCCTGGATCGTCGCGGAGACGTCCATCATCGCCTGGGTCCCGGTGTCGCGGGACAGGACGTCACGGGCGAGGAATATCGCAAACCCTACCGCGAGCAGTCCCGCGATCGGGATGAACCATTGGAGCAGGTTTGGGTCCATGGGGGGCGAGCGGCTCCTTCTCTTGCGGGCGCGGGGGGAGCGCAGCGGGACGGCGCGCTTCCTGGGGCTAGGCCCGGTTTCCGATGATGAGATGCATGCTCGGGCCTGCCGGAGTGTATCAACGGCCCGAAGCGTGGGTCAAACTGCGGAAAGTCCCTCGAATATGCATGGAGGGCCGCCCAAGCGGGGCCTTTGGGCCCTGCCGGCCGGGACGTTTGGCCCACCTAGGCGTGCGTGAGCGAGGAGCGCAGCCGGCAACGTAATGAACCGGCCGGCCGCTCATCCGCCGCGTGGCTCGATCGCCGGGCCGCCGAGCCGGGGCCGAGGCGCCGGCGAGCACCGCAGCGAGCGCACCTCGGCGTGCGTGAGCGAGGAGCGCAGCCGGCAACGTAATGAACCGGCCGGCCGCTCATCCGCCGCGTGGCTCGATCGCCGGGCCGCCGAGCCGAGGTCGAGGCGCCGGCGAGCACCGCAGCGAGCGCACCTCGGCGTGCGTGAGCGAGGAGCGCAGCCGGCAACGAAGGAACCGGCCGGCCGCCCGGCGATCGCTACGGCAGCCAGTGCGGCAGGGCGCCATCCGTCGACAGATTCGTCAGACCGGTACCGTCGGTCTTGACGATCCAGATGCCCGCCGAGGCAGCGGGCGACTGTGCGCCAACCCGTCCGAAGACCACCACCGACCCATCCGGCGAGAACGACGGTGCCGTTTCGTCGTACCGCGGGTCGTTCAGAACGGGCGTCTGCGACCCGCCCGGCAGAGCCCAATAGGCCAGGTGGCTGGAGCCATCGCTGGCCTTGACGAGCAGTGCCAGACCCTTGCCGTTGGTGGCGATGTCGCCCATGCCCGCGCCGACCTTGTTGACCAGGCCGGCGGAAGTCACCTGCCAGCATGCCCACGTCGCGCCTTTGTCATTGGAAGCCGCCAGGTAGAAGGCGTCTTCCGACTGGACCCAAACGGGCCGTGAGTTCGCCTGCAGGTCGAGCGAGATCGGCTTGGTCGCGCCGGTCATGTCCACAAGCTCCAAGGCGTTGTCGGACCCGCGGACGACGAGCATGGTCGTCCCGTCCGAGGTGAAGGCCGCACGCGGAGTCCACGACGACATCCCCGGCTGCCCGGTGAGGCCATCGGCCCCCAGAGTGACGCTGCCAAGCCCCGGCGCGCCATCCGGAGCCACCTGCTTCGTGTCCGCGCCGCTGACGAGCGGATAGCGCCAGTAGCCCAGATCCGCGCCGCTGGCGTCGCGCCGGCCCACGACCAGGCCTGTGCCGTCCGGAGTGATGGTCGGCGCATACTCGAAGTCGCCGCTCGGGGTCAGGGTCGTAAGGTTGTCGCCGCTGAGCGACATCTTCTTGACGACGCCCCCAGCCGCGTAGGCGATCGTTGCTCCGTCACCGCTGATGTCGTAGCCGCTGACCGGCACGAGCTCGGACGTGACCTCGCGCTGATTCGACCCGTCCGGGTTCATCACCCAGACGTTATCGATCCCGCCTCGATCGGAGATGAAGGCTATCTGGTTGAGGGCATTGGCCTGCGGCTCCCCGGTCGTGAACGACCAGTTCTGAGCCGATGCGACCTGGCCGTCGGTCCGACGTACCGTCGAACTCATCGTCACCGCATAGGTGGTGTGGGCCGCCAGAGGGTTGTCCGGCGTGAAGACGAGCACGTCGGCGCCGAAGCCGGCGGAAGTCGCCGTCGCGCTGTTGGACGGGCTGCGGTCGTCGGGAAGGGAGATGGCCGTTGTCGAGCCCGCGACAGGCGGCGTGATCGTGATTGCGCCGGCGACGGACGCCGGATCGATGGGCGTGTCGAACGTGATGGCAATCTGGCTGTGGATGCTGACCCCGGCTACGTTCGGTGCCGGGACCAGAGCCGTCACCTTCAGGCCCATGCCCACTGTCTTGAAGTTGGTGGCGTAGGGCGGGAGCTGCGTGCCGTCGGTGTCGACCGCCGGGTCGCCGATCTTCACCGTGTAGGTCGTCCCGTACTGCAAGGGCCTGGTCGGGTTGAGCGTCAGGATGTCGCCGTTCCACGACGCCTCGTAGGCGATGTCGGGCTCCAGGGTCAGACCCTTGAGCACGTTTTTCGTGTCCATCAGGCGATCGAAGGTGATCTGGATCGACGCATCGACCGCGATCGAATCGGCACCGGTCGCGGGCGAAACGGACGCGACCGCCGGAGGGCCGACAGTCGTGAAGTCGAGGTCGCCTGTGCCGCTCTGAGAGTTACCCGCGATGTCCTGAACGCCGGGCGCGATGTGAACGTGGAACTTCGTCGAAAGCGGCAGCTTGGCCGACGGCGTGAAGATCATCTTCAGGCCCTGCCAGTGAAAAGTGCCGTCGACATGCGGCGTGGTCGAGAACGCGTTCTGGGCAGTGGTCGGCCTGACGTCCTCGCTGAAGTTGACGTCCACGGACGTAAGCGTCAGAGCCAGGCCGCCGCCGGTCGTGCTGCTGACGGCGATCGTGTACGTCGGCGGGATCCGATCGACCATGACGGCGTTGTAGAGAACCACCGCAAGTACGGCCACTGCTGCCAGTGCCGAGAGTGGCCTCAATACGCGGCCGCTCTTGAGCGGGCCGAGTCGCCTGGGAAGGTCCACGGGGCAGGACGATAGCACAGCCCCTATACTCGCGAACTTGTGAACCGTCGAACGCTCGGTTGCCTCTTCGAACTGCTTGAGACCTTCCTGCTGACGCTGGCGATCTTCCTGGTCATCCAGCTCTTCGTGGCTCAGCCGTACCAGGTTCAGCAGACCTCGATGGAGAACACTCTGCTGCCGAACCAGTACGTTCTGGTGGACAAGCTCACGCCCCGCTTCGACGACTACCATAGCGGCGACGTCGTCGTCTTCAATCCCCCGTCTGGCTGGGCCCAGGATCCCTCTGGCACGCCCTACATCAAGCGCGTCGTGGCCATCGGCGGCGACACGGTCGACATCCATGGCGGCCGCGTGTACGTCAATGGCACCCAGCTGAACGAGCCCTACGTCTTCGAGAACCAGACCACCGACATGCCGGATAAGGGCAGCAAAACGTGGAAGCTCGCAGCTGGCCAGCTGTTCGTGCTGGGCGACCATCGCCAGGCTTCGCAGGACTCACGCGACTTCGGCCCCATCGACAGGTCGTCCGTGATCGGCCGGGCATGGTTGCGCTACTGGCCAATCGACAAGTTGGGATTGCTCACGCAGGCGAAGCAGCCGCCCGCCGCGAGCGGGTCACCGGCGACATCGAAGGCCCCATGACCGGGACGCGCGACCCTCGGGTCGCCGCCAGCGGCCCCGCATGATCGGGCTGGCGGTCGTCGCTGCGCTGCTGACAGTGATCGGTTGCGTCGCAGCGGTCAGTGCCCGCGACAGCCGCCTCGTGGCGCTGGGTCTCCTCCTCGCGATGATGGCTGCGCCTCTCGCTTCATCCTCCCAGCCTTCCGCCCTCGCGATCGCGTTTCGATTCGTCGGCGGTCTGCTGGCCGCGTATCTGCTCTGGGCGTCGGCGCGGGCTCGGTCGATCGCCAGCGAGGGTTCCGGCATTGGCGCGGTAGCCGAGCTGGCCGTGGCAGCCGCGGCCTTCTCGATTGGCTGGTTCGTGGCACCGGTGACGCCGCTGACCGGACCGATCGCGGCTCAAGCCGCTGGGTTCTCGCTCCTGGCGCTGGCGGTCGCGCCTCTTGCCGCGCGGAACGTCTTTCGAGTAGGCGTCGGCGTCGCGGTCCTGACCCTCGGCATCTCGCTGCTGTTCCAGGCCTGGACCGGCCCCGCAACCCCAATGCAGCAGGTCGCGCTCACGGCCCTGCTCGTGGGAGTGCTCGGGGCAACGAGCCTGCTCATCTCCCCGAGGGAGCTCGCATTGACGAAACGGGTGGCGCCGATAGGACCGTCGGATGAAGAGCAGCCCCCCGATGGCGCCGCCGGATCGGCCGCAAGCGAGTCCGGGTCCACGGCCGGCTTCGGAGCGGCTCGCGCGCAGTCCCAGGCCCCGGCTCGCGCTCCGGCCAGCCAGACCGAATCCGCTGCAGCGGCCCAGTCTCAACCGGAGCCTACGCCGCACGATTCCCCGCTGTCGAACCGGCCTCGTCGACTCCACCCACGCGAGCCTCGACGATGACCGTGCTCCTTTTTCTCCTCGCATGCGGGGTCGGGGCCGCTATAGGGCTTGCGGATCGCCCTTCCAGCCGGATCGGCCGATTGGCCGGCCTCGCGAGCCTGGCCGTCGCCTTCGTCGCTGCGCTCCTCATCGGATCGACGACCAGAACCACCGTGGGCGACGTCACGTTCGCGGGGAGCGAGTACTCCCGCCTCTTCCTCGCCTGTGCGGCCGGCTCGGCTCTGCTTCTTTGCGTAGTGGCCCTGGCGTCGGGTTGGTCCGGCCAACTGGCTCCGGCAGCCCTCATTTCGTTCGGTGGACTGGCCGTCGCCGCCACGGCCACGGACCCGGCGGTCGCTCTCACCGCTGGCGCCGCAGCGGCGACCGCCGGAGCGCTCGTAATCGTCCGTACCACTCCACTGAGTGTCGAGACGGACGGACGGCTGGCCGAGATCCGAACCATCGGCCTTGTGGTGGGCGGCTTCCTGTTCGCCACAATCGCCATCCTTCGGCCCGCGTGGGCCGGCAACAACGACAGTCCGGTCTTCGCCCTGGCGTTCTTCTGTCTGGCGATTGCCATTGCCGTCCGCAGCGGAGCGGTTCCGTTCCACGTGCCCGCTGCACACCTGCTCCACAGTGCCACTTCGATGGCGCCGGCCCTGCTTCTGGTCTGGATCCCCGCGGGCCTTGGCCTCCTGGCGCTCAGCTGGAGTGCTACCACGTTCGGCATTCGGAGCGATTGGCTCAACGCCGCCGTGGCGGGCGTGCAGGCCGTCGCCGTGGCCACGATCGTTTTGGGTGCCCTGGCGGCTCTGACCCACGACGAGATCGAGGAGGTCGTCGCCTACTCCATCGTCGGCGACGCGGGCTTCCTGCTGCTCGCGTTTGCGGCACGCAACGACGCCGCGGCCGAGCCGGCCCGGTTGTGGCTGCTGGTCTTCATTGCGGCCAAGACGAGCCTGGTGGCCTGGGCAGCCGCCATCTCGCGAGCATTCGGCACCTCGAACCTTGCCCGGCTGCGAGGCTGGCTGCGCCGCACACCGCTCCTCGGCCTGGCTCTGGTGACGATCGCGGTCGCGACTCTTGGGTGGCCGGGCGGCGCCGTCTACGAGGCTCGATCGACTCTGGTCCGCCTGGCCCTTCCAGGCCGGCTCCAGCTCGTGTTCGCCGGCGCGATCGTCCTGTCGCTCGCCTACTACGGTCGGCTGCTTCTGATCGGCGGGCGCTCCCCCAGCGAGGACGTCAGGATCGCCGGGGGCGAGCGGCCCCGCTGGGCGGCCGGTTCATCCCGTCCCTGGAAGGCCCCTCCGGCCGAGGCTGCGACGACAGCCGCTCCGTCGGCGCGTGAGACGAGCGGGGTTGAGTCCGCCCCGGCGCGGAAGGGCAGGCGCGGGTCTCGCACCGCGTCGACCCTTCTGCCTACCCAAACGGCCAAAGCCACCGCGATTGATTCGGGTTCGGTCGACGGCGGGCGCGCTATCGATGGCATGGCCGATGCGGCCGGAACTGGCGGCAGCGGCGCCGACTCTGCAGCCGCTTCCAGTTCCGCCCTCAATGGGGCGCCGGCCGGCGAGCATGAGACCACGCTCAGTCTTACCCGGCGACTCGCGATCGCCTGGGCACGCAACCGAACTTTGGAGGTGAGTCTGGTCGTGGTGGGCGGGACGGCTCTCGCAGCAGCGCTGGCCTTCGGCGGACTCGGCGGTACGAATGCGGCGCGCTTCGGCATCCCACTTGACGTGGCAGCCCATGCGACACCGACGCCTACCCCGCTGCCGACCCTCGCATCGACCCCCACGCCGCTGCCGACGCTGGCCCCTCGCCCTGCGGAGCTTCCGTCCGGCTCCGCGTCGCCGAGCTCCTCGACTCAGCCTTCGCCGAGCGCATCGCCCCAGAGGTCCACCGCGCCCGCCCGCGGCGCCGCCAACTGACGCGCAAACGCCCGGACGCCGGGATCGATGGACTCGAATCGATCGGTGCTGCCGCGGGTTCTCGAACCGGGCTCGCCTGGCCTCAGCGGGCCTGGGGTCCCACCACCCAACGGTCGATCTCGCGCTCATAGGACAGCAGCTCGTCTGCACGGAACCAGATAGCAAGCTCCGTGGCTGCGCTCTCGGGGCTGTCCGACGCGTGCACGAGGTTCTGTCCCATCTCGAGGGCCAGGTCGCCCCGGATCGTGCCCGGGACCGCATCGCTCGGGCGCGTGGCACCGTTCATCGTCCGGACACAGGCGATCGCGTCGGGGCCTTCGAGAGCCATCGCCACCAGCGGCCCCGAGGTGATGAAAGCGACGAGCCCCTCGAAGAACGGCTTGCCCTTGTGGACGGCGTAGTGGCGCTCTGCCAGTTCGCGATCGACGTGGACCAGCTTGAGCCCGACGATCTTGAGACCGCGCTCTTCGAAGCGGACGATGATCCGACCAGCCAGCAGGCGCTGGACTCCGTCGGGCTTCACGAGGACCAGGGTGCGCTCGGTCACTGCAATACACCGCTGCGGACGATTGATGCGAGGGCGAGTGTAGCGGGTCGTCCAGCCGTGGGGCGGGCGCGCGATTGGCGGCCGGAAACGGGCCGGCTCAGTCCCAGCGAATCGGCGGGGTCTCCTCAACGGCGGGCGCCGACGGCAGTTCGGGGTAGACGGACGCTGCGGGGGGTTCCGGCGAGGCCGGCGCAGGGGCGGGTGCCTCGGGAACCGGCTCGGGCGCGACTGGCTTCGGTGCGCCCAGAGCGCTCGCCACGGACATGTACGCTGCCCCGGCATCGCCCTCGAGGCCGAGCAGCCGCAGGGCGTCGCCGCGGACCAGCTGAAGAGGCAGATCCTGCCGTTCGCCGATCGCCTCGAGCACCGCGCCGGCCGACGCCGGCGTGAGCCGGATGGCGACCCCGAAGTGGAGGGCGGCCATCATCGGATCGTCCGCGTCCAGGTACGACCGACCCGACGCCACCTCGGCATTCGCCTCGACGGCATCCGGCGGCTGCTCTGCCGCGGCAGCCGCGTCCGACGGGGCTTCGGCCGCGACCGATTCGCCAGCACAGGCGGGCGACTCTACGGCGGCCTCGGGTTCGGGCGTCGCTTCAGGTTCGGGCGTCGCTTCGGGCCCGGTCTCGGGTTCGGGCGGTACGGCCGCCGGCTCGACAGCTGGGGCGACCGCTTCGGGCGCAGCCTCGGGTTCGGACGTCGCTTCAGGTTCGGCCGGCGCGGCCTCAGGTTCGGGCCCGGTCTCGGGTTCGGGCGCGGCCTCGGGTTCGGCCGGCGCGGCCTCGGGCATCGGTTCGGGGACAGGCTGGGCCTCCACCTCGATCTCGACTCCGGCCGCAGCAGGACTGGGCTCGACAGTCGCAGTCTCGACGGCG
>Ga0182010_10000471_pt1 | contig 23021 bp, 16 predicted proteins | sample 611E1MmetaG_FD_120488 | JGI IMG/M metagenome (GOLD analysis project Ga0182010, IMG submission 120488) | Permafrost microbial communities from Stordalen Mire, Sweden - 611E1M metaG | ecosystem: Environmental > Terrestrial > Soil > Wetlands > Permafrost | place: Sweden: Stordalen | collected... | reverse complement strand
ATCCCGGGGATCTCGCTGAAGAAATCGACCGCCTCCGCCACAGTCATATCGAGCACATTGGCGATGGACTTCCCCTTATACACTACCTGAAGAGTCTCCCGGTTGTATCGCTTTCCCTTGCAGACATCGCAAAGAACATACACATCGGGAAGGAAGTTCATCTCGATCTTCTTCACCCCATCGCCCTCGCATGCTTCACAACGGCCGCCTGCCACATTAAAGCTGAACCGGCCTGCCTTGTATCCCCTGACCTTCGCTTCGGGCATCTGGGTGAAAAGGTCCCTGACCAGTCCGAACAGACCGGTGTAGGTAGCCGGGTTCGACCTGGGGGTTCTTCCGATGGGCGACTGATCGATATCGATCACTTTGTCGATATGATCCACCCCCTCCAGTTTTTTGTAAGGAAGCGGAATCGCCCGTGCGCCGTAGAACTTTCGCGCCAACGCATGGTACAGCGTCTGGTTGATGAGCGTGGATTTCCCGGACCCGCTCACGCCCGTCACGGCAACCAGGGTTCCCAGAGGAATCTCCAGCTTTACATTTTGGAGATTGTTCCCCGTGGCTCCCACGAGCTTCAGGGTCATGCCGTTCCCTTTCCGCCGCTCGCCGGGTACCGCGATAGTCCGTCTGCCGCGCAGGTACTGGGCGGTGTACGAGATCGGTTCAAAGCCGTTTCCGACCAGAGGTATCGCATCGTTGCGCAGAGCCAGTTCTCCCGGCTTGCCCGCGGTGACGAGATAGCCGCCGTGCCGCCCCGCTCCGGGTCCGAGGTCGATAACGTAATCAGCGCTTTCGATCATTTCCTTGTCATGTTCAACGACGATAACGGTGTTCCCGAGATCGCGCAGCCGCTTCAGGGAGTCAATCAGCTTGATATTGTCGCGTTGGTGCAGTCCGATGCTCGGTTCATCGAGGATGTAAAGAACGCCCACGAGCTGGGATCCGATCTGCGTGGCGAGGCGTATTCTCTGTCCCTCGCCACCGGCCAGGGTTCGCGCGGAGCGGTCCAGCGTCAGGTACTCCAACCCCACGTTCAGCAGGAACCGGAGCCGCTGCTCGATCTCCTTCAGGATAGGCGACCCGATCACTGCCTGCCGTTCCTCGAGGCGGAGCGCGGCAAAAAAAGCCGCCACGTCGGCGATCGACATGGACACGACGTCATGGATGGAAAATGACTTCCCCTCCCGTTCATTCGTGATCCGGACCGCAAGACTCTCTTTCCGGAGGCGTCCCCCGCCGCACGCGGGACACGGCTTGACGTTCATGAACGCTTCGGCCCATTCTCTGATCGTCGTCGAACTTGTTTCGTGGTAGTAGTGCTTGAGGATGTCGAGGACACCGCTGAAACGATGCTTGTACGTGACCGTCCGGCCGCTCGCGTAGCGGTATTCGATCGCAAATTTCTCGTCGCCTCCGCCGTTCAACAGCACTTCCCGCCCTTTTTTCGAGATCTTCCGCAACGGGGTATCGAAATCGAATCCGTATGCACTGCCGACGGCGCGGATCTGGTTGAAGACCCATGTCTGCCTCGGTTTGCCGAATGGCGCGAGACCCTCCTCGTTGATGCTCATGGCATCATCGGGAATCACCAGATCCGCGTCGAGCTCTTTGATCTCCCCGAGACCGTTGCATGTCGGGCATGCACCGTAGGGGGAGTTGAAGGAAAAGGAGTTCGGGGCCGGTTCTTCATAGCTGATGTTGCAGACCGGGCAGGAAAGGTGCCGGCTGTACAGAACATCGCTCTCCGCAGGTGCAGCATCGGCCTTTCGTCTTCCTCCTTTTGCGCCGGGAAGAACAGAAGGCGCAGGCCCGGGCTTCTCGAGGTGCGTGAGAAGCGTCCCTCCGCCGAACTTCAGGGCCACCTCGACGGAATCCGCTATCCGGGTGCGGGCCTCCGGCCGGACGACAATCCTATCGACGAGGATCTCGATATCATGAACCTTGTACCGGTCGGCCTGCATCCCTTTCTCGATCTCGCGGACCGCGCCATCGATGCGGACGCGAAGGAATCCGTCGCGGAGGACCTCCGCAAAAAGCTCCCGGTAGTGCCCCTTACGTCCACGCACGATAGGGGCGAGGATCTGCACCTTCGCCCCGGCCGGCAGTTTCATGATGGAGTCGATGATCTGGTCGGTCGACTGCTTCTGCACCTTCCTGCCGCACTGACAGCACTCCTGGATCCCCACGCGGGCAAAGAGCAGGCGGAGGTAGTCGTAGATCTCCGTCACGGTTCCCACGGTGGAACGCGGATTCGCGCTGATCGTCTTCTGCTCGATCGAGATCGCAGGGCTCAGTCCTTCGATGTAATCGACGTCCGGCCTCTCCATGACGTCGAGAAACTGCCGGGCATATGCCGAAAGACTCTCCACAAACCGGCGCTGACCCTCCGCATAGATCGTATCGAAAGCGAGCGTGGATTTCCCGGAACCGGAAAGTCCGGTGATCACGACGAGCCGGTCGCGGGGAACATCCACATCGATGTTCTTCAGATTGTGCTCACGTGCTCCGCGGATGACAATGGAATGCTGCTCTGACATGATATCAGGAAAGTGACGAAACCATGAAGATTATATAATACGCCAAAGGAGGGCGAAATTCAACGGGTCAACCCCCGTCGGCCGGGAGGGGGGAAAAGGGTGCGGGGCGGCGTCAGTGGAGACGCTGCCGGCGGGCAAGATATTCTGTGAGAGCAACGTCGAAGGGAGTCGTCGTATCCATGACGACATAATCAATCGCATGTTCCCGGCATTCCCGCTTGTATCTTTCCAGGAATTCCTCCATGGCCTGGCGATACGACGCGCCGATATGCCAGGGTTGCGTCGTCATCGTCTCCCGGGTTTCGACGTCGCGAAACATGGCGTCGTTCCCGAAAGCAAACGATCGTTCCATGGGATCGAGCACGTGCATCACGATGATTTCGTTCTTTTTGTGCCGGAAATGCCTCAGAGCGGCGATGACCGTGTCGGGATCGTCCAGCAGATCGCTGATGATGATCACGAGGCCGCGCCGCTTCATCCGGTCCGCCACCTGGTGGAGCGCCGTCCCTGCGCTCGTCTCTCCCGACGGGACGGCTTCGTGAAGGCGGAGGAGCAATTGACGGAGATACGCCCGGGTCGTATGAGGCGGCATGTATGCCCTCAGGGCGTCATCAAAGAGCGCGAGTCCCACAGCATCCTGTTGGCGCACCATGAGATACGCAAGCGCGGCAGCCAACGATGCGGCATAGTGGAACTTGCTGATATGTCCCGGCGAGGCATACCCCATCGACCGGCTGGTGTCAACGACGATGGTCGATCTGAGGTTTGTTTCCTCTTCGTACTGTTTGATGTAGTAGCGGTCGGTCCTTCCGAGGATCTTCCAATCAATATGGCGGATCGCGTCGCCTGGCATGTACTGCCGATGTTCCGCGAACTCCACGCTGAACCCGTGGTAGGGGCTCCTGTGAAGCCCCGTGATGAATCCCTCCACCACGAGCCGCGCGCGCAGTTCCAGATTGGCAATGCGGGAAACGACATCCGGCTGCAGGAATTGGATCGTATTGTCAGCCATGGCAACGTGTCATTGCGGAAGTTCCGGGAGGCGTGGCGAGAACGTTTGACCAACGCACGTCAGACGACCGGTTTCTTGCTGTGTTTCTTTGCCGCCGGCGTGGCCGGTGTTTCCTTGGCCGGCTCTTCCGATTTCGGAAGCAGCTCATCCAGCGGCTTCCCCAGCGTATTCAATTCGAATTGTGCGGAGATGGCGTATTGACTGTTCGGATAGCGTGCGAGGAAATTCCTGTATGCCGCCCCCGCACTATCGACATTGTGGAGGGAATTGTTGTAAATGAAACCCACGAGAAACATCGCAAGCTCCGTCTGTTTGCCGTTGGGGTACCTCGCAATGTAGGACTTGTATGAATCGACCGCTTCCTGGGGCTGACGCGTGTAATTGTTCTGAATGCTGGCAATGCGAAAGAGGGCGGCTTCCGCGAGTTCATGATCCGGGTGATCGGTGATAACCCTCTCAAATTCCGCAATTGCCGGTCCGTAGAGCGCTCTCGCTTCGTCGTCTGTCCTGACCGTGTCCAGCTTCGCGGTCGCCTGCCGGGCGGCTTCATCGGCCTTTTTAAAGGAATCTTCCGCGGATGGTTTTCCGCAGCCCGCACACAGCAGCGCCCCCAGGCACAGGAATCCTGCAAACAACTTCATAGTGATCTCCTCGATGTTCGTGTCTTCGCCACGTGGACTTTTCTCGCGATGTGTTCCTTTGTCATGCAGAACGGACCATGACAGCGCCATAAAAGCCGTCGGTCCCGGTCTTGTGCGGCAGGAGAGTGAGATCCGCTCCTTCCGTTTCCCCGACGATGAGACCCTGCCGCCGGAGTATCTCCCCTGCCTGAAGGAGGGAGAACTCAGGGCTGTCGCGCAGAAAATCCCGGACGACTTCCTCGTTCTCTTCGCACAAGAGAGAACACGTCGAATAGAAAAGTTTCCCGCCCGGGGCAACAACCGGGGCATATCGCCGGAGGAGATCGAGCTGCAGGGCCGACATTTCCCGCACCCTTTCCTCCTCAAGATTCAGTTTTAGCCACGGACTCCGGCGGAATGTCCCCGTTCCCGAGCATGGTGCATCGACGGTCACCACGTCCCCTTTCACGTCGCGCAACAGTGGGGGAAGCCCGTTCTCGTGGGCGATCACCGTCTCCGTGATTGTCACACCTCCTCTTCGTGCCCGCTCTTTCAGACTTTCAAGCCGGAACCGGCTGATATCGACGGCGATGATTCTCCCCCGATTGCCCATGAGTGCAGCAAGATGGAGAGTCTTCCCCCCGCCTCCCGCGCATGCGTCCACGATGGTCATGCCGGGGCGGACCTCGGGCAGGTAGGAAAGGATCTGGCTCCCTTCATCCTGCATTTCAAACCATCCCTGGCGGAACGGGGGAAGTTCCTGTACGTTCACGCGCTTCGGCAACACGAGACCCACGGGTGAATACCGTGTTGTCGCGGCGTCGATCCCATGTGCGGCGAGCGAGGCACGACACTGCTCTACCGTGCAGGCGAGCGTATTCACGCGGACGCTCACGGGAGCGGGGGCGTTCATCGCCTCGCAGAGCTGCTTCGTTTCTTCCGCCCCATACCGGTCGAGCCAGCGGCGGACGACAAACGCCGGAAGTGAATAGCGGACCGCGAGCCCCTCTTCGTCGTCCCGCAGAAGGGAGTCCGGGAGACGGACGCCGCGGGCGATGCCGAGGAAGGAAGCGCAATCCGCATCGGGAACATCCATGCGCCAAATGCCGCCGACATCCTCCGCGAGTCCGGGCTCCGACCCCCCGACCGCGTTTTTTCCCGCTTCGAGGAGGGCGACGAGAACAATCGAGGGATACGGCACGCGCATGCGGGCATCAGGCATGCGGGCCATCACCACCGCTGCAAGGGAGGACAGGTACGTATGGTGGCGGAGAACTGCAAAGACCTTCTCCGCGATGAACCGGCGGTCGCTTGACCCCAAATACCGCCTGGTGCGGAAGAATTCCCGCAGGACCTGATCGGCCGGGCGCCGGGCCGCCATGATGGTGTCAAGAGCCTGGACAACGTGACCGAAAAGAGAAGATATGCGCACAGGAAGAGAGCAGCAGCTGGATGTTACACAAGAACAATCGGCGATTTCATCTCCGAGGTCACGAACGCGCGCGCCATGCGTGGGGTGCTGTACGCATGGCCGACCTTCCCCTCCCGGCTGACCGCAATCACACCGCCGAGCCCACCCGCCTTTTTCTTGAGCAGCGCGATCCCCTCTTTCGCCGCCTCTGTAGGATCGCCCCCGGATCTCGCCATCGCATCGATCACACTCTTGGCCAACACAACTTTCATGATGCCCTCTCCCCACCCCGTTGCGGAGACTCCGCCGACCTCATTGTCGGCATAGGTCCCGCATCCAATGAGCGGCGTATCTCCCACTCTTCCGGGATATTTGTTCGGGATACCGCCTGTGGAAGTTCCGGCGACGATCGTGCCCGCAACGTCCAGAGCGACAGCCCCCACCGTATCCCCCCTTTTTCTCCTGAATGAGTCCTTCCCCGACCCCGGCTTCTGCGCCGTCTGCCGGGAGCGCCAACGCGTGATCTCCCGTTCGATGATGAGGTCATCCATCCCGCACATCTTCAGCTTGTGCTCTCTGGCGAAACGAGCCGCCCCCATCCCCACGAGGAGGATATCGTCGCTCTTCTCCATGATAACGCGCGCGACAGAAATGGGATTCACGACGGTCTGCACGGCCGCGACAGCACCTGCACGGAAGGTCTTGCCGTTCATGATGCTGGCATCCAACTCGATTTCGCCCGCGGCATTGAGAAAAGATCCCCGGCCTGCATCGAAGGTTTCGTCATCTTCCATGCTCATGACGGCGTGTTCGACCGCATCGACCGCCGTTCCCCCCTTCTCCAGGATTTGCCATCCCGATGCCAACGCCTTCAACATCCCGGCGCGGTTGGTCTCCACGCATTCCTCCGGAATGTCCCAGGCACCGCCATGGACGATGAGCGCGAGAGGATGTCGTTGATTCATGAAGGATTGTTCTTGAAGGATGCCCAAAGGTACGAAAATCGTTCTCCTCCCGCAACATCATAAGGGGCGCCGGCACAATGGCCGGCGCCCCTTTGGTCCCACCTGCCGTGCTGTTTACCGCCCGTCGTGGGCCTGCACATGCTTCACGATTTCGATAAGACCCTCGCCATGAAGACCCACCTCCACCGTGTCTCCGGGTCCGAATTCCCCGGACAGGATCTTCTCCGACAGGGGATTGACGATGTACTTCTGGACAACCCGCTTCAGCGGCCGGGCGCCGTTCATCGGATCATATCCGAGCTTCGCGATCCAGTCTTTCGCTTCATCCGTCACTTCCAGCGTCATATCCTTCGCCGCGACAAGTTCCCGGACCCGCCTCAATTGCAGCGTCACGATCTGTCTGATGTCAGTTTTTGCGAGGGGTCGGAACACGATGATTTCGTCCACCCGGTTCAGAAACTCCGGCCGGATTGTCTCCTTGAGGAGTTGCAGGAGTTCCTGGCGCAGCGAACCGAACTCGCGATCCCACTTCCCCGCATCGTCGAAGTCGCTCGCGATTCTCTCCCTGATCAGTTGCGAGCCGAGGTTCGAGGTCATGATGATGATGGTGTTCTTGAAATCCACCGTCCGCCCCTTGCCATCGGTCAGCCGCCCCTCATCGAGCACCTGGAGGAGAATGTTGAAGACCTCCGGGTGCGCCTTCTCGATCTCGTCGAGCAGGACCACGGAGTACGGTTTCCTCCGGACTGCTTCGGTAAGCTGACCTCCTTCATCATACCCCACATAGCCGGGCGGTGCGCCGATCAAACGCGACACGGAGAACTTCTCCATGTACTCGCTCATGTCGATCCGTACCATTGCCGCTTCGTTATTGAACAGAAACTCCGCCAATGCTCGGGCAAGTTCCGTTTTGCCGACGCCGGTGCTCCCGAGAAAGATGAACGAGCCGATGGGGCGTTTTTCATCCTGCAGGCCTGCGCGAGATCTCCTGATCGCATCGCTGACCGCCCTGACGGCCTCGTGCTGCGCAACCACCCGCTCCTCGAGCCGCTCCTCAAGATGGAGAAGCCGCTGACGATCGCTTTCAAGCATTCTCGTGACCGGGATCCCGGTCCACCGGGCAACGATGCCGGCAATATCCTCCGCATCCACCTCTTCTTTCAGCATCTTCCGGTCCTTCTGGACTTCCGCAAGCTTCGCCGAGGCGGATGCAATTCTTTTCTCCAGGTCCGCCACGACGCCGTACCGAAGCTCCGCGACGCGCGCGAGATCTCCCTCACGTTCCTTCCGTTCCGATTCCGTCTTCGCTTCGTCCACCTGCCCCTTCATTTTCCTGATCGATTGGATGAGCTCCTTTTCGACCTTCCAGTGTGCGCTCAGGGCTGTCCGTTGTTCGCCGCATGATGCAAGTTCGCTTTCGATCTCCGCCAGTCTTTCCTTCGATCCTTCATCCTTGTCACGGCGGATCCCCTCGCGTTCGATCTCCAGCTGTTTCATCTTTCGTTCCACCGAATCGAGCTCCTCGGGCATCGAATCGATTTCAATGCGGAGCTTCGACGCCGCTTCATCCATCAGATCGATCGCCTTATCGGGAAGAAACCGGTCCGGGATGTACCGGTCGCTCAATTGCGCAGCAGCCACAATGGCCCCGTCGGTGATCCGGACGCCGTGATGAACCTCGTACCGTTCCTTCAGACCCCGCAGGATCGAGATCGTATCGGCAATGCTCGGTTCCCCGATCATCACCGGCTGGAAACGGCGTTCCAGCGCCGGATCTTTTTCGATGTACTTCCGGTATTCATCGATCGTCGTCGCGCCGATGGCACGCAGGTCGCCGCGCGCAAGGGCCGGCTTGAGCATGTTGGCGGCATCCACCGAGCCCTGTGCTGCGCCGGCACCGACAAGGGTGTGAAGCTCGTCGATGAACAGAATGATCTCCCCGTTCGACTCTTCCACTTCTTTCAGGAGCGCCTTCAATCTCTCCTCGAACTGCCCGCGGTAGCTGGTGCCTGCGACAAGGGAGCCCATATCGAGTTCCACGATCCTCTTCCCTTTGATCGTTTCGGGGACATCCCCCTTCACAATCCTGTACGCAATCCCCTCGGCCACCGCTGTCTTGCCGACTCCCGGTTCCCCGATAAGGACGGGATTGTTCTTGGTCCGGCGGGAAAGGACCTGTATCACCCTTCGGATCTCTTCGTCCCGGCCGATGACCGGGTCCAATTTTCCCCTCCGGGCCAGGTCATTGAGGTCGCGGCCGTACTTTTCCAGGGCGCGGTATTTCTCCTCCGGCGTCTGGTCGGTCACCCGTTGACTTCCCCGGATATCCTTCAGGACACGGAGGATCGCTTCCGACGTCACCCCCTGGTCGCGCAACAGGCGTGCAGCCCCGCCGTCTTTCGACTCCACGAGGGCAAGAAGGAGATGTTCCGTGCTGACATATTCGTCTTTCAGTTCCTCCGCCTTTGCTGCGGCAATTTCGAGGACGCGTCCCATTCCCGCGGAAAGCGATTGGCCGGAGACGGTGACACCGCTGACCTTCGGAAGCTTCTCCAGCGCCTCATTGATCTTAATCTTCAGGGCATTCCCGTTCGCACCGATCTTTTGGAGGATAGGAATAACCGTCCCATCTGCGTCCTGGATCAGCGCCGCCAGAAGGTGCTCCGGTTCCAGGAGCTGGTTCCCATAGCTGGAGGCGATCTCCTGGGCGTTCTGAACCGCTTCCTGCGACTTGACGGTAAACTTGTTGAAATTCATAATTTCTCTTCCTTGGCAATTTTTGCGCCCGGGGCGCGGAGGCAGGGTTGGGGGCCTTCCCCGTTCTCCTGCTCCTCCCACCTCTTCCCCGCACTCTCGTCGATAATCACCTCGAGAGCGTCTTGCTTGTCCTTCGTCATCCCTTCTCCCTCCTTAGTCAAAAGGCGAGGGGTCTCCTCGCCTTTTGCACAGGTCACGCTCTCCTCTTCCCTGCCGTCAACGCGGGAGCGTTACTTCTTCTCCTTGTCCTTGTCGTCGACAACCTCGTACTGCGCGTCTTCGACCTTCTTTTCCTCAGGTCCCTTTTGTGGATCGCCGCCCGGAGGGCCCTGCTGAGGACCTTGACCCGGCTGTTGGCCCGCTGCATTTGTGGCCTGTTGATACATCTGCGCCGATGCCTCGTTCCACGCCGCGTCGAGTGTTTCCTTCGCACTCTTGATGGCCGCCATATTGCCGGTCTTGAGCGCTTCGCGCAGCTTCTCGTTCGCCGACTCGACCTTTCCGCGGGCTTCTCCGCTCACCTTGTCGCCGAAGTCCTTGAGCTGCTTCTCGGTCTGGAACACCAGGTTATCCGCCTGATTCTTCAGATCGATCTCCTCCCGCTTTTGCCGATCCTCCGCCGCATGCGCCGTCGCGTCGGTCTTCATCTTATCCACTTCTTCCTTGCTCAGACCGCTGGAAGACGTGATCCGGATCGATTGTTCCTTGTTTGTCCCCTTATCCTTCGCAGAAACGTGGAGCATGCCGTTGGCATCGATGTCGAAGGTCACCTCGACCTGGGGGATGCCACGCGGTGCCGGCGGAATCCCGTCGAGATGAAACCTGCCAAGCGTCCTGTTATCGTTTGCCATCTGTCGCTCGCCCTGCAGGATGTGGATTTCCACCGATGGCTGGCTGTCGGATGCCGTCGAGAATATCTCGCTTTTCCGGGTCGGGATCGTCGTGTTCGCGTCGATGAGCTTCGTCATCACACCTCCCAGCGTCTCGATGCCGAGAGACAGAGGCGTCACGTCGAGCAGAAGGACATCTGTCACATCGCCCGAAAGCACGCCCCCCTGGATCGCCGCACCCACCGCAACCACTTCATCGGGGTTGACGCCCTTGTGGGGTTCGCGGCCGAACATCCCCTTGACCACCTCCTGAACCTTGGGTACCCGCGTCATCCCACCGACAAGAATCACCTCATTGATCTGCGACGGGGTCAACCCCGCGTCCTTCAACGCACGTTCCGTCGGACCGAGCGTCCGCTGGATCAAGTCGTCCACAAGCTGTTCAAACTTTGCCCTCGTGAGGGTCATATTCAGATGCTTGGGTCCGTCGGCGGTCGCTGTGATGAACGGCAGGTTGATCTCTGTCTGCATCAGCGTCGAGAGTTCCATCTTCGCCTTTTCCGCCCCTTCTCGGATTCGCTGGAGCGCCATCGGGTCCTTGCGCAGATCAATCCCTTCCTGTTTCTTGAACTCATCTGCGATGTAATCGAGAACCCTTTGATCGAAGTTGTCGCCGCCAAGATGGGTATCGCCATTGGTGGATTTCACTTCGAAAACTCCGTCACCCAGCTCGAGGATCGAGATATCGAACGTTCCGCCGCCAAGATCGTAGATGGCGACCTTCAAGTCCTTGTTTTTCTTGTCGAGCCCATACGCCAGCGCCGCCGCCGTCGGCTCGTTAATGATTCTCTTCACATGCAGTCCGGCGATCTCCCCCGCTTCCTTCGTCGCCTGCCGCTGCGCATCATTGAAATACGCAGGAACGGTGATGACGGCTTCCGTCACCTTGTCGCCGAGATGGTCTTCCGCCGTCTGCTTCATCTTCTGCAGAATCATGGCGCTGATCTCGGGCGGCGAATACACCCGGCCGCCAACCTCGACGCGCGCAGTGTTATTGTCCCCGTGTACGACCTTGTACGGGACAAGCTTCATTTCCTCGTTCACTTCATCATAGAACCGTCCCATGAACCGTTTAATAGAAAAAACGGTGTTCTGGGAGTTCGTCACTGCCTGACGCTTGGCCGCCTGGCCCACGAGCCGTTCACCGTTCTTTGCGAAGGCAACCACGGAGGGAGTCGTTCGGCCCCCTTCTGCATTTGCGATGACGACGGGATCCTTTCCCTCCATCACTGCAACAACAGAGTTCGTTGTCCCCAAATCAATGCCGATAATCTTTCCCATGCAATGGATCTCCTATCAATGAAAGCACAGCTACCATTTCTTTGTTATAGAATTAGTTCAACATCCATGCCATGCCCGACGGAGAGCCGTTCGTACCCCTCTAATACATTACTCTGGAATGAATTATGATGAATCCTCGCGTCATGTTTCGATCGAAAGGGGTCGACTTCAGGCGACAGTTGGGCAGATGATACGCGCCAATAAGGCATACAGTCATTCAAAATGTCATGCCGGGTCTGACTCTTCCTTGACTTTTGCCGGGCTTTTTGTTAGTCTTTGTTTGATTCAACCAGGAAATCGCGAGAAGATTCCCTCTGCAACCCTACCGGAGAGTGTCCCCCACGTCCACCCCAATCACATCGGCAGACCTGAAGAAGGGGTTAGAGGCCAAGAGGTTCGGCGCAAAGGTCTACACTTTCGAGACGATCGATTCAACGAACAACTGTGCCCGCGCACTCGCCGGCTGCTGGGCAACCGAGGGGACTTTGGTTATCGCTGAACACCAGACCGCGGGGAAGGGAAGGCTCGGAAGACAATGGCTGGCAAACCCGGGAGAAAATCTGACTTTCTCACTCGTTCTGCGCCCCACGATCGGCCCGGAGGTCGTCAATCTCCTCCCTCTCTATGCAGCGGTGGCGCTGGCCGAAACGATTGAACAAACATGCGGGACGAAGGTGGAATGTAAATGGCCAAATGATCTGCTGATCGGGGGAAAGAAAGCCGCAGGCATTCTTCTGGAGGGATCTGTGACAAACGACGCGGTTGACTTCGTCGTGCTCGGCGTCGGCCTCAACGTCAACCAGACATCTTTTCCCCCCGAATTCCAGGATCGTGCCACATCGCTCCGTCTGCACACTGGGCGCGAATTCGACCGAACCGAACTCCTGCAGACAATGCTCCTCTCCCTTGAGAAAAGGTACGATGGGTGGATGAAGAACCGATTCCGCGATGTTCTCCCTTCATGGCTCGCCAAAACGTCGATGATCAACAAGGAGGTGACTGTTGCGGTCGATGGGTCCACGCTGACCGGCACCGTCAGTGGTGTGACTCCCGACGGCGCCCTCATCCTTCAAGCCAACGGCACGGAGACGATCCTCTTTGCCGGCGACGTCACGATCGTCGATCATTGAACGCCGATGCTTCTGGCCATTGATATCGGCAACACGCATACCGTTATCGGCGTTTTCGAGGGAAAACGGCTGGTTCGCGACTGGCGACTTGTCAGTGCAAACCACCGGACGGTCGATGAGAGTTGGCTGACGATCCGCTCCTTCTGCAGCGACGCAGGGATCGACCCGGCAGCCATTACCGCAGTCGGCATCGCATCGGTCGTCTCCGACCTGACCGGCATTTTCGAATCCCTGGCCCGGAAGTACTTCCACTGCGACCCGGTCACGGTGAACGCGTCCCTTGATCTCGGTTTCCGCGTCTTGTACAAGGATCCCATGACAGTGGGGGCCGACCGCCTCTGCAACGCCGTCGCGGGGTACGCCCGGTACGGGGGTCCGTTGGTCATCATCGATTTCGGCACTGCAACGACGTATGATGTTGTCGCCGCCAACGGCGACTACCTTGGCGGCGTCATTGCTCTCGGACTTGAGTCTACGGCGGCCGAACTTCACCGCAGGACAGCGAAGCTGCCGAAGATCGAGCTTCGCTTCCCGCTTGGGATCATCGGAACGGAGACGGTGTCGAGCATGCAGGCGGGCGTGATGTTCGGAACCGTTGACGCCGTCGAAGGTATCATCGCACGAATCCGCAAGGAACTTGGCACTCCGGCACGAGTCATCGCCACGGGGGGTCTCGCCTCTCTCATCGCCGGACGGATCGCTGTCATCGAAGCCGTGGAGCCCTCCCTCGTGCTCAGCGGGATCAGGATGATCGTGGACCGGAGCAGGCCGTGAGGAGTCTCCGTGTCCTTCTTTGAAGATCCTCTTCCTGCATTGGGACATGAACAAAATCATGTATGCCGCGAATATGCAGGTCTTGAACAAAGTCAGGAGAACTCCATCCCGAAATCACCATGATCTTGAGCGCAGGATATAAATCCCTCGCGTGCGAGACAAGTTCTGGTATGTACCACGGAGAAAGCCCCATATTGGAGGGAATAAGCAAGTCATACGCCTTGGCAGTCAATCGATCATGAACTTTTTCGAGATCGCCTTGATTGTACACTGCCATGACATCCACTTTGTTCCCCCGGCCGTGAAGGAGCCAACCGAGAAGAGCAGATGGCGTCCCCTCCGGATCAGTGATAAGGAGTATTCTCTTTGTTCTCCCGCTCCTGCGGTCCTGATCCAGCGAAACTGGTTCGATTTCTTCAGCTTCCCTGCCTTCGAGAGTGTCAGGGTGGCGCGCGAGCCCGGGAGAATTCATCAGATGAAGAGCTTTTCCTTGAGCACTATCATTCATTGGTCACATCTCCTGACTTCAACGGAAGTGACAACTTCAAAATGGGCACCTCTTGTTGATCATCAATCATGCCAACAGTAAAACGCGGAATTCGAGCGAAAATCGCGGCCATGGCTTATCCCAAAGGGTCATTCTTACCCGTTTCTGCAGTTTTTTCAAGGCATGATGTGTACGACGAGAGGGCAATGATAGCGCTCGGTTCCAGTGAAATATCACCAGAGCTGCGGAAACCGAGTTGCTTTGCAAGGGTCGCGGCCGGCACAAAAGAGGGCAACCGGGGAATCATCGAAATCGTCTCACGAATCGATCAGGGAGAAAGCGGCGAGAAATTTGAGATACCTGGTGTCGGCTCCCCGGCGCGAACGCGGGAGGAGGTGAAATCAGTGGAAATTCTGCATCAACATAATGTCGCTCTCAATCCGATCCACTTGAGAGTACAACAGTGACTGTCCGTCCGGGGAAACATCTATCCCTGAATACGGATAAATTGATTTTTCTGTTACCGCAATCTGCCTCGTTTGCTGTGTACTGAAGTTATAGAAGCAGATCTCGCCTTGTTTGACGGTATCCTGCTTTATGAAGTAGATCCCTTTGTCCGTCAGTTTCCACATGCACCACAGCAAGTCGCTCAGATGCGCGTCAACCGATTGCGCTTCGCCGCCGGCAAGCGGCGCTCTCATAATTCTGCTCTGGTTGTTCTTCTCGGCATAGTAAAGATACTTGCCGTCATGAGACTCAAACGCTGCAAATCCGCCTTTTGTTGTAATTTGAATCTCCTGTCCTCCCTCCGCAGGCATTTTATACATTTGAAAAACCCCCGTACGATTGGAACTGAAATAGATCCATTGTCCATCCCTTGACCAACTGGGAACGTTATTCTCAGACTTGCCGGTTGTCAACTGACGCGGCGTTCCTCCGTTGGAGTTCACGACGTAGATATTGCCGTTACCCTTTTCCCGCGAGTCGAAAAGCATGAGGCGGTCGTCCGGCGACCACCGCGGGCATCCGACCTGCGGCCCTCTGAAGAACGTTAGTTGCACCGGATCGGTCCCGTCGCTACGACAGACCCAGATTTCAAAGCTGCCGGAACGATCAGAGACAAAAGCGACGTGTTTTCCGTCGTTTGAGTATGCAGGGCCCATCTGTTTTTGACGCGATGAGATGAGTTCCGTCGGAAATTTTCGCACGGCAGCGGACGTTCCGAGATTCAGCTGCCAGATGTTTGTGTTTTCGATCAGACGACCATAGGCAAGGTTATTCCCTTTCTTTCCAATGGCAATCCCCTGCACATTTTCGCCGGAACTGGGCACAGCCACTGGCACACCACCCTGGGCAGGTATTCTCCACAGAGTCGTGTTTCCGCCCCGGTTGGATGAAAACAGAATCTCCCGTCCATCGACCGTCCAAGCGTCACTGCCGACAAAGAGGTTGTCAAAGGTCAAACGCTTCTCTCTCCCCCCGAGCGAAGGAATCGTGTAGAGTTCCACGACGCCGGAGCTGAGAGATTTTGCATAGGCAATCTGAGTCCCGTCGGGGGAGAATTTCGGAGCATGCTCCCCCTGCCCATTCACATCCGGTGACGTTAGTTTCTGTTTCTGGCCGGTTTCCACCGATATCAGCATGATGCTATTGGGCTCTCCCGGAGACTCTGAGGCAGAAACCACCAGCGTTCTGTCGTCCGGTGACCAATCGATACCCGATCCGGAGGACCTGACATCGGCGATTTTCCGTTCACTCCCGCCCAAGGAGGGAATAACATAGAAAGAAGTTCCATCATGCACCGATCGCGAGAATGCAATATACCGGCCATCCGAGGACCACGCCGGATCGTCATCCGGCGCGGGATCACTTGTCAGTCGAAGCGGCGAGCCGGCGTCAACGAGCTTCACATAGATATCGAGATTCTCGCCATGCTCGCCGTTCCAGACGAAGGCGATCGAATTGCCGTCGGGTGAAAACGACGGCGCTCCCGCATAGCCGGGATAGCTGGTGAAAGCGACAGTCTTCATGGCGGGGAACGACGGAGCAAAAATTCTGGCGAAAAGGAGATAACAGAGAGCCGCCAGGACCACTACTCCCGCAACCGCGCCGATTCCCGGCCACATTCTCCTCGGCAAAGATCGAACATCTGTTCGTTCAGAAACGCTCCCCCGATGTGAGGCCTTCTTCTCCGATCCAGACGCTTGCACGACTGTTGTGGGATCGTGTTTCACTCTCCGTAAGTCATTCGTCATCTCTTTTGCCGTTTGATACCTCCCCCGGGGGTCCTTTGCCAATGCCCGGTCCAGAATGTGGCGCAATTCCATGGAGATATCATCACGATATTTCTGTATCGGCTGCGGGTCTTCATTGATGATCGAATAAATCATCGCTGCTTCGTGTTCTCCACGGAAGGGCGTCTTCCCCGTGAGCATTTCAAACAGCATCGCTCCGAAAGAGAAGATATCGCCGCGGGCATCGCCCTCACCCCCCTGGATTTGTTCGGGCGACATATAGGCGATGGTTCCCACCGTACTGGACGCTCGGGATGACGTCAGGGGTTCCTTCAGCTTCGCGAGCCCGAAATCCATCACCTTCGCCTGACCTTTGGAGGTCAGCATGACGTTGTCGGGTTTGATATCCCTGTGCACGATCCCACTCGCATGAGCATCCTGAAGAGCTTCGCCTATCTGGATGGCAACATCGATTGCATCGTCAACGCGAGCATAGGGTATCTTCTCTCTCAGGGTTCCCCCCTCGATGAACTCCATGACGATGAACATCCTGCCGGCATCCTCCTCGACACCGTAAATCGTACAGATGTGCGGATGGTTCAGTGCGGCGGCGGCACGCGCCTCCTGGAGAAAAAGCGCTTCGTCCTGCTCCGAAGCGTTGAGGTGCGGGGGAAGAAACTTCAGAGCGACGAGACGGTCGAGTTTGGTATCCCGGGCTTTGTAGACAACACCCATGCCGCCTTCACCGAGCTTTTCGAGGATTCTGTAGTGGGAAACGATGGAGGGAACCAATGGCGCCTTCTTCATGGTGATGAGGGAAGCGTTCAGCCACCAGGCGGAACACCCTTCGGGAGACCTCCGTGCCAGAGCGGCGGAAACGAGATGCAAGGCAAGATACGCTACCAGAACAAGTTACCGCGAGAGGGGGCTAATTGCAACAGCTCCCCAGGAGAGAAGCCCGTGTTCCACCCAAAAAGAAAAGACCCGACGGAAGATTCCCCGGGCCTGTTCCATTTCATCGCACGAAGGTTTTCCTCAGGGTGCCCCGAATATCCGTACCGACGCTTGCGCAAGCTGGACGAGCGGGCCAAAATAGAGGCCGAAGAGGAGGGTCGGAACGAGGAGGGCGAGAACCATCGTCATCTGCATGCCGCTCAGGGACAAGGGAGCCGACTGCTGTTCGTCCGTCCTGAGGAACATGTTACGGATAACCCGGACGTAGTAGTAGAGCGCGATGACGCTATTGAGGGCGCCGACGATGGCGAGCCAGATCCATCCTTTGTTGATCAGCGCCGCGAACAGATATAATTTTCCTATAAACCCCGCCGTCGGCGGCAGCCCGCTCAGGGAAATCAGGAAGATCGCCAGTGCGACCGCCAGGAACGGCGCCCTCGAGCCGAGTCCCTTGTAGTCATCAATATCTTCACTCCCCGTCTTGTCCGCAATGAGCATCACTGCATAGAATGCTCCGAGGTTCATGAACAGATAGATGACGAAGTACAGCATCACCGCGGCAATCCCCTCATCGTTGAGGACGGCGACGCCCATGAGCATGTAGCCGGCATGGGCGATGCTCGAATACGCAAGGAGCCGCTTCAGATTATTCTGCCAGATGGCGGTGAGGTTTCCCACGGTCATCGAAAGGACCGAGAGGATCGCGACAAGATCCACCCAGCGCAGCCCCCGAACGGCCTCCCACGTCCCCGCCGCCGCCATCACCCCCGTTGCGTCGAAGAATGTCACCTTCAGGAACCGGATCAGCATCGCGAACCCGCCGGCTTTTGACGCAACAGCAAGGAACGCTGTGATCGTAATCGGGGCCCCTTCGTACACATCGGGCGCCCAGAAGTGGAACGGGACCGCAGAAATCTTGTAGCCAAACCCGGCCAATGTCAGTATGCCGGCAATGAGCAGTCCATAGAGCGGCGGCCCTCCGGCGCTGATGACGACGGGAACAATGTGATTGATTGTCGCGAGATCCAGCGATCCGGTCAGTCCGTAGAGAATGGATATGCCGTACAGCATCAGTCCGGAGGAGAGAGCCCCGTAGATGACGTACTTCAGCGATGCCTCGCTGGAATCGGCTGCTTCACGCGTGTAACCGCTGAGCAGGTAGGAACTGATGGACGAGAGCTCCAGTGCCAGGTACATCATCAGCAGGTTGTTCGCCCCGGCCATCAGCATCATCCCAAGGACGGCTGCAGCAAGGAGTGCATAGTACTCGCCGAGCTTCCTTCCCCCCGTCTGCAACTCGGCCGAACCGAAGGAGAAGACGACGACAACAACGGCGGCAAGAAGAATCACAAGTTTGAAATATACTGCAAACGCGTCGACGGCAATCATCGACGAAAAGATAGCCACGGAAGATCCTTGTTGGCCGAGGACAAGGAAGCCGGTCGCGATCAGTCCGGCAAGGACGATGCCCGGGACGACCGCACGCACGCGTCGGAAGATCAGATCGGCGACGATTGCAGCCAGGATGGTGACCGTCAGGGCGATCTCAGGGAGAAACAGCGCCGCATCTTTCAGCATGTGAGAAGCCATAAAAGTCCGGAGGATGACAGAAACCTGAAGTCACACACCGCGGGCTGGCGTCTCCCCTTCACCGGAGAACCGGCAGCTCCGGCCGGGACGCATTCGCAAGGCCTCGCCGCGTTCACATCCCGCTCAACAACGTAGCCGACGGCACCTGCGCCAGAATCGCCGCGAGGTGATTCAACGAGCTGGTCATCAGATTCAGGATCGGCGCCGGATAGATGCCGCAGAAGAGAACGACCGCCCCGAGGACGGCAAGCATAAAGGTCTCACGTCCGTTCATGTCGGTCAGTCCCTTCCACTTATCGGGAAGCGCACCGAGGAACACCCGCTGCAAGACCCAAAGCATATATCCCGCCGTCAGGACGATCGTGACCGCGCCGATCGCAGTCAGGATCGGGAATGTCTGGAACGCGCCGAACAGCGAGAACATCTCGCTGATGAAGCCGCTCAGACCAGGAAGTCCGAGCGCGGCGAAGAAAGCCACTGTCATCGCACCCGCATACCGGGGCATCTGATTCATCAGGCCGCCGAATTCATTGAGGCCCCGCGTATGTGCCCGGTCGTAGATGACGCCGACGACAAGGAAGAGCATTGCGGTGATCACGCCGTGGTTGAACATCTGGAAGACGGCGCCTGTCAGGCCGAGGGTATTCATCGAGGACATGCCGAGCACCACAATCCCCATATGGCTGACGCTCGAATACGCGATGAGCTTCTTGAAATCGGTCTGGGCCATGGCGACGAGAGCGCCGTACACCATACTGATCACGCCGAGAAGGGCAAGCTCCCACGCGTAGTGGCGCATGGCATCGGGGAACATCGGAAAGCTGATGCGCAGCATGCCATACGTCCCCATTTTCAGCAGCACCCCGGCGAGGATGACGCTGATGGGCGTTGGTGCCTCAACGTGGGCGTCGGGGAGCCAGGTATGGAACGGGAAGATCGGCACCTTAATCGCAAAGCCGATGAAGAGGGCGATATATGCGAGGTACCGCCACGAGGTATTGATCCCCGCGAGCAGGGACCCCGCCTCATAGTTTGCCGGATCCATCATCGCCAGCATGTTGAACGTATGTACTTTCTCCCAGCCGGTCCGGATCCCTGCCGCCGCTTCTGACAGCGCGTGCATCCCTCCCGCCGGGTCAAGGTACACGCTCACGCTGAAGTACAGTGCGATCATGGCAAGGAGCATCAACACGCTTCCCAGGAGGGTATAGAGGAAGAACTTGATCGCCGCGTATTCACGCCTCGGCCCGCCCCACACCCCGATAAGGAAATACATCGGAAGGAGCATAAGCTCCCAGAAAACGTAGAAGAGGAAGAAATCGAGCGCCACGAACACCCCCATCATCCCCGTATCGAGGAGGAGGAGGAGTGCGAAGTATCCCTTGACCGATTTGTCAATGGTCCACGACGATATCACCGCGATGAAGCTGATCAATGCAGTCAGGAGCACCATCACCATGCTGATGCCGTCGATCCCCAGCAGATATTCAATGTGCAGCCGTCCCACAAGCGCGACCCCGCTGACGTCGATCCATCGCCCCTTCTCCAAGAATTGCATCCCCGCTTCGGTATTGATCCCCGCGAAACTCCTGTCGAACCGGAGAAAGAGCACAACGGCGAGCACCACCTGCACCGCGGCGACAGCCAGGCTCGTCCAGCGGATGACGTCCCTTCTCTCCTTGGGAAGCGCAAGGACGATCACCATACCAAGGACCGGCAGGAAGGTCACCCACGAGAGAATGCCAATGCCAAAGATTTCCATTACCGTTCGCTCCTCCTGGAGAAGATGAAGTCGGATCTCTCGATCGTTTCAGATAAGACGGAAGACAAAATAAAACACCATGACGCTCAACACGGCAAAGATCACGTAGCTCTGCACCCTTCCGGTCTGGAATTTCCGCAGAGCCAATCCGCCCACTCCCGACAGATATCCCGTGAGGTTCACGATCCCATCCACGACATACGTGTCGAACATGCCGCTGACGGAGGATATCCCTCTCGTCACCCAGCCGGTGCCGTTCACCAGGCCATCAACGATATTGCCGTCGAACCAGCGCAGGATGCGGGAGAGGGCAAGGGTTCCATTGACAATCACCGCCTGATAGATCTCGTCGAAGTACCATTTGTTCAGCAGGAACCGATAGGCGGGTCCCAGCGCGGACGCAACCGCATCGGCATTGATTTTCCTCCAATAGTACGTCACGAAGGCGAAGAGGACGCCTATCCCCGCGACGGAGAGGGAGAGCAGCATGGCGGTGCCATGCAGGCCGTGCGCCGCTTCTTCGAAGGCCTCCGTTGAAGGGGCTGCCATGGAAGGAGGGACAACCGAGTCGGGACGTCCGACTGCCCGCACGATCCAGGAATCCGACGCGTCGAACGGATTGAAACTATAGAACACGAATACCGACAGGATCGCGAGGACGACCAGCGGGATCGTCATCACCATCGGCGATTCGCGAAGATGGGAAAAGCGGGCTGCATCCTTATGGTCGCCCAGGAACGCGAGGATCACAACGCGGAACATGTAAAAGGCCGTCAACCCGGCGACGAGAAAGCCGATGACGGGGATGATGACGTGGCCGCTCATCCCTCCAAAGGCGAGTGTCCCCGCAAGGATCTCATCCTTGCTCAGGAACCCGGATGTGAGGGGAACGCCGCAGATGGCAAGCGTGTACACGACGAACGTCCAGAACGTCACCGGCATGGCCTTCCTGAGCCCTCCCATGTTCCGGAGGTCCTGGGCGTCGGTGGCATGATCGTTCTCGTGGTGCAATGCATTGTGCATCGCATGGATGATCGAACCGGATCCGAGGAAGAGGCCGGCTTTGAACATGGCATGGGTGACAAGGTGAAAGAACCCCGCCGAGTAGGCGCCGACCCCGAGTCCCATGATCATGTATCCAAGCTGGCTGATGGTCGAGTATGCCAGCACCTTCTTAATATCGTTCTGCGTGATGGCGATCGTGGCGGAGATGAATGCGGTAATCGCACCTATGTACGCGACGACCAGCAGCGCATCCGCCGTCATGAGAGGAAAGATCCTGGCGACCAGATAGACGCCTGCCGCGACCATAGTGGCGGCGTGGATAAGGGCGCTCACAGGCGTGGGGCCTTCCATCGCATCGGGGAGCCACACATGGAGCGGAAATTGGGCCGACTTGCCGACAGCCCCGCAGAACAGAAGGACGCCTGCAGCGGTCAACCACCAGTTGCTCTCGAACGGGAGCCGGCCGGCTCCGATCCCTTCAAAGATCTCGCGGAGCCCGAAGGTATGGAACGTCATAAACAACATCGCGATGCCGAGGAAGAAGCCGAAGTCCCCCACCCTGTTCACGAGAAACGCCTTGATCGCGGCGTTCGACGCGCTCTTCTTTTCGTACCAATGGCCGATCAGGAGATACGAGCTGATGCCAACGAGTTCCCACCCCACGTACAGAAGAAACAGATTGTTCGCGAGGACGATCATCAGCATGGAGAAGGAGAAAAACCCGAGGTAGGCAAAGTACCGGGAATACCTGATGTCGCCGTGCATGTACCCGATGGAGAAGAGATGCACGAGCGTGCTGATGAGCGTGACGACGACGAGCATGACGGCGGTCAGATTGTCGACCGCGACGCCAAGAACGATGGGGAGCGGGCCGATCAGCGGGACGTTGTGGAGATCCACCCAGGTGAAGTTCAGCGTCAGGGTTTCTCCCCCATACGAGCCGATCTTCGCGGCCAGGATGACGACCGCCATGCCGAGGGACACCGCGATGACGGACGTAGACAGCCAGTCCCCCTGCCTGGGGAGGCGCTTGCCGAAGAAGATCATGAGCACGAAGCCGCACAGCGGCAGGAGGAGCGTCGCAACAGCGAGTGTCAGCAGTGTGTCCGGAGTCATGACGTCATTCTTTCAGTGAGCTGACTTCGTCGATGTTGACCGTCTGAAAGCGGTGGTAGATATTCAACACGATGGCCAGGGCCACCGCCGCTTCCGCTGCGGCGAGCGCGATCACGAACATCGCGGCGACCTGGCCGTCAAGGTTCACGCCTCCGTAACGCGCGAAGGCGATCAGATTGATATTGGCCGCGTTGAGAATGAGTTCGATACCCATGAGCACAAGGATGGCATTCCTGCGGGTCGCCACGCCGTAGAGGCCGAAGGAAAACATTATCGCGCTGACAATGAGGAAATGCGCAAGCTGGACATGTGGCAGCCAGCCAAGGAAATCACTCCAGACAGTTCCCAGCGAACCCATGCGATCTCTTTCCGATTATGCTTTGCGGTGACGACGGGCCATCTTGGCGGCCCCGATGAGCGCAACAAGAAGAATCACAGAGACGATCTCGAACGGCACCATGTATGCCGTCATCAACAGGCCGCCCAGTGCGGTTGT
>Ga0182010_10000470_pt1 | contig 23025 bp, 21 predicted proteins | sample 611E1MmetaG_FD_120488 | JGI IMG/M metagenome (GOLD analysis project Ga0182010, IMG submission 120488) | Permafrost microbial communities from Stordalen Mire, Sweden - 611E1M metaG | ecosystem: Environmental > Terrestrial > Soil > Wetlands > Permafrost | place: Sweden: Stordalen | collected... | reverse complement strand
GCATCCATCGAGGCCACGGCATCCGGCCTGCCAACCGGTTCGACCCTGGCGTCTGCGTCCAGTACCGTGGCCGCCAGCGCGGGCTGGGTACATTTCTCCTTCCCGACGCCTCTTAGCGTTGTGCAGGACTCGGTGTATGCGATCGTCATCAACCCAACCGCCGCTGGCGTGTGGTTCGGCTCAACCAACACCTATTCGGGCGGCCAGGCATTCGAGGCGGGCGCGCCGTGGACTGCCCTTGCCGATCCCGCGGACTTCGGCTTCCGAACGTACGTTGACACTGTCGGGACCCAGCTCCAGTGGGATAAGCCCCAGATCACCGCGGGCATCAGCACGCCGCTGACCCTCACCGCCACGATGACGTACGCCAACGGAGTCGAGGCGAACCACTACGGCGCCTTCCTGGGACTCGTGCCCACCTGGTTCACCCCCACCGGCATCACTTGCTCAGACACGGCAAACAAGATCGTCCCGGCTGACTGCACACTAGGGAACTTCGGGTCCGGATTCGGCAGTCTCATTCCTGCCTCCGCCACCGGGGACCTTATGACATTCACCGTCACCGGTACGGCTGCCCCGGCCTCGTCAGATATCGGAACTCCGGGAATGGCAGGCGCCAATGCTTGCATCGAATACGCGTCTCTAACGTCCTGCGGCGACGCTACTGCCAGCGTTGATGTCATAGCCGCCGCGGCAACGCCCGCTCCCCCCACTCCCGCTCCGCCGACAGTCGCGCCGACAGTCGCGCCGACAGTTGCGCCGACAGTCGCGCCGACAGTTGCGCCGACAGTCGCGCCGACAGTTGCGCCGACAGTCGCGCCGACGCCCACTCGGTCTCCGACCAGTGCCGTCACGCCCCCGCCAACGAGCACCGGCGTCACGCCCGCCTCAGGTGCGGCCGGCAGCATCATCTGGTCTCTGCCGGTCGCTCTGATCGCGTTCTTAGGCGGCCTGCTCGCCCTCGCCATTCGTCAGCGGCGCCGGATCTCGTAGCGCTCCGAGAACGCGGCCGACAAGCCGGTCGCCCACAGGGGCCAACAAGACGATGACGCTGCGGGATTCCCTCGCAGCGTCATCAAGATTCACTCCTCGCGACGCGCTCAGCGCCGACGACGCGCAACTCACGGTGGCTCGCCCGCCGGGGCTGATGCTTCTGCGCGCTCGCTTCTTGTCTCGGCCTCAAGTCCTCTCGCCCCGACCAGACTTCCCTCAGCTCACTTCACCACCAGGGTGTACCCCGGGGTTGCGGTCTGCCCGCTCACCTGTGTGCCGTAGCACCACGCGTCGATGGTGAAACTGAAGGTGCCGGCGACTGTGGGCGTTCCCGAAATCTGGATCGTGTTAATTGGCTCCTTGGCCAATACGAGGTTGAGCCCCGCGGGAAGCGCGCCGTCCTGGACCGAGGCGCCACCCACGGGCGTCACGGCCTGACTGACGGTGATGGTGGCCGCGTAGGATGAGCCGACCTGGGCGTCGGGCAGGGTCGCGGGCGAGAACTGGAGTGGCGGTCGGGGTGTGCAGCCGAGCGCTGCCGTGAGCGCGAGGGAGCACGCGATCCCCTTCGCGATTCTGCCTCTCGACAACATCTGCATCACCGCCAACCTGTTCGCCAAGTGGCCTCCGGCCGAGCGCCAGCATCGGCGTGCCTGACAGATAGCGCCAAGTGCCGGAGGTCGTCAATCCCGGGTTCGCTGCCCGACCTGACGAGAGATGAGCCCGTGCCTGACCATGCCTGACCGTGCCTTCGAGACGATCGTTGCGGAGCCGCTCGCGAACGGCGATGATCGAGCCGTACCGGAGGGGCTGCGCGTGAGATTCCTGGGACGTTCTCCGCGGCGAGAGGCAGTCCCGTATGTGCTCCATGAGCCGTACGGCGAAGCGCGCTCGAGACTGCTGTCGCGACGGCCGGCGCCCGAGGACGACTCGACCGCCCGGCCCGTCGGGCGACTGTTCGCCATCGTCGCCGACCTGGGCCTCGAGGATTACCTCGTCAGCGTCTATCTGTTCGCGGACGGCACGATCTCGATCTACAGCTCCGTCGGCATCCACTCCACCGGCCTGCGTGGCGCACCCAAGGTGACCGAGGCCGCGGCCGCGATCTTCGAGGAAGTCGAGCAGACCCTCGGCGAGTTCTCGCCGGTCGAAGACCTGGGCGCCCTCCCGCTACCCGATCGCGGTAACTCGCAGATCCTCGTCCGGGCGTACGACGGGGACTTCGCCGCATCCGATCGCCTGGATCAGAGGCACGCGATGGTCGCCACGCTGGCCGCGATGGCGCTTCTCCTGACGCGGCTCGCACGGTCGGCGATCGTCGAGGGGTTCGACCGAGTCGAGGCCGGGGAGGTGCGCTACCGGCTCGCCCCCGAGTACCGAAGCCTCCGATCGTCGCTCATGGACTGGCTCCCGGCGCCGGAGCAGCTGCCTGCGGCTACTCGGGTCGCGAGCGTGGCTGTTGAGATCGGCGAAACGGAGACTGAGACCGTGACCAGCCTGTTCGCGTTCGCGGACGGCTCCACGAGCCTCTATCGGAGCGACGGGACCCTTATGAAGGGCCTCAGCGTGACCCCCGGCGTCGCCGATGCTGCGCGTGCGCTGCTCGAGTCGATAAAGCCCGCGCTGTCGGCGTTCGGCCCGGCTGAGCTGATCTCGCTGCCGCAGCCGGGTCGCGTGCAGTTCGTGGCCCGCGCCAGGCTCGACGAGAACAGCGAGTGGTCGCAGCTACTGGCCGTCGCGAGCCGAGAGGCGCTCGCGGGCGGCTTGCATCCTCTCTCGGCGGCGTTCGACCGAGCGAACGAGGTGCTCCGGATCGCCGGCTGAGGGAACACCCGCGCGACAACGGCAGAAAGCGTCGGTCGTGCGGACCTCCTGGCCAGTTCGAACGCTGTCGACGGAGCTGCGTCGCCGGCCAACCCGCGCCAACGTCACCCGATGCGGCCGGCCCTACCCGGCGGCGGGTACCGGCCCCTCGCGAACGCCGAGCACGTTACCGTCCGGGTCCTTGAACCAGGCGCCGCGAGCCGGACCGACCTGGGCGATGAAGTTGACCGTCTTCGGCGTCTCGTACTCGTCGAAAGTGACTCCCCGCGACGTCAGATCGCGGACCTCCGCCTCGATGTCATCGACCTCGAAGTGCGCGACCGTCGGACCACTTACCGGGGGCTGTCCGCGCCGAATCGACAGTTGCGACCCCTTGCCGGCGCCGAACCGGCAGGTAAACGGTGTCTCCTCGAGGAGCGTCAAGCCAAGCTGTTCCTTGTAGAACTTCTTGGCTCGGTCCACGTCCGACACTACCAGCGTCGTGACGGCCAGGGAATTGGCAAGCATCGTCGTCACCTCGAGCGAATGAGTAGACCGAAGGCGTCGCGAGACCCTCGTGGGGTCGCGCCGTTCGGCTCCTGGGATCTGGCTACTTCTTGATGTAGATGGTCACGGGCGGGATCATCCCGTACCGCTCCATGGTCGCAGCCATCTCGGGCGAGGCCGCTGTCTGCGCTGCCTGGAAGGCCTCCAAGTCCGGTACGTCCCAGGTGCTGGCGACGCGGTTGCTGCCATCCATGGCGACGTAACTGGATCCGTCCGACGCGACGGCGGACATCTGGGCGACCATCTCCGGCTTGAACTTAAGCCAGGCCTCCACATCCTTGACCGCCGCGGTGACCACGATCTTCGCCATGCAACCTCCTTCGGGAGGCGTGCCTCGGAACCCGATGGCAGGGACGCCAGCCCGGTACGTGGGCGGGAGTGTGCGCGAGCGCTTAATTCCTGGCCCTGCGTGAGGTCAGCCGGACCACAGGATGAACCGACGGACCGTCAGGCGAGGCTTGCCTCCTCAGAGCGTCGGAGAGCCTCCGGACTATTGGGCGCCTGAGCCGAGCCGGTCGTTGACATAATCCATCAGATACCATACGCTATGGATGGTAACGGATTTATCGTCAGCCAGGCGAAGCGATCTGCGGAACCTCGGAAGGATTGCACCATCATGACCGGCGAACGCACCAAAGGCTCTATCAACAAGGCCACGGGCAAGATCGAGGAAGGGCTCGGCAAGCTGACCGGCGACAGGTCGCAGCAAGCCAAGGGCAAGGCAAAGCAGGTCCAAGGCAGCGCGCAGCAGGGCCTGGGCAACGTCCAGGACGTCGTCCGGCGGAGCTGACAAGGAGATCGTCTCCAAGACGGCAGGACCGCGCATTCGCTAGCGCTCACTCGACTCGCGAGGGCTGCTCGTCTCTCGTCCCCAATTCGTGTCTCAATGGAGGAAACGCCGCTATGGGCATCATCGCGTGGATCGTCCTCGGTGCGATCGCCGGCTTCATCACGAACCTCCTCATGGGCGGCTCGGAAGGCGTCATCGCCACGATCATTCTGGGCATCGTTGGTGCTGTCGTCGGGGGCTACCTGGCCGGCACGGTCTTGAAAGTCGCCGACGTGACCGGAGTCAATGTCGAGAGCATCGTGGTCGCCGTGATCGGTGGCGTCGTCGTGGTCGCGGTGTACCGGCTGTTCATGGGCCGACGCACCGATCAAGCCTAGGCCTGCCCGTGGGACCGGTAGGCATCCGGACGCCGACCGGTCCGAGCTGGCCTCCAGGTGGCAAACGCGGGTCCGATAGCCCGTGCAGCTTTCGCGCCCTCAAGCGGGCGAGAGGAACAGATCGAAGGAGGGTAGTCATGCCGAGTTTTGGGTCGCCTTTTTCGGGACTGGCGAACGACAGGAAGCTCACGAATCACGAGCTCATCAGGGCAATCCGGTTCACGGTCGCTTCGGAGTACGAAGCGAATCAACTGTATGTACAGCTAGCCGAATCAACGGACGACAAGCTCGCCATCGCGGTGCTTACGGACGTCGCCAACGAAGAGCTCCGTCACGCCGGACAGTTCCTACGCCTGCTCTACAAGCTGGCTCCAGATGAAGAGAAGCTGTATGAAAGAGGGGCAAAGGAAGTCGAAAGGGCAATGGAGAGTTCGAAGTAGAACGCTCCCACCGCCCGCGCACCGTCCCGATCCGCATCGTGCCTGACTCCGAGGCCGACGCCGGTCCACTGCCGAACATCATCGCGCGGGATCGCGTGTCGCGGCGCACGGACGGCGCCAAGCCAGCGAACTGCCTTCGTCCTTGGCCAGTGCGCGCCAATGTCACTAGAGGGGTCGTCAGCCGCCGCTCCTCCCGCGCCAGTTCCCCCGCCAACTATGGGTTCTTCTGGCCCCACTCGATCTGACCCTTGGCGTTGGCGCAAAAGCTCATCCACTGGGGCATCGACCCGTTCGTGGGATCGGTCCAGGCCAGATGACCGTTGACCGTATGTGGCTCTGGGTCGACGTGGTAACCGGGTGCCTTTGGCAGCGCCAGGCGATTCAGGAAGAGAATCGAATCGCCCATGTCCCATGCAATCGGATCCTCGAAGTCTTCCCAGGCTTCCCAGCAGCCGTCGTATCTCCTGTCGGGGAGCAGAACCGCGACAAAGCCGCCTCCGTTCGTCCCAGACAAGAGCAGGTTGCCTTTCTGATCGCCACCCCCGATCTGCTTGTAGGTCCCCGGGATATCCACCGTAGTCCCGTCTTGGAGCGTGACAACATCGCCATCACCAGAAAGAAGGCCCGATTCGATGACGCCTGCCATCGTCGGACGGAGGGGCTCCGGCGGTGCCGGGTAGGGCTGGGCAAAGAGCCAGAAGCCCTGGAATGCCACGGCGAGCAATGCCGTAGCGAGCAGAGCGACACCAAACAGCATCGCCAGCGATCTGGAACGTCCCCGTTGTCCCGTGGCTGCCTCCCCACGCCGATGATGCCTTCCCCAGCCCCTCCTCACGGGCCGTCCCGGCCCGCGCATTGTGAGCTCTGGTCCTGGCCACCACAAGTCGCCGCGGCGGAGGCGCCCGCTAGGTGAGGCAGCCGCTCGACGTGCTCACGGGGCTGGCCCTCGCGACGGGCAGGTCTCCGACTTCGAAGGTTCGGCTGCTATCGTCGACGAGGTGGGCGGTCAGGAGGACGACTCCGTCGGCGCTGCGGGTCACTTCGAGGTCCCAAGGCAGCGGCGGCATGTCGAGGTAGTTGTCGAGCTGCGCAGTGGCGCCGGCTGGGATCGTCGGTACCGGCTCCCCGTTGATGTAGACCCAGGCGAACGCGCCATTGATTCGCACGGCTACTGGGGACTGACCGACGTTCTTGATGATCACGCTGTACGAGCAGCTGCTCGCGAGCGGTAGAGGCGGAGGATAGGGCGTCATCACGACCGAGGCGGACAAGGACCCCCCTGCCGCCGTGCACCCGGCGGCGGTCGCGGCAAGGAGAAGAGCAAAGACGACCCGCCGCATTGCGACCTCCCCTTCTATCCGTTACCTACGCCCCGCGGCGAGCGACGGATCACGGCATCCGCTGGGCCTGCGCAACTTGCGGACGTTGCAGAGGGATCTCGCCGTACTTGGCGAGTGTTCGCCAATGTCACCAGAGAGCTGCCTTTGCCGTCGGTGCAACTCCTCACCCACTCGAGCGAGCGGTCTGACGCGGCGGACAACTCGCGAGGTCCGGCGGTGTCTCAGTCGGGCTGGGCAGGCGCCACGTCAAACGATTGCGGATCGACCGCCAGGGTCCGTGCGATGAGCAAGCGCGCACCGTCGAGAACATGTTGCTGGTCGGGCACGAAGAGGTGGACGATCGGCAACTCCAGGATCGTGACATCCATAGCGTCGGGCCCCACGGCCCACATGACCCTGTAGATGGGTCGTTCTCCCTGAGCAATTCGCCGTCGATCGGCTTCGATTGCCGTCTGCAGCCGAGCGCGGGAGCCCTTGACGCCCATGGAGCGGAGTCTAGACGCAGGTCGAGCAGGGTTCTCTCCCGACCCGCCGGGACGGTACGCCCGCGGTTGGCGAGTGTGCGCCAATGTCACCACCAGGCGACGCAAGAGCCGAGATGCTGAGATTCTACGGGCCCTGGAGGGGCTCGGTGTTGTGGACGGCGATGTAGGACACAGCGGAGGAATCCTGCATTAGGGGCTGGCCGTTGCCGTCCATCACGGTGATTCTGAACGTAGAGGGGCTAATCACCACGGTCCTTAGATAGCCCGTCGCGCCGGGGAACCCGGGCGGAGTCACCCAATTCGCCACGACCGTGTAATTGCTGTCAGGAAAAGGCGACGATAGAGTCACCGTGACTCCCAATCCAGAGTTAGGCAATGCCATTAGGGCATACCCGGCTCGGTAGTCGACGACACCTGGGAGACCCTGGATACCCTGCGGGCCGGTTGCTCCGGTTGCCCCGGTGGCCCCCGTTGCTCCCGTCGGACCAGTGACCCCGGTGGCCCCCGTTGCTCCCGTCGGACCAGTGACCCCCGTGGCACCCGTGGCACCCGTAGCGCCAGTGGCACCCGTGGGACCTGTCCCACATGTGGCACCTGTGTCACCTGTGGGACCTGTGTCACCTGTGGGACCTGTGTAACCTGTGGGACCTGTGGGACCTGTGACACCTGTGGGACCTGTGTCACCTGTGGGACCTGTGACACCTGTGGGACCTGTGGGACCTGTGGGACCTGTGGCACAGCTGGCACCTGTCGCGCCTGTGGCACCTGTGGGCCCCTGAGGACCCTGTGGGCCGGTGTCACCTGTGGTCCCCTGGGGACCCTGTGGGCCGGTGGCACCGGTGGCACCGATCGGACCCTCTGGGCCGGTGGCACCCTGTGCACCAGTCGCGCCCGTAGAGCCCAGAGGACCCTGCGGACCCTGCGGGCCTGTAGCGCCGGTGGCACCAGTTGCTCCCGTGGCACCCTGTGCACCAGTCGCACCCGTAGAGCCCAGAGGACCCTGTGGACCCTGCGGGCCTGTAGCACCGGTAGCACCAGTTGCACCAGTTGCACCCGTGGCACCCGCGGGACCAACGATGAAGTAGCCGGTCAAATCGAAGATCACGTGGGCTGTCGGGCCTGGAGTCGGAGCAGCATAGGTGACAGAGAGAGTGCCTCCCTCCCCGAGAGCGACAGTGACCGCGCTGGCCCGATCGTCACCGAGCGGGAAGTTGAGAGTGGAGCTGGTCGGGTTGTTCATCGCGACAGGGCCGATGAACAGGAAGCCGAACTGTGTTTGCTGGGTCACGGTCAGGTTGCCGGCCACGGCAGTGGCTCCGGCCGGGACGACACCGCCCGTGACCTGGAACGTACGCGCCACGTGAGAGCTGAAGGTGCCAGACAACCCAACGCTGGTGCGGGTGTCGAGGATGCGTGTCGGCACGACTCCTACGAACACGGAGCCAGACGAAGCCACCTGGGGCGACGCACTCACACCGGCGGCTATGCCCGATCCCGCCCCGACAAGAGCCGCCACTCCGACGACCGACACCAACGCACGGCAGACTACGCTCAGCCTTGGAAGCCGGGGCCTGCGCGAGCCAAACATCTGGTCTCCTCCAATCTCCGTTGGGGCCCCCACTCGCAACCGGACGCAGGCTCGAGCACGATGTCAGCTTAGTCCTGTGGCTGAAGGTATTACTGCCTTCGACGCATCTCCGCCGCGAGAGCACGCTCGGAGACTCAAGCGTTGGTCAGTGTTCGCCAATGTCACTAAAGCGAACGCCCTCGGAGAGACTGACAGTGAACGGCCGATGGCCGAAGAGGCCGCAGCTTTAGCCGGCGCCGTAGTTGTCGATGAGCCAGGGCCCCGGCGGCTGTCGCTGTAACGAGACGGTCCAGGGGTAGTGACCCGCCGAGAAGCCGCCCCAAACCTCGCGAACGTCGAACTCGCATGCGACGACGACCGCCGTGGCGGTGTTCACGTAGTCAGAGGTAGGGCGGCAATGGAGATTCTGGAACTCATCGCCGGGCGGCGGGTCACTCAGGACGCCAGTGCGCCGCTCGGGGACCAGGTATGTATTCATCAGTGCCTGATCGCCGTTGCCCATGGCTTGAAGGAAGGAGTAGGCGGTATCCACTGGCGACTGGGCGGCGACTGTGGGTGCGGGACCGCTGCCGCAGCCGGCGACGAATACCGACGACAGAACCGCGATTGCTATCCCGGCCCAGCGGAGTTGTGTCCACCTAGCGCCACGCGTCGGCGACCAGTGTTCTTCCACGCAGAGGATTATGCCGCACGCCCCGACGGCAGCAGAACCGCCCCGGCAACGTCACGAACATTCCCTATTCACAGTCTGGCGGCCGCCCTGTCAGGTGCGCCACGGCACACGAACCGGCGCCAAGCTGGCTAGCTGACTTCATCGTTGGCCAGTGTTCGCCAATGTCACTCGAGGGCAGCCCTTGGCTGGTTGGCGCGAATCCTGTTCGACGGCTGACACAACCGAGCGTCGGCATCGGACGGCGTCAGGCCGGCACACCCGACCGAGGAGGGGGTGAGCGTGATCCCCCCGGTGTTGTATGCGAAGTCAACGCGCTTGGTATCCATTGGGTCGAGAGTCACCGTCACCGGTGGAGGTGCGACCATGCCGACGACCGTCTGTGCAGTCACAACGTATGTGCCGTAGCCTCGGACGAGGGCGTCGTAACTGCCATCCGCAGCGGTAGTCGCTCGCGCCACCTCACCCTCGTGCGTACCGGTGACGGTAATCACGACCCCAGCCACGGGTTTCCGAGGGCAAGGGGTCGATGGCGTCTCTCGGGCGGGGCAGACGGGCCCGGCTGTCACGGTTCCGACGATGTAACTGACCGGCTGGCCCGATGGGCTAGTCGGGCCAGCGCGCGACATGGTCGCCACCAGAGCCACCAGAGCGACGGCAGGCACGAGCAGAAGCATGACTGCCCATTGCCGTCGCCACCGAAATCCTCGTGACTCGGCCACGATGATCCCCCTTCCTCCCAATCGATTCTGCCACCCCAGTCTATGGGGACGAGACGGCCATGAGGGCCCGACCCCGCTAGACCCAGGTCGCGTCTTCGCGGTCCCGGCGGCAGTCCAACCGTATGGTGTCGGGCCGACTCGTCTCGATCGGACCTGATGAGACACGGCGCCGGAATTAGCCACCGTGCCCTCGCCGGACGCGGTCGATGGTGAAGGGGACCGGCGGGGATCGACATCGAAGCCGGAAGGAGCGCCGGCAGGATGCGAGCCGACACAGCGCGCAACGCCGCGCTCCGAGGCGAGCAGGATGCCGGCATCCGTACGGCTGATCCACGCTACCGCGTGAACTCCCCGCGTAACTCCCACGGAATCGAAAGAGCCGGCCCAGAGGACCGGCTCTTCGTGTCTGCGAAAAACCGTTACGGCTTGGCGCCGGCCAACGCCTTGCGGCCGAGGTAGAGAGCACCGTTGCCGAGCTCTTCCTCGATGCGAAGGAGCCGGTTGTACTTGGCCACTCGCTCGGACCGTGACGGTGCGCCCGTCTTGATCTGGCCCGTGCCCATGGCGACCACGAAGTCCGCGATCGTCGTGTCTTCCGTCTCGCCGGATCGATGGCTGACCATGGCCGTCCAGCCGGCACGTCGCGCCATCGCGATCGCGTCGATCGTTTCCGTGATCGTGCCGATCTGGTTGAGCTTGATGAGGACCGAATTGGCCGACGACTCTCGGATCCCGCGGGCGATGAAGTCCGGGTTCGTCACGAAGATGTCGTCGCCGACGAGCTGGATCTTGGACCCCAGGCGCTTGGTGAGCTCGGCCCAGCCGGCCCAGTCTTCCTCGGCCAGACCGTCCTCCAGGGAGATGATCGGATACTTGGCGATCCACTTCTCCCAGAGGTCGATCAGCTGGCCGGAGTCGAGGGTCCGACCCTCGCGCTCGAGACGGTACTGCCCGGTCACCTTGCCGACACCCGTGCCTTCGACCAGGACCGAGCTCGTCGCCGGATCCAGGGCGATCGCCACCTCGTCGCCCGGCTTGTAGCCGGCCTTCTCGATGGCCCGCAGGATGACCTCGACCGCGGCCTCGTTGGACGGGAGAGACGGAGCGAAGCCGCCCTCGTCGCCCTGACCCACGGAGAAGCCTTCGGCGCTCAGGATCGACTTGAGGGCATGGAAGACCTCGGAGCCCGCCCGAAGGGCGTCGGCGAAGGTCGCGACGCCCACCGGCGCGACCATGAACTCCTGGAAGTCCGTGGAGTTCACCGCGTGCTTGCCGCCGTTGAGGATATTGAAGAACGGGACGGGTACGATGCGCGCCCCCACGCCGCCGAGGTAGCGGTAGAGCGGCATCTCGTAGCTGGCCGCCGCCGCGTGCGCCGCCGCGAGGGAGACGCCCAGGATGGCGTTGGCGCCGAGCTTGCCCTTGTTCGGCGTGCCGTCGAGGGCGATGAGCGCCGCGTCCAGGCCGGCCTGGTCGGCCGCGTCCGTTCCCAGAAGCTCGGGCGCGATGATCTCGCGGACGTTGGCAACGGCCTTGAGGACGCCCTTGCCGCCGTACTTGGTCTTGTCGCCGTCGCGCAGCTCGACCGCTTCGTTGGCACCGGTGGAGGCGCCCGACGGGACCGCCGCTCGTCCAACCGAACCGTCGACCAGGACGACGTCGACTTCTATGGTCGGATTGCTGCGCGAGTCGAGGATCTGGCGCGCTTCGATCAGATCGATTGTCGTCATGAGTTACTCCCTGCGGGGCGGTCCTGCAGCACGGCGACGCCGGGCAGCTCCTTGCCCTCCAAGAACTCGAGCGACGCCCCGCCGCCCGTTGAGATGTGGGTCATCTTGTCCGCCAGGCCCTGCTGCTCGACGGCCGCCACCGAGTCGCCGCCACCGACGACGACCGTGGCGCCGGCCTGAGCGCGTCCGGCCAGGAAGCGGGCGATCTCCCGCGTCCCAACCGCGAAGGTGGGGATCTCGAAGACCCCGAGAGGGCCGTTCCAGAAGACGGTGCGAGCCGGCTCGAGCGCCTTGCGCATCGCTTCGAGACTGGCCTTGCCGATGTCGACGATGTTCCAGGAGGCCGGGACCTTGTCGGCCGGCAGCGTCTTGTACTCGCTGCCGCGGGTTACTTCCTTGGCCACGACCACGTCGGTCGGGAGGACGATCTTGGTTCCGTGCTTCTCGGCGGACGCCATGATCGCCTTGGCGTCTTCGATGCGGTCGGGCTCGGCCAGGCTCTTGCCGACCGACTTGCCCTGGGCGAGCAGGAAGGTGTTGGCCATCCCGCCGCCGATCACGAGCACGTCCACCTTGTCGACCAGGTTGCGCAGAACCTTGATCTTGCCCGAGACCTTGGCCCCGCCGATGATGGCCGCGAAGGGTCGCTCCGGGTTCTCCATCAACTTGCCGAGGAACTCGATCTCCTTCTCCATCAGCAGGCCGGCATAGGACGGCAGGAGCCGAGCGATCCCTTCCGTGCTGGCGTGCGCCCGATGGGCCGTTCCGAAGGCGTCATTGACATACACGTCGGCGTAGCTGGCGAGCGCCTTGGCGAACTCCGGATCGTTCTTCTCTTCCTCGGCATGGAAGCGAAGGTTTTCGAGGAGAATTGCCTCGCCGGGCTTGAGACGCTTGATCGCGTCCTCGGTGCCGGCGCCCAGAGCGTCGCCCGTGACGGGCACGGGCATCTTGAGGAGTTGGGAGAGACGCTCGGCGACCGGCCGCAGCCGCATGCTGTCCAGGACCTTGCCGTCCGGACGGCCCAGATGGCTGGCCAGGATCACGATGGCGCCCTGTCCGAGCAATGCCTTGATGGTCGGCAGGGCGGCCACGATCCGGCTGTCGTCGGTGATCTTGCCGTCCTCCAGAGGGACGTTGAAATCGACGCGGACGAAGACGCGCTTCCCTGCCGCGTCCAGATCCCTGATGGTGAGCTTGTTCATCGTTACCTCGGATTGGCTAAGGCCGGGGCACGGGGCCGGCGGCAATGCCGGACGGCCCCGTTCCGACTGCGAGGCTGTGGTTACAGGCGCTCGGCGATGAACTTGGTCAGGTCGGCAACGCGGCAGCTGTAGCCCCACTCGTTGTCGTACCAGGCCAGGACCTTGACGAACTTGCCGTTGCCGCCCACGACCATGGTCAGGGCGGAGTCGACGATGGCGGAGCGAGTGTCGCCGCGGAAGTCCACGGAGACGAGCGGCTCGTCGGAGACGCCGAGGATGCCCTTCATGCGACCGGCGGCGGCGGCGGTGCGGAAGGCCGCGTTGATGGCCTCGGCACTGGTCTCGTCGCGCAGCTCGACGGCGAAGTCGACGATGCTGACCGTGGGCGTCGGGACGCGCAGGCTGAAGCCGTCGACCTTGCCCTTGAGCTCGGGGATCACGAGGGCCAGCGCGCGGGCCGCGCCGGTCGTGGTCGGGATCATGTTCAGGCCGGCCGAGCGGGCACGGCGCGGATCCTTGTGAGCCACGTCCAGGATGCGCTGGTCGTTGGTGTAGCTGTGGATCGTGTTCATCAGACCCTTCTCGATCCCGAAGGTGTCGTTCAGAACCTTCGCGACCGGGGCCAGGCAGTTCGTCGTGCAGCTGGCGTTGCTGATGATCACGTGCTTTGCCGGGTCGTACTTGTCCTCGTTGACTCCGAGAACGATCGTGACGTCCTCGCCCTTGGCGGGGGCGCTGATCAAGACCTTCTTGGCGCCGGCGGCGATGTGGGCCTGGGCCTTGGCGGCCTCGGTGAACTTGCCGGTCGACTCGATGACGATCTCGACGCCCAGATCCTTCCAGGGCAGCTGGGACGGATCGGTCAGCTGGAAGACCTTGATCGCCTTGCCGTTGACGACGATCGAGTCCTCGGTGTGGGTGACGGTCCCGTCGAAGTTGCCGTAAGTGGAGTCGTGAGCGAAGAGGAGCGCGTTGGTCGGGACGTCGACGATGTCGTTGACGGCGACGACCTCGAGACCGGGGGCACGCTCGAGGATGGCCTTCAGCGACTGGCGACCGATGCGACCGAAACCGTTGATACCGACACGAACTGCCATGTTCTTCCTCCAGGGGAAAGATGCCGCGCTCGGGTCAACCCGAGTGCGCGGAGGTTGGGGTTGCCCGACCGCCGCGCCAGGCTGGGTCGCCGAGACGCGCGATCACGAGTGGGTGTGCTCCGGCCAGGCCTACGTCCGCGCCCAACTCGGCGGGGACGATCTGGACCCGGCTGCGGGGAGTTCGAAAGGCGGTGGCTGCGATCTCGGCCCGGGCCGGCCCGAGTAGTCGCTCGCCCTGGGCATCCGCGATCGCGCCGCCGACCACGATCCGCGTTGGGTTCAACGCGTCGACGAAGCCGACGCAGGCGACTGCGAAGGCGCGTCGACCGCGCTCCATGATTGCGTGGCAGGCCTCGTCGCCCGCCTCCTCGCCCGCCGCGATATCGCGGGCCTCGATGGTCTCGACCCCTCGCCGATCCGCCACGGCCGCCAGGTAGGGGCTCTTGCCGTCGGTAATGGCCTCGCGAGCCTTCTGGGCCATCGCCGCCCCTCCGACGAAGGCCTCGAGGTGACCTACTGCACCGCAGCCGCAGATTCCGTCCATCGCCACGGGCGTGTGGCCGAGCTCGCCGGCAGTGCCGTCCGGTCCGTGGAAGATGCGGCCCTCGGAGACGATGGAGCCGCCGACACCGGTCGAGACGGTCAGGTAGATGAAGTCGGGGCAGCCGCGAGCCGCTCCGAAGGCCATCTCGCCCAGGGCCGCAACGTTGGTGTCGCGCTCCAGGAAGGCCGGCAGGCTCAGGGCGGCTGCCATCTCAGCCGCAATCGGCACGTCGACGAACTCGGGGCCCATGTTCGGCGTCTGGACGACCAGCCCGCGCCACGGGTCGATGGGGCCCGGAGTGCAGATGCCGATGCCGACGATGGCATCTCGGCTCTCGGCCGGAGCCCCTTCCAGGGCGGCGCGCAACGCCGACCGGCACGCGTCAAGGATCGCCGACGGACCGTCGGCTACCGGCGTTCGGCCCCTGGCCTGCGAGATTCGCGTTCCATCGTCCAACACGACGGCGGCTCTGATGTGCGTGCCGCCGACATCGAGGGCGAGTACAGGTCGTGCTGACAGCGGAAATCCTCGTCGGTTCGGATTTGGTGGGGATGCTCGTCAATTCTAGCAAAGGGGATTCGGCCGCCAGGGTGCCGGTCGGCCCGTTCGCGTGGATGCTCCGGCCCGGGAACGGGTGACGCCTCTCACCCGGTGAGCGGGCGGTTCGGGCCGGCGGCCCGACAGGCCGGCTGGGGAGCGCAGGCACGGCCTCGTGGATGGGACCGGCGCGGGGTCGACTCGCCCGGCAAATGCCGCGACCCCCGCCGGAGGCGGGGGTCGCAGTTGGCGATCGAGAGTCGGCTGATCAGGCGCCGATCCGGAAAACCTTGCCGCCGCAAATCGGGCAGGTGCCCTGAGTCGCCGGCTTGCCGTTCTTCATCGTGGTCTTGACGGGGTTCTTGATCTCGACCTTCTTCTTGTCCTTGACGCAATAGCCTTCGGTCATGGTTCGAAGCCTCCCATAGATCGAACGGGACGCGTACGCCCCGGACATAGCGGTCGCGCCGACTCAGGCGTTGGTGCCTGAGGGCGATGATGGAGGGACTGCCTGGTGCGGTCCGAGTCCGGCCGATGCCGAAACTCGTGCTGCCGGGTTGCTGGAAAGACAACTCCGGGATCCGCGTTTGGCAATACCTAGTTCCCCGTTCGTGGTGCACAAGCTGCGCACCTTGCCTGAGCATAGACGGGTCCAAAGTTGAGCGTCAAGCACGATCAAATGGGTTGTCCCGCGCAAGTGCCGCGTCGTCGGCCCCCAGAACCTCCCCGGAGGGTCGTTTCGAGGGCTCTGCTACCTCCGTTTTGCTGTGTGGACGGAGCGTCCAGCGCGGCCCGCGGGGCGCTCCGAGCCGGAGCTCGATTCCTCCAGGACGCGGCAAATGGACCGCGAGGCGGAACCTATCCCTTGTTCGACGGCCGGCGGCGACGAGTGCCGGCACGAAGGATCGGGCGCGATTTCCGGCCAGTCGAGCGGCGACTGCGACCGCAACCACGGCCGACAGCAGCGCAAGGAGGATTGGCCCGCCCGTACCGAGCCCCCCGGAACCGTCGCTCGACCCTCCGTGGACCGAGGCGGCGCCGGCCATGGCTCGCGTATCCGGCGAGTCCGCGGCGCGCAATCCCGCCGCCGGCGCGATGGGGGCTTGATCGGCGCCGCCGTCCCCGGACAAGGTGATCATCGTCAAGGGGTCCACGGAGATGATCAGCCCGACCTCGTCCTGGGCCACGACTCCCGAGACTTCGATTGCGTCGCCCGGTTCCAGCAGGGCAATGGCCTCGCTCGCCCCCGATCCGCCGACTCGGACGCTGCCCGTGCCGTCATCGACCGTGGCGCGCTCCCCGTCCGAGTCCGCCACCAGCCCGGAGATGGTCACGCTCTCCCCGATATGACCGGCCAGCGCCGAGATGTCGACGCGTGGCGGCGCCGCGGTGGCAGAAGCGGAGCCGGAGCTGCCTGCGGCCGGGGAGCCGTGCGAGACCGCGCCCAGCGCCGACAGCGCCTCCGGAGCCGGCCCCAGGCGAACGTCGAGCGACGACCGCGGCAGCAGCTGGAAGATCGACGAATCGGAGGTCGAGCGACGGACGATGCCTGTCACGACCGCCATTCGGCCGGCCGTCAGGCCTGTCGCGGAGACGCCCGCGGCCGGCTCGCCGAGAACGATCATGTGCTGGCCGTCGACGAGCAGCTCCGCCCTCCAACGAGAGCCGGCCCGGGTTAGCTTGTCGATGCGGCCGCATACCCGGACGAGCCGCCACTCGAGAGCCGGCCCGAGGGCGGCAGTGACCGCGAGCGGCTGGGTGGCCTGGAGCTCGTCATCGAGCACGATCCGCGAGGCGACCACCGTCGGGCCGCCCTCCCAGCGGCCCACGCGGCCGACGATGCGGGCTCGCGACCCCACGCGTGGGCCGGCCGTTCCGGAGGGAAGAATGACCGCCACCGCGGCCGTCCCATCGTCGACCGCGATGGTCGGGCCCCCCAGGTCGAAGAGACCGGCCGGAGCCGTGACGGTGGCCTCCACGTCGACCGAGCTGCCGCGATCACCGAGCGCGGAAGCCAGGTCGTGCCGGACCGTGGTCCCGGACGGTGACGGCGAGGACTCTCCGGCGGGCGGCGTCTCCTCAGGCAGCACGGCCAGATCTGATCTGCTCCGGAGCCAGAGACGATATCCGTCCGCCCGGCCGGACGCGGAGGCACGCTGGCCTACGACTCCGGTCAGTACCACGAGGTCACCCCGGGCGACGTCGGTGCTGGTCAGACCGGTCGACGGGTCGGCGAGCACGCGCACGTCGACGCTGCCGTCGCCGACGGAGAGAGTCAGCCGCCCGGAATCCGTGGTCACGGAGTCGACCGTGCCTCGGATGCTCACCAGCGAGCCCTCGATCGGCTCGCCGATCTCAGGCAGGCTGACGGGGATAGGTGCCGGATCCTCGCCCGGCGATCCGAGAGACAGTCCCTGCAGCTCGCGGACTTCGAGCTGACCGTATGGCGCGGCGAGAACGCCCACGACCTCGACCGAGCGGCCGGGCTCCAGGCCCTCGACCTGTCCCGCCAGGCGGACGAATACCCCTCCCGACGAATCCTCGATGGCCAGCAGTTCCGGGTTTCCGACGATGCCCGGCGCGACGGTGACGACGCCGGCGAGGTGGATGTTGGTGCCCGCGGGCTGGGTTCGGGCGATCGCGATCGACTCCAGGTCCGGTTCGGGCTCAGCGGCGGAAGACGTAGGCGACGAGCCGGCGGTGGGCTTGGGACTGCCATCCGCTGGTTCGGACGGCAGGGCGCTGGCCGAGGCCGATGGTGATGGCGATGGACCAGCCAGGACGACCATCGATTCCGGCTCGGTGACCTCGACCCGGTAGCCCGGCGAGCTGCCCGAGGCGCGCTGGCCAAGCGGGCCCGAGACCATCACGCTGCTTCCCTTGACGATCGTCCTCTCGCCCACGGCCGACGGCGTGGCCACGACTCGAAGTGGGCCGGACCCATCGTCGATCCAGACGCCGAGGCCATCCGCCAGAGAGTCCGGCGAGGCAGTGACCGTCCCCGAGGCACCGACGGTGACCCCCGCGTCGGCTCCGCTCATGCCACCGGTGGCGCGCCGTCGCGGCTCGGGCGGCGGCGCCTCGCCCAGCGCCGCCAATCCCCCATCGTCGACGCGAATGGTCCGCTGGCCGTATCGATCGTCCAGGGTCCCGGAGACGCGGACCCGTGTCCCGGCCGGCAGTGGCACGACGGGTACCTGCGGCAGGTAGATCGCCACGCCGCCGGTCGAATCCTGCACGAAGCCGCCCCGGCCGCTCTCCAGGACCGCCAGCCGGGTCGTGAGCACTCCTTCGACGGTGGCGGCGGTGCCGTCCGCCAGGGCTCGGGCATCGGCGATGGCGCAGGTTTGAGCTGGGGGCGGGGAGGAGAGCGAAGGGCTGGCGGTGGGCGTGGGCGCGGGCGGCGACGAGGGCGTGGCGGTGGGCGTTGCCGCGGCGGTGGGCGTGGCGGGAGGCTCGGTGGGTGTCGCCGGCTCGGGAGTCGCCGTCGGTTCGGGAGTCGCCGTCGGTTCGGGCGTCGCCGTTTCGTCCACTGCGGAGGGAGAGCCCACCACCGTGGGCGTCGGCCCGGCCGGCTCGGACCCGCTCGCGGTCGGTGGCGCATCCGAGGCACGCGGCCTGGGCGCCGACGAGAGCGACTGAGGGATCGGGCTGGGCTGTACCAGCCAGTCCGAGCCGTTGTCGTTGGTGTCGAGCCAGTTGCCACCGATGCCGCCCGGGCGGCGCTCGATGCTCGACCTGACCGGGGGAGCCGGCGCAACCGAGCCCTCGACAAACGAGTTGGTGGCGGTCCCCCAGCCGACCGCGTCGACGACCGACCCACCGACATGCCTGAGGACGAGAGAGCCTCCGTCGGCGGCGATGCCGCTCGAATAGGTCACGTCCGCCAGCGGGCCGTATATCCCCGCTCCGTTGGCAAGGAGAATGTGCTGTCCTGGGGCCAGCGGCGACGGCGATGCGAAGCTGGCCTTGCGCGTGACGGTCGACCCGGATGCGGTGACGTAGACGAGCTCCAGACCGTCCAGGTCTACCGGATCCGAGGCGGCGTTGGCGATCTCTATGTACTCGTCCGAGGCCGACGCGCCACCGGTAACGACCTCCGCCAGGACGGGTCCCGTCGCGGGCGGCCACGAGACGGGTGTCACCGCGTAGCCCGGAGAGACGGTCGCGGCCAGGAACGCGATGGCGACCAGGAACGAACATAGCCCGGTGAAGACCCCGCGCGGAGCTGGCATTCGGACACCTCGATGGCCTCTCCGGCGGGAGTGGGCGGGAGAGTTCTAGCAGGACCCGATTGACGCGGCCTTATGCGGGCCTTATCGGATCCCTGTCGGGGCCTTGTCTGAGCCTTACGTGAGCCCTACGTGGACCTCGCCTTGGCCTTTCGCGCCGCCGGCCGAACACCGGCAGGTCTCGTAGGCTTGCCGCCGCCGGCCCAACACCGGCAGGTCTCGTAGGCTTGCCGCCGCACGCACGACGTGGCGACAGCCTGTGACGGCGAGCGCCATCGACTAACATTCCGACCGCGCCGGTCCTCCGACCAGAGGGCCGCCCCAGCGCAGCACCAGAACGACCCGAGGAGACGACGTGGCTCGCGCCAAGAGGACCGATCGAGCGGAGGCGCGCCGCCAGTACCGCGCCTACCTTGCGGCACAGGCTGAGGCGCAAGCGGCGGCCGACGCCGAAGCGGTCCCCGACGAAGATGGAAGCGCCTCCACGCGACCGACTCGGACCCGAGACGCGGAGATCGCGCACAAGCCCGGCGAACGGCTCGGAGTGATGGGCTCGCTAAGGGCGGCCACCCGGACGCCACACTACGTGGACGATCTGCGGAACATCGGGCCGCTCGTGGTCGGGACCAGGGCTATCTGGCCGGTTGCCGCTATCTGCTTGCTGTCGGCCCTGGTCGCGTATCCGCGCATCGGCCCGAACACGGTCGTCGCGGACGACCCCATCCTCTCGGTCATATTCCAGTTCGTCCTGTACCCGCTGCCGCTTCTGCCGCCGATGATGGCCGGCTTCCTCGCCCCGCGATCGACGTGGCTTGCGGGCGCCATCGCGGCGTTGATCTCCACCGTGACTCTCATCGCTCTCGTGGTTGCGACGCAGTTCAAGATCGAAGCCAGCACCACCACGATCACGGGCGCCAACGTACTTGGGATAACGGTCAGCTGGCTCTCGGTGGCATTGCCGTTCGGTGCCCTGATCGGCGCCGCATCCGGCTGGTACAAGCGGTTCCTCGATCTCATGGGTGGGGGTCGGCAGCGCAGCGGGGCGAAATCGTCGAGCCAGAAGCGGCCGGCCCGTCGGGGCCAGACCACCCGCCGCTAGCCTCGCGTCGGGGCGCAGCCGGCGGCCAGCGGCCGGTGGCCTGCGGCCGCTGAGTGGCCCGGAGCGACTCAGCCGCGGCGCATGCCGCTGTAGCCGAGCGCACGCACGCCTTCGGGCCGCGCCGGGCCACCGACCGACTCCGCCACGACGGGGAGCGGCCTGATCTCGTTCGCCACAACGTTCACGACGCTCGCCTCGCGCTGGAGCATCCCCTCCACGTAGAGCAGCGCGTGGCGTCGCACCACTCCCCGAAGCCGGGCCCACGCGTCCGGCCAGAGAGTGACGTTGACCATCCCCGTCTCGTCCTCCAGGGCCAGGAATACCGTGCCGCGCGCCGTCATCGGATGCTGGCGCGTGACCACCAGCCCGCCCAGCCTCACCGGGCCGGGACCGCGATCCGCCAGCGAAGCATTCGTCACCGCGCCGAGTCGATCGAGCGCCGGCCGGAAGAGCGAGATCACCTGCCGCCGCGCGTCGAGCGAAAGGACCGCATACGAGTCCCCGACCCGTTCGCGCTCGGTCAGCGGGGGCAGCTCGGGCGCAGGAGTCGGCGGCAGACGCAGGTCCATCGGCCGCCCGGCGGCTCTACCGCCGGCCTCCCTACCGCTCGCCGGCCGCCAAGTACTGGCCCGGCCGACACGAGTCGCCGCCCGGCCTCGCGTCGCGCCCATCACCTCGCGCAGCTGCCACAACAGCTCGCGGCGAGGTCGCCCCAGCGAGTCCAGCGCGCCGGTCCGAATCAGCCGCTCGACCACCTCCTCGGGCAGCTCCGTGCGAGCCACCACGTCGGCGAGCGTCGTGCAGGGGCCGTTGGCCAGTTCGGCGTCCAGTCGCTCGGCATGCTCCTCACCGATCCCCTTCACGAGCGCCAGCCCCAGGCGGATTCCGTAACCGGCCGCCGATTCGGCCGCCCAGCGGTCTCGCGAAGCATTCGAGGGCACGATGCAGCCGGACGAGCGCACCGCCGTCTGTCGCCGTGAAATGCCCGATCCTTCGGGGAGTGGCTCGCCGTCCCGCCCCACCCACTCCGTGGTCGTCTTGTACTCCGACGCGTTGATGTCGACCGGCAAGACCGTCACCCCGTGGCGCTTGGCGTCGTTGATCAGCACCTCGACCGGGTAGAAGCCCATCGGCTGGGCGTTGATCAGCCCGACTGTGAACTGAGCCGGGTAGAAGAGCTTCAGGAAAGCCGACTCGTAGGCCGTTCGGGCAAAGGCCGCGGCATGGCTCTTTGCGAACCCGAACGAGGCGAAGGCGGCGACCCGGCGGAACAGCTCCTCGGCCTGCTCGTCCGTCAGGCCGTTGGTGACGCGGCAGCCGTCGACGAACCGCTGGTGGAGCTTCTCCATCTCGCGGCTGGACCGCCACGTCCCCATCGCCCGCCGGAACCCGTCCGACTCGCCCGCGGAGAAACCCGCGACTGTGATGGCGATCTGCATGACCTGCTCCTGGTACAGGATCACGCCGAGAGTCTCGCGCAGGACCGGTTCCAGGCTGGGGTGGAGATACGTGACCGGCTCGAGACCCTGCCGCCGGCGCAGGTACGGGTGGACGGCGTTGCCCTGGATGGGCCCCGGCCGGATGATCGCCACTTCTACGACCAGGTCGTCCAGGCTTGCCGGCTTCGACTTTGGCAGCGTCTGCATCTGGGCCCGGCTCTCGACCTGGAAGACGCCCACCGTGTCCGCGGCCCGCAGCATCTCGAAGACTTCCGGCACGTCTTCCGGTAGTCGATCGAGATCGACGCAGGCGCCGCTGTCGTGCTCGATCAGCTGGAGCGTCTCGTCTATCGCTGCCAACATGCCGAGACCGAGCAGGTCGAGCTTGATCAGCTTGAGCGTCTCGACGTCGCGCTTGTCGAACTGGACGACGACGCGGTCTTGCATCGTTGCGCGCTCGAGCGGGGCGATGTCGATCAGCGGCGCCGCGGTCACGAGCATGCCGCCGGAGTGGATGGATAGATGTCGCGGGAAGCCGTCGATGCGGGCGCAGAACGCGAGCCAGCGCTCCCAGTCCGGGAGACCCGCGGTGGAGCCGCGCCGGAGTTCCGCCGGCATCCGGGGTTGCGGCTGGACCCGCGCCACGCTGGAATGCGGCTCGTGGCCGGCCGTCGGCATGACGGCCCGTTGCGCCCCTGAGTCGGCCGCCCGTTTCGTGGCTCGTTCCGTGGCTCGTTCCGTGGCTCGTTCCGTGGCTCGTTCCGTGGCCAGCCAGGCCACGCTTGCCGGAGAGTCGCCAGGGCCGCCTTTGTCGTCCGATCGGGCCGCTTGCCGACGTGCGAGGCGCCGCTCCTGCTCCACGGCCGAACCGCCGCCGAGATCCGCGGCGGGAGTCTCTCGCCGGCCCGAGTCCTCGATTTCTCCGTGGATCGGCCGTTCCAGCCCAGTTTCTACGTAATACCAGTGGGGCTGGTGGTAAGTGGAGAGTCGGGCCTGAGACCGTCCATCGATCGACCCGTCCGCCCCAGTCGTCGGGTCATCTGAGCGTGAATCACGCTCGCCACCGACGCCAGAGACGCTGGCCGGCCCCGTTTCGGAGCGATGCTTCTCCGTAGTACCACTCTGGCTGGTATTGAGGAGAAACTCCCCGGCTCGGGCGTCGTACGCACCTCCGGATGGGCGATCGACCCCGATCCGGCCCCCTCGCGGGTGGTTCAGCCGGCCCATTCGGTCGGTAAGGCCGCGCTCGCCCGCCTTTTCGGCCGCCGCCCGCACGCCATCCGCCGCCCCGGCCTCGCCATCCCGAGCCGCCCGCACGCCATCCGCCGCCCCGGCCTCGCCACCCCGAGCCGCCCGAACGCCATCCG
>Ga0182010_10000467_pt1 | contig 23096 bp, 20 predicted proteins | sample 611E1MmetaG_FD_120488 | JGI IMG/M metagenome (GOLD analysis project Ga0182010, IMG submission 120488) | Permafrost microbial communities from Stordalen Mire, Sweden - 611E1M metaG | ecosystem: Environmental > Terrestrial > Soil > Wetlands > Permafrost | place: Sweden: Stordalen | collected... | reverse complement strand
GCCCTAGCATGGGGGCATGGGACGAGCGGCCTGGACACTCACCGAGCGGCGGCCCACCCGCCAGATCCACGTCGGTGGAGTGGCCGTCGGGGGTGGGGCGCCGGTCACCGTGCAGTCGATGACCACGACCAAGACGGCCGATGCCGAGGCCACCCTCGCCCAGATCTACGCACTGGCCGCGGCCGGGGCCGACCTGGTGCGGTGCACCTGCAACGAAGAGGCGGCCGCCGAAGGCCTGGCCCGCATCGTTCCCCGTTCGCCGGTGCCGATCATCGCCGACATCCACTTCCACCACGAGATGGCACTGGCCGCCCTCGAAGCGGGTGTGCAGGGCCTCCGGCTCAACCCGGGCAACCTGCGCAAGGAGGCCGAGATCAAGCAGGTGGCGGCCGAGGCCAAGGACCGGGGGGTGCCGATCCGCATCGGGGTGAACGCCGGGTCGCTCCACCCCGACCTGTACAAGCGGTTCGGCGGGGCCACGCCCGAGGCGCTGGTCGAGTCGGCGCGGATGGAGTTGGCCTACTTCTCCGAGGTCGGGTTCGACGACGTGAAGATCTCGGTGAAGGCGTCGTCGGTCCCCCTGATGATCGACTCCTACCGGCTGGCGTCGGAGACCTTCGACCACCCGTTGCACCTCGGGGTCACCGAGGCCGGGCCGCCGCCCGCCGGGCTCCTCAAGGGAACCGCGGGGATCGCCACCCTGCTGGCCGAGGGGATCGGGGACACCATCCGGTACTCGCTGACCGCTGACCCGGTCGAGGAGGCGCGGGCCGGGCGCCAGCTCCTCGAGGCCCTCGGACTGCGCGAGCGCAAGGGGCTGGACCTCATCGCCTGCCCGAGCTGCGGTCGGGCGGAGATCGACGTCATCGCCGTGGCCAGGGCCGCCCAGGAGGCGCTGGAGAACCGCAACCTGCCCATCCAGGTGGCGGTGATGGGCTGCGTGGTCAACGGGCCCGGTGAGGCCCGTGAGGCGGACATCGGGATCGCCGCCGGCCGGAAGCGCGGCCATCTCTTCATCAAGGGGAAGATCGTCCGGGTCGTGCCGGAGGACGAAATGGTCGATGCCCTGGTATCGGAGGCCGAGCGGCTGGTGGCCGAGGGGGTGGAGGCCAGGTTGGCCGCGGCCGATTCCGGCGCCGAGGCCGAGGCCGAGGCCGACCGGCGCGAGCTGCTCGACGCCCAGGGCACCGATGCGAACGCATCCGAGACCAAGGTGGCCCTGATCCGGAAGCGGTTCGGCGAGCAGCCACCGGCGGGCATCTGACCGGTCGGTCCCGTGGGCCCGGCGGCCGGCGGGCCGCCCGCCGGCGTTCGGGCGCCTCGGGGTCGGACAGTAGGATCTGCGCCCATGCGCATGTCTCGGCTCCTGGTCCGCACCCTGCGAGAGGCGCCGGCCGATGCCGAGGTGGCTAGCCACCAGCTGCTGGTGCGGGGCGGGTATATCCGCCGGCTCGCCTCGGGCGTCTACACCTTCTTGCCGTTGGGACTGCGGGTGCTGCACAACGTGGAGCGGATCATCCGCGAGGAGCTCGACCGGTCCGGCTGCCAGGAGCTGCTGCTTCCCGCGTTGCAACCTATCGACCTGTGGCAGGTGAGCGGTCGGGCCGCGCTCTTCGGGAGCGATGCGCTTCCGACCATGACCGTCGACGCCCGGGGGGGGACCTTCGTGCTCGGCCCGACCCACGAAGAGGTGGTGACAGTCACCGTGGGCCCGGAGGTCGACTCCTACCGCCAGCTCCCCCTGACCGTCTACCAGATCCAGGTCAAGTTCCGCGACGAGGCCCGGCCCCGGTTCGGGCTGCTGCGGACGAGGGAGCTGATCATGGCTGACGCCTACTCCTTCGACGTGGACAAGGAGGCCATGCAGGAGTCGTACCGCACCGTCTTCGACGCCTACCTGAGGATCTTCGACCGGCTCGGGCTCGAGGCCACCCCGGTGGAGGCGGCCTCCGGGGCCATCGGCGGCGACATCAACCACGAGTTCATGGTCCCCTCCGCCGTCGGCGAGGACCACTTCGTCTCGTGCCCGGCCTGCGGGTACGCCGCCAACGTGGAGGCGGCGATCAGGGGTGGAGCCGGTGGCGCTGCCACGGAAGGCGGGGCCGACGGGGAGGTGCCGGTGGTCGAACATCACACGCCGGAGCGCCCTGGGATCGACGACGTGGTCGCCTTCTTCGCAGGCGACGGGGTGACCGCCGCCGACCTGCTGAAGAGCATGGCCGTGTTCGACGCCGAAGGGCGTCCGTCGCTGGTGCTGCTGGCCGGCGACCGCGAGGCGCGCCTGCCGGCCGGATGGCGGCTCTTCGAGGACGACGAGTTCGCAGACCACTCGTCCCTGGTCAAGGGCTACATCGGACCGACCGGCCAGCAGGAGCACGGGATCCGGGTGATTGCCGACTTCGGCGTCGCCCGGCCCGGCCCGTGGATCACGGGGGCGAACCGACAGGACCGCCATGTGAGCGGCGCACTCCTCGGCCGCGACTTCGCCGTGGACGAGTGGGGGTCGTTCGTCGAGGTCACCACCGGCGATCCGTGCCCACGGTGCGGCGAGCCCGTCGGACTGGTCCGATCGGTGGAGGCCGCACACACCTTCCAGCTCGGGTACAAGTACTCCGAGGTGATGCCCGGGTCGAACTTCGTGGCCGAGGACGGGAGCGAGGCGATCTTCTCGATGGCCTGCTACGGCATGGGCGTCAGCCGCCTGCTGGCGGTGGTGTCCGAGGAGAACCACGACGACCGGGGACTGGTGTGGCCGGCCGAGGTTGCCCCCTTCCAGGTCCACCTGGCCGCGCTCGGGGCCGACCGGGTGCCGGAGGTGGCCATGGCGGCCGACCAGCTGTACGAACGGCTGACGGTCGCGGGCGTGGAAGTGCTCTACGACGACCGGGACGTGTCGCCCGGTGTCAAGTTCGCAGATGCCGATCTGCTCGGGATACCGGTGCGCATGGTGGTGGGGGCCAAGGGGCTCTCGCGAGGAGTGGTGGAATGGCGCTCGCGTGCCACCGGGGAGGAACGCGACCTGCCCCTGGATGCCGTGGTGGAGGAACTGGCCGGCCTCGGGTCGTAGGTTCCGGCGACGATGCCCGTCTCGTTCGGCCGGGGTGCGGAGCGCCGGGCAATCACGGTTGTCCACAGGCGGAACCGGGGGGAATCCGCACGTCAGGCCGTTTACGCCGGGAACGGGCGCTGCTATACTTTTGGATCTGCCGTTCGGTTGGAGTGGAGTGACGCTGATGGAGCGTGGGCGGACAGCCCACGCTTTTGTTTTGGTCCGGAACACTCGCGCCGAAGGTGCAGAGCAGGTCGTATCAGCCAATCCGATCACGCACGACAGGCAGCAGAATCGCCGACGAGGACACAGGAAGGAGGCAGCACGGATGGTCGAGGATCTCTTTGCCACCCTCCAACCGGTGATGGCCGCCGCCCAACTCGAACTGGTCGACGTCGAGCTGAAATCGGGGGTGCTCCTGGTCACCGTCGATCGCGCCGGTGGCGTCGACCTCGAGGCGTTGACGGAAGCCAACCGGGCAGCCTCCACCCTCCTCGACGAGCTGGATCCGATTCCGGGGAAGTACTCGCTGGAGGTGTCGAGTCCGGGCATCGAGCGGACCCTGCGCACACCGGCCCACTTCGTGAAGGCGGTGGGTGAGATGGTGACGGTCAAGACTCGTCCCCAGGTCCCCGGGGACCGGAGGCTCCGAGGTCGGCTGGTGGCCGCGGACGACGGCGGGTTCGAACTGGCCGTTGACGGCGCGGCCGAGGGGCGGGTCCGACTGTCCTACCCGGACATCGATCGGGCCCGGACGGTGTTCGTCTGGGGGCCCGAACCGCATCCCGGCGGGGGTAGGTCGGCTGGCTCCACCAAGAAGAGCGCCACGCAGCGGAAGTCAGAGCAGACGAAGACGACGGAGAAGAGGAAGCAGGTCGTTACCCCATGAGCAAGACGAACTTCGAATTCCTTGATGCGCTCGGCCAGATCGCACGGGACAAGGGAATTTCCGTGGAGACCCTCCTCGACGCACTGGCCAACGCGCTGGTGGCGGCCTACAAGCGGCGGCCCGACGCGGCCGAGGAGGCCGTGGTCACCATCGATCCGGAGTCGGGTGAGATCCGGGTCTACGGGCAAGAGCTCGACGAGGACAGCAACGTGATCCGCGAGTGGGACGACACCCCCGACGACTTCGGTCGGATCGCGGCGCAGACGGCCAAGCAGGTCATCCTGCAGCGGATCCGGGAGGTGGAACGCGACCTCAAGTACGAGGAGTACGCCGGCCGGGAGGGTGACATCGTCACAGGGATCGTGCAGCAGACCGACAACCGCTACACCCTCCTTGACCTGGGAAAGGTCGAGGCACTGCTGCCCCAGGCCGAGCAGGTCTCCTATGAACGGTACGAGCACGGGGCCCGGCTCAAGGCCTACATCGTCGAGGTGCGCAAGACCACCAAGGGCCCCCAGATCGTGGTCAGCCGGAGCCATCCGGGTTTGATCAAGCGCCTGTTCGAGCTCGAGGTCCCCGAGATCTCGTCGGGAGCGGTGGAGATCAAGGCCGCAGCCCGTGAGCCCGGCCACCGCACGAAGATCGCGGTGTGGTCGAACGACCCGAACGTGGATCCGGTGGGGGCCTGTGTGGGCGCCCGGGGTTCGCGGGTCCGGATGGTCACCAACGAGTTGCGCGGCGAGCGGGTCGACGTGGTGCCGTACTCCGATGACCCGGTGGAGCTGATCCAGTCGGCGCTGGCCCCGGCGCGTGTGCGCGAGGTGCGGCTCGACGACGAGACCGGTACGGCCACCGTCATCGTCAGCGATTACCAGCTCTCGTTGGCCATCGGCAAGGAAGGTCAGAACGCCCGGTTGGCGGCCAGGTTGACCGGTTGGCGGATCGACATCAAGAGCGAGACGCAGCTGGCCGACGAGGAGTCGGGCTACGCCGGCGAGGAGTGGGCGGAGGGCGAGTGGATCCAGAACGAATCCGGCGAGATGGTCTGGCAGCCGGCCGAGGGCGGCACCGCGGTGTCCGCCACCGAGTGGTCGCAAGGGGCTGAGGGGGCCGAAGAGGCCCCTGGCGGCGTCGACGGGACCGCCACGGGGTCGGGTGAGGCCACTGCCGCCGCGGCCGTCGCCGCCTCTGAGGCCGTCACCACCGACGAGACGGCCACCGAGGGCACCGCCGACGAGACCACTGCCACCTCGACCGAGACCGCCTCCGAGCCGGTCGCTTCCGAAGCGGCCGGTGCCGACGAGGGTTCCGAGGGGAGCTCAGCCGAGGAGGGTTCCGCATAGCTCCGCTGAGGACCTGCATCGGGTGCCGACGGACGTGCTCCGCCGACAAGCTGATTCGGGTGGTGCGACGGGGTGACGCCTCGCTCGAGGTCGGCCGGCATCAGCCCGGCCGGGGTGCGTGGCTCTGTACGGACTCGCCTGGGTGTTTCGATCGGGCAGTGGAGCGGCGGGCGTTCGAGCGGGCCTTCCATGAGCGGGTCGGAAGTGCCGAGGTAGACCAGTTGAGGAATGCGCTCCGATTGCGACCCGGAGGGTTGCCAGAGCCGGGCTCGGAGGGTCCGGTGCCGTGATGTGCGAGGATAGAGGGTCGTATGTGCGTGTCTGCATGTGCGACATCGAATGAAGGGCAGTAACAGCCGTTGTCGAAGAAGATCCGCGTCTACGAGCTCGCTCATGAGCTCGGCCTGACCAACAAAGAGGCGCTTGACCTCTGCCTGTCCCTCGGGATGGGTGTGAAGAGCCATTCGTCGTCCATCGAAGACGCCCAGGCCGACCGCGCCCGCCGAAAGGCGGACCGGGAGGGCCTCCGCCGACCGGTGCAGCCCGAAGAGCCTGCACCTCCGGCCAAGAGGGCTGCCGCCACGAAGACGGCCGGGGCAAAGAGGGCGGCTCCTACGGGAGCAGTCGTCGGGAGTGCCGAGTCCGCTCCGACCACGTTCGCCGAGCCCGCCGCCGATGCCGGCAGTCCGGCCGGGGCCGGCCCGGAGGCGCCGTCGACGCCTCCGATCAAGCGCTCGGGTACGAGGCTGATCACCAGCCGTCCTGCCTCCGAGCATCCGGCCGCACCGCCGCCTTCCCGTGCCCCGTCGGCACCGATGCCCGCGACTCCTGCCGCTGCTAAGACATCCGCACCGGCACCGACGGCGCCTCTCGGCCCTCCGGTGGCACCTGCGACCCAGGCTCCGCCCACGCCGAGACCGGCTCCCGCCCCGGTCGCCGCCGAGGCCCAGGCTCCGCCCACGCCGAGACCGGCTCCCGCTCCGGTGGCCGCCGAGGCCCAGGCTCCGCCCACGCCGAGACCGGCTCCCGCACCGGTGGCCGCCGAGGCCCCCGCTGCGGCTGCGCCGGCCGCCCTCGTCGTGGCCGCTTCAACCGCTGCGCCGGCCGCGCCCCTCGTGGCCGCTGCGCCTGCCGCACCCGCCGCACAGCGTCCCCCTGCCCCTGTTGGCGGTGGGCCCACGCCGCCCTCGTCGGCACCGGCCCGTCCTCCGACGAGCGCCTCGGGACGGTCGATCCCCCCTCCGCCCGGAGGACCGCCCCGATCGGTCACGGGCAAGCCCATACCTCCACCGCCTGGAGCGGGTGGTCGTCGTGCCGCCCCTGGTGCCACGCGCCCCGGGGGATCGAGCGGATACACCGGCCGCCCTGGCGGGCCCGGCTCCAGTGGTAGCCGACCCGGCGCAGGGCCCCGCACCGGTGGCCCCTCTGGGGGAGCACCTAGCACCGGCTACGGAGGCCGCCCCGGCGGCGGAACCGGTGGCGGATACGCGGGTCGTCCCGGTGGCGGCGGACCCGGCGGTGGTCCCGGAGGCCGCGGAGGGCCCGGTGTCGGCCGTGGGCGCCCCAACCAGCGCCGACCGCGTCGTCGCCGTCGCAACCTCGAAGAGCTCGAGCCGACGCAACTGACCGCTTACGCGCCGTCGACGGCACCTGTCCCCGACATGGAGGTCATCATCGAACGCGGTTCTACCGCGCGCGACCTGGGCCCGAAGCTGAACCGGTCCGCCGGCGACGTCATCCGCTTCCTGCTGTTGCAGGGGGAGATGGTGACGGCCACCCAGTCACTCACCGACGACATGATCCTCCTGTTCGCAGCCGAGCTCGGGGCGGAGGTCCGCCTGGTCGACCCCGGCGAGGAGCGCGAGGCCGAATTGCTGGCCAAGTTCTTCGACGAGGACGACGAGGAAGAGGACGAGGCCGATCTGCGGTCCCGGCCGCCGGTGGTCACCGTCATGGGCCACGTCGACCACGGCAAGACACTGCTGCTCGACCGCATCCGATCGGCCAACGTCGTTGCCGGCGAGGCCGGCGGGATCACCCAGCACATCGGCGCGTATCAGGTCGAATGGAACGGGCATCCGATCACCTTCATCGACACGCCGGGTCACGAGGCCTTCACCGCCATGCGAGCGCGTGGGGCCGAGGTCACCGACATCGTGGTGCTGGTGGTGGCCGCCGATGACGGCGTCATGCCGCAGACCATCGAGGCGATCAACCACGCCAGGGCGGCCGATGTGCCGATCGTGGTGGCTGTCAACAAGGTGGACCGCGAGGAGGCCGATCCCAACAGGGTGCTCCAGCAACTGTCAGAGCACGGTCTGGTCCCCGAGGCCTGGGGCGGCGAAACCATCACGGTGGAGATCTCGGCGCTCCAGAACCTCGGCATCGACGACCTCCTCGAGCAGATCGTCCTCGTCGCCGAGGTGGAGGAGCTGGTGGCCAGTCCCGAGGGACGGGCGCGCGGCGTCGTGCTCGAGGCGGAGCTCGAGATCGGACGGGGCCCTGTGGCTTCGGTCATCGTGGAAAGCGGCACCCTCCGGGTCGGCGACCCCATCGTGGCCGGCGCGGCATGGGGCAAGGTCAAGGCCCTGGTCGACGACCGCGGCGACCAGATCAAGGAGGCTCCGCCCTCCACTCCGGTGCAGGTGCTGGGGTTCTCCGTGCCGCCCGAGGCAGGTGACGAGTTCCGGGTCGCCCCGGAGCTGGCGCAGGCCCGCACCATCGGCGAGGCCCGGGCCCATCGGTACCGGGTGGCCGGCCATGTCCCGGCGGCCACGTCGGCACTGGGCGGGGCCAAGCTCGAGGACCTGTTCGAGCAGATCCAACGCGGTGAGACCGCCACCCTCAACCTGATCCTCAAGGCTGACGTCCGCGGCTCGCTCGAAGCAGTGACCGAGAGCCTGCGCAAGCTCGAGCGTGAGGACGTCAAGCTCAGCTTCGTGCACCGAGGAGTGGGAGGGATCACCGAGTCCGACGTGGAACTGGCCCAGGCGTCGAACGCCACCATCATCGGCTTCAACGTCCGGCCCGATCGGCGCTCACGCGAGATGGCGGCCAAGGCCGACGTGGAGATCCGCACCTACGAGATCATCTACAAGCTGCTCGAGGATCTCGAGGCGGCCATGCTGGGACTGCTCTCGCCCGTCTACGAAGAGGTGGTCACCGGCGAGGCCGAGGTGCGCCAGGTGTTCCGGGTGCCCCGCATCGGGGCCATCGCCGGGTGTTACGTCCGGGAGGGCGTCATCACCCGCGGTTCGAAGGTCCGGTTCCTCCGCGACGGTGTGGTCATCTGGAAGGGTGCCATCACCTCGCTCCGGCGGTTCAAGGACGACGCCCGGGAGGTGCAGGCCGGGTTCGAGTGCGGCATCGGGCTCTCGGACTACCAGGACCTCAAGGAAGGCGACCTCATCGAGACGTTCGACGAGCGGGAGATCCCCCGCACCTAGCCGAAGTCGTCGTCCGGTCTGCGGGTGGCGTCACCGAGGGTCCGGGGATGGAGCGGAGGAGCCGTGTCAGGTCGTCGCCAGGACAATCGGGGGGCCGCTCCCTACCCGAGGTCGTTGCGGGTCAACCAGGTGTTGCGCCAGGTGTTGGCCGAGGAGATCGAGCGACTCGCCGATGCCGACGAGCGCTTGCGCCTGGTCACCGTGACCGCGGTCGACACGGCTCCCGACCTCCGCCACGCCTCCGTGTACCTGAGCTCCCTCTCCGAGGACGCCGCGGACGCTCTGGCCGAGCGGAGGGCCCAACTGCAACGGACCCTGGGACGCCAGATCCGGATGAAGCGCACCCCCCAGCTGGACTTCGCCGTGGACCCTGCAGTGGTGGCCGGGAGCAAGGTCGAAGACGTGCTGCGTCGGATCCGAGACAAGGAGGACGGGTCGCCGGAGGGCGATCCGTCGCCCCACTCGGAGCGGTGAGTCCGCCCGGTGCCGACCAGGTGAACGGACTGGTCGTGGTGGACAAGGAGGCCGGGTGGACCTCCCATGACGTGGTCGCCCGCTGTCGGCGCATCTTCGGCCAGCGCCGTGTCGGCCACGCTGGAACGCTCGACCCCGACGCCACCGGCGTGCTCCTCGTCGGCCTGGGGCGGACCACCCGGCTGATGCGGTTCCTCACCGCCCTGCCGAAGACCTATGAGGCCGAGGTGGTCCTCGGCACGGCGACCTCCACCCTCGATGCCTCCGGCGAGGTGACCGGGACCTGGGACATGGACGGGGTCACGTTGGCGGATGTCCGGCGGGCAGCTGAGGCGCTCACCGGCCCGATCGAGCAGGTCCCACCGATGGTCTCCGCCGTGAAGGTCGGCGGCCAGCGCCTCCATGCCCTGGCCCGTCAGGGCATCGAGGTCGAGCGCGCACCCCGACCGGTCACGGTGCACCGCTTCGACGCCTCTCCCACTGAGACCCCGGGGGTGTTCCGGATCGACGTGGAGTGCTCGTCGGGAACCTACGTGAGGGTGCTGGCCGCCGACCTGGGGGCTGCCCTGGGCGGCGGCGCCCATCTCCGGAACCTCCGCCGTACACGGATCGGGTCGTTTGCCGCCGAGGACGCCCGGTTGGTCGACGAGCTGACCCCGGCCGTGGTGCTCACTCCGGCCCAGGCCCTGCGTGACCTCGACCAGGTGGTCGTGCCCGTCGACGTCCAGAAGCTCGTCGCGCGTGGCCTGCCTCTCGACCGGGTGCCACTCGGGATCACCGGGGCCGGTCCGTGGGGCCTGGTCGACCAGGGGCACCGTCTGCTGGCGGTCTACGAGGCGACCGAGACCGACCGCATCCGTCCGGCCGTGGTGGTCGAGTCGGCAGGATGACCGCCGCTTGGCCCGCCGCAGCCGGGCGGCCGCGGACGGATCGTCGTTGACTCGGCGGTAACCTTCCCCGGTGATGGACATCGTGACCGAACCATCGACCTCCCAGCCCCCTGTAGGGGGTTCCGCGGTGACCATCGGTGCATATGACGGGGTGCACCTGGGCCATCGCGCACTCCTGGCCGAGCTGAAGACGCGGGCGGAAGCCGACGGCCTGACCACCGTGGTGGTCACCTTCGACCGACACCCGGCGACGGTGGTCCGACCGGAGTCGGCGCCGTCGCTGCTGTGCGATCTCGAGCAGAAGCTCGAGTTGCTCGAGGCAGCAGGCGTCGATCGCACGGTGGTCCTCTCCTTCGACGAGGAGCGGGCCAACGAGTCGGCCGAGGCGTTCGTCGACGAGGTCCTCGTCGAGAGCCTCGATACGCGCCTGGTCGTGGTGGGCGAGGACTTCCACTTCGGGCACGGTCGCAAGGGCAATGTGGCCCTGCTGAAGGAGACGGGATCGGTGGCAGGCTTCGCCGTGGACGGGGTATCCCTCGAGGCCGACCGGGGCCCGGGTGGCCTGCCCGGTGAGACGATCTCCTCCACCCGGGTACGCACCCTGGTGTCGCAAGGCCGGGTCGAGCACGCCGCAACCCTCCTGGGGCGGCCCCACCAGGTCAGGGGACCGGTGGTCATCGGTGACCGGCGCGGAGGGGCCGAGCTCGGCTTCCCGACGGCCAACGTCGACGTCCCTACCGGGGTCTGCCTGCCCGCCACCGGCATCTATGCCGGGTGGTTCGACCGGGCGGACGGAACCAGGTGGGAGACGGCCATCTCGGTGGGCTGCCGACCCACGTTCTACGGAGGTGACGGCGAGCTGCTGGTGGAGGCCTACCTGCTCGACTTCGCCGGCGACCTCTACGGGGAGCGGGCGCGGGTGGGCTTCGTGTCCCGACTCCGCGATGAGCTGGCCTTCGAGTCGGTGGAGGCACTGGTCGAACAGATGGGACGCGACGTGGCCGAGACCCGGGCGCGCCTGGCCGCGTCGGGCTGACCTCGCCTGACCTGGCACGGGTACCGCGGGGTTCAGAAGATGGGTGAGTCGCCGAGGAGTTCGGTGCGCAGTTCGCGCTTGAGGACCTTGCCGGCTGGATTGCGTGGCAGCGCCTCGCCCCTGAACCAGAAGCGGGACGGCACATTGAACGCGGCCAACCGCTCGCGGACGAAGCGCGCCAGCTCGTCGGCGCCTACGTCCTGGCCAGGTCGGAGGACGACCACCGCGCCGACCTCCTCGCTGAGGACGGGATGGGGCACACCGATGACCGCGCAGTCGGCCACGGCCGGATGCTCGAACAGGGCTGCCTCCACCTCGACGCAGTACACGTTCTCGCCGCCGCGGATGATCATGTCCTTGGCCCTGTCGACGATGTGGACGAAACCTTCCTCGTCGACGCGGGCCACGTCGCCGGTGTGGAGCCATCCCCTGGTGAACGACGCAGCGCTCTCCTTGGGACGGTTCCAGTAGCCCCGCACCACGTTGGGACCTTTGATCCACAGCTCACCGGTGCGCTCCGGATCGACCGGCTGGTCGGTCGGCGGCTCCTCGCCCGCGTACTCCTCTGGCACCACGGCAACGTCGCAGACCGGGGCCGGCGGGCCGACGCTGTCGGGCTTGCGGACGTAGTCGTCCCCCGCGTTCATGGTCGTCATGGCCGAGGTCTCGGTCAGGCCGTAGCCGTTGCCGGGGGCGCCGGCGGGGAAGTGCTGCTTGATCCGGCGGACCAGGTCCGGTGGGGCCGGTGCACCGCCGTACGAAATCGAACGCACCGAGGAGGTGTCGGTCTTGGCGAACGCGGGTGAGTCGATGACCTGCATGACCATGGCCGGCACGCCGCCGAAGATGGAGATCCGCTCACGCTCGATCAGCTCGAGGGCCCGCTCGGGGTCGAAGTGGTGCATCATGACCAGCTTGCCCCCTGCGGCCGTGTTGGTCACCAGCACGGCGTGGCACCCGGTGGCGTGGAAGAGGGGCACCGACAGGAGGTTGGCGTTCTGGCCGCTTTCGCTCACGTCGGCGACGGTCCCGCTGCGCCGCATGGTGCCGGTGGTCGAGACGAAGAACAGGTTCATGAGGTTGGACACGCTGTTCCGGTGGGTGCCGACGGCGCCCTTGGGCCGACCGGTGGTGCCCGAGGTGTAGAAGATGGTGGCGTCGTCGTCCGGGTCGATGGGGACCTCGGGAAGGGTGGAGCCTGGCGCCGGGGTGCCGACCACGTCGGCGAAGGGGATCACCGGGAAGGGGTCGGATCCGGGCCGGTCCACCATCGCCCCGACGGCCGCCCGGCGCCCCCCGTGGTCGGGGTCGTGCTCCTCGCAGGTGACGATCATGGCCCTGAGGTCGGGTAGCTCGGCGAGATGGTGGAGGATGCGACCCTGTCGCTCCTCGTCCACGAACACCACCGAGGTGCCCGAGTCGCTGAGACCGAAGGCCAGCTCGTCGCCGACCCACCAGGCGTTGAGCGGGACGACGACCGCCCCGACCGAGATGGCGGCCCAGAAGGCGATGATCCACTCGGGCAGGTTGCGCATGGCAATGGCCACGCGGTCGCCCTTGGTGATCCCGAACCGGTCGATGAGCTGCCGGCCGAGGGTGGCGGCGGTCCGGAAGTGCTCGTCGAAAGTGACCCGTTCGTCCTCGTAGACGAGGAAGTCCTTGTCCCCGTGGTGGGACGACAGCTCGAGGACCGTCCTCAGGTTGGACGGAGCAGTCTTCCAGGTGCGGGTGGGGATGCCCCGGATGTCCAGCTCCTCCATCTCGAACGGCTGGCCCGCCGCCGTCAGGGTGGCGGTCACCTCGGCCAGAGTGGGGACGGCTGGTGCTTCGTCCGATGTCCCCGATTGCTGTTCGACCGAGTCGGCCATGACTGCTCCTCTCCATGATGGCCGTCCGCCCGGCGGCGCCCATCGGGACGTCCGGGTGTTCCGGCCGTGTCCTACGTGTTGACCGGCGGGACGGGACGGGGCGGTACCGTGCCGGACTCCCGGAACACGGCGGTGCGGTAGTAGGCCAGCTCGGCCACGCTCTCGCGGATGTCGTCCATGGCCCGGTGGCCGCCCGTCTTGACCGGGGCATCCTTCATCACGTCGGGGTACCAGCGGTTGGCCAACTCCTTGATCGTCGAGACGTCGATTGACCGGTAGTGGAGGTACTCCTCGATCTCGGGGAGGTAGGCGGCCAGAAACCGGCGGTCGGTGCCGATGGAGTTGCCGGCCAGCGGCACCGTGCGGGCTTTGGTCACATGGGTGCGGATGAACTCGAGGGTGGTGGCCCCGGCCTCCTCCAGTGACACGGTCGATGCGGCGATTTCGGCGAGGAGGCCGCTCCTGGTGTGCATATCCCGGACGAAGTTGTCCATGGCGTCGAGCTGCTCGGCCGTGGCCGACACCACCAGGTCGGGTCCTTCGGCCACCACGGCCAGGTCGTCATCGGTGATCAGGGTGGCGACCTCCACGATGACATGACGGGCGGAGTCGAGCCCGGTCATCTCGAGGTCCATCCACACCAGCACGCGGTCACGCTACCGGGTGACGGCCCGCCGGCCAATGTGACGACGCGTCAGATCCTTGACCGAACCTGGGGTTCCCGCGGCACCCCGTGGGGGCGATAGCGTCCGCAGGAGGACGAGCGGAGGAGTCCGGTGGCTCCGGGAGCACACAGCGGCGTTGATCTGGTACCCGTCGGGGAGTTCGGACGCGCCCCGGTGGTCCCGGCACCCCTGACGGTGACGGTGGTCCGGCTCGACCCGGACCTGCCCCTCCCCGGGTACGCCCGGAGTAACGACGCCGGTGCCGATCTGGTGGCCCGGATCGACGTCATCCTTGCCCCGAGGGGCGGGAGGGCCCTGGTGCCCACCGGTATCGCCCTGGCCATTCCGGATGGCCATGCGGGCTTCGTGCAGCCACGCAGCGGGCTGGCGCTCCGTCATGGGGTGACCTGCCTGAACACCCCGGGGCTCATCGACTCGGGGTACCGGGACGAGCTCGCCGTCCTGCTGGTCAACACCGACCCCGACGTTGCCTACGAGGTGCACCGCGGAGACCGGATCGCCCAGTTGGTGATCCAGCGGGTGGAGACGGCCGACTTCGTCGAAGTCGATCGGCTGCCCGACAGCGATCGGGGCCTGGGCGGCTTCGGATCGACCGGCCGGTGACGGTGATGCGCCGGCTGACCGGTCTGGACGGGGCGTTTCTCTCCCTGGAGTCGCCGACCACCCATCTCCACATCCTCGGCGCGCTGATCTTCGATCCGAGCGGTGTGGCCGGCGGGGTGGAGTTCGGCGACATCCGGGAGATGGTGGCCGAACGGGTGCACCTGGTGCCCCCCTTCCGGATGCGGATGCTCGAGGTCCCCTTCGGGCTGCAGCACCCCTCGATGGTCGACGACCCGGAGTTCGACATCGACTACCACGTCCGACGGACCAGCCTCCCGCGCCCGGGACGCCGACAGGAGCTGGCCACGCTGGTGGCCGATCTGGCCTCCCGGCCACTCGACCGACGGAAGCCACTCTGGGAGTTCCACGTGGTGGAAGGGTTGGAGCACGGCCATCTCGCCGTGGTGTCCAAGGTGCACCATGCCATCATCGACGGCGTTTCCGGGGCGGAGGTGATGGCGGCGTTCTTCGACCTGTCCCCGGAACCGGCGCCCCGCCCGCTCTTCGGGAGGGACACCGCCGGTCGGCAGCCCGGTAGGTCCGGCGGAGCGACAGCCCCATCCGGGGCTGCGGTCGACGGCCCGGTCCGTTCGGCCGATCCCACCTGGTCTCCGTCCCCGCTGCCCGGTGAGCTGGACCGGTGGCGCCAGGTGATCGGCGCGCTCCCCAGCCAGGTCGACGCGGTGGCCCGGACCGTGACCCGCACCGTGACGACGGCGCGTACCCTGAGCGGTCGCAACCGGGAGCTGAACGGTACCCTGCCGCCCTCACCCTTCGAGGCCCCCCGGACCTCGATCAACCGGGCGATCTCGCCCCACCGCCGGGTGGCGTTCGCCGAACTGCCGCTCGCCGACATCCGCCGGGTGGGGGAGGTCCTCGGGGGCACGACCAACGACATCGTGCTCGCCTGCACCGCCGGTGCCATGCGGAGGTTCTTTGCCGAGCGGGACGAGGAGCTCGAGACCTCGCTGGTGGCAATGGTGCCGGTGTCGGTACGGAGCGAGGACGAACAGGGGGCGTTGGGCAACCGGGTGTCGGGCATGCTGACGTCCCTGGCGACCGGGGTCGAGGATCCCGTTGCCCGCCTGCGCCACATCAGCGACGGGATGCGGGCGGCCAAGGAGCAGAGCAGGTCGATCGGAGGGGAGGTGTTCGCGGCCTGGGCCCAGGCCACCTTCCCCGCCGTGGCCACCCGGCTGTCGCGGCTGGTGACCAACTTCCGGGTGTTCGATCACGTGTCCCCGATGTTCAACCTGATCGTGTCCAATGTGCCCGGACCGGACTTTCCCCTCTACATGGCCGGTGCCCGCATGGTGGCCATGTACCCGCTGGGCCCGGTCATGGAGGGCGTAGGGCTCAACGTCACGGTGTTCTCCTACCTCGACACCATCTACATCGGGATCCAGGCGTGCTGGGACCTGGTGCCGGACATCGCCACCGTCGCCGAGGGCATGCAGGAGTCGCTGGGTGAGCTGGTGCGGGAGGCGGTCCGCCGGGACCGGCCGGTGCCGTGGTGGCACGCCGAACTGCCGGCCTGACCGAAGCCGGCACCGTCCACGACCTGGTCCGATCGGTCGGCGTAGACCTCAGGCGGCAGGGCACCTGACGTGGTTCGCAAGCCGGATGTCGTTCGGGAAATGGCCCGTCTGCTGCTAGGGTGAGTGCCTTACGCGGACGTGGCTCAGCTGGTAGAGCACAACCTTGCCAAGGTTGGGGTCGCGGGTTCGAATCCCGTCGTCCGCTCCAGGGAACGGCCGGAGCCCGGGCAATCTCCCCGCCCAGGGAACGGCCCCGCACGAGCAGGTGGCCCGGGGGTCCGGTGCCTTGCTCATCCGTTGAGCGGACCCGGACCGTGGTCCGGGCGGGACTCGGCCGGGAGGTCGGAAGCGGGGCGGCCGAGGAGGGCGATGGACACGGCGACCATGACATTCGCGGCCCTCGCCGAGGCGATCCGGGCTCGGATGCCGGACGTGCGGGGTCGATGCCTGGTGGTCGGCGTGGACGGGATGTCGGGGGCAGGCAAGAGCAGCTTCGCGCGGCAGCTCGCCACCGAGCTGTCCGCTGCCTTTCTCAACACCGACGAGCTGGTCCCTGGTTGGGACGGCTTGGCGGCATCGCTCGACGTCGTGGTCGAGCGGGTCCTGGTCCCGTTGGCCCTGGGAGAGCCCGGCTGGTGGCAGCGCTACGACTGGGTCGAGGGCCGGCCGGCCGAGTGGGTCGAGGTCCCGGTGTGCGACATCCTGGTCCTCGAGGGATGCTGCGTGGGAACGCCACAAGTGGCGGACCATCTCTCCTACCTGGTGTGGATCGACACGCCCGAGGACGAGCGCCGCCGCCGGCTCCGTGGCCGCAACGACTGGGAGGAGTACGCCGCCTTCTTCGACCGCTGGGCCGCACAGGAGACCGCCCTGCAGGCCGGATCGGGCACCATGGCCCGTGCCGACCTGGTCGTGGACAACAGCGAGGCGCAGAGGCAGAGGCAGGCAGCGTGGGGGGACCGGCTCGCCTATGTGTCCCGCCCTTCGAAAGAGCGAGCCCGAGGGCCCCGGCAGAGTCGGCCGGGGGAGTGAGCCCACCGACGAGTCCGGAGCACGAGCCCGGAGGAAGGAAGAGACCCGTGTCCCTGCTCCCGCCACTGGTCGGTGCCGGCCAGCTGTACGACGCCCTCGGCGATCAACACCTGCGGCTCTTCGACGCCACCGTCTTCCTGCGCCGGGCTGTCCAGGGAGGCCCGTACACCGTCGAGAGCGGTGCCTCGGGCTATGAGGAGTCGCACATCCCCACCGCGGCGTTCGCCGACATCCCCGGAGAGCTCTCGGACCCGGTGTCGCCCTTCCCTTTCACCGTGCCCGACGCCGGACGGTTTGCCGCCGCCATCGGAAGGCTCGGAGTGGGCGACGACAGCCACGTGGTGGCCTACGCGCAGGAGTCGCCGATGTGGGCCACCCGGCTGTGGTGGCTCCTCAGGTACTTCGGTCATGACGACGTGAGCGTCCTCGACGGGGGACTGGTCGCCTGGAGGGCGTTCGGTGGCGTGCTGGAACGTGGAGCGCGCCACTACGAGGAAGCGAGTTTCACCCCCCGCACGCAGCCCGGACGCCTGGCGACCCTCGACGAGGTGAAGGCGGCGACCGAGGGCGCCCCCTTCCGTCTGGTGAACGCACTGCCGGCAGGGGCGTTCCGCGGAGAGGGGCCCTGTGCCTATTCGCGCCCCGGTCGGATCCCCTCCAGCGTCAACGTGCCGTGGTCGGACCTGGTGGACCCGGACACCAACCGGTTCAGGGCACCGGACCGGTTGTCGGCGGCGTTCGCCGATTCCGGCGTCGAGGAGGCCGAACCGGTGATCGCCTATTGCGGCGGTGGGATCTCGGCGACGGTGGACCTCTTCGCCCTCGAGCTGACCGGGCGCAGCGACGGCCGCCTCTATGACGGGTCGCTCACCGAGTGGAGCGCGGACCCGGGGTTGCCCCTGGTCACCGGCTGACCGGGGTGCGCTGCGGAGGCGATCACCCGGGTCGGTGGACTCCTCCCGGGCCGGTCACGGCTGACTGCCGGCGAACTCGCCCCACGCGCTGATCGCCGCGTTCAGCTCGTGGCGTAGCCGCTGCTCGACGGCCAGGAACCGGGTGTCCTCCTTCTGGGCCGCGGTGCGGGGCCTCGGCAGGTCGACATCGATGACCGAGGTGATCCGACCCGGACGGGGGCTCATGACGTAGATGCGATCGGAGAGGAACACCGCTTCGGAGATGTCGTGGGTGACGAGGAGGACGGTGGCGCCCACCTCGGACCACACCTGGTTGAGCCACTGCTGCAGGTCGGCCCGGGTGATCCCGTCGAGTGCGCCGAACGGCTCGTCGAGCAGCAGGAGGGGGCGGTCGGCTATCACAGTGCGCAGGAAGGCCACCCTCTGGCGCATGCCTCCCGACAGCTGCCACGGCCAGGCCCGGGTGAACTCGCCCAAGCCGAACCGTTGGAGCAGCGGGAGCGCTCGGCGCCGGGCCTCGTCTCGTCGGACACCTTGGAGCTCGAGCGACAGGCCGACGTTGTCGATGACACGCCGCCAGTCGAGCAGGGCATCGTGCTGGGGCATGTAGGCGCTCGCGCCGAGGCGGTCACAGAGTTCCTCCCCGTTGATCAGCACGTGGCCGCTGCTGGCCCGTTCGAGACCGGCGACGATGTTGAACAGGGTGCTCTTCCCGCAGCCGCTCGGTCCGATCAGCGAGACGAACTCGCCGTCCCGGGCCTCGAGGTCGACCCCGTCCACGGCCACGACGTCTCCGTCGTTGCCCGAGAAGCGCTTCGCCACGCCCCGCAGCTCGAGGTTCGCTCCGCGATCGGTCATGGCTTCGGCCTCCAGGGCATCGCCAGACGTTCGATGAGCCCGACGATGGCGAACAGGGCGAGGGTGAGGATGGCAATGACGAAAACCGCGCCGAGGACCAGGTCGGTCCGGATCGGAGCGGCCCGGATCGCCGTCGTCATGTAGACACCGAGACCCTGTTGGGCTCCGACGAACTCCGCCACGATGGCGGCGCTGTAGGCGTAGGTGACCGAGATCTTGAGGCCCGTGAAGAAGTGGGGAAGGGCGCTCGGGAAGCGGACTCTCCGGAGGAGCTGGAACCGGTTGGCCCGCATGGTGCGCAGCAGGTTCATGGCATCCGGATCCGCCGAGGCCAGTCCCTGCACCAGCCCGACGGAGATCGGAAAGAAGCTGAACAGGGCGACCAGCACGATCTTGGGAACCAGCCCGAAGCCCCACCACACGAGGACGAGCGGGGCGAGTGCGATGATCGGGACCGTCTGAGAGGCCACGATGATCGGGTACAGGCTCCCTCGTACGGGTCGGAAGGAGTCGATGGAGACCGCAAACACCACCCCGACGATGACTGCGAGCGCCATCCCGAGCACCGCTTCCTCGGTGGTGACTCCGATGGCCGGCCAGATGTTGACCCGGTCGTCCCACGTGGAGTGGGCGATGAGGTTCGGCCCGGGGAGCAGTTGGGGGTCGACGTGCCGCACGGTGACGAAGAGCTGCCAGAGTGCCAACACGGCGGCGATCACCAGCAGCGGCGGGACGACGGTCCGGACGCGCCGACCGAACCCCCTCTGCCGCCCAGCGGGGGACGGTCCGGGCGTCGGCGCAAGCGGGGACGCAGGTGGAACGGTGCCCACTGCTTCCGCCAGGGCGGCGTCGTCGGTGCGGGCAAGGGCGCTCATGGGTCCATTATGCCCGACAAAAACTGATATAATCGATCGGTATTATAGTATATATCTGATCGCGCCGGTGTCGGCACCGTGAAGTGGCCCGCGTACCCTGAGGGGTGGACGTACCCCCTGCTGACTAGCGAATGGAACAACCGATGTCACGACGCCTCCGTGCCCTTGCCTCGCCCCTGCTCCTCGTCGTCCTGCTGGGCGCCCTGGTCGCAGCCTGCGGGTCCAGCGCCTCCTCGGCTTCGTCCACCTCCGCGCCGTCGACCACCTCGACCTCGTCCGCCAGGGGGCTCCAGCCCCTGCGCATCGCACTGGACTGGACCCCGAACGTCGACTTCCTGGGCATCTATGTTGCCATCAAGAACGGCTACTTCACCCAGGAGGGGATCAATCCGGTGATCATCCCCTACTCGGGCACCGCAGGGGAGACGCTGATCCAGTCCGGTAAGACGGATCTCGCCTTCACCTACCCCCCCAACATCCCGGCCTATCGGGCCTCGGGGCTGCAGTACCGGGCCGTCGCCGGCCTCAGCCAGGAGAACACGATCGCGCTCGCCGTCCTCCAGTCGTCTCCGTACACCTCGCCCGCCCAGCTGAGCGGGAAGCTCTACGGCGGCTTCGGGGTCCCCAGTGACCCGCCGATCATCAAGTCGATCTTCGAGGCTGCCGGTGTGAAGGACCCCGTCTACCACGAGGTCGTGCTCAACGGCTCGGCCTACCAGGCCCTGGCCGCCAAGCGGGTGGCCTACACCACGATGTTCGGCGGCATCGACGACGTGACCGCCGAGCTCCAGGGCGCCAAGTTGCGTCTGTTCCCGATCCGGAACTACCTCGGAGCCGCCGCCGGCTTCCCCGACGACTCGCTGGCTGCGAGCGACAAGGAGATCAGCACCGACCCGACCTTGCTCCGGCACGGCCTGGCTGCGCTCTCGGAGGGGTACATCTTTGCGGCACAGCACCCGGCCGAAGCCGAGGCGGACCTCATCCAGTACAACACGACGGCACTTGCCCACAGCCACAACATCATCGTCGCCACCGGCGACGCCACCGCCCCCACCTTCCTCGACGCTGCCGGCCAGTGGGGATCGCTGTCCGACGCCAGCTTCGCCGGGATCACGCAGATCATGGCGCAGGGAGGCCTGTTCGACGGCAAGACGCCCCCACCGGCCTCTGACGACTACACCAACAGCCTCCTGCCCCAGGGGTGACGGCGTTGTTCATCCGGCGTTCGGCGACTTCCCCTCGAGGGGCCCGAACGAGCCGTGACGGAAGGGAGGCACGCCGTTGACCCGGGTGCGAGTGGTGCTCGACTATCTGCACCCGTGGCCTAATGCTGCGGGCTTCTATGTCGCCCGGGCCCGTGGCTGGTACGAAGCGGCCGGCCTCGACGTCGAGCTGCGGACACACGACTACGGCTGGGGGGACACGCTCGAGTACCTCGCTCAGGGCTTGGCCGAGTTCGGGGTCTTCCCCCCGAACCGGCTCCTGGTCCGACGGGAGCGCGGGGAGCCGTTGGCCGCCATCGCCGCCGTCAACCAACAGGGGCTCGAAGCGATCCAGGTGGCGCGCAGCAGCGGGATCACCCGGCCCAGGGAGCTCGGTGGTCGGCGGATCGGCTATGCACCGACGCCGCGGGGGCGGGCCATGGTGCAGGCGGCCGTCGCCGCCGACGGTGGCGACCCGGACTCGGTGGTCACGGTCGACACCGGGAGCATCGAGCTCACCCCCGAGTTCCTCCGTGCGGGCAGTGTCGATGCCACTTTCGGCGGCTACTGGGCGTGGGACGCACTGACCCGGGCGATCCCCGCCGACGCGACCCTGGTGTGGCCGGCAAGCGACCTGGGCGTGCCCCGGTACCACAGCTACGTCCTCGGGGCATCCGAACAGCTGCTCCTCGGGTCACCCGACACGGTGCGGCGGTTTCTCGAGGCCACCGGCCGTGGCTTTCGCACGGCGGCCACCGAGCCGGAGGCGACGCTGGGCGACCTCGAGCAGGCCATCCCCTACGTGCCGTCGTGGCGGCTGGAACGCTCGTTGGAGCTGGTGGCGCCGACCTGGACCCATGACGGCATCTGGGGTGGGCTCCGCGACGAGCTGCTCGGGCCCTATGCCGAGTGGCTCGCATCGTATGGGATCCTCCGCGCTCCGAGCATGTGGTCCGGTGGCTTCACCAACGAGTTCCTCCCACCGCAGAGCGCCGTGGTCCGCTGATCCACCGAATCGGGCGACCTCCCACGGCTCGATCGCTACGGCCGGCGGCGGCAGGCGAAATACGCCTTGACAGAGCTGTCGGTAGGGGGGTGCCCGTTCTCATCGGTCTCGTCGAGGATGAGGAACGTCGGAGCCAGTGCGGACTCGATGCGCGACAGGCTCACGCCGAGCTCGCCGATCTGTTCCTGGTGGAGATCGTACCGGACCCCTTCCACGTGCTCGAAGATCCGGATGTCCCATTGCGACATGCCATCGCCCTCTTGGTCCTCGGCGAAGGAGACGTCGATGACGGCCACGCCGCCGTCGAAGTCGTACACCCACGGTGGTTCGTCGCCCAACCGGCGGAGTTCGCCGAGGGTGTTGACGTCGAAGACGAACAGCCCGCCGTCGTCAAGGTGTTCGTGGACGGAGTCGAACATGGACCGCCAGGCATCGAATGTCAAGAGGTGATTGACGCTGTCGAACACACTGATCACCACGTCGAATCGTTCGCCCAGTGAGAACGACTCCATGTCCCCTTCGTACAGGCGGGCATCGGGGACCTTCTCCTTGGCGATGGCGAGCATGGCCGGCGAACGGTCCAGACCCGTCAACGAAGGCAGGGCCGTGAGGCGGGCGAGGATCGACCCCGTGCCGCAGCCGAGCTCCAGCAGCGACGCCGCACGGGGAAGGTAGCGGTCGATGGATGCGACGACACGGTCCGCCCTGGGTTCCGGGTCGTCCATCACTGCGTCGTAGAAGGCGGAGAAGCGGTCGTACGCCGGCATGGGTCAACCGTGCCACACCGTGTGCTCGGTCGTCAGCCCGGACGGTCGGATCGCCGGCAGGGTGTCCGGGGGGCTCCCCGTCCGGCGCCCACGGTGCGTGCGTGCCCCGGGCCACCCGGCGTGGACACCGGTCAAGGGTCCGGGGAGGGCTGCCGCCCCGATCAGGCTGGGTGGATCAGACCTCGCCCACGCGCGTGGCGCGGATGTCGGAGAACTGCTGGCCCGCGATGGATTCGAGGATCTGGTTCCCGTGCTCTTTCACCGCCCGCAGCTCGGCATCGATCACGAGCTCGGTGATTGCCCGACCCAATGTGTCCCGCTGCGCCGAGTTGATCGCGCCGGGGAGCGCCAGGTCGACCAGACGGTCGACCTCCAGCCAGGCCGCTGGTACTTCGAGGTTGATCGCCATGGGATCCCGTTTCGTCGGTGGATGTGCCCTTGATGGTTGGTGAGCCCTTGATGTTGTCAAGTCGAGCCTACACTTTGATATCGTCAAGTAGCATTCTTGGATGCACCAGCTCGTCGGAATTCGCGAGATCGCCGGCCTCTTGGCGGTGAGCCCCCAGCGGGTCCACCAGCTGAGCATCACGGCCGGATTCCCCGCGCCCACCGCAGAGCTT
>Ga0182010_10000465_pt1 | contig 23122 bp, 25 predicted proteins | sample 611E1MmetaG_FD_120488 | JGI IMG/M metagenome (GOLD analysis project Ga0182010, IMG submission 120488) | Permafrost microbial communities from Stordalen Mire, Sweden - 611E1M metaG | ecosystem: Environmental > Terrestrial > Soil > Wetlands > Permafrost | place: Sweden: Stordalen | collected... | reverse complement strand
TTCGTGGCAACAAAATTAAAGGTCATTCATCCGCGAGGGTCAGGCCTGTTAGCCCTTCTTTGATGATCTTCCTCTTTTCTTCGCAACTGTTTTCTTCCCAATGGCGGGGTAGCGTGCATGAACTTTGGCACGGACTTCTTTCTTTTCTGCCTCGGTTCCGAACTGGCTCACCCTCGCAAGCGCGTTCTTCGCATGATTGCTATCCTCAATAGGATATTTCCTCTTGGCAGGTTCTGCGAAACTCATCTTGGAGAGAGCCTTTCGTTTCTTTGCTGTTAGCTTCGGCATGATATTGCCTTTCCGTTGTTATGCAGCACATCATCATCCGTTATTCTCTTTCCAGCCATCCGTCGATCTCCCTGTGCCCATGATTGGATCAATGCCGACAAAATTAATCATCAAACCAACAAGCGTCGCAATTGTAATCACTCCGTAGAAACCATAAGCCTTCTTCAATTGAAACAAACCTCCTTCGCCACACCTTCATTTCGTGGCTGGCATCTCTCGGGACAGGCATCAAGACCGTCCAAGTGTTTGCCAGCCACCAGTCACTTGAATCCACTCGGATGTACCTCCACTCCTTCGATGCCAACAAGCGGACCGCAATCGAAAAGCTGGTTCTGCCGAAGGCAAAGGCCGGATGATAAGGTACAGATAAGGTACAAGGCCCCGGGAGGCCTTGTATTTGCTACGTTTTTTCGTGGAGATGGCGGGAGTCGAACCCGCGTCCGAAGAGAGAACCACCTGAATTCCTACATACGTAGTCTGTCTTTTGTGCCTCGCAACGCTGCAACCGACAGACAGGTCGATTGCGCTGCAACCCCATGGTCCCGGACTTTCGTCCGGATTCGCCGGTTCGTGGAGGGGTCGAAAACCGGCTATCCTGCCTGAAGTCGGCGCCTCATCGGAGTCCAGCAGGCGAAACCCCGGGAGACGGGCCACTTAACCTACAAGAGGTTAGGCAGCCAGTGCGTAGTTGTAGTCAGCACTTATTGGTTTTCCGTTTTATTATCGTGCAACTCGGAGAGCACGGTATGCAATCCAGACCATTCCCTTCCCCGTCGAATCCATGTCATCCCCTCAGAATGCAATATACAAACGCTTCTTGTCTTCCGCAACAATGCCGCAAAGAAGGGGTAAATTCCCCTATTCTGATGTCGACGTGCCGTCCGACCCGTCGTCCAGGTACACCTTGGAAAGGAACGACTTGAGGTACCGGAACGCCTCCTCCGGGGTGTCCATGAAATGAACGAGGTTGAGATCTTCCTGCTTGATCATTCCCCGGAGGACAAGCTGGTCGAAGTTCAGCACGCTGTTCCAGAACTCCCTGCCATAGAGGATCACCGCCAATTTCTTTGTGATCTTCTCTGTCTGGAGGAGCGTCAGCACTTCCATCATCTCATCCATGGTGCCGAACCCTCCCGGGAACACGACGAGGGCTTTGGAGAGATACACGAACCAGAACTTACGCATGAAGAAATAGTGGAATTCGAAGTTCAGGCCTTTGCTGACGTACCCGTTCGCGAACTGCTCATACGGAAGACTGATATTCATTCCGATGGATTTGGCCCCTGCAAGGGTTGCCCCCTTGTTCGCGGCTTCCATAATGCCCGGGCCGCCTCCCGACATGATCACGAATCTCCGCGGGGATGTCATCTTCTTCGTCCACGAGCCCAGAAGACGGGCCAACTCCACGGCATCTTCGTAATAACGCGACATCTCCACCCGCACCTCCGCGGTGCGCAACTCGAGCAACTGCTGCTTCGTGGGACGCACGACTTTGCGGAACGAAGACTCGACCTTGCGCAGTACCGCGAGTGTTTCGTGACGCGGCTGGATCCTTGCTGAACCGAACAACACGATGGAATCCTTGATCGCAGCCTTACGGAACCTCTGCTGCGGTTCGAGAAACTCAGAAACCATCCTGACGACCCGCGCGTCAGGACTGTTCAGGAATTCCATATCCTTGTACGCCTTGGGGGGTTTCGGTTGACGATGAATCATTGTCCTCCTTCTGTCAGACAGTAATAGCGATGATCCTTCCCTTCGACCTTGATGCCTGTCGTGATAACGCCGTCCCGCACAAGACGGCCGAGCGTATGGAAGATCGCCTGCCGGTCCCAACGAAACAGATGCGCGATCGCGGGCACGGACGACACACGCTGGTTCCGAAAGTACCGTTCCAGAATCCGTGTCCGGGCGGTCTCAGGCGTGAACCGACGCGCCGCCCGCACCTCCCGCACGTAGGCGGTTCTGAGGGGTGCCCAGACAAATGTGAACGGGTCGTCGAGCTCGGCGACCTTGACTAGAAACATCTTCTCCTGCAGCTCAGCCATCGCGCGGTCGAAGTGCACCCGCGTGCTCTTCGTCAGGTGCCCGGTGGCGAGCTTTAAACCCTTGGTCGTCTGCGGCGACGAATCCTCCAGGGCATCCATGATATCCCGCGCCGTGACGGAGAGTCGTTCCTTCAGGAATTCTCTTTGATATTCCCCTCTCAGTCCCGTTCGGTGCGAGAGAACATAAAAATACGGCAGATATTCGAGAGAGACCATCATTGGACGCTTCTTCAGGAGCTTGCCGTAATAGATCTTCCCCTCCGACGGGAGCACGTTCTTCATTTCCCACACGAACGAGATCGCAGGATCATGATGGGTGTGTTCGGGCATGAGAGGGTCGCGCATGCCGCAGGCAGCGTGCCACAAACACGGAAGCTCGGAGTTCTCCGCCTTGAAGGCAAAGCAGAAGCCGGTCTCGTTCACGAACGAGAGGGCCTGACGCTTCGTCGTGATGGCCCGTGATGGGGTTCGCCGATGCACCCTGTCGCGCCACGCCTCGATCTCCTCCCATGTGTACGCAGTCTTCATGCTCTCACGCTGTCAGAGGAAAGGATGCTGCGGTGCATGTGGCAAACGATGGGACGGCCGTCAATGCACTCCCGTCAGGAAGTGCAGGATCAGCCACAACCGCGAACCCGAAAAGCCTTCCCCTGAAGGGGGCCGGAGCGAGGCTCGTGATCGTTCCGATGGCCGTGCCGCCGCGCTCCAACATTTCGCCGACGCGCGGGGCTGCTCCCTCCGGAAAAATCAGGCCCATCGGCCTCTTCTTGATTTTCCTATATGTATCCAGCCGGGCGATGACTTCCTGTCCGATGTAGCAACCCTTTTTAAAGCTGATATCGTCCCGAAGTCCCACATCATAGGGCGTGAACTCGCCGGTGAGCTCCGTCCCCCCTTCCGGGATTCCCTGGCAAATTCGCAGGATCTGCGACGCAGCATACCCCCCGGCCCGAACGCCGAAGGTGGATCCCGAGTCGGTCACGTGCAGGAGCAACCTTTTCGTCTCCTGCGCCGACGTCATGAGAAAAGCACGCTTCCCGTACCGCTCCTGTAGCAACGCAACGGTGACCGCAATATCGCCTATGGAAATTGAATCCCAGGTGTTTTCCGTTAGTCTGTGCCCAATGCCTTCGTTTAACACAGAATCAACATGAGCACCGATGAGACAAATCACTCCCGTTTCGTCGGTTACCTCATGAAGACTGATATCCTCTGTAATGATAAATTTGCCGAGCCAATCGATCAACATATCCGCGGTTCCTGCCGACGTCAGAAGCAACACAGAGTCCGTCCGCACGAGAACAAAAGCCCGATCAACAATCCGCCCTTTGTCGGTCAGGAAGAGGGTTGAGGTGACTTCCCCCACGCGGCATGCAAGAAGGTCGTTCGTTGACAGCCGATGGAGAAAATCAAGCCGGTCGGACCCCCGCACTTCGATTCTTCCAAGGGGGGATGCATCGCAGAGGATGGCTCCGGCGAACGCCGCGTCCACCTCAGCCTCCAAATTCCCGAGGACGTACGGGACCTCCCACCCTTCCACAACGCGCGTTGGTATGTTCGCGAGGGCTGGGAGAGAGAGGAACGGGCTCGTTTGCATCACCTGTCTGCGTCGATGGAAAAGAATGCTGGAAACACGGGCGGGCCCCGCGTGAGGGCGCGTCATCCCGGCGGCATCCGCGCCAGCTTAAAAAGATAGACATGTCCGGCCTGAAAGTCAATTTGAGCCGCATCGCGGTGCGACTTGCAAACGCGCCAATTTGTCGTCATATTACGATGATCTGCAATCCGAACACTTCCAGAGGTTATCCTGATGCGCTCATCCATCCTTTCGGTGCTGGTGCTCTTCACGCTGGCCGGGTGTGCCACATTCAAGGAGCTCGAGCCAAAGCCGGAGCTCTCCCCCCGCGAGCAAGGGTTCATCGAACTCAAGATCAAAGACGAAGTCTTCGCCTTGGGTCAGGGGAAGAAATATTTCATGAAGTTCCCCAGGCCGGAGCAGGCGAACTTCGTGCTTGTCCTTCATTTCTCCGATAAGCACAACCTGCGGACGTACCTGACACGGGCATTCGACGACGGACGCGAGCCGGTCACCAGGATGATCGATGAGACTGCGGGGAATGATTCCGCAAGCGTCTACTTCATTGATACATCCGCAGCCGTCTATTTCTGGGTGATCGACGATGTCGGGCAGGACACAGGTTTGCGCATGAGCTACCGCTATGCCCCGCGTTGGCGATACACGTTTGAAAACAAGTATGCCGAATTCAAGCAGGCGTTGGACGAGAACGTCGTTGACCGGGCGATCTTCACGGCTGCTCCCGGCGCCAAGCCGATCGAAGGGGTGGACTTTGCGAAGGAAATCGGATTTGTGACGGCCCGGACGCAGGTCCTCGCCGGCGTCTCCTCAGAATTGAAGGGGTTGGGAAGTCTCTTCCCCTCCGACATTGCAGCGAAGAAGGATACGGCATACCTCAAGTATAAAGTACTCCGTTTGGCGGTTGAGGATGAAGTGCAGTTTCAGGAATCCTATGCGACAGCGCTTGGCATCTTTCAAACGGAACGATCGACATGGGGGAACACAAGAGCGTTCCTCGCTGATGCGGGACAGTTCGCGGATTTCGCCGCGCAGCGGGATCGCTACCCTGCCCCCCTGCTTGAGAAAGCCCGGAAACTCTTCAAATCGCGTCTTGCAGATGCGGTTCCCACCTACGAAAAGCAGCTCGCTGCCAAGCATGATGCCAGGCCGTTTGTTCCTTCCCCGGCTCTGGAACCCGTGGAGAGACTCTTCAAGGCATTAGGGGCGGTTCCCGCCGATTTCACCGCGCTCCGCAGTTTCGTCACCCGCTACAACGTCGAGGCCGAAGCGATCAGCACAGCAAAGGAAAGACTTGCGGAGGTTACTGGACGGATCGACCAATCGACGAAGTCGCCGGAGCTGACATTCTACGCGGGGATCGGAACTGCAGTACGGGACATCAAGGCGGGAATTCCGGAACCCCTTGCGTCATCGGACGCCCGTTACAAGACCCTTGAATGTGCCGGGCTCGTCGCGCTGGAGATCGGAAAACTCAATGAGCAGACGTCCGATCTCGAATTGCTGATGACGACAGGCGACCTTGTGGCGCGCGATATTGCAGCTCATGCATGGGCCTCGGCGGAGACGAGAACCCGTGCTCTCTCCACCGGCGAAGGCACAGGATCCTTTGCCTCCGTTGCCCGGCAGCGGGCGAAGCTCGTGTCATGGTTCGAAGAAGACATATTCAGCGGCGTTCAAACGGCGACGCATGAACGCCTCGATGCCTTCGTCAAGCTGAACGAGGAGGCAATTGAAAACGTCCCTGCGCTCTACGCTGATTCGGCGTTCAGGCCGGCGTATCTCCTGACGTTCAGTTCGGGGGGGGCATCCGACCTCGCCCGGAAGCGGAGCCAGATCGACAACTACATCGCAACGGTGAGAAATTACCAATTTCCCGAGGCGGCCATACGGGCTATTGACAAGGGAATCGGCCGGGACATGGGCGCGCAGGCTGTGGACAGGGCGCGTGCGATCGTGGCCCATGGAAAAATGTATAAGGGAAGCGACAAGCAGATCCTTTCGATGGTGAGCGAGTATGATCCCCTTGTGCCAAAGTCGCTCCTCCGTCCCCGCGAGTACCGGAGGGTTTTCGCGCTTCCGGTCACGAGCAATCGTCACGGATCAAACGATTATGTCTTCAGAATCCGTCTCCAGCTCCCGTCGGACGCCCAATTTCCGGTGTTCGATGTGAACGTGAAACTGTCGAAGGATATGGCTGAGAATGCGGGACGGGAGTCATGGTACGACGAGATTACGGTGAACAAGAATCCGATCAAGAATGAAGGGCGTTTCCGCATCACCTCCCCCACCGCGGCGAACGACTACGAAGCACAGATTACGCCTGTCCAGATGGAAAAGTCGGGTGATACGATACTCGAAGTGCATTTCAAACGTCCTGCCTACAGAATGTACGAGATCAGCGTGATGGCGCAGGTCCCGATCATGAAGAAGAACTGAGGAATGGGAATCGCATGAAGAACAAGAAATTGCTTCCGCTCTGGATCGCGCTCGCAGTGGTCGTCGTTGCCGGTGTTCTCTATTTCCTCCTGCATCGTCCCGACCTGAGCGGGAGGATCGTCCTCCCGTATATCGCTCACCAGAAACCTTCCATCGATCCACATCTTCCAGGACCGACGGCATTGTCGGATAAGCTCGACGAGGTGGAATTCGACGGGTTGTTCAATCTTTCGGCCAACCCAAGCGGCATCGTCTACCAGGATGGACTCGGCGAACTCGTCGGCGTCGATGAGAACAATGTTGTCACCGTCCGGCTGGTCCAGAACCGGCGCTGGAGCGACACCTACAAGGTCACGCAGAAGGACGACGCGTACAACGTCAGCAAGACATCGGAACATCCTTTCACGGCCGAGGACCTGCGCTTCACGATCCGCCGCATTCTGGCGCTGGGGAGTCTATCGCCGGACTACATTCTCATCACCCAGGCAATGGAAGATCCCGGTTTTGAAGGACCCGACGATCAGGGATCAATCCGGTTCCACTTCCGCCAGAACAGGATCTGGAAGGAAGCGGACATCAAGGAGATGCTTTCCTTCAAGATTCTCCCCGCCAATTCGCCCATGAATGCGCTGAACTACACCGTCGGCACCGCCCCCTACATGGCACTCCCTCCGATCGAGGGTGTCTCCAATTACATCCGCAGGCCCGACGGGAAGGCCGTGATGCCACTTGTCATCCTCTCTCCCTTCATTGACAACAGCACGTACACCACCGAATTGAGGAATGGGGTGATCAACGTCCTCCTTGAGACCCCCTTCGGCGCCGTGTCCCCGGTCCTAGGGAACCGGGAGAAGTTCTTTGTGAAGTCGAATGTCAGCACGACCTTTTTTGCCATCCTGTTCAACACCCAGAAACTCTCCCGCGACCAACGGGTGGAACTCAGGAAGCTTCTGTCGAACAAGGCGATTGAGGATCGTTTCTTCAAGATCGGTACGGCGCAACAGCGGCACGTGGTGGACTATAAGGGAAACCAGGATAACTACCAGGACTATTTGAACTACAGCATCTTTCCTTCAAGCTCCTACTACATTGAAGAGAAGATCGTGGAGCCGGTGCGGGAGAGCGTTACTGCGAACCTTTCGCTCCTTCCCGATACCGTCCGCATTAAAGCGTGCCTCAACTTCGGGTCGCGCGAAGAGTATGGCGATCTCGTGGAGATTCTCAATGATCCGACGGTGACGCAGGGGCGGATCAAGGCCATCGCGGTTGGGAACGAAGACATTCAACACGGGGCGTACGACGCCGTTCTTGTGGCGTTCAACGGGTACCGGAGCAACTTCCTCTTCGATATGTACGATGTCTTCCTCCGCCAGCCGGACTTCCAGATACAGAAGATCAACCTGGAGACGGCCATGGATGCCAAAGGGATGCAGAACATCCTTCCGACGTCTCTTCATTCCGACGGAAACTTCTTCCGGCTTGACGCGTCGGCTGAAGGACCTGAGAAGGCGGACATCGACCTCCTCCTGCAGTACGTGTATGGGTTCATGTCGACCCGGCAAATCGGCGACAAGCAGGAATACGCGAGGCGAGTCGATCAGCTCGAACATAGCCTCTGCCTCGGGAGCTGGCTCTTCTCGGTTCCCTCGTTAGCGTATTTCAGCACGCAGTTTGACAGTTCCAGCATCGATCTGTACGGCGTCGCATCACAGCTTTCAACGATCAAGAAATGGCAGGAACAGCCCGACCGGTGACCTCCTGCCTCCAGCGGGCCCTATACCTCTCCGCGGTCTGCGCGGCCACCCTTCAGGGCGCGCAGACCGATGTTCTCCTCATTGCGCATCCTGAACGCCTTCTCATCTTCAACAAGTACCAGCAGCGCCTGACGTCGGACGAATCGTCGCGTCTCGTTCCTTTTGCGCCGATGGTCGTCGTCCGTGCAGACGATCAGCTGGGGGACGGGCTGACTCGCTGCACAAGCGTCCGTGTCGGCAACGACCTCTTCTATCTTCAGACGTCGCACGACGGCACGCTTCAGGAGCCAGGTGGCCCGGCAGGCGTGGCATTGCACCGGGACGTCCGTCTCCTTGGCGACACGATCGTGGTCAGGAAAGATCGGTCTCTTTTCTTTGCACTCCCTGACAGGCGGGGAAAAACGGAAATGCGCAGAGGCGACCGGATGCTTCGTTATTTCCTCAAAGACGGCGAAGCGTATGTTCGGAAACTCGGTCATGCTGCGGAATATGGCTGGCTTGACCTCCGGAAGGGGGAGAACGATTCCTGGGCCCTGATACACGAGAGTTCCGCAACCGACGCCCGAACATCGGGGGAGATCCTCGCCACTCTCTCCGCCACCGTCGCAGAGGCGAACGCAACTCTTCGCCAGCTCTATCGTCATCTTGGCGCTGATGGGCGGGAGTCGGCGACGCCTCCGCAATTCCGGCTTGAAGTCTCAGGGGACACGGTGCTCTGTGCTTTCGATGATCCCCGGAAGGCCACCCGCCACAGCGGGATGCTGGGCGCATTGGCACATGAATTTGAGCGCATTCTTTCCGGCACAGGCGCCACCTTCCGTGTGCGCGACACGACGATCGCCGTCACGTACCGCTGACAATCCAGACGTGCAGTCACTCCGACACATAGTCATCGAACACCTCTTCTCCATCGGGATCGTTGCGCTGGTGGTTGCGGGGATTCTTTTGCTGCTCCGCGACTCCCACGGCCTCCCTCCTGAAGAGGAACGGGCCCACCGTTTCCTGCAGATCGATTCGGTGGACTACACGTCGCAGCTTGACCGGGCCCTTTTCCGCGATGCGTATTGCGATATTGCCGGTGCCTCCCTCGCCAAAGCCGATTCCGTGCTCGGCGCAATCGATCGGAGAAGGATCGAAGAGTTTACCAATCCCGAACTGAAACAGGGAGGTGAACGAAAAACCCTCACGTGGGAGACGGCGGCGGAGATTCTGCCGATGTTCGCTGCGTTTGCCGCAGTGTACGTGATCGTCCTTCTCGTGACCGTGACGGCGGCGCGGACGCTGGCCCTCTACCGTTTCGTCCGACGCCAATCCGGGAGGTGGTCGGCTCTGCGACGGTACCTTGCCTCTGTGGAGCGTGGCGGCATGGCTGCAGCGATTTCGCATGCCGGGCTCCTCGTCAATGCGTTCCTCCGCGGCGTTGCCGTGATGATTCTTTTCTCCCCTTCCTACGTCGTGGCCTACGCTCTCCGGACGCGATTCGATACGGACAACGCGCTCTTCATGATCGTGCTCGGGGTGTTCACGAACGGCGTTCTCATTACCCTCTCGAATAAATTCTCCACGCTTCTGGATGCCGAGAGTCGGAAAGGGTACGTGCAGACCGGGCTCGTCAAAGGACTTCGTTCGTCGTATGAGCTCGGGCGATCCCGGGGGATCTCCTGGATGTCCCTCCTCCGTCCTGGGCGCAGACTGCAAGGACATGTCCTGCGTGACATCTATTGCAACGCGGAGATTCAACTGATCCCTGCGTTGAAAGAGCATGCGGCGTTTATGGTGACGGGTTTGGTCATCATCGAAATGGCCCTGAATATCAAGGGTCATCTTTGCTATGCGATGTTGCAGCATATTCTCTATCGCGAGTATGATCTTGTTCTGCTGATTGCCTTTGGGATCTTCGGCGTTGTCAAGCTGACGGAGCTTGGCGCGGATGTCTGGCACTGGCTGCTCGACCGGAGGTACACGAATGATGTCTGACACCCGGCGTCATCCCAGACGACAATTCGCGTCCTTTTTCCTTCCTGACCGCAAGGACCTTCTCTGGACCGTCATCTGGATCGGCGGCCTGGTCATCGTGTGGGTCTGGTTCCTCCTCTTCCTCAACGAACCGGCCCGGCTTCGGATGCAGACCGCGATGGCGGATACGCTCCTTAGCGCGGGGACCGTTGTGGTCAGTGCATTCCTGATGGGATGGGGATCGGCCATGCTCCTTCACTTGTTGGACCGGCCGAAGCGGAAGCGGCTCTATCTTGCCGCGACATTCCTCCTGAACCTTCTCCGCTCCGTCCCGCAAATCATCGGCATGCTTCTTGGCTATACGCTGCTGGCCGCTCTTGTGCGCGGAGAGACAATGCGCTCCGAGTTTCTTCAAGTCCTCGCGGCGGGATTTCTGACGAGTCTTGTTGTCTTTCAGGAAGTCACCGACGTCATTCAGGAGAGGATACGCCATTACAGGGAGATGGATTTCGTCAGCGCTCTGCTCGTATGCGGCGTCCCGGAGTTCACCATCATCAATAGGGAGATTCTCTGGAAGAACAGCGTTGCGCATCTTGTGCAGAAAGCGGTCAGCGTCTTCGGGAGGGCGATCTTCCTGGTCTGCAGCATCGACTTCATCATCTCGGTCGGACTTTCGACCGAAGTCAGCCTCACAAACTTTCCCCCGACGCTCGGAAGCATGCTTGCGTCGTTGGACAGCAAACAGGATATTCTTGTCATTGGGTCGGCGTTGACGGAGCCGGGTCTCTTGCCGAGCTTATTCTTCGAGCATCTGCAGGGGATCGGTGTCGCGTTTGTCACTGTCTTCACTCTCGTCTGCCTGTACCGGATATCCAACGGACTCGTTGAACGGCATCGGCTCTAATGGACGAACGTTTCGACATACGTGTCAGCTCTGGATCCCGCCTCCTCGTCGATGTTCGCGGCTTCTCCCTGAGGCGAGGGGAAATCACTCTCCTCTTCGGAGAATCGGGCATCGGCAAGTCCCTCATCGGCAAAGCGCTCTTTGGGATCATGGATGATCCCTTGTTACACGTGGAGATCAATGGGATCGATGCGGACCGGTACTACGCCGCGCCGGAGGTTGCCGCATCGAAGAGGGACGGCTTCTTCGTGTTTCAAGAGCCCTCGTCGCACCTGAATCCGCTCGAAACGCTTGACGCCCAGATGCGGGAGGGAGATCTTGCGGCCTGCGATGACCCGGTGCGAGTCGTCGGCACATTGTGGGGGGAGGACGAACAGCGCGATCTGGCCCGCATCCTGCCTGTTTTTCCGACGGCATACCGACCGAGCGGAGGAGAGAAACAGAGAATCCTGATCGGGATGGCGTTCGAGAAGATGGAGCTGGCGGCCTCGTCCGGCGAACAGAGGCGGGGTCTGTTCGTGTTCGATGAACCGACGGGAAGTCTCGACCGGGAGGCGCGTGATCGATTCTTGGACGGACTCTTTGGGCACTACCGGCATGGCAAAGGGACAATCCTCCTGATCACGCATGATTATTCGATGATTGGTTACGTCCGCAAACGCCATCCTGCGATGGAGCAGCACGTGTCCTATCGGGAATTACGGCGCGATGGAGCCGGATTGTCGCTGGCTGATTTTCGTCCGGCCGACTATCTGCAGTGGCTTGAGGGGATACGGCCCAAAGTGACAAAGCATGTGTCGGGCCCTCCCCTCCTGAGCGTGGAAAGCGGTTTGCGGATATTTGGGAAGAAGCTCGGGTTTCACGGCCCTGGAGACAGCCGCGAGAGAAGCCACCTTGAGATCAGATCCGGAGACCTCGTCTACCTCAAGGCAAGAAGCGGAGCGGGGAAGACAACCGTGGCGAAGATCATCATTGGACTGCAGCGGGCCGACTATTTTCGGATGAACTTCGATGGAATCCGGCTCGGCGAAGTGTCCCCCCCGAGGTACTGGGAAAAGAAATTGTGGGGGAAGAAGATGACGATGGTCTTCCAGCATGCAGATGAGGCGCTGAACCTGAAATCCACGGTGGAGCAATCCCTTGCAATTCTTCCGGTAGAATCCACGCAGACTGAGGAAGGAAGGCGAGGAATCCTTGCGTCGCTGTTTGATGACGGGTCTCTACCCGCCTTGGCCCGAAAGAGGGTGTCATATCTCAGCGGGGGGCAAAAGCAGCGCCTCAACCTCCTGCGGGCCTTTGCCCTTTCAACGTCATTTCTCATACTGGATGAACCCCTGAATGCCCTTGATTTTCGAAGCATCACGAGAGTCCTTCAGGCAATCGAGAGGCGAAGGGAGCTTGGTCAAGGGATTCTCCTGATCTCGCACAATGAGGACATCTTTCAGGCGTTGATACCTCCTGAATCGACGTACACCCTGGTTGAGGAGTAATGGGGAGCGGGATCCCTGCTTGCGGTCAAGCGGTGAATCAATGCAGAAGAAATTAAACCAAGTTCATCCAGTTAACCGGTTCAATTGTTGGAGGTTAATCGTTTAATGCGACGTTGATTATCGCAAGAACGCGGGAGCGTCTTTCGAAAACGTCCAATCTCCGTGCCGATCAGTTCGTTCGGACCGAGCGAGCGGTGGCCGATCTGTCGGCCGGCCCTCTACAAGCCCAGATGCCGCATTACTTCGAAAAGAAGATCATGTAGATGATGATCAGTCCCATCAGCACATTGAAGCCCATGAAGAGCCACAGGAAGTGGCCGCTCCCCTGTTTCTGGGTGTTTTCGGGACCTTGATTTTCTTTGCCCATAACGACTCCCAAAAAAAATGTGGATGGACGATTGCCAATGATGAAGGGGAGAGAGAAAACCTGAAGCCTGTGATGTCTTGCAAATGCGCGGTGATGGGACAAAATAGCGAAAAAGAGCGAGGCAAACAAGTCGCATTTTGGACTTTACGCCGCTCTTGGTCACTCCTTATCCTGACTGAACATCATTTATTGAGGCCTCTCCCCTTCTCCTGGGCTTGATTATTCCGGGCGTGCGTCGTACGTTAATGTTTTTCGAGGGGTCTTGGAGGAATTATCAGGGCTCTTTTCGGAATTGTCGAATGAAATCGAAAACGGTCATCGTCACTCTCGTAGTTTTGATTGTATTTGCAGGCCTGTACCACTTTTCGTCCGCAGACTTCCTGCCTTGGATGCGATACCGATCAATTTGGTTGTTATCCAGGAACGCCCGATACAATCTTGTCGCGGTACAGGACAAGGAGGGCAAAAGACACTTGGTCGTCAGCTCCACGTTGCGTACGACGCGAGTGCTCGCACCGTGGTTTGGAGACTCCCGCACAGAGATCACTTCCCTTGACGGTATCGGTACTCCCAAAGAATTGATAGATGTCAGTGGATATGATACAAGCATCGTCAGCATTTCGGCGGGCCGGATCTTGCCAAGAAAGCCAGGAAAGACAAAAGTGCGGGCCACACTTCCTTCCGGTGTTGATTCGCTGTATCTTCAAATTCTACGGGAGGAGTGGGGTTTGTCTGTTCACAAAGTGAGCAGGTAGCCATCCACCGGTGGGCCGCATCTCACCCCCGATGGCCGCCGGTCCATCGGCCTGACTTGACGAAATTTCGGGAGTACGATATCTGGCTGCCAGAATGCGCGGCAGCCAACATCTTTCTTCCACATCAAAGAGAGATTGCCATGAAAAAGCAGGTGCTTTGCGCATTGCTCTTGATTCTCGTCGCGGGATATTCTGGTACTTCTCAAACCAAAGTTATGCGCTCCCCATTCGTTTCCATCAACATTGGCGGATTCATGACTTCCCTTAAGGACTTTTCCAAGATTTATGACTCAAATCTGGGGTTTGCTTTCGGAGCTGGTCTGGGTCTTCCGATGTCCTCAAGAACTTACTTGTACGGGAAGGCCACCTATTTTGCAAAATCCGGTATCCCCCCTGTGATCTATAGGAATATCTATAGCAATGCCTACAGTGAATCCGGGGATGGCGGACGGGCGTATTTTAGGCAGTGGATTATCAATGTTGGCATCCAATACAATCTATTTCTGTCGGATGACTTTACACTCGGCATGAATGGAGGTGTAACCTACACGAGAGTGAGCGAGACCTTGCCGATTCCTGGTACGGGAGTCAGTTCATCCCTTCATGGATCCGGGGCTTTAGGGATGTTTGGAGGACTCGCAATTGAGAAGAATTTTTTGGAAAGTCCCTTCTCGATTTTTGCCGAGGCGCAGCATAATTTCGTCCGGCACGACCTTATTGACCAGGTTGGAGATTATGGCGGCGCCAATCTCACCCTGGGTATCCGCTACTACTTCAAGGAGAGGCGTACGTCCTGACCTACATCTCGTGCCGCCTATCAGCGGCTTCACCCGTCGGGATTTCGCTCAGTGCGACATCCGACTGGCGAGAAGATCGGCGGGACAGTTGAGGCTTTTAGAATTCACGAATCGGTGCAGGTGGAGGATATTGGTGTAACGTCCATCCGCTGCCGGTCAGCCGCGGCCATTGGGTTGCTCCCACGGCAATCGAAGATCATCGATGGAGATTCTGCAATCATGAAGTATCATCACCTCGGCATTCCAACCAATAAGCCGCAGCCGGAAGAGACCTATCTTGAGAAGTACAAGATCTTCTGCACCGATCATGAGAAGAATCCTTTTGGAATTCAATGGATGCGTTACGAACCGGAATGCTCTCTTCCTGATCTGGTGAAGCATATGCCGCATGTGGCTTTTGAAGTGGAGGATCTTCAGCAAGCACTCGCTGGACAAAAGATCCTCATAGAACCCAACAGTCCTTCCGAAGGCATTCTTGTTGCATTCATCGAGTGCGACGGCGCGCCAGTCGAGTTTCTGCAGTTCCTGAGGTAGCAATGGATTCGAGCGGCCTATCAAGGTGCAGAAGCTGACCGGTGCCCCGACATCAATTTAGTGTCCTGGAATAGCGCCGTTGAAGAAGAGATACCGTCATGATGAGAGCGCGGTTTGTCCGGTCAACGGGGACGGTAACGTCTCATGTCGTCCATCCGCCGCACGTGAACCGTAGACGTTCGGCGTGCCCCGCATCCAACACAAATCGGAGACATCTTTGGCCGAAACATTCGAAGAATACAAGAAGCGAGTCTTGGGGCTTTTGGGCGGGAGAGATCCAATGCGTGTTCTCTCAACAACACCGCGACGGCTGGAACTTCTTCTTAAGGGAAGATCCCGGCGTATTCTCACGCGCCATCCTGCTGTTGGAAAGTGGTCGATTATCGAAATTATGGCCCACTTGTCAGACGCTGAACTCGCTCTTGGCTGGAGATTCCGAAACATGATGGCGACACCTGGAGTCCAACTTCAGTGGTGGGACGAACACCTTTGGTCCGAAAAGTGTGACTATGTGCATGTCCCGTTGAAGAAATCAATGGCAACATTTCGGGTTCTCAGGGAGGCGAATCTGGCACTTTTGAGAACCGCGGGTACCGGGGCGTGGGAGTCCAGTTATGGAATTCATGAAAAACGCGGGCAAACGAACATTGCGGAATTGGTGATCATGGAGGCGGCCCACGACCTGAATCATCTCCTCCAGATGAAACATCTCATTAGTCTCAAATGATCTGTCAGACAGACATCAAACGCAGTTGAGCTGCGGTCCTCAGGCGCCCGACTGAGAACTCCACAATGCCGAACCTTCCGAAGAATACGGCGCTTCTCCTGATCGATCTGCAAAAGGCGATCGACGATCCCTCATGGGGTGTACGCAACAATCCCCAGGCTGAGTCAAATGTGGGGCGTTTGCTTTCACACTGGCGGCAAGGAAACATGCCCATCATTCATGTCCGCCATATCTCTCAGTTTGAGAATTCGACCTACCGCGACGGTCAACAAGGAGTAGAGTTCAAGGAGATTGCCCAACCTCATCCCGGCGAAGTGGTTGTCACGAAGCATGTGTGCAGTGCCTTTATAGGGACGGATTTGGAGGCGCGATTGCGTGATTCAGGTTCTCAGGACGTGGTGATCGTTGGCGCCATCACAAACAATTCGGTAGAGGCGACCGCAAGAGTGTCCGGCGACCTCGGCTTTCGGACAATCGTTGTGTCTGATGCGACATTCACGTTTGGCCGACAGGATTTCGACGGCCGCCTCCACCCTGCTGAAGAGGTCCATGCAATGTCCTTGGCGAACATTGACGGGGAGTACGCTCACATTTGCACAACAGGCGAGGTTCTTCAGATGGCGGGCACCTCATGAGCGGAGATTTGATCGAGGAGGTCACATGTTCATTCACACCACCGAAGAAGCGGAGGCGGCGGGCAAGCTCCGCGAAATCTATGATGGCGACCGAAAAAGTCTGGGGTACGTGCCAAATCATGCCAGAGTATTCAGCCTGCGCCCTGACGTGTTGGAAGCATGGCGCGCGTTTCAGGGTTCAATTCGAAAGAACCTGAGATTGAGACGTTATGAGCTGGTCACGCTGGCGGCAGCGAAGGCCTTGAATTGCCGGTACTGTCTCCTCGCTCACGGGGCAATCCTGATCCAGAGCGGGGTCGGCGTGGATCAGTTGCGTGCGATCCTCGCTGATTTCCATAACGCGGGGCTGGAACCTTCCGAGGTCGCGATGATGGATTTCGCCCGGAAGATTGCCCGGAGTGCCGACGAAATGACCCAGGCAGATGTTGACGCGCTGCGTTCACTCGGCCTCGAAGACCTCGACATTCTCGACATTACGTTGACGGCAACGATGCGCAGTTTCGCCAGCAAGACGTTCGACGCGCTGGGAGCAGGGCCAGATCCTGTGTACGACGGCCTCGAGCGCCAGCTCTCTGACCTGCTTCCTGCGTAGCGCCGCGCTTGGCGTCTCGAAGCTTTCATCTCTGCGGCGACGAACCAGCGGCTTCACCTGCCGCCTGCCTGACGGCAGGCAGGCGGCAAGCAGGGCAGCCTGGGAATGTCGGTCGGCGGGGAACTCGGGTGACGAGAGACTGCAGGAACGAGTTGAGCTTTGGTACTTCATGGTTTATCTTGGATCTCATCACAGGCACTTTCTTTGTTGATGCTTATGCGGGCAATTGGAACTTTTTTGATGATATTGATGCATCGTTCAGCGAGTAGGCCCACGATCTCGCCCGGCACGTAAGATGACCGAAGAAGGGCGGGTGCAATTTCGCACGCGAACATGACCGAGATTCTCATTGTCTGCTTTATTCTCTTGGGGTTGCTTGCGGCCTCAACACTTGCGCTCGCAGCCATCCCTGTGGTGCCGGGCGAGCTCGAGCTCTGGCGTGTTCTTCGCATCCAGGTGATTCGGCGATGGATCACCAAAAGAAGAAGAGTGAATCAGCCGCTTCACAATGTCAAGACCATGGGCATCGCCCGAACAAACATCCGATGGCATCTTCTACTCACTTTTCTGTTTTTGGGTCTCCTCGCACGCGCCCTCTGGTCCGGAAGCGAGTGGTGGAGTGCTCTGGCCGGCCTTCTTATCGTTCCATCGTTGGCGTACTTTGTCGGATCTCTGGTGCAGCGGCAGAAGATCGCCATTATACATCTCCGAACGATGACAACCCGTGATACCCATTCTTGAGCTGACCCCCCTCTGCCTTGACAATCAGGCTTTGGCGGACAAGATTGCGGCATTCGTAGAGTCTTGAACAACATCACAACATGAGGATATTTGCTCCGTGGGACAGGAAACGGGATTGGGCCATGGCCGACTTGGGATCCTGGGGATACTTATTTTTCTTATGGTGGTAAACCCGTTGATAGTATGGGTTATTGAACCTGATGTTCGTACACGATTTGCACTCATCGGAATATGCGTATTTGTCATAAGCCCTTTGATTGTTTTCTATTTACGCAACAATTGGCCGCGCACGATTTGCATAGTAGATATTGCCGTGATAATGATCGTATGGTTTTTTACACTTCCCCTGTTGCATGAATTGAGCCATGTTATCGGTGTCTATATGATCGGATCGAAGCCGATAGCGTATCAACTGGTTCCAAAATTTTGGGCCGGCGATTTCACAACTGCCTGGGTTCAATCAGAACCCGTCAATGATTGGCGAGGAACCATACCAGGTCTGGCCCCTTATATCAAGGATGTTCTTCTGTTGATCATCGGTTTTCTCCTCCTGAAAGGAGAAAGGGTGCGTAATGCTTTTGGGGCCGGTTTTGTGTATGTTTTTTTCTGTCTGGGTTCGCTGTTTGATATCGCTAATAACTATTGTCAAAAGCTTTTTGGATATGTTGCGGGAAACGATTTTTTCGGAGTCTCTTTGGGATGGGGAGATGCCTGGTCCAATAGTATCGGAATATCATTTTCAGGTTTCGCTCTCTGCATAAGTGTTTGGGTGCTCGTGGCCTATAAGTCTCCCCATGGTGTCAGGAAATTTACACTGTGGGAGAACGGAGAATGAAGGGTTGACTGCCATGGTTACGCAACAGCCGTCGAAAACGATGAGGCAAACAATGAAGGCATCTGCTTTTCTGCCGATCGTACTCCTGGCGGTGGTGGTATCCTCTTGTAAAGATGCCGGCACCGGTCCAGGGTCCGAACCCCCTTCGGAGCTCTATCTGGAGACGGAATACGTCAACTCCGCCTGGGGCTATTCTCACAATGGCCGGTTTATTGACGCCGCAGGTGATATCATTTCGTATGATCTTGCATCCTCAGGCACGCAATGGGTTACCAATTCCACCGGCTACTATACCGAAGCCGAACTTTGGGCAAAGATCCACCATAGCGACACTGTGAGAGGATTCGTTCCTGCTGATACTTTGAAAATGCTTCGGCGACTTGCCTTCGCCTCGGTTCCCGGCGCAAATTCCGACACAATCTGTGCGGGGGCAGATCGGGGCCTCTTCATCACTTGCTGCTACGTCTTTCGGGCTGATTCGTCGAAGTTCCAAAGGATCGAATTGCGTGTCGACGGGGACTGCACGTACCATAACACATCACAAAGCGCGATCGAGCTTGCCAACTGGCTGGCGGGAAAATGACCCAACATCGTGAGGCGCATGGAAGGAGTTACGGTGAAGCAATTACTGAAGAATCTTCTCTTGAGCCTGTCACACAATTCGCGATTCCAACGACTCCTCGAGCGTAACGTCAATTTCTCCCAGACCTTGATGGGAATAGGGGCCGGCAGTTTCCCGGATTCAAGCGGCGAAGAAGTGCTTGTTCTCAAGCTGGAGGAACGGTATGCAACAACAAAGCAGCCGCTTTGCATCTTTGATGTTGGCGCGAACAAAGGTCAGTTTCTAAGTTTGATTGTCCAGGGTCTGCAGAGCACACCTTTTTGTCTTCACGCATTTGAGCCAAGTGAGTACACCTATAAGATTCTGTCTGAGAATGCAAGGGGATATTCGGACCTCTTCCTCAATAGTTCCGGATTAGGGAAGCAAAGCGGAGAGTGTGAACTCTTCTACGATGAGAAAGGATCTGGTCTTGCATCTCTGTCCAAACGAGAACTGGGTCATTTTGGGATTGACTTCAAATATTCAGAAAGGGTCACCATTGAAACTCTTGATGACTACTGTAGGAGCCGGAAAGTTGAACACATCGATTGTCTGAAGCTGGATGTCGAAGGTCATGAACTTGACGTACTGCAAGGTGGACGACAGATGTTCCGGGACAGAAAGATTACAATGCTTTCATTTGAGTTTGGGGGTTGCAATATTGATTCCCGAACATATTTTCAGGATTTCTGGCACTTCTTCCGCGAGAACGGGATGAAGAGCATTTTCAGAATAGCACCGTCAGGCTGTTTGGTTCCTCTGAAGCAATACAAGGAAGAATATGAGCAATTTCGCACCACAAATTTCCTTGTGCTACAAGATTGACCTGCGCAAAAGTGGAAAGCTGACGGTTTTATCATCCATGTTGGGGAGAGAGCAATGAAGCAACAGTGTCACATTTCATTCGTCTATAGCAGTTGGTTGATTCTTTTCTGCGGTTTCCTCTTCTATATGATCCGTGGAGATATTCTCCAGGCCGTGCTATGGATGTTTTTTGTCGCCTTCTTTCTTTGGCTGTACGTGCGTTACTTCCCCTCCCTTTCGCGCTCCATGGGATACGGATCAGTAGCGGATCAACCGGCAACGGATATTCAGCATGCATCCGGCCAGGTTATCCTCTATACGGGACTCGGATGCCCTTTCTGCCCTCTTGTCAAAAGGAGGCTCAATGAACTGCAATCCAGGATGGGCTTTCAATTGACCGAAATAGATGTTACGCTCAAGCCGAATTTGCTGATTGCCAAAGGCATCCGTGCGTTGCCGGTCGTCGAGGTCGGCAAGGCCCAGTGGGTCGGAAATGCCACGAGCCAGCAGTTGGCATCATTCATCACAAACAACATGGGGACAACAAAGGCTGCCGAACCGGCGGCATAACTCTGCCTCCGCTCCGAATAAAGCACCGTTCATGATGCGGTCATCGGCCACTCTACACTCATCGACACTCATCGACCCCGGTAGATTACAGATGCGTCGGTTCTTCGGTGGCTGAGCCCGGCCGTTCGACTGCGTTCTCTCTCACTCACCGCTCAACCTCGGGAGGATTGCCATGCTGCAGAAACTGGAAAACCTCTATCTTGCCATTCTGCGTTTCGTCATCATTGTGGCGGCCGGAGTGTTGTTGCTCGCGGTTGTCGTCTTGGGCCTGAATTCACTCCGGGCGTTGATACCCGAGCCCGCTCCGAATGACGCAGCCCCCGTCGTCACCGATCAAGCCTTAAAACAAGGGATGCTTTCGACGCAATCCCAACAGCCGGGGAATGTGGAAGACAAGGACGCGCAGGCAAAGTCCGGTGACCCAAACCTCCCCTTCTACGTACGAGCGGCCACAGCGATCAGCAGCTATGTGACGACACATTCTTTAAGTACGGAGTCCGTCGATAGCGCCCAAGTGGTCGACATTCTCCGGAGCCGGGCGGAGAAGTACGGCGACGCAAAGATAGCGTCTGCATTTGCCAAGAACTTTGCCGAGAGCGTTGAGAGACTTCTCAAGGATCAAGCCATTATCGATGCTGCGAAGTCTTCATCATGTCTGGCAATGGTGGATAAGCTCCTCACTGTGTTCACGGATGATTTTGATTCCCAGTTGCAGAATGTGACGGCAGAGAACTCCCGCCGCCAGCAGGAGTACGTCGATAAGAAAACGGATGGGATGCAAAGCTTGTATGTTGCGGCGGGCGCGTTTGGGGCTTTCTTGATGATTGCTTTTTTGTCGATCATCATCAAGATCGAAAGAAACCTGCGGCACCTCGAAACGAGCAGTCCCAAAGGGAACTGACCCTTCGTTCCCCAGCGACGGATCAGATGCGAGCTTCACATTCGGCATGCGGGACTTCGATGGACGGCTCCACCCATGAGAAGAGGATATACCATGCGAATGACCGAACGTGTGACTCTAAGTGTCATCTTTGGTGCAGTCCCGATCTGCATTTGCTTTGTTGCCGGGTGGTGGATCAGCATCCCTCTTGTTCCTGAGTCCTTGATCCCCCTCTGCGCTCTGGCGGTTTTTTTTGTTGGGGTCGTTGTCGACATTCTTTTTCTCTCAACGTGGGTTCGACATGCCTATTCGATGAAGCCCATCGTCTGGATGTCGGTCTATCTGGTTTATTCCGTGGGGATGTTCGGCTTCTTCATGGGGGTTCCGCTCTTCCACGTCGCGCTTGCCTTTCCCGCCGGTTGTTTTGTCGGGGGATGGCTGGTTCATCGCGGGGCGGATTCCACACGGATGAAGAAGGCAGCGAAGGATTCTGCCGCGTTCACGACAAGCGTCCTCGCCATCGTGTGTGTCGCATCAGCCGCCATTGCCCTCGCCAGTCCCTCCACGGGCGCCGACCTCCAGGGAATGCTCCGTCTCCCGTTTCAGGTTACACCCGTGATGATCATGTGTCTCATCCTGGGTGGGGGCCTCTCCCTCCTTCTTCTCCAGTGGTGGCTCACGCTCAAATCAGTAGAGCTGGCATATGGATACTTTGCGGTGCGAACCAGTTCGTCGATCTCCGCATGAGGTGATCCTCGCAGGCATCGTGGACAGTCTCGTTTTGTAACTTTTCAGGATGAACATGATTATGGACACTACGTCGATTCTGCAATACGTGGTCATACTCTTCCCGCTCTCAGAGATCGCTCTGTTGGTCTTCAAACGATCCAAAGAGAAATCCTCGGCAAAAGGAGATCGAGGCTCGCTTGTGCTGCTTTGGCTGACGATCATCGGCTCAATTGGCGTTGCCATATTCCTTCAATGGCATCCCTCCGCAGTATTCCAGGTGCCGAGGTCCATCGCCAATGCAATCGCGCTTTGCTTCCTGCTTGGAGGATTGGTAATTCGCTGGCTTTCAATTATTTCACTGGGCAAGTTTTTCACCGTGGATGTTGCCGTACAAGTGCAACACACCCTCGTTCATAGCGGGTTGTACAAATATGTTCGCCACCCATCCTACACAGGCCTTCTCGCTGAATTTGTCGGATTGGCCGTGTATTTCGGCACCTGGGTCAGTTTGGTGGTGATTGTGATACCGATTACGAGCGCAATCCTCTATCGGATTCGATGTGAAGAGGCCGCTCTTCTGGAAAAGTTCGGTGAGCAGTATAAAGAGTATATGACACATACAAAATCCCTCATTCCAGGCATTGTATGAGTTTCCCAATCGGGTGCCTTCTGACTGACGGCTGAACCTTACTGAAGGCCCGCCGGCATAAAGAGCGTTTCCCGGAAAGCCTGGAATGCTATTGAGGAAGAGATAATTAGCCAATGGGGAAACTATGCTGAGAGATGCAGAACCATCAGATGGCGATGCTATTTGCAGTATTTACAATGAGTATATACTGAATACGACAATTACCTTTGAGGAGACTCCATTACAAGCGGAAGAAATGGCCTCCCGTATCCGCCTTGTCATGCAATCTTATCCATGGCTTGTGTACGAGAAGGATAGTCGTGTTGTCGGTTATGCCTATGCGGGCAAATGGAAAGAGAGATCAGCATATCGCTATTCCGTCGAGACTGCGATATACATGGATTCACGTCATGTCGGGAAAGGAATCGGAACGCAACTCATGAAAGAGCTGCTG
>Ga0182010_10000464_pt1 | contig 23216 bp, 21 predicted proteins | sample 611E1MmetaG_FD_120488 | JGI IMG/M metagenome (GOLD analysis project Ga0182010, IMG submission 120488) | Permafrost microbial communities from Stordalen Mire, Sweden - 611E1M metaG | ecosystem: Environmental > Terrestrial > Soil > Wetlands > Permafrost | place: Sweden: Stordalen | collected... | reverse complement strand
CCCTTCAAAATCCAATTCGCGGTCGCAACGGGAGAGAAGTGAGTCAATCAGAGGTCTCGCTCGCCGTTGCCGGCCGGTGAGGCAAAGGAGGGCCGCTTTGGCCTGGAGAAACCGACGCTCATGAGGTCGCTTTGCAAGGGCTTCGTCGAGACAGGAAGCTACTTTCTTCACATCCTGTTTCGACCAATATGCCAGTGCGAGACGGTACCAGGAGTTCGGGTTGGACGGGTCGCGACGGCACAGCAGATTGAAATAACTGATCGCGGCATCGATACCTTCCATCTTTTCGTAGGCCATCTCAAACCTGCGGTGGCATTCCGCCGTCACATTTCCGGCATCGATCGCCTTGGTAAAGCACAGTACGGCCGACTGGTAATTCTTGAGATTGCAGCAGGTCACCCCAAGACCGTAATATGCGAGCCCCAGCTCCGTCCCGTCTTCGATCCTCTCTTCAAACTCCTGGAGCGCAAGGGAGTCCTTCTGCGCATAATGCGCCACTTCCGCAAGCGTCTCATAGAAATAGAGATAACCGGGATACTGCCGGATGAGAGACATGCTCCTTCGAAGGGCTTCCTCGAAATGACCATCCCCGACACTCCTCCGTAGCGCGAGATACTCGTCATCCACCCCTCCAAATGCTGCCGGGATCGCGAGAAGCAATCCCGACAGCAAAAGATTCAGGCGGGTCTTCTTCATGGGAGTAGATTACCTGTGAGATGTGATCCTTTCGACAAAGAGAGTCGCTTCCGCCGATCTCCCTGATCCTGAATCGATCACCGAGTCCAGCTCCGCGATTGCCTCAGCATCCTGTTGCAGCATCAGAAATCCCTTGGCACGAAGAAATCTGGACTGGTCCCTCAGGTCCTGCGAGGGGGCGGTCAATGATGCATGGCGGAGATGCGCCAGCCCCTTCATGACTTGCTCCTCGTTGTATGCCGGCAGGAACGTCAGGATCGTGCTTCGAGCGGATTTCAGACAGATCGCGCCGGCCGAATAATGCACAAACGGAGCAACATCGCTCTCAGGGTGGACGCGCAGAAAACGCTCCAGGTACCGCAGGGCATCCCCCTCGTCTCCCTTGGCCAGCGCATACCCCGCAACCGCGAGGTCAGCGTCTTGCGGTCCACGGACGTTCCACTCCATCGGCTCCGCATCGATCCGCAAGAGCTCTTCGTACCTGTTGCCCCTGCTGCTGATCAACTGTTGCGCGCCGAGCCCAAGGGCCATGAGGATCGCCACCGCGGAGAGAACACCAACAGGCCAGACCTTTCCATGTGCATCGTCCAGCCTCCGGATCCAGAGGATGACCCTCTCATGGATGCGAACCCCTCTTCTCGCCGGCGGAAGGAAGACGTTACCCTCTTTTTCCCCCGCGAGGTTGACGAGATCCGCTGCCAGGTCCAGAGCTTCCGACGCATCCGTGTCCCGGCCGATGGTGTCCAGGAGATCCAGCGCCTCCCCGGGGTTCAGTCTTCCGAGCGCCAGATCCACGACGTTGTTGATCTTCGTTTCCTTCATGCCGGCCTCCCCCGCTTCCAGAGATTGGTCCAATTTCAGAATCCTTTCTTGTGAAGCCGAATGCGGAGCTTCCGAAGAATCGCCGCTTCCCGGCTGGCGATCGTCGAAATCGGCATTCCGAGAAGCTTGCTGGTTTGGGCCAGCGTGTACCCGCCATAGAACCGCATCTTCAGTATATCAAAATCCTTCTTCGACAACGCCCGGATTGCGCTCCGTAATTCCTCGCGCCTCGCCTTTTCATCCCCGGCGAATTCCTCCTCGAGGACGGCAAACTTTGATTCAACGACATCTTCCCATGGCGTTCGTTTCCGCATGCGGCTCTTATACCCCTTCGCGCGGTTTATCACGCTCTTCGCCACATAATTCCTCGCGTGTTCGAGCGACTCAAATCTCCGGGATGGCTCGGCGATGATCCCTGCAACGACATTCTGAACTACATCTCGTGCTTCCTCGAACGGGATGTCGGCAGAGCGGGCAAGGTTGATCCACAGCCGCACGTACCTCTGGTAGGCAGCACTCCACAGCGCCTGCCATTCCAATTCGGGGGTGGGCTTCTTTTCGAGGTCGTCTTTCATGACACGTCAGTGCGGCGGATGCCTGTTGGAGGGATCGTTCGACAGGGGAAGCGGATGATTGTCGAATAGCCGCATAATAACGAGGTTGCCATCATCTTGCAACCCCTATCCCGCGGTCTGCGATCATTTCAAGTTTCCCTTGACATTCGCGGCGGGTTTTCTTAGTTTATTCATCATTTAGGAACCATTCCGAAGGCCCCGTATCGCAGCGTTGGTACTCTCCAGCCGTCTTTAGTACATAATGGTCTGCCAACGTCGCATGAAAAAGATCCCGTCACCAACAACTACCGAGCACCGGTTCTTTCGAGGAATCGTGTCTCGGTTTTTTCTTGCCATGAACCCTCTCAACTTTTGCGGCACCGCAACGGCGCTCGCGTTGCTGCTCATCGCCGCCGGATGCGAAAAGGGAGCCGACGGCACCATCGATCCACAGGGGCTCCCTGCCTCGATTTCAAATGCTTCCGTCTCTCCTGACAGTCTCCTGATGAACGGGCTGCCACAGAACGGGGGATTGCTCACCGCGAGCATCAGAGTTTCCGTGCGCACGACGCTCCCCGCCGGGAGTCTGCCCCTTTCCGGAGTGTACGCCTCCGTTCTCTCCCCTTCAGATCCTAATCCCATTCTCGAGGTCCAATTGGAGGACAACGGTCAGGGGGGCGATGCCGTTGCCGGAGATGGCATTTTTTCTTCCAATGTGCAATTCAGCGTGTCGAAAGCCGCCACAGGCCGATTCAGGGTACAGTTCATCGCGGCCATGTCCGACGGCTCAACGAGCAACCTTATTGAGCTCCCCCTCTCCATGATTCGAAATGATTCCGCACCTGTTCTCTCAAATCTCCAGGCCCCTGACACCGTGACCGTTCCCTCGGGTGGCAGTGTGGCAATTCACATGAATGTTCGGGCGAGCGACGCCGACGGGCAGAGCGATATTGCACAGGTCTTCTTCCGCAGTCTCGACTCCTCCGACCCAACCAAGAAATATCTGTTGGCCGACGACGGGAACATCAATGGAGCCAGCGGGGATTCGGTGGCTGGCGACGGCATCTATTCCATTGTGATACAGGCGATCGACTCCCCGACAGTGCGGAAAACTTACCGGTTCGCCTTCCAGGCGTCCGATGCCTCCGGAGATACAAGCGCCACAATCGTTCACCGCATGACGATACGCTAAGGCCATGAAAACCCGTCTCCGCTTCCTATTGTTACTCGCATCCCCCATACTTTTACGAACCGGATTCACCACGGCTGAGGCCCAGGTCGGGGCTCTCGCCAAACCCTCGCTCAATGCCAGCTCTGGCACGGCTGCCGGACTTCCGACGAATTCGATCTCTCATTTGACGGTCAGAGGGTCGGATCTCTGGCTCGGCACGGGGAAGGGGCTCGCCCGGACAACCGATGGGGGACTGACTTTCTCGAGCTTTCGCAATGTTCCTCAATTCCCCACGCAAAGCGTGTTTTCGCTGGACATCCATGGACAAGCGATCTGGTGCGGCACAGGCTACACAAAGGATGTCCAGGACGCCTCGGTGCAAACAGGAACAGGATACGCTTATTCCACTGACTACGGATCTACATGGCACACCGCGCCCCAGCCGCTTGACGGCCGGGGCGACAGTCTCGTTGTCTATGGCATCAATACCGTCCGTTTTCTCCCTATTGTGGTACCGGAACAAAACGTTACCTTCGACCTCGCCGTCACCGACAGTGCTGTGTGGGTGGCAAGCTGGTCGAGCGGACTGAGGAAATCGACCGACAATGGCCAGACGTGGAAGCGGACCGTCCTCCCTTCGCGAACGCGAAGCTCTGTTTCTCCCGCCGATACGCTGGGCGAATATGTCGTGAACCCCCTGTTGGACAACAATTTCCTCCTCTTCTCCGTCTATCCCCAGACCGGCAACATCATCTGGGCGGGATCGGCGGGGGGAGTGAACAAATCAACTGACGGGGGAATCAGCTGGCGCAATCTGACCGTGGACAACCTGAGTCAGTCCTTCCTGGGCAATTGGGTGATCGCAATCAAGGGCCAGGCCCTCGGAACCCACACGCGCGTATGGATCACCGACTGGCCGGCGGAGGGAGCCAACGAGGTGTATGGGATCAGTTGCACCGACGACAGCGGAGCAACGTGGCAGAATTACCTGGCGGGGACCAAGGCCTACGATTTTGCGTTCAAAGATTCGATCGTGTATGTCGCGAGCGACGATGGACTGTTCCGTTCCTCCGATGAGGGGAGATCATGGGTGCGTTCCGGATCGATCGTCGATCCCGCCAGCGGCAATACTCTCACGAGCAGCGTCTTTTATGCCGTGGCCGTGATCGGTGATACGGTCTATGGAGGGAACGCTGACGGCCTCGTGCGAACCGTGGACAACGGACCGCATCCCTTCGGTTCACAGTGGGATGTGCTCAGAACAAATGTTCCCGTGGGATCACCCGGGGCGACCTATGCATATCCCAATCCCTTTTCTCCCCGTCAGGGTCCGATACGGATCCACTACTCTACCGGGGGAGTCGGCGCTGCGGTGACGATCGAACTGTTTGATTTCGGCATGAACAGGGTACGCACCCTTCTCCGCAACGCGCAGCGCTCCGGCACAGCGGAACATGACGAAATCTGGGATGGAAAGAATGAAGGTGGATCGTTCCTCCCCAACGGGGTATACTTCTACCGGGTAACCGTCGGAGGCAACGATCCCGCCTGGGGAAAGGTGATGGTGCTCCAATGAAACGCGTTCTCACTGTCATCTCGATACTGCTCCTGTTCTCCTCACCCGGCCGTTCGCAGATCGGCGGACAGCCCGGAGCATACAGCCGGATGGGATTTGGCGCGCGGGGGATCGCCATGGGCAACGCCATGACCGCCGTGATTGGCGGCGATGCCGAGCCATACTACAACCCTGCCGTTGTTGCCTGGGCGACAAACCGGGAGGCGTCCGCCTCAGCAGGACTCTTGTCGCTCGACCGGAGCCTTAACTTCCTCAACTTTACGCAACCCCTTCCTCCCAAGGCGGCCCTTTCCGTTGGAATCATCAACGCGGGCGTGAGCAATATCGACGCGCGGGATGCCGACGCGGTGCAGACAGGCGCGTTGCGCACTTCGGAGAATCAGGTTCGACTGACGTTTGCGACGCGTCTGGGAAAGATCGGCGTCGGCGTGAACATCAAGCTCCTCTACTACCATTTGTATACCGACATGACGTCAACGACAGCAGGCGTGGATCTCGGCGTCCTCTATCCGGTAAACCAATCGCTGACGGTGGCGTTTTCCATCAGGGATATCAATTCCAAGTACAAATGGGACAGCGGCAAGGTGTACGGTACCGACGGCGCTGCAACAATCGACAAGTTCCCTCAGCTCTCCGTCCTCGGCGCGGCATATGTGCTCCCCGATAGCATCGCGCTCATCTCTGCGGATATTGTCTTCAGCAATGCAGGAACAACCACGTTGCAGGCGGGGGCGGAAGTCCCGCTCACCCCCAACATTGCACTCCGTGCCGGTGTGGACAGGATCGATCTGAAGGACAAAGGAATGGGAATACTGCCGGCAGCCGGATTCACCCTCCGGACAGACCTCGAGGGGTGGTCTCCGACCCTGTCGTACGCATTCGCGTTTGAGCCGTTCGCGCCATCGGGTCTGCATATGATCTCTCTTGGTGTTTCATTCTGACACTCGGGCAATTGCTATGACACGCTTTCGTGTGCTTTGGGTGATCCCGGCGGTTCTGGTCGCAGGAACCGCCTCTCTCTTCGGTCAGCCCGGTCAGTCCGGCCTCGCATTCCTGAAGCTCGGCGTTTCCGGCCGCGGCGTTGCGATGGGAGATGCCTTGAGCGCGCTCGTCACCGGCGCTGCTGCAAATTATTATAATCCGGCGGGGTTGATAGCGCCAACGGGGGCGGAATTGATGTTCACGCACAAGGAATGGATCCAGGACACAAGGACCGAGTTCCTTGGTGCCGCTGTGCCGACCGGCCCGAACAACGCGATAGGCGCGTCAGTTTCCACCACGACCGTGTCCGACATCGAGGTGCGGTTACAGCCAGGCCCAGCCCAGGGTTCATTTACCTCCCGGGACCTTGCGGTCGGTCTCTCATTCGCCCACCTCATCGCACCGAACCTTCGGGTGGGGATCGCGGGGAAGTTTCTGTACGAGAAGATCTTCGTCAACGACGCGACGGGGTTTGCAGTTGATTTCGGGGGGATATGGGATTCACCGATCGAGAATCTCACGATCGGTGGAGCTGTCGCAAACCTTGGCTCCATGAATGCGCTCCAAAGCGAGAAGATCACCCTGCCGGCCCTCCTGCGGATAGGGCCGGGGTATGCTTTTCCTTTGGAGTCGCCGCAACTGCAACTCAGTGCCGGCGCCGACTACCTCAGGATCTTTCCGGAACACAGGTCCTATCTCAACAGCGGCGCTGAGCTGGTCTTCCAGCAACTTCTTGCTGTTCGCATCGGCTACCAGTTCGGCTCGGACGGAAGGGGGCTGAGCACGGGAATTGGATTGCACTACGGCCTGCTCACGCTTGACTACGCTTTCGCAAAGCTCTCCTCCGACCTTGGAGACGGACACACAATCTCGCTTGCTGTCGGCCTGTAATCCGGCGCATCGCCACCGGCGCCTCCCGTCTTCTCCCGCCAAACGCTCAGTTCTTCTGGAAGAGATACCACCTCGGCGATCCCCCCTCAGTAAACTTCACGGCAGGTTCCGGAATATGGATGGGACTCAGAATCCCCTGCACGAGTTCCAATTCGGGATTCTTCACCGACAGCGATCCGATGTCGATATCAAACCCGACGACGAATTCCCTCCTCGTTTGGTGCCTGTCAACCCCATATCCGACAGCCGGTTGGAGAAACGCCGGCCATGCGTCCCGCCACCCTTCCGGCAGCACCGCATGCAGGTTCAATGCAATCCAATACGTATGCGCATCGTAGTGATCGGTCAAACGGGGAGGCCACCGCCAGCCGTCGGTGGGGACATAGCTCCACTTGAAACTGAAGTTCTGCAGAAACGGCACATGGACGCGGAGCATGCCGAACCCCAACCCTGCCATGTTCCCCGTGAGATCTTCCCATGAGAACCCGTATCCCGAGAGTCCATCACCCACTTCCACCGAGAGGGCAAAAAGTGTCGTGAACCCCGTTCCCCACCAATACGACTCAGCAGGAGTGTATCCACCCCAGAGAAGCGTGCGCCGGAAGGCGTTGAAGAAGAAGTACGCGGTGTACGCGTGACCGATCTTATCGATGCCCAGGGAATAGTCGTGAAGAAAACCCTCCCGGACAAAATGAAACGGTTCCCGGTTCCCTTTCCACCAATCGTAGTAGGAACTCGCGAGAGAACCCGCCATCACCCCACCGACGATGCCGGTCGCTATGATTCTCTTGGCTGAATGGTCGGCGCTGTCGACCTCCGCACGCTGAAGTGTCTCTTGAGCCCAGAGCCTTGTTCCACAGGAAAGAAGGAGACAAAGGAGGATTCTCTTCACTGTCGGATCACCGTTCGATGCTCCATGAAAGGACGCTCGTCGTGGCAGTCCGATCGAACAGCTGTCCCCGTTCCTCAAAACCCGTGCGCACGGTATAAGCGATGCGCATGGCAACTCCCTCGCGCGGTGCGTACATCACTCCCGCCTGATAACTCTGCGTCGTTCCCCAGTTCACCTCCTGCTTCAGTTTCAGGTCAACCGCGCCGTACAGAATCCATGACGGCCCAATTGCGTAGTTGCCAAAATCACCGCCCCACTGAAGAATCCAATGCCGATCACGCAATGGCTCGTTATGGTAGCAGTAAGAGGCCTGAGCATAGGTCTTCCCATGGAGCAGGCCGATGTCCCTCACGAGTCCCGCTTCCAGAAAATCCTTTACCGCACTTATGGAGTGCTGGTGCAGAAGCTCGATCCCGTCATCGACATAATGATTGCTGATATGGCCGTATCCCAGGCGGGCGAGCAGGAAAGGAACGCGGAGGTCGAGGGGAATGTCGATGCGATAGTCGATCGTCGACACGGTAATGTGGCCCGGCGTCTTGATGAGGCGCGTGAACGTCGATGCCTCAGCCCCCACCTGTGCCGTCCATCCATCACCTGTGGCTTCTGCAACGGGAAAGGCCGTTCCAATCTCACCGATCCATTCACGGGTTTCGGTAATCTTGCCCAGGGACACCTGGGGGGCGAGCGCATCTGCGCGATAGCGGGGATAGATCGATTGTGCCGGGAGGAAGGTCAAAGAATCCTGCGCAAGCGCAACGCCGGCAGGGAGGATCAATTCCAACACCAGAATGACAGGAGCGATGCTATGGCGCCCCATGCGCGGCCCGGTGCTTGTCGGCAAGGGACGACACTTCACGGACAATCCGATCGAGGTCAATCATTCCGATGCATTCGAGTCCGTACGGGCAAACCTTCTTCCAGCATGGGGAACATGCAAGTCCCTCCGGAATCAGTTTGCGTCCCCTCTCGAACAGGTCGATCTCCGTCCAGCAACTCACACCGAACCACGCAATCACATACTTCTTCAATGCAATGGCGATATGCATGCCGAAGGAATCTCCGGAGATGACCACATCACAGAGATTCTCGTAACATGTCCCGCGCCTGACCCCCTCCGTTGTCGGTGTGTTCAGCGCCGCTGATCCGGTTCGCCGGGCGATTTCAGCATTCCGGAGTGTATCTTCGGGTCCGCCGAGAAGCAGGATCGTCACATCGGGGATCTCCGCAATCCGTTCGATCAGCGTCGCGTGTTGATCAATCGTCATCTTCTTGTTCGGGTACAGCTCGGAACACCCTGTGTTGAACCCAACGACGAGGGTTGCCTCCGTGATTCCGTGTTCTTCCGCGTACCGCCTGCAGAACTCCTCCTCCTCTGCGGAAAGCCGGAAGACATATTCATCGCGCCCGTAGGGAAGACCGAGTTCCTCGCATTGAAGTTCCGGCACCGTTTTCTTGTTCACCCTGAATTTCTCATGGTCATCAAGACCGAGCCGGTAGTTTTCCCATGCCTCTGGATTGAGAGGGACGATGTGTCCGTTCCCGTTGATGCCGAATCCCATTTTCCGCCCGGCCCGGGTTTCCATCGTGAGTGCCGCCGAGCGCTGGGATTTATCGACGTTCAGGACAAGATCGAACTCCCGTTGACGCAGGATCAGCCAATTCTCCGGATCCCAGGCCAGGGCCGCATCCACGTAAGGATTCCCCTGGAGAAGGGGGAGCGTGTTCTTCTCGGTGATCCACGTGATCGTGCTGACAGGGTACTTCCGTTTGATGGCAGGAAGGATGCTGGTCGTCGCGAGAACATTCCCCATGGCGTCCAGATTCACCAGAAGGATGCGGGTGCCAAGAGGTTCATTCGCCGCACACTGTTCCAGACACACCGTGCCGGGGAAACAGGGTTTGTATCCCGTGAAATTCTTGCACGCGGGGGGTTTGAACCGGCGCGCCGTCGGTCGTCGGGTCTTCCGTTTCTTCGCTTTCATGATCTGCCGATGTTCCGTTCCATGAGTTCATCAAATTTGTCGGCAACTTCATCCACTGTGAGCGTCTTCATGCAGGGATGACCGATGGGACACGACGTAAGGTTGCAGCCCAGGCATTCGAGCCCTTCTTTCCTCACGAGTGCATGGTTCGGCCCGAAGGGACCCTGCAATTGGGGATTGGTGGGCCCAAAGATGGCCAGGACGGGCGTCCCGAGGGCGGCAGCAATGTGCATAGGTCCGGAATCGTTTGTCACAAGGAGCTTGCACCGTTTCAACAGCGCGCCGAGCTGTCCGAGGGTTGTCGGCGGGGGAACAAAGGCGTCATACCGCATGAGACCCTTGATTCTGAGCGCGTCGTCCTCTTCACCCGGTCCCCATGCGAGCACGACATCCATCCCGCGCGTTTCGACTATCCGGTCGCCAAGAGCTGCAAACTGTTCGATACCCCAGCGCTTGGTGTACCACCCTCCTCCGGGGTTCATGCAGGCGAGTCCCCGTGTACCAAGCCCCGCTTCCGTCAGGAATCCATCGATAAAATGCCTGTCGGCCCGCGAGAACTGAAAGTAAATGTTCCGGTCCGGAATGTCAATCCCCAGAGCCCGAAGGGCATCGAGATTGAACTCCGTATTATGGACATGGTCGCCGCGCGGCTCGGCGATGACGTTATACGCATAGCTTCTTCCCCGAAATCTGTAGCCGACGCGAACAGATGCCCTGCTCAACCACGTCACAAGGGCCGTGCGTGGGTTGCCAAACAGGTCGATGACGAGATCATACCGGCGGCGGCGAACGGCGCGAATCAACCCGGCACCGCTCATGGTTTCCTTGTCAAACACAAGCACGTCATCGATGAAGGGGTTGAGGTGGACGACTTCGCGGCCGGGTGGTTCCGTGAGATAGTGAATCACGGCGCTGGGGAACGCAAGCCGAAGATTCTTCGTCACGATGGTGGAGAGGAGCACGTCTCCCACCGCCCGAAGCTTGATGATCAGGATTTTCTCAATCGTCGACAAGTGGGAGGCAGCGGCGGTCATCGGACATTGTCCAAGAGCATGAAGTCGTGATCCGCCGGGGAGGCATTTGTCCTGATGCTCCGCTCCCGCCTCTTCTCAGGGTACACACAGTCGGCAAAGAGGGGACATTCTCCGCACGCGGGGTGCACTGCCCGGCAGATTCTTCTGCCAAATCGGATCATGTTCGTATGCAGCGTGTACGCCCTTCCCTTGGGTATCAGCTCCTTGACGGCCGCAAATGTCTGTTCGGGCGTTCGACAGCCTGAAGCGAGCCCGAGTCGTCCACAAATCCGGTGGATGTGCGTGTCGACCGGAAACACCTCGCGTCCGAGGGAAAAGAGAAGCACGCACGAGGCCGTCTTCACGCCGACTCCATCGATATCCAGCAGCGCCTCGAATACCTTGTCGTCGGAGAGATCCGCCAGGGGCGAGAGGTCGTACGCGCCATACCGGGACCGGATCTTTTCGAGGGTGTGTTGAATTCTGCCGCTCTTCTGGTTCGCCATGCCCCCGGTCCGTATTGCGGAGCGAATTGACCGCATTGGCGCGCCGGCGACGCCCTCCCAGGTGGGAAACCTCTCACGGAGCGTCGTATAGGCCCGATGGCTGTTCTTGTCGTTGGTGTTCTGAGACAGGATGGTCGCAATCAGCATATCCAGCGGGGCAGGCAAAGGCGTTGCGCCGGCGGGGACCCCAAGGACGCGTTCCAGAATGCGAGCCACGCGCGTCATCTTCCTTCTTGTCACAGCACGCTCAGTTGATCGGCGTTTCAAAGGCATCACTGGCGCCATGGTCCCCGAAGAATTCTCCGTGCAATCGCCTCAACGCGGTCTCGACGTCCGCAGCAGCGAGCACAACCGTTACATTCAACCCCGATGCTCCAAACGAAATCATTGTCACCTTTGCGTCGTTCAGAGCTGCAAAGATCCGGTCCAGCACTCCCGACGAACCCCGGAGCCCCTTTCCAACGATGCAGATGCTCCCTTGACCCGGGACGACCGTTACCCGTCCGTGTTCTTCAAGCTGAAGCCGCAAACCCTCGATATCCGCATTCCCGTCGATCGCCAGCGCCATGCTGTATTCCGATGTGCTGATACTCCCTGCTGCGCAACCGGCCCGATTCAGGACGCTCAGGATGCCTTCCCAGAACAAGTATTGGTTCAGACGCGTTCGCGGTGAGATCGCAAAGACCGTCATGTCCTCTTTGCAGGCGATCGAAGTCACCATCGGCAAGGCATCCGCGGAAGGGGCCGGCAAATCAACAACCGTTCCCGTTCCCCCCTCCTTTCGGGAATTCCGGATCTCTACCGGGATGTTCTTCTCCAACAGGGGGAGCATGGTGTTCGGGTGGAGAACCTTCGCGCCAAAATAGGAAAGTTCGAACGCCTCTTCATAGGACATCCGCTTGATCTTCCGGACATCACAGATCACGCGCGGATCGGCCGTCAGGATGCCGTCAACGTCGGTCCAGATCTGCACGCGCTGCGCGTTCATGGCCGCACCGATGATCGACGCGCTGAAATCCGAGCTCTCCCTCCCCATGGTCGTGTAGGCCCCCGAACGCGTCACGCCGATGAATCCCTGAGTGACAGGCACGATGCCTTTCTCCAGGAGGGGACGGAGCACCTGTTCGACCTTCTCCACGACGCTCTTCATCAGGGGCAACGCTCTCCCGAAATTGTCGTCCGTGAGCATAAAATCCTTTGCGTCAATCCAGACGGACTCCACCCCCGCCTCCTGCAGCCCTGCGGCAACGATCCGGGAAGAGAGGCGTTCGCCGTGGGAACAGAATGCATCCATTGTCTTGGCCGTGAGCTCTTTCAGGATGCCAACCCCCTGAATGAGATTGACCAATTCCTTCCGGTGGGCCTCAAGCACGACCCGAAGACCGGCGATCCGATCTGGGTCGCTGAGGAGGTGCGTCAGGATATCGTTGTGCCGCTCCATGAGACGGTCCACGAACGCGGTGGCCCCTGCAACATCACCCGCGGAGGCAGCGCGAGCCGACTTTTCCAATTCATTGGTCGCCTGGGCGATCGCGGAAATGACGACAACGGGTCGATGGGAGAGGTGTGCGGAAACGATGCGGAGAACGTTCGACATTGACGCAGCGTCACGATTGGACGTGCCGCCGAACTTCATGACAATCATGGGAACGATCTGGAGTGGCAGAAAGAGAGTTACAGAAAAGATAGGGAAAGACACGGGAAGATGCAAAGGACCCTGCGCCATCGCCCATCCCCTGGTGGGGATGGGCGACATTGATGCAGAGAGAGGAATCAGTGCTTGTGCTGTTCCCGATCCCCTTCGTGAGGCCGTTCGCCGCCGGCGGATTCCTGGTAGCCCTGCATGAGCACTTTCTTGCTCAGTTTGTAGCGACCCTGATCGTCCTGGTCGGTGATCTTCACGTCGAACACGTCCCCCACCTTGACGACATCGGAGGGCTTATTCACCCGTTTCACGTCAAGCTGCGAAACATGGACAAGACCCTCTTTCCCCGGAAGGAACTCCACAAAGGCGCCGAAATCCGTCACCTTCTTCACCGTCGCGCGATAGACCTTTCCCACTTCCGGCACCTCGGCAATCTTCTTAATGGCATAGATTGCCTTGTCTGCCGATTCCTGCGAGGTTGCGGCCACGACCACCGTGCCGTCGTCTTCAACATTGACTTCCGCGCCGCTGTCGGCGACAATCGCCCGGATGTTCTTTCCGCCGGGGCCGATAAGCGCGCCGATAAGCTCCACCGGGATCTTGAACGATGTCAGACGTGGGGCAAAGGGCGACAGGTAATCGCGGGGTGAGTCCATGGCCGCCGCCATCTTCTCCAGGATGTGCATCCGTCCGTCCCTCGCCTGCTCCAGGGCATTGCGCATAATGTCGATCGAAATTCCCCGGATCTTGATGTCCATCTGGAATGCCGTGATCCCGTCGCGCGTGCCCGCCACCTTGAAGTCCATATCGCCAAGATGGTCCTCGTTGCCGAGAATGTCGCTCAGGATCGCAACGCGTTCCCCTTCCTTCACGAGACCCATGGCAATGCCCGCGACCGATTTCTTCAGCGGAGCTCCGCCGTCCAGCAATGCAAGCGTGGCGGCACAGACAGTCGCCATGGACGACGACCCGTTTGATTCGAGAATGTCGGAGACGAGCCGTATGGTATACGGAAAATCCGCCGCCGGGGGCATCATGCTCTTGATCGACCGTTCCGCAAGATTGCCGTGGCCGATCTCCCGCCGCCCGGTTGTCCCGAGACGGCCGACTTCCCCCACCGAGAAGGGAGGAAAATTGTAGTGCAACATAAACCGCTTCGTCGAATCAGGAAGAAGCCCGTCGATGACCTGCTCATCCATCTTCGTTCCCAGCGTCAGCGTCGTGAGGCTTTGTGTCTCGCCGCGCTGGAAGAGCGCGGACCCGTGCGTGCGGGGAAGAAGACCCACTTCGATCGTAATCGGTCTGATCTCCTTGAGTCCCCGCCCGTCGAGGCGCTTTCCCTTTTGCAGGATCATCTCGCGCATGGCCACGTACTCCATGTCGAGGAGCAGGTCGTCGATGCGTTTCTCGCTCTCCGGATGGGATTCCGCGAGCGCCTTCTGGACCTCGTCGTGGATGGCGGCCGTCTGCTTCGCCCTTTCATCCTTCAGCATGGGGGTATTCGCCAGGGTGACGATCTTTCCCTCCCCCCGCGCGCGGACTTCCTTCTCGAGGCCATCATCCGCCGCCGGCGCCGGGGCAGTGCGCTTGGCCCTCCCCACCTCCTTCGCCAGATCCAGTTGCAGGGCACACATCTCCTTGATGGAGGCGTGGGCAAACTCTAGGGCTGCGAGCATATCCTGCTCGCTGATCTCCCTTGCATCTCCTTCGACCATCACGATGGAATCGCTTGTCCCGGCCACGGTGACATCCATATCACTTTGCTGAAGTTCCGAGATGGTCGGGTTGACGACGAGCTGTCCGTTGATCCGTCCGACGCGCACCTCGGCGATAGGTCCTTCGAACGGGATGTCCGAGATCGTCAGCGCGGCCGATGCAGCCACGGCGCCGAGCACATCGCCATCGTGCTCCTGGTCGGACGAATACACGGTCACGATCACCTGCGTTTCGCAACGGAACCACTCCGGGAACATCGGGCGGATGGGCCGGTCGATCAAGCGCGAGGAGAGCACCTCTTTCTCCGACGGTCGCGCTTCACGTTTGAAGAACCCCCCGGGGATCTTCCCCGCAGAGGCAAATTTCTCCCGGTATTCCACCTGCAGGGGGAAGTAGTCAATCTTGTCGCTGACTTCCTTGCTGGCAACAACAGTTGCCAGCACCATGGTATCGCCGAAGCGCGCCATCACTGCGCCGTCCGCTTGCTTCGCGAGACGACCGGTTTCGAGCGAGAATGGTTTCCCGCCGACGTTCATTTGTTTTGTGACCATCATGGTAATATGCTTTCTTCAAGAAAAAATATGCCCCAGGCCCGCGGCGTCATCTGCGCCACAGCGCCGGCGAGGCTCTTACTTGCGAATCTGCAAGTCTGCGATGATCTTTCTGTAGCGATCGATGTTCTTCTCCTGGAGATAGTCCAGAAGACGGCGGCGCTTTCCCACCATCTTCAACAGACCGACCCTCGAATGATGATCCTTCGAGAACTTCTCGAAATGCGGGGCCAGGTCGTTGATGCGCGCCGTGAGGAGCGCAATCTGGACTTCCGGCACCCCGGTGTCCTGGGGGTTCTTTCCATACTTGGCGACGATTTCCGACTTATGTTCCTTCGTGATTGCCATTGCACTGCTCCTTCGTCTCTCTGAAACAGGGTAGTTATTTACGGTTTGTCTGTTCGGTGCGCAAATTCCGCCAGGGCACCGCGTGCCCGCTCCCCATCATCCGCAAGCTGGTTCTTCAACTCTTCAAGGGAGCCGAACTTCCTTTCCGCACGAAGCCATGCGATCAGCTCCACTTCCACTTCCGCCCCGTACAAATCGCGGGACGCGTCAAAAAGATGCACCTCGATGATCTCTCCCCCATTCGGCGTGACGCTCGGCCGGACTCCGATGTTCATCATTCCGCCGAACCGCTCCGTCCCCACCGTCATGCGCACGGCATACACACCGCGGGCGGGGATCATCTTCGATCGCACATCCGGCTCGATATTCGCCGTCGGGTAGCCGAGCGATCTCCCCCGATGGTCGCCTTCCACGACCTTTCCCCGCAACGAGTACGGTCTGCCGAGGAGGCGTGCCGCCTTCGCCGTGTCGCAGGCCGCCAGAGCGTTTCGAACGGCGGTGCTGCTGACCGCGACCCCATCGACGAGGAACGGGGGAACCCGGACCACGGTGAACCCGCATTCCCGGCCGACCTCCAGAAGGTCTTCCATCCCGCCCTGACGATCCCTCCCGAAGCTGTGGTCATATCCGACCACCACTTCGGCAACCCCGATCCCCCCGACGACATACTCCCTGGTGAACTCCCGCGGATCCTTCCGCGAGAATTCATAGGTAAACTCAAGTACCAGGAGGAGATCCACGCCCTCCCCGCCGATAAGCTGGATCCTCTCGTCAACCGTCGAGAGAAGCGCCACAGGCCCCCGGAGCGAGGCCACCACCTCTTTGGGATGAGGATCGAACGTGATTGCCACGCTCCGTCCGCCCCGCCGTTGCGCCTCCTCCACCGTCTTCCGAATGATCGCCCGGTGGCCCAGATGAACCCCATCGAATGTGCCGATGGTGACCACGGAATTCGGATCGCGCGCAACTTCGCGGAGATGACGGGCGACCTTCATGCAGGAGTCGTTCTGCGCATTGTCTGATACTCGATCAAATCATTGACGCTCAACGCATCCGACAGGTGGAAATCGCCGATCCTTGTCCGTATAAGCCCGGAGAGATACGCTCCGCAACCCAGGAAACCTCCGATGTCGTTCACCAGGCTCCGAACGTATGTCCCTTTTGTGCAGACGACGGTGAAACGCACTTTGGGCAGGTCGAATGCGCTCGGCGTGATTTCATGAATAGTGACGGCACGCGGTGCGCGATCGATCTCGATGCCTCGTCTGGCCAGGGTATGCAACCGTCTTCCCCCCACCTTGAGCGCTGACCACATCGGCGGTATTTGCATCTGTGCCCCGACGAATCGGGCCAACACATCCCGTATCAACGGCTCCGTGATCCCCTCGAGACTCTTTGCCTCGATAATGGGAGTCTCTGCATCGTAACTCGCGGTCCGGCCCCCGAGAGTCATCTCCGCATCGTATTCCTTGTCCAATCCGGTGAACCCGGCAATCTCCTTTGTCTTTCTCCCGGTGCACACGATCAGCAACCCTGTCGCCATGGGGTCGAGTGTTCCCGCATGCCCCACCTTTGGCACATGAAACAGACAACGGATCTTGTTCACGACATCGAACGAGGTCCATCCCGCCGGCTTGTCGACCAGCAGGACCTCGCCTTCGGCGAAGTTCAGATCATGGTGGGGAACCGTCATGTATCTTCTTGATCAGGAGGTTGATCCGTTCTGCGTGATCCGACGTCTCATCAAGGTGAAACTGGAGCGACGGAACGAACTTTATCCGCACATGAGATCCGACGATCTGCCGGATATGAGCTTTCTGCAACTCCAACTGGGCCATCGTCTTCTTCTTGACATCCTCGCTGCCAAAGACGCTGAAATAGACCCGGGCGATCTTGAGATCTGCGGTCATGGTGACATCCGTCACGGTGGTGAACCCGATGGATGTCCCCCGGAATTCGCGGATGAGAATGCCTCCGATCTCCTCCTTGATGAGGGAGGCAACACGTTCGGTACGGATCGACATCAGAGCTTCCTCTTCGATTCGACGATCTTGTAGGCCTCGATGGTATCGCCCACCTTGACATCGTTGAAGTTCTCAAGACCGATGCCGCATTCAAACCCCGCTTCCACCTCCCGGACGTCGTCCTTGAATCGTCGGAGAGAGGAAATGGTCCCGTCGAACACCTGGATGCCGTCACGAATCAGGCGTACCTTGTTGCTTCGCACGATCTTCCCGTCCTGCACGTAGCAACCCGCGACGTTACCGGCCTTCGGCACCTTGAATATTTCGCGGACATCGACGGTACCGACGATCTCTTCTTTCTTCTCCGGCGCCAGAAGTCCCTCCAGTGCCTTGTGGATATCGTCGATCGCATCGTAAATAATGCTGTACGTCCGAATGTCGACCTTTTCCTTTTCGGCCAACCGGCGGGCGTTGAGATTCGGGCGGACCCGGAAGCCGATGATCACGGCTCCCGAGGCGGCGGCAAGAATGATGTCTGATTCCGAGATCGTTCCCACACCGCTATGGATGACGCGGAGCTTGACTTCCTTGTTCTCCACTTTCATGAGGGAGTCGGACAACGCCTCCACGGAGCCGTCGACATCTCCCTTGACGATGACTGCGAGCTCCCGCACCTGCCCTTCTTTGATCTGCTGCGAGATATCGTCAAGCGTGGTCAACCGGATCTGGCGGAAGTCCTGTTCCCGTTTCAGCTGCTGGCGCTTCAGACTGACCTCGCGCGCCTCCCTGTCGGTCCCCGTCACGATGAATGTATCCCCGGCTTGCGGGAATCCGTCAAGCCCGGTCAGTTGAACCGGTGTGGACGGCCCGGCGACTTCCAGGCGGTTCCCCCGCTCATTGAACATCGCACGGACCTTCCCGCTATAGATCCCGGCCAGGAAAGGATCTCCGATATGAAGCGTCCCTTTCTGCACAAGAACAGTTGCCGTGATCCCCTTCCCCTTGTCCAACTGCGCTTCCACGATCGTCCCCAACGCAAGTCGCCGAGGATTGGCCTTCAGGTCGAGCACATCGGCTTCCAGCCCGATTTTCTCCAGAAGGACGTCGACGTTCTTTCCGGTGCGCGCCGAGAGCTCGACGCACTGGTATTTCCCTCCCCACTCTTCGACAAGGATATTCCTCTCTGCCAGCTGCTGGCGGATCCTGTCAACGTTCGCTTCCGGCTTGTCGATCTTGTTAATGGCGATGATGATGGGAACGCTTGCGGCCTGGGCATGGCTGATCGCCTCCAGGGTTTGCGGCATGACACTGTCATCGGCCGCCACCACCAGGACAACGATATCCGTGATTTGCGCTCCTCGGGCACGCATGGCGGTAAACGCCTCGTGACCCGGCGTATCAAGAAACGTGATGACGTGGCCGCCAGGCGTCGTGACAAGGTACGCGCCGATATGCTGCGTGATCCCGCCGGATTCGCCTGCAACGACGTTTGACTTCCGGATATAGTCGAGGAGGGACGTCTTGCCGTGATCAACATGTCCCATAATCGTAACGACCGGGGGACGGCGCAGGAGCAATTCAGGAGGATCGTCCACCACTTTCACATCCGGCTCTTCGCCCAAATCCGAGATGAAGTTCACCTCGAAGCCAAACTCGTCGCCGACGAGCGTGATCGTGTCCTTCTCCAAACGCTGGTTGATCGAGACCATGATCCCCAGATCCATGCACTTTTTGATGACATCAGCGACGTTGACACGCATCAGGTTGGCAAGATCATTGACGGACACGAACTCGGTGACATGGAGTTTCCCTTCCTCGCGCTGCGCCTCCTCCTCCTGACGGGCAATCTCCTCCTCCCGTTCCTTCCTCTTCCGCTTCTTCAGCACAGCACGCCCCCCCGTCGGGGCATCGTCCATCGCCGCGAACGTGCGGCGAATGGCGTCTGTCACTTCCGCCTGGTCCACCTGTTTGTGGCGGATTTTCTTCTTCTTTTTCTTCTTTCGCTCGCTTTCCTCTCCCTCTACTGCTTTCGGTTCAACGACATCTTTCCCGCCTACTTTTTTCTTTTTCTTCTTTCGCTTGTGATCGTCGACCTCGCTCGTTCCCGCTGCAGGTGCAGGCGCGCCCGGCTTCGGCTTCCCCGCCAACTGCCGTTTCTGTTTGTCAAGGTCCAGCCTCCCCTTGATCGTGAGGCCGACCTTCGCACGCGCCTGTTTCTCAAGCGGCGAGAGAATATTCTCACCCCTGGGCTTCGCTGCCACCGGTTTCGGCGGAGGGGCGGCCTCGGCGGAATGAGGAGCCGACTCCGGCTGATCCGGCTCCGCGGGAACCGCAGGTTCCTCGACCGGACCGCCTGACGGGGCGACCGCCGCCGCAGGGGCAGGTTCGACAATTTCGGGGGATGCAACGGGGGCGGGCTCTTCCACCTCCCCGGACGGACGCACCGCATCTGCAGCCACGGCTGCCGGAGGCGTCTCGACGACCTCCTCGACTTTTCTCTCCGCCCTCCTCTTGCTTTCCCGTATCTCCGCAATCTTACGCTGATGCTTTTCCGCGGAATCCTTTTCCTTCTTGAAATGGACGAGGATATCCTTCATCATCTCCTCGTCAACGGAGGACATGTGGCTCTTCACCTCATGTCCCTTCTTCCGCAGGAATTCGATCAGCGTTTCATGCGACAGATTCAGCTCTGTCGCCACCTTGTACAACTTCTTCCTTTTTTCAACCGTTTCGGTCATGAGTACCCTTTGTTGAATCCCGGAGGAGATGAATGCCGCTGGGTTTTCATTCCTTTGACGGACCATCCTGCGATTGTTCCGGCGGCTCCGCAGGCGGGGGCTCCACCGCTGCTTCCGTCGGCCCTTCGGCAGGAACCGCGGGTGGGGGGTCCACGACGACATCCGTCGGTCCTTCGGCAGGAACCGCAGCATTCTCCTTCTCTTCCTCTTCCTCCTCCTCTTCTTCCTCCTCCTCTTCCTCGTCGTCCTCCACTTCCGCCTCTTCAAGGTCCTGCTTCATCATCTCGCGGATCTCCCGGATCCTCTCTTCCGTCAACCCTTCGATCGCCAGGAGAGCATCCAGTTTTGCGTTGATCACATCCTTCGCCGTCTCCAATCCTGCAGCGAGCATCGCCGCGACCAACACCTCGCCCAATTCATCCTTGAACGAATCGAGCTCGATATCGTATTCGTCCTCGCCTCCCTCCTTGACAAGGTTAATCTCGTACCCCACCAGTTTCGCGGCCAGCCGGATGTTCTGGCCGTTCCGGCCGATCGCCAGGGAAACCTGGTCGGCAGCAACCAGCACATTGGCGGTCTTTGTTTCTTCGTGGAGCTCGATGCTCTTCAGTTTCGCCGGTCCGAGGGCCCGCTGGATGAAGATCATCGGATCATCGGTGTAGTTGATCACGTCGATGTTTTCGTTGTTCAACTCCCGGACGATCGTATGGATGCGGACGCCCTTCATTCCCACGCAGGCGCCCACCGCGTCAATGCGGTCGTCGTGCGATTCGACTGCGACCTTTGCCCGCTCCCCCGGCTCCCGCGCAATGCGCTTAATCTCGATGATACCATCATAGATCTCAGGAATCTCCAGCTCGAAGAGTTTCAGGAGGAATTTCGGATCGGCGCGGGACACGATAACGACGGGATTCCCCACGTTCTTCCGCACCTCCTTGACAACCGCGCGGATCGTATCTCCTTTCTTGTACCGTTCCTTGAGGATCTGTTCGCTTTTCGGAAGAAGGAGCTCGTTCCGGTTGTGATTGATGAGGATCTCGTTACGCCGAATCTGGTAAATCTCGCCGACGACAATATCACCGATGGTGTTGCTATACTCGTTGTAGATGTTTTCCCGTTCTATCTCCTTGATCCTCTGGTTGAGGTTCTGCTTCGCGCTCACAACCAGCCGGCGTCCAAAGGCGGACAACGGGATCACTTCGACACAATCCTCCCCAACCCCCAGATCTTCCCCCGTCACTTCATGGGCCGTCTGCACGTCGATCTGCGTGATCGGATCCTCGACCGTCTCCACCACCTGACGCTCGTAGAAGATCTCGATGTCGCCTTTGTCCATATTGACCACGACATCGAACTTGGCGTCCTGTCCATATTTCTTCCGGACCATCATCGAAAAAACATCCTCGACAATGCCCGTCAGAATATCCTTGTCGATCCCCTTTTCGCGCACCATCTGGGAAAACGACTCGACAATCTCCGAATTCATTACTGCCTCCGCAAATGTAAAATCACACTCTCCCGGTCACCAGGGGGATTCGACAAACGCTTCCGTGACGGCCGCGAACGCAATCGTTTCCGGCGGGTGTCCTTCACCGGACTTCAAGACAAATGTTGTGTCATCCGCCGACACAAGCGTTCCCTTCTTTATCGCAACCCCTTCAGGGCCTTGCAGAGTGATGCTCAACGCTCGTCCCACATGTTTCTTCCATTGCCAGGGAAAAAGCAGCGGCCTCTCAATTCCCGGAGACGATACGTCAAGACGATACGAACCCTGGAGCCATTCCGACTTCTCTATCGTCTCTCCGACTTCCCTGCTGACTGCTGCGCACAGTTCGCTTGTGACTCCCTGTTCCGCGTCAACAAACACTTCCACGATTGTTCGTCCCTTCCCGCTCCGGATCTTCAGATCGACGAGATGGGCACCGTGACGCTCGGCGCAAGACGAGACGGAATCGCGCATTTCGCTGCTGATCACGGGGGGTCAGATTCCTTTCAAACAAAAATAGCCCAAATTGGGCTATTCCTTGTAACATATGAGTATACCAAAGTGGCGGGTCAAAAGCAAGTCGAATATGCTTCTGGTGCCGGTATTGCCTTCCTGTGCGCAAGGCGCATGTGCGGTTTTGAGCCGAATTCGCCAAACGAGGGATACCCGATCATCCAAAGAGCTCCCTGATGGTTCGCGCTGCAGACATGACCTCGTCCATGCTCACATCAAGGTGTGTCACCGCCCGAAGTCCCGAGTATGAGCCGGCCGAAAGGAGAACTCCGCGCCCACGCAGGAGCGAGAGGGCATCGTCCGGCATTTTTCCGGTCTTCTCGATATCGATGATGACGATATTCGTTTGCACCGCATCGCGGTCGATCCCGAACCCCCTCACCTGTGACAGTTCATCCGCCAAACGCGCTGCCTTTTCGTGGTCCTCTTTGAGGCGGCCGACATTGTGCTCCAGTGCGTAGAGTCCGGCAGCAGCGAGGATTCCCGCCTGGCGCATCCCTCCGCCGAAAATCTTGCGATAATGCCGCGCATCAGTGATGAAATCGGCACTGCCGGCGATCACGGTCCCAACAGGCGCGCCAAGTCCCTTCGACAAGCATACCGAAACGGAATCAAAGTAAGCGGCATATTCGTGCGGGCGCACCCCTGTCGCCGCACATGCGTTCCATAGTCGCGCCCCGTCGAGGTGCATCCGGATTTTTTCATTCTTCGCACATTCGCTGATCTTCCGGATCACTTCGAGGGGATAGATCGTCCCCCCGGCACGGTTATGCGTATTCTCCAGGCAGATGAGGCGCGTCTTCGGCATGTAGTAGACGGAGGGACGGATCGCACGTTTGATCTGTTCGACGGTGATGACACCGCGCCGGCCTTCGATCGTGTGCGCCTGCACATTGGAGAGGAAGGCCATCCCTCCCGTCTCGTAGTTGAACACATGCGCGCCTCGTTCGCAAATAACTTCGTCGCCTGGTTGCGTGTGCACCTTGACGCATGTCTGGTTTCCCATCGTCCCGCTTGGTACGTACAACGCCGCTTCTTTCCCCAGTGTGCGGGCGACGACCTCCTGCAGGAGGTTCACCGTAGGATCTTCCCCGAACACATCGTCTCCGACCGTCGCCGAGGCCATCGCTTCGCGCATTCCGGGAGAGGGACGAGTCACGGTGTCGCT
>Ga0182010_10000463_pt1 | contig 23240 bp, 21 predicted proteins | sample 611E1MmetaG_FD_120488 | JGI IMG/M metagenome (GOLD analysis project Ga0182010, IMG submission 120488) | Permafrost microbial communities from Stordalen Mire, Sweden - 611E1M metaG | ecosystem: Environmental > Terrestrial > Soil > Wetlands > Permafrost | place: Sweden: Stordalen | collected... | reverse complement strand
GTCCGGATTGGGATTCTGGTCCAGCAGCACTTTCGCTGCCATGATCATGCCGGGCGTGCAGAAGCCGCACTGGACAGCTCCTGCCAGAACAAAGGCTTCCTGCAGCAGGTGGGGATTCTCCGGCGTGCCTAATCCCTCGATGCTGATGATATCCGCGCCTTCCAGCGTGGATACCTTTGTGATACATGATCGGACCGCCTTGCCGTTGACGATCACCATGCAGGCGCCGCATTGGCCTTTTCTGTCGCAGGACTGCTTGGTGCCGGTGAGGTGCAGGTTTTCCCGTAAAAAGTCGATCAAGACCATTTTCTCATTTGCCATCACCTGCCGCGTAATGCCGTTTACTTTCAGTGTTATCTTCTGCATGTTGCCCCCTTTATTATTTCTTACTTGTTACCCTGACCGTAAGATCGTAGAAATTTTATTCTATGCAACTATGAAAAACCTGTCGTTAATGATTACCTGTTTTTAGATTTCAATGCTTTTAGTACCTGTTCGGGTGTCATCGGTAAATTTTTTATTCTTACCCCTGTAGCGCTGTGGACTGCGTTTGCTACGGCGGCCGTGGTCGGAATCATCGGCGGCTCGCCCACTCCCCGCACACCGTAAGGCTCCATTTCACTTTTTACTTCCACCAGCAGTGTATCGATAAAAGGTAGATCGACCGATGTTGGCATCCGGTAGTCGAGAAAGTTTGGGTTTTGCATTATCCCGTTACGGAAAGCGTAATCCTCCATAAAAGAACGGCCGATTCCCTGTGCGACCGCGCCCTGGATTTGTCCTTCGATCAGCGTGGGATTAATGGCAAAGCCGACATCCTGTGCCGCAGCAAAAGAAAGTAATTTTACTTTTCCTGTCTCCCTGTCAACTTCGACTTCTGCCATCTGGACGGCGAAGATGGGCGCGGAATGCTGATTATTTACCGTGCCCCGTCCGATGACGGGGCCGTTACCTCCCCGGCCGATCGTAATCCTGACCAACGCCGCTAAAGAAATCGTTTTTTCCTTTTGACACTGAACAAAGACCTGTCCGTTCGCGAAATGTAATTCATGCGGTTTTACGTCCAATTGTGCTGCTGCGACCTCAGTCAGTTGCACTTTGGCATCCTGGCATGCCCGGTAAACCGCCGTGCCCATCTGCCGGGTAATTCTGCTGCTGTTGGTGACGTCGGAATGGGGTGCGGTATCTGTGTTTCCGGTGATTACCGTGACTTTGTCTATGGAGATGCCGAATTCCTCCGCAACAATCTGGACCAGGCTGGTGCGGGTACCGGTCAGGTCGCAAGACCCGATGATAAGATTTATCGTGCCGTCACCGGTCAGATTGATGTCAGCCCCGCAAGCGCCTCCGGCGGGATACCAGAGGCCGCAGGCAACGCCTGTTCCCCTGTTCTTGGTTTCCGGTTTGCCGCGCAATTTAATGTGTTCCTGCATTTTCTGTAAGGTTTCACTGAAGCCTATCTTGCCAAAAGGAGTCCCATCGATCGCGTGGTTGCCTTCATTGACGGCATTCTTGAGCCGGAATTCCAGCGGGTCCATATTTAAAACGCGCGCCAGCAAATCCATCTGCGATTCAACTGCAAACGCTGTTTCCGAAGCACCCGGCGCCCGGGACGAACCGGTCGGGGCTTTGTTCGTGACAACGTCATAACAATTTACGCTCAAATTAGGGATGCGGTACAGACTCAATCCGCAGGTAGCGGCATGCGTAGTCCCCGTGGATTCCCGGTGAAAGGCTCCCATGTCGTAAATTAATGTCGTCTCGACTGCGGTCAGCAGTCCTTCTTTTGTGGCTCCCATTTTTATAGTTACCGTCGAGGCCGGAGCCGGACAGGTGGCCGTGAAATCTTCTTCCCTGGTCATGGTCATCTTGACCGGACGCCCTGTCTTTCGTGCCAGTAGTGCGCAGAGTGGGGCTAACGGCTGTGCTTGTTTTGCGCCGAACGCCCCGCCGATTTCGACCGGCATCACTTTGATCTGACTGAGCGGAACATCCAGAAAATCCGCGCAGATTTCCCTGACGAGGAAGGTGCCCTGATTATCCGTCCAGATCGTGATTTTACCGTCCGGGGCAATGCCGGCTAACGCCGATCTGGGCTCAAGATAGCCCTGATGTACCCGCTGAGTGTTGAATGTATTTTCCAGGATAAAGTCTGCGTCTTTAAATCCAAACTCAATATCTCCCATTTTCAGATCGATGTGCGCTGCAATGTTGCTGGGGACTTCGGATTTGGTCAGTTGCCCGCCTGATTTCATGTACGTGCGTTTATTCGGATAGATCAGCGGCGCATCCGGCTTCATCGCTTCCATGACATCCATCACCGGCGGCAGCGAATCTGTCGGACAACTTGGCCGCGCTAAAGGCCGCTCTTTTTAAGGGGGAACCGTGGTCGAGGGTATCTATATTACCTAATTCCTGGGCATTTTCCCGGATCAGGGCCGCGATTTTCGACACGATTTGCGAACGTTCTGCCTGGGATTTTTTCGACCAGATTGGAAAAGCCCTGCGGGCGGCAATGACCGCGGTATCGACATCCGACGCACCGCCGAGCGGCAACCGGGTCAGTTCTTCACCGGTTGCAGGATTATAGACCGGGTATGTTTTATTGGATTCGGCATCAACCCATTTTCCACCGATCCACATCTCGTATTGTTTCATGTTTTTCTCCTTTTATACTTTGTGGTGGATTGCGTCCTTTCTCGTATTTTGCATTTGTGTTATGTATACAAAAAAAGGCGCCAAAAGGAGACGCCTAAAAGCATAAAGCCATATTAAGCTATCTCTCCTTTCCAAACACGGGAGGCACCGCCGTTTCCAGCGATACCCTTTGAGCCCCATTTGGGACTCACGGTCGATATACCATGCCTGACAGCGAAGGTATACAAACTCGAAGAGCAATCTTTAATTTAATTCAATACAATTGTTGATGGAGTAAAGACCTGCCGGTCTATGAATTATCTCCTTTGTCTTTTTCCTCCTTTTTATTCATTTCGAGCAGTCTGTTATTCCGCCTGTATTGTTTTAAGCACTGCTTCCGGAGTCATCGGCAGTTCTTTAAGCCGCACCCCGGTGGCGCTGTGAATAGCATTGGCGACGGCAGCCAGTGTCGGAATCATGGGAGGCTCTCCTACAGCCCGGGCGCCGAAAGGTTCAATACCACTACCAACCTCAATAAGCATGGTGTCTATAAAAGGCAAGTCTGCAGCTGTCGGAATACGATAGTCGAGCAAGTTGGGGTTCTGCATAATACCATTCTGAAAAACATATTCTTCCATTAAAGTCCGGCCGATACCCTGGGCAACTGCGCCCTGTATTTGGCCTTCTATTAACGATGGATTAATTGCAAAACCGACGTCCTGCGCAGCAGCATATGACAGGATTTTCACTTTTCCCGTCTCCTTGTCGACTTCTACATCGGCCATCTGCACGACAAAAATAGGAGCGGTGGGATGTACACCCACTGACCCGCGTCCGGTGATCGGTCCGCTGCCAAACCGACCGATACTGTTCCGGACTAAAGTTGACAGGGAAACGGATTTCTCCGGCATTCCATTTACCTGGACATTTCCATGGGTAAAACTGAAGTCGGTCGGTTCAACTTTTAATAAAGGAGCCGCCTGTCGGGCAAGCTGGTCTTTAGCATCCTGGCAGGCACGCCGGACTGCGATGCCCATCTGGCGGGTGATTTTGCTACCCGCCGAGACCTCGGAATATGGAGCAGCATCAGTATCTCCGGTTACCACAGTCACGAGGTCAAAAGCAATACCAAACTCCTCTGCCACGATCTGGGCTAGACTTGTACGGGTTCCGGTGAGATCGAGGGAGCCTATTAACAGAGTCACCGAACCATCAGGTGTGACATTAACTTGAGCAGAGCAAGCCCCGCCGAATGCCGGCCAAAGACCGCAGGCAATTCCTGTCCCCCGGTTCTTCCCTTCAGGCTTATCTCGCCGGTTGAGGTAATCCTTCATTTTGAGCAGCGCTTCTGTGAAACCAATCCTCGAAAATGGAGGATTGGTTATAACCCGGTCCCCCTCCGCCACTGCGTTTTTCAGACGAAAATCAATCGGGTCCATTTGTAAAGCGCGGGCCAGTAAATCCATTTGCGATTCTACCGCAAAAGCAGCATCGGCAGCATTGGGAGCCCGATACGGACCGGTGGGCGCTTTATTAGTAATTACATTGAAAACTTTTATACTCAGATTTGGAATACGGTAAAGACTTAGTTCCTGGATAGTGCTTCCTAAACTATCGCCGACTTGCCGGTTAAAGGCGCCGATGTCACAAACCACACTAACAGCGGCGGCGGTAATATTTCCTTCTTTATCTACACCCATTTTCAAAGTAATGATTGATGCCGGCGCCGGAGAAGTAGCAACAAAATCCTCTTCTCTGGTCATGACAATTTTCACAGGGCGGCCGGTTTTTAAAGCCAGGAGCGCAGCAATAGGGGCAAGCGGGTGGAATTGCTTGGCGCCGAATGATCCTCCTACTTCAACAGGCATCACTTTGATGTGGCTAATGGGGATATTTAAAAAGTCAGCACATACATCCCGGACCCCGAAGGCACCATGACTGTCAGTCCATATTGTCACTTTTCTACGGGGGTCCACTGCGGCTAGTGCCGATCGCGGCTCGAGATAACCCTGATGCACTGCTTGAGTGTGAAAAATGTTTTCAAGAACCACGTAAGCGCCCTTGAATCCTGCCTCTATATCCCCACTTCCAATCTCTACCTGCCAGGTTATGTTGCTGGGAGCGGTAGTTTTCCCTGTTTGACCCAACACCTGTAAATTGGTGTAGACATCCGGGAAAATGAGGACGGCGTCAGGTTTCATAGCTTCAAATGCATCCATCACCGGGGGTAACTCTTCATAATCAACTTCGATCAACGATACAGCTTCAACAGCGATATCCAAGTTTATCGCGGCAACTGCGGCGATAGGTTGACCGGCATATAACACTTTTTCTCTTGCCAGACGTGGGCTTTTCGGAGAACTCTTCTCTTTCTGCTCAGGCACATCTTCAGCGGTGATAACTGCCATTACTCCTTTTAAGGCTTTAGCTTTGGATACGTCCAGTTTGCGGATTTTAGCGTGAGCATAAGGACTGCGCAGCACTTTACCATAAAGCATATTGGGCAGACTGATATCCCCGCTGTACATGGCCCTGCCGATGGCTTTGTCCTGCGCATCCACACGGGGTAAACGTTTACCGAGTACCGTATATTCCGTCATAGTGTTTTTGCCCCGACTTTCAAAATAGCCCGCACGATCTTGTCATAACCCGTGCAGCGGCAGAGGTTCCCGGCGATGGCCTGCCGCGCTTCCGCTTCCGTAGGGTGCGGATTGGTATCGAGAAAAGCCTTGGCGGTGAGAATCATGCCGGGGGAGCAGAAACCGCACTGAATGGCGCCTTCTTCGATGAAAGCCTTCTGCACAGGATGGATTTTACCGGGCTGGGCCAATCCCTCGATGGTCAGGATTTCATGTCCTTCAGTTTCGACGGCAAATATCAGGCAGGAGCTGACCGCTTTACCATCGATGAGGACGGTACAGGTGCCGCAGTTGCCGTTGCCGCAGCCTTCTTTGGTGCCAGTTAATCCCAGGTGGTTGCGCAGTACGTCCAGCAGTGTCTGCCGGGATTCTACGGTGACTTCACGTTCTTCTCCGTTTATCTTTAGAACAATGTCTTTTTTCATCGAGTTAATCTCCGCTCTCAATTTGGATATCTAAACTTACGCAGGCTGCCTTGAGCGCCCGGCGGGTCAAAACCCGGACCAGTTCCCGGCGGTATTCTGCCGAACTGCGGATATCTGAAATAGGACTGGCCGCTTCCGCCGTCTTTTCCGCGACCTGCGTGATGAGTTCTTTATTCAGACTATTTCCGGCCAGCAGCGCCTCGGTGGTAGGTACCCTGATCGGCGTAGGAGCGACGGCGCCCAGCGCGATTCTGGCTTCCTGACAGGTTTTGCTGTGCGGCGCCAACACCAGGAAAGCCGCGACTCCTACTACAGCGATGTCCATTTCCTCGCGCGGGGTATGCCGCAGATAACACCCGGCAGAATGAGCGGGGGGAGCAGGAATTTCCAGCTCGACGAGCAGTTCATTAGCAGCCAGCGAGGTTTTACCCGGCCCGCGGAAAATATCCAGCATTGGAACGACACGGGTTCCCCTGGAATTGGCAACAAACGCCTTTGTTCCCAGGCAAAGCAGCGCCGGTGCGCTATCTGCAGAGGGAGCGGCGTTACAAACATTACCGCCGATGGTTGCCCGGTTGCGGACGCGGGTTGAACCGATGAGGGAACAACCCTGGTGCAGCATGCCGAATCTTTGCTGAAAATAGGGGAAATCAACGACGGTACTGATGGGCACGGCAGCGCCGATGTGCAGGGACTTGTCCGCATCCCATCCCAGTCGGTTCAGCTCGGGGATATTCTTGATGTCAATAATAATTGCCGGTTGAGCACGCCCGGCATGCAATTGGGCGATCAGGTCCGTCCCGCCAGCCAGTATCTTCACTTTTTGTCCGGTATTTTCTAACAGCGCAAGCGCTTCAGGCAATGAGCGCGGCGCAAAATATTCGAAGTTTTGCATGAATCTATCCTTTCTTTGATGCTAAATATCAAAATAAATTCAAATCAAAAATCTGCCGACAAACCCTGGCAGCAAATAATGACTTCATTTTGTCTTGATTTATAATCCGGGCAATTGGGGGGTAGTGTCAGCAAATTCCCCAATCCAATGCACAAGATGAATTACGGTGTAGTTGAAACTATCCAACAATTTGACAGTGAGTTCGGCGGTTTGGATATCGGGGTCCCAGCCATTGGTTGCCGTTGTAACTCCCACGGCGCAGGCTAAATCGAGCAGATTGTCAGGACAATAAAAATAAAGAAACGGGTTTTTCATGAATTCCATTTCATCGGATTTGTTGAAAGATTCGAAAGATTTGCCTTTTGAAAGGCAAAAATCCGACCAAATCGGCACAAAGTCATCATGGTGCTGCCGGAACCAGTATTTTAGTCTTTGAAATTCAATCTCATCTTCGATTGACGGCAATGGGGGAGGGTATCCCCCAGAGTTTTGACCTGTGAGCACATTTTTTAGCAGAGAGCTGATTTCAACGTATTTATCTGCCCATTCCAGAACCAGATCTACATCCCCTGTGCAATATGTCCGCATACCTATTCTCCATAACCGTGCAAGCAATGCAACAGTTGGCCGGTAGGCGTTCTCAGCTTTTTTATCTGCGGATTGCGCCTCAACCGGTTGTCCAACTGTTTATTGTTATAAAAGTACTAATTCATGAGCAGAAAAAGCAATTATTCTTTCTGTCCGTTCATTTGTTTAACTTTTTACCGCTTTATCGTTCAAGATCAGAGAAGGAACACCTGCGGCGGTAGTTTATTTTTTAACCGCTAGATCTACCTGTACGCGTTTGAGATTGGAATATTCGTACAGGCCGTACAACGAACCTTCTTTACCGAGTCCACTTTCTTTATAGCCGCCCCATGGTAATTCAGGCCCGCCGCCGTGACCGGCATTGATACGTACCGTTCCGGCTTGCAGGTTGTTAGCGAATCGCATACCCCTGGCGGTGTCGCCAGTCCAGACATAGGCAGCCAAGCCGTAGGTATTATCGTTGGCCCAGGCCAGTACCTGTTCATCGGAATTGAATTTTTCCATGATGCAGGCGACCGGACCGAAGATCTCTTCACGTGCGATTTTCATCTGCTGCGTGACACCGGTAAAGATAGTAGGCGGCAGGTAATAACCTTTGTTCAGCGGCGCGGTGGTGGGTCTTTTACCGCCGAGAAGGAGTTTTGCGCCCTGCTCGATGCCTGACTTGATATAGCCTTCCACGCGGTCGCGGTGTTCGGCGCTGACCAGCGGACCCATTTGCGTTTTCATATCATTGGGATCGCCCCAAACAAACTTTTTAGCGCCGGCGAGCATTTTTTCCAGGAACTGATCGTAGACTTTTTCGTGAATATAGAATCTGCCGGGGGAGGCGCAGATCTGGCCGCAGTTCTTATATTGGTTACCGACTGCTTCGGCAGCAGCGGCATCGACATCGGCGTCATCGAGGACAATGACCGGGTTTTTACCGCCTAATTCCAGCTGCAGACGTTTGACGGTCTGGCTAGCCGAGGACATGATGGCTTTGCCGACTTCACAGCTGCCGGTAAAAGCGACCATATCGATACCGCGGTGAGACGATAAAGCATCCCCGACAATGCCGCCGGGGCCGGTAATAACATTGACAGTGCCGGGAGGCAATCCCAGCGTATCCAGCATTTCGGCGAATTTGAGCGCTTCCAGGGAATCGATGCTGGGCGGCTTGATTATACAGGTATTACCAAGAGTTAAAGCAGGAGCCAATTTCTCCACGACCATCATCAGGGGCACGTTCCAGGGGGTGATAATGGCAATGACGCCGATCGGTTCGCGTTGAAGATAAATCAGATCTTCGGATGTGGAGGGAATAGTATGCCCCATCAACGACCGGCAATTGTAAGCGGCCCATTCGAAGTTCAGTGAGGAAGCCGTCGGGAGAAAAGCAGCCCTTTGCGCCGGAGAACCATGGTCGAGAGTATCCAGTTTGCCCAATTCCCGGGCATTATCCCGCAGCATGGCCGCGATTTTCATCGCGATGGCAGAACGGTCGGCCTGCGACTTTTTCGACCAGATAGGGAAGGCTTTACGGGCGGCGACGACCGCTTTATCGACATCGGTTACACCACCAAGGGGCAGCTGAGCAATAACTTCTCCGGTGGCTGGATTGTAGACAGGGTAGGTCTTGCCTGATTCGGCCTCAACCCATTTTCCGTCGATCCACATCTTGTACTGTGACATGTTTTTACTCTCCTTCAACTCGTTATATTAATTAGTTACCATATCGGTAATAAAATTTTAGACATAAAAAATGGGCGCCTCGAAAAGGAGGCGCCCAACAGCAAAAGCTATCTGAGCTATCTCTCCTTTCCAAACACGGGAGGCACCGCCGTTTCCAACGGTACCCTTTGAACTTCTTGCGAAGCTCACGGTCGGTATACCATTCCTTACGGTTTCAGGTAAACCAACTCGAAGAGTAATCTCGATATTAAATTAGAAACCACTATATCATATTCGCAGGGTTCTGTCAAAAACGATTGTTAGTCAATGCCAATCATCACACTGGAGGCGTTGATAACGGCATAAACCTGTTTGCCAACAGCCAGACCGAGGTTTTCGGCTGATTCTTTGGTGATAATGGACACGATCTATGCACCGCCTTGCATCTCCACAATCATCTCGGTATTAATTGCACCGGGTTTAAGCTGGATGATTTTTCCTTCGGAATCAGGATTAAGTCAGGGTAGTTTTTTCCGGCACTTTTTCGCGCTGGCCCCGCAGTAAAGAGGGGATGATCGCGCACAGGACAATGATTCCCAGAATAAAACAGGCGTGATTGACGGCTTTCTGAAACAGGGGCAGTTGATTGGAACTTGTGAGTTGCGAACTGCTGACGATCTGTGAAAGTTTATCATAGGGCATCACCAGTGACATTAAAAGTAAAGAAAACGGTACGCTGATGACGTTGCCGGTCTGGCTGATGGTCATTTTGATTCCGCTGGCGACCCCACGTTTCTCGGGCGGGACCGAACCCATGATGGAGCTGGTATTGGGTGAGGCGAATAATGCCATACCTAAACCGAAAAGGATCAGACTGATGAGCACCTGGCTGTAGGAGGATTTTTGATTCAGAGTCGAAAACCAGAATAGCGCGGAAGCATTCAGGGCCAGACCAATGGAACTTAATGCGCGGCTGCCGTACCTGTCGGCCAGCCGTCCGCTGATGGGGCTGCCCACAAAGATGAGAATCTCCATGGGAATGAGCAAGACACCTGTTTTCAAGGCGCTGTAACCGAGGATCAGCTGCAGAAACAAAGACCGCAAAAACGGACCCGCGCTGAACGCGATGGAGTTTAAAAACCCGGCAAAAGTACCGGCGGCGAAGAGCCTGATCTTGAATAGTTTGAGATTGAGGGTGGGGTGTTCCTGGTTCAGCTCGACGATAATGGCTGCGATGAAGATCACGAGTCCGGCAGCAAGAATAGTCAGATTCCGGCTGGAAGTGGGGCTGCCGATAGTTAAAGCCAATAAAATCGTGCAGAGACCGACGCAGTACAATATCGAACCGGCGTAATCGAATTTTTCACCGACGGCCCGCTTGCCGACCTCTTTTAAGCGCAGAAAACCCCAAACGGTGCCGAAGATACCGATGGGGACATTAATCAGGAACAGGGATTGCCAGCCGAAATGCGACAGTATGATGCCGCTGAGTGTATAGCCGGAGATCGCGCCTAAATTGGCCGCCATGATGCTGGTGCCCAAGCCCATGCCGAGCTCCCCTTTGGGGAAAGCATCGGTGATGATAGCAGTGCTGTTGGTGAGCAGTAAGGCCGCGCCGATACCCTGTAAAAACCGGAAGATGACCAGCTGTTCGCCGTTGCGGGACAATGCGCAGAGCAGCGAACCGGCGGTGAACACAGCAAACCCCATATTGTAGAGTTTGACACGGCCGTAGAGATCTGCCATACGTCCGAGCAAAACGGGTAGGATGGTCATCATCAGGGCATAGCCGGTGATAATCCAGATGCCGTGCACCATCGTGGCATGCAGATTTTGCAGGATAGTCGGGAGTCCAATAACAACGATACTGAGGTCCAGACTTGACATAAAACTACCGACAACAGTGACGGACAGCGCCACCCATTTATAGTCCATTTTTAATTTCATAAAAAGCTTCTTTAACTGTTATTTTCACATACGTAAGAAGTAAATTTAGCGGTCAAGTGATCTGGCAGAGTTTAATATTGTTCGTCTCCGAACCTGCTGGGGAAAAAATCCAACTGTTTAGCGGTGATCTTTAACTGAAGGCCGTAAGCGATCGCTTCGCCCCAGGTCGATTTATCCGGTGATACCTTGAATATCTTATCTTTGAATACAATAATCAGTTCATTATCTCTGTAAAAATGAAAATAAAACTCCTGTTTTTTAAAGAAAAGCCAATCAGCCATATTATGTTGAAACGTTTTTATCACTGCGTCAATATTATCCGGCGATACCCTGATTTTATATAGCGTCACCAATCCGGAAAATGATTTCTTTCGACCAATAATTTCGACTGTATTAAATACAGATTTATCCCGCTGACTGAGATTAATAATGATGCCGTGATACTCTTGCTGATTTAACACGTTACCGTCGTTTTTAGAATAATTAAGCATAGCGGTTATTTCACTATCCGGTTAATTGACATAATGTGGCAATTTTTAATATAAAAGTAAAATATTGTCTGCTGATGTAATGATTCTAAAACGTCGCGTCCGACCGCTGTTTAAGCAGGTAAGTAATTACTTCTACAAAGCCGTCCCCGAAAGATAACTTACTCTGGAATTTGGCCTGACGGCAGATGTCTATGGTTTGCTCTTTGGGCAGCCTGGGATTAATAACCAGCACGCTGTTTTCAAATTCGGTGAAGAGTGAAATATCGGTAGCGGAATCACCGAAGACCATTACTTCGTCAGGGTGTATCTGTCCGTCACCGATCAAACCTAATATCCTTTTCAGGGATTTTCCCTTGCTGACGCCGTTCTGGATCATGTGCAACATGTAGCCGGAATCGAGTAATTGCACGCCTTCCATGCGTTTCAATAGTTCTACATGGGGTACGCCGTCAGCAAAAAAACCGACATCAATCAGGCGGTCTTTGTAATCGAAGGCTTCGCGGATAGCCGTGGGAAAATCAGCCTTGAATTTTGTCAGAGCTTTGAGGGCGGGTTGGCGTGAATAACCTAAGTCATAGAGTCCCGCTCCACATTTCAGCTTGGCAACACAGCCGTTTTCTGCAATCACAGGGCCGGAAGCGTTTAGTGATGCGGCCAGCGGTTCCAGACGGGTGAATGGTCTGCCGGAATCAAAGCCGACCATGATGCCGGCTTGTTCGAGCGCCCGGATCGCCCGGGCGACAGGAGAACTGACCTCATCGCCGTCACTGAGCAGTGTGCCATCGACATCGGCGACGACCAATTTGATGCGCCGGGCTAATTCCGGCGTAATTTGAAGGTAGGATTTAGGCATCACTTATCATCTTATCATTGTGGATAGTAATATTGCTATTTTGGTAATCGAAGAACAACTATATTATTATTTAAACTTATTACCTGATAACCATGGTTTAATATGGATTCCCTCCCATGGAGATAACGGTCCTGGACAATACGCCTGTGCCGGAATGACAATTCTTGCGCTAAACCACAGAGGGAGGACTTTCATCCTCCCTCTAATATATGAGCAACTAAAATTGGACGACCGGTTAACGGTTTCTCAATTTCTCGATTAAATAAGCAAGACCGCCGACCGCAATACATACAACTATTACAATAACGATATAAGTAGAGGTGGGGATGATAGTGCCGACGAAAAACGTCGAAGCATTTGACCACCCGCTTGCGTTATTTGCGCCGTCAATTGCTTTTACCCGCCAGTAGTAAGGCGCATCTTTGCCGACATTGGCCAGGACTTCCTGGGATGTAAGTTGATATCCCGGTGTCTTGAGATCGTCTTTCTGTAATAACACGATAGCAAAGGCTGTATCTCTGGAAACCTGTAAAGAATAAGTCACGCCGCTGGGATCGTTCACGGTTTGCCAGGTGAAATTCGGAGATTTGGCAGCTTTGGTGGCTGTTTTAGGTGAAATGAGAGTTGGCGCTGATGGAGCAGTAGAATCCATCGAAAAATCTTTCGTGAAGGAACTGACACCGTCAGTAATAATAATCTGGTGTGCGCCGCCGTTGCTGGCCGGAGCCTTAAATGTGACTGTAAATGTTCCCTGTGCATCGGCTGTGACGGTGGCGATCTGGGCAGTATCGTATTTTACGACAACATTACCGGCGGCGGTAAATCCCGTTCCGCTGGCGGTGATGTCTTTCCCAACGTAACCGCTGGTAGAATCGATTTTTGCATCGGCAGTAGGTTTGAAATCGTATTTAAAAGTTGAAACCTGGTCCGAAACGGTAATCTGGTGGGTTCCTGTGCCGCTTTCAGGAACTTTAAACGAAGTACTGAATTTACCGTCCGCGTCTGTTTTCACGGTAACAACAGCAGCGCCGTCATAATTAACTGTGATCGCCGTAGTTGCGTTCAGGCCGCTACCGGTAACTGTAACGGTTGTGCCGACAATGCCGGTCGCAGGTGATACCAAAATATTCGCGATGCTGGTAAAATCAGCGCTGGCGGTAGTTAATTTGTCTTTAGCAATAATTTTAACCGCGCCGGTGACGCCGGAAGGAACCTGAATGGTAGCTGAAAAGTTACCGTCACCGTCGGCAGAAATTGCTGCCGGTGTGGTAGTAACAGCAGTGTCATTGTAAGTGATGGTAATCGGGTTATCGGTGACGGGGGTAAATCCATTACCGGTGATAGTGACCTTGGAGCCGATTGCCCCCTGGTTGGGCTGCAGGGTAATGGAAGGATTGACCTTAAAATTGGCAGTAATGGCGCCGGTGTAACCAAAATCCTGAACTTTGATGACGTGGTTTCCGCCCGGAAGTGCTGGAATTGTCAGGTTATAGTTGGCGAATTTACCGGCAGTATCGGTGGTGACGGTCTGGGTAACCGAGGTGGTGTCAATAAAGAAAGAAACTGCTTTGGAAGCAGAAAAGCCGACGCCGGAAATACTGACAACAGTGCCTGCCTGGCCTTCTAACATTGATAATGTTAATTTTGGTGTGATGCTGAAAGCAGCGGTAGGTGTTGATCCCCCTGCATCTTTGGCAGAGATAGTATGATCGCCCAGTGCAGCCGATGGGATAGTGACGGCGGTGCTGGGAATAACACCGTGAACATCGGAGCTAACTGAGGAGACGGCCTGGTTGTCAAAAACGATACTGACTGTTTGGCTGGCGTTAAAACCATTGCCGCTCACATTTACCTGGTCGCCGGGTGCGCCGGTCGCAGCGCTAACCGTAATTTGCGGGGTGACAGTAAAAGTGGGGTATGGTGTCACAGAGTAATCCGGGCCGGCCGTAACCATAATATTATATGCGCCGCGGGGTAAGACCGGCACGGCAAAGGGTGCAACTGTTCCGCCAGTTGAAACTGTACCGGTGATAATCGTGGTACCGGAGGTGATTAGCGTAGTTGAAGTGCCATAGGAGACGGTAAAGAAAGCATTGGGAGTAAAACCACCGATGATTGCTACCTGTGTCCCGGGCGGGCCGGAAGTCACGTTAAGCGTAGTGGTGACCGATGCCGCAGAAACAGGCGCAATTGGCGCCAGTGTTGCCAGAACTAATAATAGAGTTGCGATTATTGCAGCAAACGAACCTTTTAATAACCTCATGTATCCCACCTTTTTCAAGAAATAACCGGATTCGAAATGAACAATTACCACGTTCGAAATAAACCGGTTTCAAACAGCATTTTCCCGTACACAATGGCAGTAGATAGTCATATCCTATACAGTCCTATTCTCCGAGTCAATCATACTTTAAGGTGATAGACAGGATTAGTCCCTCGTGAAAATCGGGTAAATATATAGGTATTTTGATTTTATTGGATGGCCCAGATGAAGTAGAAGCTGCTGGTTTCATCGCCTTCGAAGCGGAGATGAGCGGTTATTAACTGGCCGGTTTCCAAATGCGATGCGTCTTCCATGCACCGGACAACGATGGTTTGCCCGATTTTGCCGGTAGTGTAATTGGGATAACCGGATACGTTCTGTGAAGTCCGCAGCTGAATTGTCAATACCCAGGGAATAGCGCCATCGCCGTCCTGAACTTCGACGATTTTAGCGGTCACCATACTATCGTTTTTAACCACAGGATTAAAAGGGGCGGTTGAGGTGGTAACCGTTTTCTGGGAACAAGCAGAAAACGGCGTCGTTAAAAATGTTAACGTCAATCCGATGAAGATCAGAGCTTTGGGCCTATTCTTCATCCTGTTCTTCTTCACGCCGCGTGGAGGAGATTGCGCGTAAGCGCATTGTTTCCTGCAGGATCTTCTTGCGCAACCGGATATGCTCCGGGGTGATTTCCGCCAGTTCGTCGCGGTTAATGAAGTCGATGGACTGCTCCAGACTGAATATTATCGGCGGGGTCAGTTTGATAGCAATATCGGAGGTAGATGAACGGATGTTGGTCATCTTCTTTTCTTTACAGACGTTAACGGCGATGTCACGCGAACGTTGAATTTTTCCTACGATCATGCCTTCGTAGACCTGCACCCCCGGGCCGATAAAAAGAAGTCCGCGTTCCTGGGCGTTGTTCAAACCGTAGGTAACGGAAACGCCCAATTCCGATGCCACGAGAACACCGCTGCGAATACTTCCTATTTCTTTCTTCCAGGGTTCATAACCGAGGAAGATAGTATTCATGACGCCGCTGCCGCGCGTGGCGGTGAGAAAAGCGCTGCGGAATCCGATCAAACCCTTGGTGGGGATGTGGAATTCCATGCGGACGTTACCCTTGCCGTCATTGCGCATGTCGCTCATTTCGGCCTGGCGTTTGCTCAATAATTCATTGACAATGCCGATGTATTCCTCTTTGGTATCGACGGTCAGGGCTTCGACAGGTTCCATCAGTTTACCATCGACCATTTTAGTGATGGCTTCCGGTTTGGAAACCTCGAATTCGTAACCTTCCCGCCGCATTGTTTCAATTAAAATGGAAAGATGAAGTTCGCCGCGGCCTTTGACAATAAAAGTATCGGATCTATCGGAATCCTGGACCCGGAGGCTGAGATTTGATTCCAGTTCGCGATACAACCGTTCGCGTAACTGACGGGTGGTGCTGAAACGGCCTTCTCTGCCGGAAAACGGCGAGGTATTGACGCCAAAGGTCATTTCTACCGTCGGTTCACCGATTTCGATGCGGGGCAAAGCGTCAGGATGTTCCGGGTTGGCGAGGGTGTCACCGATAGTCACTTCTTTGACGCCGGTGACAGCGACAATATCGCCGGCCTCGACTTCTTTGGCTTCCAGCCGTTTAAGGCCGAGGTGCGTGAAGACTTCATTGATTTCATAGCGGGTTTGCTTACCATCCGCGCTTAAACAGACGACCATATCATGCGGGGAGACCTTGCCGCGCCAGATACGCCCGATAGAGATTTTACCCTTGTGGGTATCATAATCCAGGTTGGAGACCAGCATCTGGAAGGAGCCTTCCTCGATTTGCGGCGGCGGTACTTTTTCCAGAATCATGTCAAAGAGCGCGCTGACATCTTTGCCTTCCATCCCGGGTTCTTTAACGACAATGCCTTCCCGGCCGCTGGCATAAAGCACCGGAAAATCAAGCTGTTCGGCATCGGTCGCCAGCTCCAGGAACAGATCCTGGGTCAATTTGAGCACTTCCGATATACGGGCATTCTGCCGGTCCATTTTATTAATAACGACAATGATTTTCAGCTTCTTTTTAAAAGCCTCGCGCAGAACGAATTTGGTCTGCGGCATTGGGCCTTCCACGGAGTCGATCAGCAGTAAAGCGCCGTCGGCCATATTAATGACGCGCTCAACTTCGCCGCTGAAATCTGCGTGGCCGGGAGTATCGATGATATTGATCTTGATACCGTTATACATGATCGCGGTGTTCTTCGCTAATATGGTAATACCTTTTTCCCTTTCCAGGGTGTTACTGTCCATGATGCAGTCAACCGTATCCTGGTTTTCGCGGAAGACATGGCTCTGTTTGAGCAGGGCATCTACCAGCGTGGTCTTGCCGTGGTCGACGTGAGCGATAATAGCGACGTTGCGGATGTCATTGCGGTAATTCATAATACTTGTTTTATCCTTATTAGTTTACATAATACATGGCATAGTAACACACGGGTGAAAAATCATGGAAAACGGTGACAAAACGAATTTTCGGAAGCCCGCGTCTTGCAATGACGCATTAGCTCCGATTAATGGAGAAAGTGTTTCCGGAAGCGCTCCAGATGAAAGTAATTCCAGATGCGGTACATAAAATAATACGTTCCTAAAACCTAACCATTTATTATTATACAGGAAACGAAGCTAAAAAGCGAACATAATATTAAAAAGAAGCTATATTTTGATTTAATTGGAAGGTGGTTTGTTTGCTTTCGGACTTTTATTGATAAAGATCTTCATAAGTGTATTTAGTCGGACATCTGCGGAGGTTAGAGTATAATTACATTATGTCTGTCTTTATTATCGATCTGACTGTCAAAGAGGTGACGGAACTGGTGGCCTCGCTGGGGGAACCGGCATACCGCGCAAAGCAGTTGCTGGCGTGGGTATATCAGCGGTTGGCCGTTTCCTGGGAAGAAATGACCGACTTGCCTTTGACCTTCCGCCAAAAGCTGGCAGAGAAAGTGTCTCTCCATACTTTAACGCCGTTGCATGAAGTAAAAGCCAAAGACGGCACGGTGAAAGTGCTTTTCAATTTGCTTGACGGGAAGACAGTAGAAACAGCGCTGATGAAATTTTATTCTACCGATAAAAAAGAACGTTTTACCGTTTGCGTCTCCACCCAGGTGGGCTGCGCCGTCGGATGTCCATTCTGCGCTACTGGCTGGCAAGGGTTTGAAAGGAATCTGACCGCCGGAGAAATTATCGACCAGGTGTTGTACTTTGCCCGCCGGTTACAGGAACAGCGCAAGGGGCACGCAGTGGAGCGGATCGACAACATTGTATTCATGGGGATGGGTGAACCGTTCTCTAACTATAATGCTTTATGGCAGGCAATCGAAATATTAAACGCGCCGGAATGTTTCGGGTTAAGCGCCCGCAGCATGACAATTTCCACGGCCGGTCTGGTACCGGGGATAAAAAAGCTGGGCGGGGAGAAGTTGCAGGTTGGTCTGGCGATATCGCTGCACGCCGCCGATGACAAATTGCGGGATAAGCTGGTGCCGGTCAATAAAAAGTATCCGATCGGGGAATTGATCGAGGCCTGCCGGGAATATTTTGCGCGGTCCGGGCGCCGCGTGAGTTTTGAATATGCGCTTTTTGACGGCGTGAACGATTCTTTACAGCAAGCGCAAAAATTAGCTGACATAATACAGGACTTGAATTGTCATGTTAATCTGATTTCCGCCAACAATGTCGCAAACCAAAAAATGCAGCCTTCACCGCGGAGCCGTGTATTGGCCTTTCAGCAGGAATTAAAAAACCGCGGAATCAACTGTACATTGAGGCAGAGTCGGGGACAGGACATCGATGCCGGCTGCGGTCAATTACGCAGCCGTTTTTTAACGTAAAAAAGCAAATGACCAAAGGATATATATAGAATAAACCCTTTGGTCATCTGCTATATATTTAATCACCCTGACGGTGATGGGGGGGCCGTAATCCTGACGGCTACCACCAAACTACTTGCCCAGAGCTGCCTCATCCTTCTTACGAATTGAGCGTCCGCCGTGGCCGTGTTTGACGCCTTTGAAGCTATCCTGATAAGTTTTTCTCTGTTGCGCTTTTTCTTGCTTTCTGCCCATTAGATTATCTCCAATTAAGTGTTAGATATTCTCAATATACGGTTCCGGGGGCACTTTTGTCAATAATCCATGGGAACCTTGTAATTATTATTTCCTAACGAACTTTATTCGGTTGGTATAACGGTGTAATCGTTGGTATCGGACGGGCCTGGGCAGTTGTGCGCTGGCGCAGGAAGGAAGGAGTGTCCAGTTCATTGCCTTTCAAATTCTTGAGCTGCTGGGTGATTTCCTTCTCGCGGTTGGCGCTGTTGACACCGGTCGCATTATCGAAACCGGTCGCAATTAGTGTCAAACGGATTTCATTATTCATGTTGGTATCGAAGGCGACACCGAAGATAACATTGGCGTTCGGGTCGACCGCTTGTTTGATGATTTCTGCAGCGGCATTGACTTCGAAAAGGGTCAGGTTGCTGCTGCCGGTGATATTGAACATGACGCCCTTCGCGCCGTTCATGGAAACATCGAGTAACGGACTGGCGAGGGCTTCTTTGGCCGCATCGATGGCGCGGTTCGGTCCGGTGCCTCTCCCGATAGACATCCAGGCCGGTCCCGCATCTTTCATAATGGTGCGGATATCAGCAAAGTCGAGGTTGATGAGACCGGGAACGGTGATAACCTCGGCGATTGCTTGTACCCCATGATGAAGTACGCCATCGGCAATTCTAAAAGCACTGTCCATGGAGGTCTTCTGGTCACACAATTGTAATAAACGATCGTTCGGGATAATAACCAGGGTATCGACTTTATCGACAAGGTCAGCAATGCCCTCTTCGGCGTTCTGAAGGCGGTGTTTTCCTTCGAACCCAAAAGGTTTGGTGACGATGGCGATTGTCAGGGCGCCGCTTGTTTTGGCAATTTCTGCCACGACAGCCGCGGACCCTGTGCCGGTACCGCCGCCCATGCCAGCGGTAACAAATACCATATCTGCGCCTTTCAAGGCTTCTTTGATATCGTCTTTACTTTCTTCTGCCGCCTTATGTCCCACAACATGGTCGCCGCCGGCGCCCATCCCGCGGGTAAGGCGTTCGCCCAGTTGTAACCGGAGGCCTGCTTCTGTGTAAGACAACTGCTGGGCATCAGTGTTCATTGCGATAAATTCAACGCCGCGGATCTGTTCGCGTACCATACGTGTAATCGCATTACAACCGGCTCCGCCGAGACCGACGACCTTGATGTTCGCCCCAACCGGGACAAAATTCGATTTTGACATATTAGGCGCTCCTTACTCTAACCTTCAATTCCTGCTTACTGCCGGAACATTCTGAGAACGGGTGACACGAATCCGCGGATACCGCCCTTGGCCTGCGGGGTCTGTGCGCTGGAATTTCTGGATCTCCAGAGCATTAAACCAAGACTGGTTGCGTAAGCCGGGTCACAAAGGGCATCCGAAACGCCGGGTAAAGCCGGGGGAACGCCGATTCTGACGGGGAAGCGCACGATGTCATGCGATAGTTCGGCCAGACCGCCCAGGTTGGCGCCGCCGCCGGTGAGGACCAGGCCGGACGGAATAAAGTGAGCATAATCTTTATCCGGTAATTCCATGACAATCAAGCGGACGAGTTCTTCCACACGGGCGCGGATGATTTCACTCAGGTCATGAGATGAAACGTTGTGCTGCCCCAAGGTGAGTTCTCTATCCTGTTCGGGTTCTTCGCCGTGCCAGGGGGTAACATCCCCGAATTTCTTCTTTAACTCTTCGGCGGCTTCAAAGGTCAGCCCAAGGCCGATAGAGATATCGCGGGAGATCTGATAACCGCCGATGGGCAGGACGGAGGTAAAGCAGACGGAATTGTCTTTGAATACTGCGATATCGGTGGTACTGCCGCCAATGTCAGCCATCATGACGCCGTCCAGTCTTTCTTCCGGTTCCAGCACTGCTTCTGCAGCAGCTAACGGCTCCAAAATAAGGTCATCAATCTCGATGCCAATGCCGCGGATACACTTGGTCAAGTTCTGAACCGAGGTAGCAGCAGCCGTGATGATGTGAGTTTCAACATCCAGGCGGAAGCCATGCATACCCACGGGGTTCTTGACGCCATTTTGTCCATCAACGGTATAGGCACGGGGAATGACATGCAGAACTTTCTGATCGGTAGGGACTTCTACGGAGCGGGCTACTTCCAGCACTCTCTTTAAGTCTTCGGGACGTACCAGACGATCACCGCGTGAGATCGCAACAGCGCCTTTGTTATTGACAGAGGTGATGTGTCTACCGGTGACACCGACACAAGCCGATTCCATCTTGTAGCCGGCAGTGCGCTCTGCTTTGTGCACTGATTCGCGAATCGATTCGCGCGCTTCATTGAGGTTGACTACCATCCCTTTGGTGAGTCCCTGGGATGCGGAGACACCGACACCCAGGATTCGGACGTTGTTCTTGTCATCGATATCGCCCATGACGGAGCATACCTTGGTTGTCCCAACGTCTATAGCCGAAATTCTTGTTCTCTTCATATTAATATTGTTTCCTCCTAATATAATATGTATACTTTATTCGCGGTAATGAATATGCCATTTACTGTTCATCAGATTGCTGTGGGTTTCGACCCGGGGCCCCAGGTAGAGCTCTGCCAGAAAGCCGCTGGGTGAATCACAGGCGTTTAACGTTGAAGTTTCGCCTGAAGCGCTGAGGTTAAGATTGCAGACGCCGGTAGTGATATTTTCGTACTCAATAGTTGTTTCCATTTCTGTATTCCCCCCTAAATACGTTCCTGGATAATACTGTTATATACAATACTAAACGTACCAAAACCCAGCCGCAAAGATTGTCCTTACTATTTCCATTTTGTCCTAACATGGAATTAACATGGAAATATTTTGGTCCTATTTAGTTCCAAAAACCTATTGAAAACAAAAAACCGCTGGCATATAATAAAAACACCAGGCGAGGTGGCATTATGACAATGGACGAGGGACGGAAGCATTCTCCACCTTACGTTTCATATAAAACATTCGATAGTTTCATGACCAAATTGCAGGAACCGCCGCTGCCTACGCGCATCGACCGAAGCTATTGGGGAGAAATGTTTTCCGGCAGCACCGGCACGCAGTTGATGTCGGCGATGCGGTTTTTAAACCTGATCGACGCGAATACCAGGCCAACGCCGCGCCTGAAATTACTGGTGACAGACACATCGGGAGAGCACCGTGCGGCATTAATGAGACAGGTGGCCGACGAGGCGTATGCGTTCGTTCTAAAAGGCACTATGGATACGCAGAATGCCACCTACTCAGAACTGGAAGACGTTTTCCAGAATACCTATAAGATGAAGAGCGATGTCTGCCGCAAGTGCATCAAGTTCTTTACGGAATTTTCCAAAGATGCCGGCATACCATTATCCCCGCATATTACCAAAAAGAGAAAAATACCAAAAACAAATTCCGGAACTAAAAATACCACTAAAAAAAATGGCATTAGGACAAATGAGAATTTTGTCGTACCAATTAAAGAAAGTAGAATTCCGGAATTATTACCCTGGCATCAAATGCTGGCTGACAAGTTTCCCCACTTCGACCCGGCGTGGAACGACGAAATAAAAAAGAAGTGGTTTGAAGCCTACTTCGAACTGTTTAAACTTAATCCCCACGGATAAAAAGAAGCCGCTGCATAACTTTTTTGCAGCGGCTTTTACTATTGACTTTATTAATACTCTGTAATAAATAACCTACTTTTGTTTATTTTTCAAAACCTCATAAAGCCGCGTGATGTTTGCTTTTACCACTATCGACGCCGTCGCCTCCCTGCCCGGTTGGGGTGCGTAACGGTCGCGGAAAGTAAAATTCTTTTCCACTTCTGCCAGTGTCATTCCTTTCTTTATTAACACGTTCACCGCATCGATCCATTCCTGCACGCGGGTAATCATTTCGGGAAGATATGCCGCGGTACAGACTTCGCCGTGACCGGGAATAATAAACTCGACGTCCAGTTTTGCCATTTTTTTCAGCGACTCGATCCAGGCAAACGGCTCGGCATGCTGCAGGTAAACGGGGAATTTATACAGCACATTATCCGCGGTAAAGAGTACTTTTTCCTCCGGGACAAAGACGGCCAGCTGATATGGGGTATGACCCGGCAAATGCATGATCCGGATGGTGTGGTTGCCCAGGTAGATGGTCATTTCGTCGGTAACGGTAATGGTGGGCAGGCGGTATTTGAAGCGTTTCATCAGGGTATAATCCGCCGGCGATGTTGTTTTGTATCTTTCCCCGGCCTCCGCAGAAGAGTATTTCAGAATTGCCTGCCGGGTTCCTTCGTGGGAGATAACGGCGCCCTTAAAAAAATAATTACCGGTGATGTGGTCGCCGTGCGGTTCATTGTTAACAATGTAGCGGACCGGACCGAATTTGGCGATCGCTTCCCGCCATTTCAGGGCATCGGTGGGGATCTGGGGGGTGTCGCTCATTACTACCCCGCCGCTGGTGACAACAAATCCCGGATTACATCCGCCAAACTTCGTCTCGGCATAGACGTTCTGCGTAATTTTCTGCATTGCTGCCTCCCTGTTCAGTTATTTTTGTTCGAGATAGAGATAATGAGAATATTTTAAAGATAAAGGAGCGAAATAACAAGCGCCTTGACAATGATCAATAACCAATAATCAAGAAAATCCGAAACAATTTTAAGCTACCTTACTAAAATCCCCGACCGTAAGGTCGAGGGATGGAGTTCTCCCTGCATCTTCCTCTTTCCGTCAAGATGCAGGGCAACGAAGTTGAGGCAGTGAAAACCCCGACCGTAAG
>Ga0182010_10000457_pt1 | contig 23360 bp, 17 predicted proteins | sample 611E1MmetaG_FD_120488 | JGI IMG/M metagenome (GOLD analysis project Ga0182010, IMG submission 120488) | Permafrost microbial communities from Stordalen Mire, Sweden - 611E1M metaG | ecosystem: Environmental > Terrestrial > Soil > Wetlands > Permafrost | place: Sweden: Stordalen | collected... | reverse complement strand
ATGAGGAGCAGAAACAGTATCAATAATGAAATCGAAGTAGCCTGTTACGCTTTTTATACTTGCTTCATTTGTTGTCAGAATAAATTTATGTGCACCAAGTTTTTTCGCATCTGCTTCCTTGGATTTTGAAGTGCTCAGCATCGTTACTTCAGCTCCGAAAGAGGCTGCAAACTTAACTGCCATATGTCCAAGTCCACCTAATCCGAGAATTCCAACTTTATGTCCCTTCCCGATTTTCCAGTGTTTCAACGGTGAGTAAGTTGTGATTCCGGCACATAATAGCGGAGCTACCGCTTTAAGGGGAAGCTTTTCTGAGACATGAAGTGCAAAATCTTCCTTAACTACTACTAATTTTGAATATCCACCATATGTTCTGGTCTTTTTGTCTTGTTCCAGACCGTTATAGGTAAATGATATACCTCCTGTACAGTATTGCTCCAGACCATGATGACAGTTATCACATTCTCCGCATGAATCCACCATACAACCTACACCTGCCAGATCACCAACCTTGAATTTTTTTACTTTATTGCCAATTTTACTTACCCTTCCTATTATTTCGTGTCCGGGCACCATGGGAAATAAGGAACCACCCCATTCATTGCGGATCTGATGCAGATCAGAATGGCAGACACCGCAATATAAAATGTTTATCTGGACATCATCTGCTTCAACTTCTCTCCGTGGGAAGCTCCAAGGCGCAAGAGCCGTTTTTGCATCTTGTGCAGCATAACCTTTTATCTCAATCATAATTTATTTCTAAATAGAACATACATGGTTTGAATATGTTCACTTAAACAAATCAGTAAGCTATTGGCGACTTGCACCTTTCTGATAGTAAAAGTGTTTCTTTAACCTGTCATTTTTTATTACTTTTGGCGTCAGGTAAATTTTTAACTATGGATACTAATCAGGATCCTGTATATTCAAGGAATGTTGTTGAATTTGTTGCTGTTGCAAATGAATTCTGCAAATATTCTGAACATGCTTCAGAAATAAATGGTGAGGAAATGCTGAGGATAATGCAGCGTATTTTGCCTCTTATGTATCTGAAGGCTTCCCTTTTACCAAAACTGGAACCATTCTTTGAGGATGGAAATGAAAAGTTTGTGACAGAAGCTGACTGGAATGCAGTGAATGATATTCTCAGAGAGAGATTCGGAACCGCAAACGATTATCTAGAGGTTTTCGATGAAAAAATTAATGATTCTGAAGGACCGGTAGTATCAGGCATTTCTGAAAACATTGCGGATATGTACCAGGATATAAAAGACTTTCTGCTTCTTTACCAGACCGGAACAGGGGAGGTTATGAACGACGCTGTTTGGGAATGCCGAATGAACTTTGAAAACTTCTGGGGTCAGAAACTTGTCAATTCGATGAGGGCAATTCATAAGTTTATATACTCCGGGGAGGAGATTGGAAAGGTGGAAAAAGAGACTGATGAAAATGATGAAAACAGGAATACTTCGGATTGGTTTATATCAAGAAGACAAAAGGATTTAAAGGGGAGTGTCGAAAAAGATGTATAAAGAGAATATTACAGTTGAAGAGCTGGCAGAACATGAACTTTCATGGTTTAAAGGTGAAATAGTATTAATTGACAATCTTAAAATATTCTATGAGGTTTTTCCAAGACTTCTCAGATCAGAGCTTCTTGGTTTTGATACTGAGACGCGGCCTACCTTCAAGAAGGGGAAGAAGAATTCGGTCTCGCTGATTCAGCTTTCAACAGAAGACCTGGCCTGTCTATTCAGGATCAATAAAATAGGTATACCGGATGAACTTGTGGAACTATTATCCGATCCGTCTGTCATCAAAGCCGGAGTTGCAGTCCACGACGACATCAGATTTTTAAAGGGGGTAAGGAAATTTTCACCTGAAGGTTTTATTGATTTACAGAACTTTGTTAAAGATTTCGGGATACAGAGTTCAGGATTAAAAAAGCTTGCAGCAATTGTTCTTGGATTCAGAATATCCAAGAGGCAGCAGGTCACTGACTGGGAAGCAGAAAAACTGAGCGAAGCCCAGCAGATATATGCCGCGACAGATGCATGGGTCTGCCATCAGATCTATAAGAAACTGGTAAATGGAAATAAGGTTTGAAGAAAGACAAAAGATAAAAGTAAAAAGGTAAAAGAGCCACAATCTGATTTTAGCCCCCCTTGGGGGGGATGGGGGTAAAAAATGCAAGAACGAATTAAAATAGTTTTAAAATCCGGGAAGGAACAATCACTCCGGCGTTTTCATCCCTGGGTATTTTCGGGTGCAATAAAGAAAATGTATGGGACTCCGGCAGAAGGAGACCTTGTGGATGTATATGACAATAAAGATGAATTTCTTGCAGTAGGTCATTATGCTCCAAGCTCAATAGCGGTAAGGGTATTGTCCTTTGTTAAGGAAACGCCTGATATCAGCTTTTTCAGGGAGAAAATCAAACGTGCAATTACTTACAGGAAAGCGATTGGCATTATTGATAACCCTCAGATAAATGTTTTCAGGCTCATCCATGGTGAGGGTGATGGTTTACCTGGTCTGATTGTTGATTTTTACAATGGAGTAGCCGTAATGCAGATGCATTCAATAGGATTCTACAGGATCAGAAAAGAGATAGCGTCCATTCTGGCAGAAGTACTCGATAACCGGATCACTGCTGTTTATGATAAAAGCGAAGGAACAATTCCTCATATGTCATCTATTACGGCCACAAATGAGTTTCTGTGCGGAAGTTCAGATCCTGTGATAGTAACAGAAAACGGTTATAAATTTAAAATTGACTGGACCACAGGGCAGAAAACAGGATTCTTCATTGATCAGCGGGAGAACAGGAAGCTCCTGGAAAATTATACGGAGGGAAGATCGGTACTAAATATGTTTGGTTATACGGGAGGATTTTCTGTATATGCAATGAAAAATGCGACTCTTGTTCATACTGTTGATAGTTCGTTCCCTGCTGTGGAACTTGCCAATGAGAATATAAAACTGAATTTTGGAGAAGATAAGCGGCATGAATCATTTCAGGTTGATGCATTTGATTATATGAATCACATCAAAGATCAATACGATCTGATAATACTCGATCCTCCGGCATTTGCAAAGCATAATAATGTACTGGCCAATGCATTACAGGGATATAAAAGACTGAATATAAAAGCAATAGAACAAATTAAACCTGGTGGGATTATTTTTACTTTTTCGTGTTCCCAGGTTGTCACTAAAGAAAACTTCAGGAAATCGGTCTTTGCAGCTGCTGCAAATACGGGCCGGAATGTCAGAATATTACATCAGATGAACCAGCCTCCCGATCATCCTGTAAATATTTACCATCCTGAAAGCGAGTATCTGAAGGGTCTTGTTATTTATGTCGAATAATACAATTATGGATACTAACAGAAATATTTTGCTTGTTGCAAAGAAACTGGGTCTCCATGACTGGCAGGTTGAAAACACTATCAGGTTAATGGATGGCGGAGCTACAATCCCTTTTATCAGCAGGTACAGGAAAGAGATGACAGGCAGTCTTGACGAAGTTCAGCTGATGCATATCAAGGAAGAGTATGAAAGGCTGAAAGACCTTGATAACCGGAAAGAAACCGTGATAAAATCGATTGAGGAACAGGAAAAGATGACACCTGAACTCAGAAAGCGTATTGATAACGCTGTAACCATGTCTGAACTTGAGGATATTTACCTTCCCTACAAGCCTAAAAGACGGACACGGGCAACAATTGCCAGGGAAAAAGGTCTCGAACCTCTGGCAATACTGATTTTGGATCAGAAAGAGAATAATCCTGCACTGAAAGCTGAGGGATTTCTGAATGATGATGTTGCAACAATAGAAGATGCGCTTACCGGTGCATCCGATATCATTGCAGAATGGATAAATGAAGATGAGAAGGCAAGAAAACAGCTTAGATATCTGTTTGACAAGGAAGCTGTTATTTATTCCAGGGTTGTTAAAGGCAAGGAATCGGAAGGCATAAAGTACAGTGATTATTATGACTGGTCAGAGCCATTGAAAAAGTGCCCCTCACACAGGCTTCTGGCAATGAGGAGGGGAGAAGATGAAGGATTCCTGAGATTATCTCTGGAACCTGATGAACAACATGCGCTGGATATTCTAAATTCAATTTTTATAAAGGGCAGGAATAACTCTTCGGAGATAGTTTCAGGGGCGGTAAAAGACAGCTGGAAAAGATTACTTTCATCATCCATGGAGACAGAATTCAGAAATATTTCCAAGGAAAAGGCAGATATAGAGGCAATTAATGTTTTTGCTGAGAATCTTCGCCAACTTCTTCTGGGATCACCTCTCGGTGAGAAAAACGTTCTGGCAATTGATCCTGGTTTCAGGACAGGATGTAAAGTTGTCTGCCTTGACCGGCAGGGTAATTTCATACATAATGAGACTATCTATCCTCATCCGCCTCAGAATGAAACAGCTATGTCGATAAAGAAGATCTTATCTCTGGTAAATGCCTATAAAATTGAAGCCATAGCAATTGGAAATGGTACCGCCAGCCGGGAGACTGAAGAATTTATAAAATGGGTTAAGTTTGAGAATGATATCCAGGTTTTTGTTGTGAGTGAAGCCGGAGCTTCAATATATTCCGCATCAAAAACCGCTCGAGATGAGTTCCCTGATTATGATGTTACTGTACGAGGTGCAATCTCTATCGGCAGAAGGCTGATGGATCCTTTGGCCGAACTGGTTAAGATTGATCCTAAATCAATTGGAGTGGGTCAGTATCAGCACGATGTGGATCAGCAGAAACTTCAGAAATCACTTGATGATGTTGTCATGAGCTGTGTAAATGCTGTTGGTGTTGAGGTGAACACAGCCAGTAAACACCTTTTAACATATATATCAGGCCTCGGACCACAACTTGCTCAGAATATTGTTGACTACAGAGCTGAAAACGGACCTTTCATGGCCAGGAAAGAACTTCTTAAAGTTAAAAGAATGGGGGAGAAGGCATTTGAGCAGAGCGCAGGGTTCCTTAGGATCCGTAATGCAGAAAATCCACTCGATGCCAGCGCGGTTCATCCCGAAAGTTACCATGTGGTTGAAAAAATGTCAAAAGACCTCGGATGTGAATTGAAAGAATTGATTACCGATGAAAATAAGAGGAAAGAGATTAAGCTGGAGAAATATATCACTCCGGTGACCGGGCTACCTACACTGAAAGATATTATCCAGGAACTGGCAAAACCAGGACGTGACCCGCGATCCAAAATAAAAGAATTTAGTTTTGCTGATGTGCATTCGCTTGAGGATCTGAGTGAAGGAATTACTGTCCCGGGAATTGTTACCAATATTACGAAATTTGGTGCTTTTGTAGATATCGGAATCAAACAGGACGGTCTGGTACATATTTCAAATTTAAGCAGAAGTTATGTCTCTGATCCGTCAACCGTTGTAAAACTGCATCAGCATGTTATGGTGAAGGTAATTGCTGTCGACATCGAGAGAAAACGTGTTCAGCTGTCCATGAAGGATGTTGATCAGAAGAAATAAGTAATTTTATTTTTATAATCTTTAATGATGATCAATTTCCTGTTTCCATAAGCTCCAAATATCATAATCATTGATATAAGGACAAAGATCTTTTTCATAGTTATATTATTATGACAGAAGTAGATTTATTTCTGTGTTTTTAACCAATTCATATAATCGGTATAGAGTTTCCCTGAATCAGGATGTCCGACAGATGCAATAGAACCTGGCTTATTCATAATTCCGAGATATTGATAGACCAAAATATTTTCAACAAAAGGAGAGATGTCCTCCATTTGCTTAAGAATTCTGTCAATACTGGCCGGGATTAAGGCACTTTTATAAACATCACCTTCAAATTCAAAAATTTCCATGTCAGCCCATAACCTTGAACGACCGGCCTTTGCATGGGCTTTATTTAGTCCTTCATAATACTTGCCGGCAAAGCCAGCTTTTGTTTTTCTGACTCCAATCTCATCCTGATAGGCTACAATATCGATATCAAGTTTTTCAAGCTGGCTGATATATTCACTATCTATGCGAACTGATTTTGTACCGTAAGGAGCAATGAGATTAATCGATCGGGGTGTTAATCTTTTAGCGATCCTGGTACAGTTGTTCACATAATTGATTGTAATGTCATCAAAGCTGTTTGACAACCCGGTTTCATTAGGGTAATACCATCCATAGAAACTTTTATGATGAGCGTATTTTTCAGCTACTTCCTCCATCCCTTTCTCTCTGAGTTTTGCAACCTCGGGATCTGTCATCATTTTTTTTACATTCTGCCAGTCTGACCAAAAATCGTTACTAACAAAGAATTTCATATTGCACTCATCAGCTGCTGAAAGAACTGCCTCTAAAGGGTCAATGCAGGCATACTCATGTCGTGGTTTTAGTTTAGATGGATAATAAGTTTTCCCATCATATGCAACAGCCATCAAAACAAGATATTCCATGCCTGTTTCACTAATTTCCTTTATTTTGGCTTTCCATTGTTCTTCAGTGAATTTTGGGAGAACCGGATTCCAGTATTTGCCTTCAGGAGCAAATACATGTTGAAACTCAAACCATGAACCTTTAATCGGTTTTATGACAGGATTTATCTTACTTTCCGGATGACTGGAAGCAACTGAATTATTTAATAAAAGGAGCGAAGTAGCTGATGCCCCGAAGGTTTTTAAAAAGTTCCGTCTCTTCATATATTTATATATTTAGTTTTTTACATTCCAGGACGTTGGTCGGCATTCTGCCTGGGTTTCATAACCGGTTTAGTCGGAAGTTTAGAATTACGCATTGCTGAATTATAGACAAATGAAGCAGTAATAATTGCATTTTGCTTCAGATCATCCATAACAAGTCTTTCGTATGTATCCATAACAGTGTGATAGCCACGGCCATATTCTATCTCGTCCTGGATAAACTGGAAACCTAGCAACCCAATACGATCAAATGAAAGATGATATGTTCCTGAAGTATTTCTTATAGTGATTGTGGAGCAGCCCATATCAGCAAAAGGTTTCAGCCACTCCTCAAATATTGTCCTCACGAGTTCATTTTCCTGCAGATAGATACCTCTGTATTTACCTGATCCGTTATCCATATTGAAATATGCGGCAAATTTATCATAGTCGGGTTTATGCTCTTTTGTAGAAGGATCTACAAGATATTTATCCACATAACCTGATGATCCGAATAATCCTTGTTCCTCACCACCCCACAGAGCTACTCTTATTGTTCTTCGGGGAGCGATATCAAGACTTTTCAGAATTCGCAGAGCTTCCAACATTACAATACAACCTGAAGCATTATCAGCGGCACCTGTTCCTCCGTTCCATGAATCAATGTGTGCACCCAGAAGAACGACTTCATTTTTAAGAAGTTTGTCAGTACCCGGAATTTCTCCAATCACATTATAAACTGTAGGGCTGTCAAAGAATTTATTTTTTACTTCAATTTCCATTTCAACAGGAATATTATGCTGCAGGAGGCGAACCATCCTGCCATGATCTTCAATCGGAAGATTTAACTCTGCAGCAGGTTCTTTATCGCCAGTCTTATAATTAGCACCATTTGACCGGGGAACGTTGAAAGTACCTGAACTGTTTATGATTGCACTTGCACCCTCGCTGTTAAGAAAGTCTGCGATTTTTGTCCGCAGGGCTCTTTGTGCCATCATTGCAGCACGGTCGAAGGGCGGTCTTCTTGGATTATTAGATGATGAAGCCATTGACAGGTCTTTCAGTTGTGCATCAGTCAACCGGTTTGCAAGAGGTTCAAAACTCACTTCATAAGTTGCTGTGGAAGGCATCAGTACTATTTTCCCTGCAACTTTTCCTTTGTACTTGTCAATGTCGCCTTCAGCTTTGATATCGAGGTAAACAACTTCAGCTTTTATCAAACCGTTTGTGCTTCCTGTCCATGCGACCGGATTGCAGGCAAAGCTGGAATAGTAAGGAGCTGTCATTGCTGCGTAAGTTTTAAGGTTATCCCAGCCTCCCCTTGCAAAATCCTTCGCAGCTTCAATCCTGACATTCTGAAAACCAAGTTCTTCCATCTTCTTTTTTGCCCACTCATTAGCATGAATGTACCCTGTAGAAGCGGTGAGCCTCGGACCCATACAATCTGTCAGCCAGAATGCCAGATCTTCTACATTTGAATTCTTCAGACCTTCCTGCTTGATTTTATAAATCATGCTTAGGTCAACATTTTCACTCTGCGACAATAGCCATGTCGGCAGAAGGCACAGCATAAACAGAACGATTGAAATTTTCCTGATTTTCATGAATCTCTTTTTAAGGTTTTGATCACATATGCTTCAAATGTATATAAAAATGAAATCTGTTATGAGCGACGGACAAAATGATTTAACAATAATTAACTTTGCAGCAGGTTGGACCTGTCATGGCATGTCCCTGCTTTTATCTTTATACTTTTATCTTTATACTTTTGTCTTTTATCTTTTAATATGATTTACCCTGAGAATTTTGAAAATAAGATAGGTTTTGACAGAATACGTTCTTTGCTTAGAGAAAAATGTCTAAGTCCGATGGGACTAGAGAAGGTGGACAGTATAAGATTCATTGATGACTATGAACAATTAACGCGGATCTTATCAGCAACTTATGAATTTCAGCAAATACTGATCTTTGAAGTAAAGTTTCCGTCAGAAAATTACTATAAAATTTCAGACTGTCTTAATAAAATCAGGGTTGAGGGAACCTTTCCTGAAGTTCAGGAGGTTTTTGATATAAAACGTTCTCTTGAAACAGTTAAAACGATTCTGAATTTTTTCAGGAATAAGGATGCATCAAAATATACTGTTCTTCAGTCAATGTGCGGATCAGTCAAAACTTATCCGTATGTCCTGGAAGCTGCAGACAGAATCATTGACAAAAAGGGAGTTATTAAGGATAGTGCATCCCCTCGTTTAAAAGAGATAAGGAATGAACTTATTGGGAAGAGCATTCATGTGACAAAAAGACTCAATGCAATTCTTAAGCAAGCTCAATCTGACGGATTAGTTGAGTCAGATACAGCTGTCTCGGTAAGAAACGGGAGGGGAGTAATACCTGTGAGCAGCTATGATAAAAGAAAGATCAAAGGGCTTATTCATGATCAGTCTTCCTCAGGTAAAACAGTTTTTATTGAGCCGGAGGAAATTGTGGAAATCAACAATGAAATAATTGAACTTGAATATGAGGAAAGACGGGAGATTGTAAGGATTCTCACTGCTTTCGCAGATAATGTGAGGCCATATATTGATGATTTGATAGAATCAAATCTGTTTCTTGGGGAGATTGATTTTATAAGATCAAAAGCACTGCTCGGCAATCATCTGCATTCTATCAGGCCAGTTGTTATGAATAAGCCATATCTGTCTTGGAAAAAGGCGATTCATCCCTTGTTATCACTTACATTTGAAAAATCAGCAGGACGAAAAGTTATTCCGCTTGACATTATTCTTGATGACAAAGACAGGATTTTGCTTATCTCCGGACCAAATGCAGGCGGAAAGTCAGTATGCCTGAAGACTGTAGGACTTCTTCAATATATGTTACAGTGCGGATTAACAATACCTGTAGCAGAAGGCTCAGAAACAGGGATGTTCAGGAATATTTTAATTGATATCGGTGATGAGCAAAGTATTGATAATGACCTGAGTACGTATAGTTCTCATCTTATCAACATGAAATACTTCATTAAGTATGGCAATGATAAATCGCTGATTCTGATTGATGAATTCGGAACAGGAACTGAACCTATGCTAGGAGGAGCAATTGCAGAAGCTATTCTTGGTGAACTGAACAGGAAAAAAGTTTTTGGTGTTATAACAACACACTATACTAACCTGAAACACTATGCATCACTTACCGATGGGATAGTTAATGGTGCCATGGCTTTTGATAATCATCTCATGCAGCCACTTTTTCAGCTTACTATCGGTAAGCCGGGCAGTTCATTCGCATTCGAAATTGCACGAAAAATAGGATTACCTGAAGAAATACTTGAAGAAGCTTCGGGAAAAGCCGGAGTAAAAAATATCAATTATGACAGGCATCTCAAAGATATAGCTCGCGATAAAAGATATTGGGAAAATAAACGGCAGAGTATCAGGCAGCAGGAAAAGAGGCTGGAGGAACTTATGGCCGAGTATGATAAAGAGCTGTCAGGTGCCAAAACACTCAGAAAAGAGATCATCACAAAAGCCAAAGACGAGGCACAGCATTTGCTTAATGAATCTAACAGGATGATTGAGAGCACTATAAGACAGATAAAGGAGTCACAGGCAGAAAAGGAGAAAACCAAAGATGTACGTCATAGACTGGAGGAGTTTAAAACTGAAGTCAAAGAGCAGGCAAAACCGGTTGAAACACCTTCGGAAGAGAAAGTTGCCATTTTGAGTAACAGGGCAAGAAAGATAAAACTGGAGCCTGAAACTGAAAAAGAAAAAGAAAAACGTCAGCCTGTTGTTTCGGCTGTACATCCTCTTAAACCAGGAGATGCCGTCAGGATGATTGATACCCAGGCCGCCGGAGAGATTATTGAGATAAAAGATAAGATGGTTCAGGTTGAAACAGGAAACCTCAGATTTTTTGTTCCGGTTAACAAAATTGAGAGAATAACACGGTCTGATCTTAAGAAGAGCCTCAGGGCCAATCAGGTTTATCGCGAAAATGACCCGGGAATTGTTCAGCGTAATATTAATTTTAAACCTGAAATAGATATCCGCGGAGTAAGGGGAGAAGAAGCAATTAATCAGGTTCGCGACCTGATTGATAATGCTCTTATTGTTCAGCATCGCAACCTCAGGATCCTTCACGGGAAAGGTAATGGCATTCTGAGGCAGCTTGTCAGACAGTATCTTGCAACTGTTGATGTAGTAAAAACGTTCAGGGATGAACATGTGGAGTTTGGCGGTGCAGGCATAACTGTTGTTGAAATGGATTTTTAAAGAAAGACACACCCCTTCCCGCTTCGCAGGATCCCCCTCAAGGGGGAATAATCCGGAGCCATTTTGGACGAACTAACAGATGGAGCGCAGTATTGATTATAGAATAAATAAATTCCTGAAATAATGAAATCAAAACTTATTTTTTCGTCTTTTTTAATCTTGGTTTTAACTTTTTATTCATGTAAAACGGATAAAAAGTCAACCTCAAATCAGACTGTTGTATCTCTTGAGCAGAAACAGGAATGGGCGATAGTGATCCATGGAGGAGCAGGCGGAATAACAAGAGAAAGCATTACACCTGAACTTGACAAAGAATACCGGGCCGGTCTTCAGTTGGCAATAAATACGGGTAAGAAAATCCTGTCGGAAGGAGGATCCGCTCTTGATGCAGTTGAGCAAACAATCAGGACAATGGAAGATAATCCTCTCTTCAATGCAGGAAAAGGTGCTGTATTTACTCATGATGGGAGGAATGAGCTTGATGCTGCTATTATGGATGGCTCGAACTTAGCTGCAGGATCTGTTGCCTGTGTTACTGATATAAAGAATCCAATAACCGCAGCGAGAAGAGTAATGACGAATTCCCCCCATGTTATGCTGACAGGAGCGGGGGCATCACAATTTGCTAAAGAACAGGGTCTTGAAATTGTACCCCCCTCATATTTTTATACGGAAAGACGATTTCAGGAATTGCAGGAGATATTAAAAAAAGAGAAGAATGGTACTGTAGGTTGTTGCGCACTTGATAAAAAAGGTAACCTGGCAGCCGGAACATCAACTGGAGGAATGCCGGATAAAAAATATAACAGGGTGGGAGACGCGCCGATAATTGGCGCCGGTACCTATGCTAATAATAATACCTGTGCAGTATCCGGAACGGGTCATGGTGAATATTTCATAAGATGGACTGTTGCTCATGATATTTCAGCATTAATGGAATATAAAGGAATGACACTCAGGGAAGCTTCAGAATTAGTTGTTAATGATAAGCTGGTAAAAGCAGGTGGCAGTGGCGGTGTAATCAGTCTGGATAAGTCGGGTAATGTCTCTATGCCTTTCAATTCAACCGGCATGTTCAGGGGGTTTGCAACCGCTGATGGCAAGGAAGGTGTCTTTATTTATAAGGATGAAGGGGGACGACCGTAAAAAAATTGCCCGGTTGGCAATTTTAGGGAGGAGCCTGACTGCAGGGGTGGCAAAAGGCAAGATACAATGAAGAACAATGGAACAAACGAATGCAGAATGCAGAATTTTTTCAACCAGCGGGGATTTGAAATCATTTATCCGCAAAGGGCACAAAGGTTTAGGAACTAAGCACGCAAAGGTGTGATGTTGGAGACATAAAACCTCCGCTAGTAATGGCCCCGTTTACAAATCGGCGCCAGCATGTTACAAAAAAAAGACGGATATGCTGTCACATTTCCGTCTTGAAAAATATATTGTAAGAAAATGATTAGTTGAGTCTTACAGTACCGTATGATGCAAGTACATTAACTCTTGATGATGGGTTTTCTTCATTTCCGAATATTCCTGATACTTCATTGGAATTGTTTTCCACGATTCGTCTTTGATTTTTGAATTTATCCTCATCGTATTTCAATCCGCCATAAGTTACTTTTGCATCCAGTTTGTAGTTTGCCGATTCTGCAATCCCAAGTTTCACTCCCATATAGTGGGTTTCCACATCAATCGATTCAAATCCGGATGGAATGGTTTCAACAGAGAATGAGCCATAGCTCCCGTGGTAATTAAGTTTTTTAGTCAGTTCCCCGATATTAACCTCAGTATAACCATTCTCGAGGACTAGATTATTGATATTTTCGATCTTTATATTGTCATATTTGCTTTCTCCTACTACTGAACTGGTTTCTCCCAGTGTAATTTTGGAATACTTACTGTCAAGAAGGATAGCCTGGCTTTTTGCTATATCCATATTCCCTACATATCTTTCAGTTAGGTCGAGCCATCCGGTTTCGTCGATAGTACCTTTTCCATAAGCAATAACGAGTTTGTTCAGGGGTTTAACATTTCCTCTGGTAAGCTTTCCTGCAGTCAGGTTCCCGTATTTTATTTCAAGGCTGAGTAATCCATGCAGTTCGTCTATACTGGTATTTCCGTATTTGTTAATGAGAGCGAGATCAGTTCCTACTGGCATTTTAATATTATAGTCTATGCTGAATTTTTTTGAGTCGCCCCAGCCTGTAAAATTGAATTTATCATCAAGAATTGTTTTTGCTGATATTACATTGTCACCTTCTGAAAACTGAATATCAATCAGATCCAGATATTTCTGAGCTTTCTCTTTATTTGACATATCAACTGTTACTTTAACATCGACAACAATCTGGTCCTTATTCCAGCTCTCTATTACAACGTCTCCGTATTTATTGTTGATTTCAAGCGATTTTGTTCCTGCTGTATATTCCTTGTGAAATTTCTTTGTTGTCTCCTGTGCAGACAGAGTTGCAGAAATTATAAAGAGCGATATAAAGAAGAACGTTCCTTTTTTACAGATTAGCTTTTTCATTTTCCTTCTTATTTTGGTTATCATTCCTGATCGTTTTGAGCTGATTTACTATATATGTCATTACTTCCAGTTTTGTCTGATAATGTTCTATCATTGCATTGATTATCCGTTCATCATTTGGATTTGCCTTTAGTTCTTTCTGAAGAGATACATAAGTTGAATCCATGCTTTTCATCTCTTTAAGGAGCATTGTTTTTTGTTCGGGATTATTTTTCAGGTCAACATTTACTATTTCCCCTTCCATAAGATTTACCTGGTGAACGTAATAGTTCTCAACCTCTTTGTATTGAGGAGAGACCTGCCCAAGTGTCATCCTGCTGCTGCCAGTGCGCAGAAAATGATCCCATGTCCACAGTGAAGAAAGAGTAATTAGCAGTGTAACTACTGCGGCCCTTAACAGATAAGGAACTATGCTTCTTTTAACGGCAGTTACCTGAAATCTTTTTTCAAGCTTTCTGTTAAATCTTTCCAAGTGACCTGCCGAAGGTTCTGCATCTTCGAAAAAGTCCTTGTTGCTCCTGATTATGTCCTCAATATTTTTCATGACTCTGAAATTTTCATTTTCCTTTTAATTCACTGATGAGTTTCTGTTTTGCTCTTGATAGTTGCGATCGGGAAGTACTGCTGTTGATAGAAAGTATTTCAGCAATTTCATCATGATCATAACCTTCAAGAAGGTAAAGAGAGAGGATAACCCTGTAACCATCGGGAAGTTTTTCAATTGCCTCTTTTACCTCTTCAACCCTTACATCAATTTCTTCATTTCTGGCAGTATCTTCTCCGCTTTCATCTCTTATACCAACATGTGACTCAATATCTTCAAAGACCGCTTTTCTTTTATTCAGGGCGTCGAGTGACCGGTTAACCACTATTTTTTTAAGCCATGCACCGAAACTTACGGTTCCTGAATATGTATCTATTTTTTCAAAGGCAGACAGGAATGATTCCTGCATTATATCTTCAGCTTCCATTGTATCATTTACTATTCTCAGACTTGTGTTGTACATGGCTTTATAATACAACTTATAGATCTGAAACTGTGCTTTCTGGTCGCCTTCTTTACACCCGTCCAAAAGATCCTGGTGTAGATTTTTGAATGCCGCTTCTACATTTCCCATCTTTACGTAAAGACTAGTTTTTATATGTGTTGCTGCACCCACCTTCTATTAATATTTTAATCAATAGACGTGGTAAATTTTCTAATGCTGCACCCATTTGAAGATTTTTTTTAAAATTTCAAAATAAATTAAGAATGATTCCCTGAGTAACCTGACCTGTTGAGTAATTCAATTGGGAGCCAAAGAGGCTATGAGGAATAGAGAACACAAGAAGAAGAATAAGAGCAGCCAGGACTGTGTAGACCGGCCTATCTTTTTTGTGGTTCATCACAACAGCAACTATCCAGAAGATCAATGCAATAAGAGTCTTGTTATCAGTCAGATCCCAGCCGAAAGGGATTCCGGTCCAGAAATTACCGAAAGCAAAATATTGAACAATTGGACCAAGTACCATACCTCCTATAGCAAATAATATAAGCGTAAGGATTCCGTACTTTTTATACAATGGGAATTTTATTACGGCCATCAGCCCTGCAAGTGTTGAGAATAACATCGCAACAAACATGAACAGGATATGGGGAAGAAGAATATAAACTGGCACGCCGCCTTTGAACCTTATAACGATCGGAGATTCTTTTAAATATGTCTGAGATCCCCTGGAATCAGATATTTCAAGATAATACTGGAGTTTACCAGCGGCTTGTTGCTGTGGCACATCAGCAAAAAATCCTTCTTTTTTTGGTTCTGATCTGTATCTGAACTCTGAAGGCTGATATTCTTCGTCACTGTTAAATCTTTTGAAGAAAAGTTTAGCTTTAATCGTTGTATCCGTTATACTGAGCCTTACTTCTGACTTTTCATCAAGTGCAATGCTTCTGGTCAGCTTCACGTTGTAAGGCTTATTATTTACACTGATATTCAGCTCTTTAGGATAGGTAGGGCCGGTATGCCTCTGATATATAGCTGCTGCAACTGTAATAACAAAAGCAAGTGTCCACAAGAAAAACTTTCTCATTTTATAAGATTTTTATTGTTGTTATTTATCTTAGACGCTTAATAAACTATAATTGTATCAGCAGGACGACTTTTTTATCCGCACGCAATACTTCAACGCTTATTGTCTGCCCATGTTTAAGCTGACCCATCCTGAACATATAATCCTGGATATTATTTACAGGTTTGCCGTCAATAAAGGTAATTATATCTCCTTTTTGCATTCCGCCAAGAGCTGCAGGTTTTCCCGGAGTTACGAAATCGGCTCTTAAACCGTTTTTAACTACTCCGGCGAAGTCAGGCATAATGCCTAGGGTAACACCTTTGCCTCTTCTATACTTAACTGATTCTGCTTTGGGCCCGGCTTCCTTGAAGATTAACCTTGAATCTTCTGAAGCAAGATCCCGGGCGACATTGAAAATCAGATCCGAGATCTCAACCATACCTTTGTAGTTAATCTTTTCCCAGGTATCTGTTGGCGTATGATAATCCATATGAGCACCCGTAAAATAGAACAATACCGGGATATTTTTACCATAGAAAGATGAGTGATCCGATGGCCCATAACCCTCTTCAGAAAGGGTAAGTTTTATTATTGAAGTATCGGTATGCGCATATACAATATCTTTTAAACCTGCAGCTGTACCCACTCCTCCGATCTGCAGATTATTTGCCTCATTTAATCTTCCGACCATATCCATATTAATCATCACATTGACTCTGGAAAGATCAATGCCGGGATCGCTTACAAAGTATTTTGAACCAAGGAGACCTTCTTCCTCTCCGCTGAAGGACAGGCATATTATACTTCTTTTATGACTTCTCTTTGTTTTTGCAAATTTCTCAGCAAGTTCGAGCATCATTGCTACCCCTGAGGCATTATCGTCAGCTCCATGGTGAATACCGATAGTATCAAGTGCCCGGCTTCCTGAGCCAGGTCCGCCCATACCGAGATGATCAAAATGGCCTGCAAGTATTATATACTCATCTTTAAGCTTTGGATCTTCACCCGGCAGCACCATTTCCACATTTCGTGTATTCGCCAGTTCTCTCACGATTTCCGCATTGCCATTCACTGAAACATTTGCAGCAAATGAACAGGGTTTTTTTGTGTCAATGAGTTTTTTCTCAAGTGAAGCTACAGTATTCTCTGTTTTTGATAAAATTCCGTCAGCTATCTCCCTTTTAATTTTTAATACTGGAATATCAACGGAATATCCTTCAAGGTTCAATGATTCAAATGCGTCCTGAGGATCGAACAACGGTCCGGAAACCATCAGGACTCCGGCAGCTCCCATGTCTTTAGCCAGCAGCGCTTTATCCCTGTCTGCGCTGAAACTTACATAAGGGCTGTTATTATTTTCAGGTTCAGGATCACCTCGTAGTATCAATACCCATTTCCCTTTTACATCAACACCGCTATAGTCATTCCATTTTAAACTGTCCCCGTTAATATTGAATCCGTATCCTGCAAAAACAACATCTGAGTTCAGTCCGGTATTTGAACTGAATGAAGATGGCATAAAATCTTTATCAGGAGAATAATTTGTTCCGTTTACTGCGAGCGAGTTTGATTTTCCGGCAACAACTCTTTTAGTTACCTTATATCTCTGTAGTCCATCGCCGGAAAGAGGCTTAAGTCCATATGAGGCTAATTTGTTTTTTATATACTCTGCTGCAAGGCTGTCACCCGGGGACCCGGTAAGTCTTCCCAGCAAGGCATCGGAAGAAAGGTATTTTATATGCCCCTGAAGTTCTTTGACTGTTACCTGACTATTCCCCTTGTATGTAAACAGAAAAAGAAATACCAGTATCGGAAAGGACCGCACAACAAAATTAAACGGAACATTTTTTTTCATTAGTGTAATTTTTGATTATTCGAAGAGTTTAAATGCTTCTTTAATTAATCCTATTGCCTCCATGAGTTGTTTTTCTGTAATTACGAGGGGAGGAGCAAACCTGATAATATGATTGTGCGTTGGTTTTGCTATAAGTCCCTTATCTTTCATGGCGAGGCAAACATCCCAGGCTTCTTTGCCGTTCTTTGGTTTTATTACCACTGCATTTAATAAGCCCTTTCCTCTTACAAGCTCTACCATGTCTGACTTAATAGTGCTGAACTCATTACGGAATATCTTTCCAAGACGCTCAGCATTATCAGCAAGCTTTTCATTCCTGATAACCTCAAGTGCTGCAACAGCTACTTTGGCGGCAAGGGGATTTCCGCCGAATGTGGATCCGTGTTCGCCTGGTTTTATAGTAAGCATGATCTCATCGTCAGCAAGCACTGCGGATACAGGAAGTACACCTCCCGACAACGCTTTTCCAAGTATCATTATATCAGGGCGGACTCCTTCATGATCGCATGCAAGAAGTTTACCCGTACGAGCAATACCTGTCTGGACTTCATCAGCAATAAAAAGTACATTTTTTGATTTACACAGATCGTATGCTTTTTTGAGATAACCGTCATCAGGGACAAAAACTCCTGCTTCGCCCTGTATCGGTTCAACGAGAAAACCTGCTACGTCAGGGTCTTTAAGTGCATTCTCAAGAGCCCTCAGGTCATTGTAAGGGATAATTATAAATCCGGGAGTGAATGGACCATAATCATCTCTGGCATCAGGATCGGTCGACATCGAAATAATAGAAATCGTACGGCCATGAAAATTTCCTTCGCATGCAATGATCTTTGCATTGTTTTGCTTAATGCCTTTTTTCTTATATGCCCATTTCCGGCATAGCTTCAGTGCGGTTTCGTCGGCTTCTGCACCGGAATTCATTGGCAGGACCTTATCATATTTGAAATATTTTGTGATATATTCTTCATATTCGCCAAGAACTGAATTATAAAAAGCTCTGGAAGTGAGTGTTAACCTTGTTGCCTGATCTGTTAATGCTTTAATTATTGCTGGATGGCAATGGCCCTGATTCACTGCTGAATATGCTGATAGGAAATCGAAATATCTTTTCCCCTCCACATCCCAGACAAATGGTCCTTCACCTCTTTCAAGAACCACAGGAAGCGGATGATAGTTATGAGCACCAAATTTGTCTTCTCTGTTAATGTAATCCTGAGTATTCATGTAGTTTATTATTAAGTATTTAAGAAACAATTAAATATGATTACAATCTTACAAAAGCTTTTTATTATTTCAAAATCAAAATATGCGCCCTAATCAGAGATCTTTTCATTCCCTGATTGGTTTCTCATCTTTATGGTTACAGGTCCGATCAATCCCGATTCTTCAAGAGGATCATCTTGCTTATAAAAACGATGTGTTGTAAAAGTATAACGTTTACTCTCACGCTTTGTTCCATTTAGCAGCCACTCCGGCCATTTGCCGTTAACAACTCCGTCCCATGGCTGGTTTTCATCGCCAATAAGCCTGTTTATCCATAAATTTGAAACCTCGATCTCAAGCAGATTACCTTTATTTTTCAGCGCCCGGGTTATATCAGCCTGCCACGGTGCGGTCCATAAAATACCCAGATCCTTTCCGTTAAGTCTGATATGTCCAAGATTCTTTAAAATCCCCAGATCCAGAAAATAAGAATCATCTGCATTTAATTTTGCCTGTCCCGGCAGATCAAAAGATTTCCTGTAAACTGCAATTCCGGAATAATGTTTTATCCCGTCTTCATTCCGTTTTGACCAATCAGATAAACTATCGAATACTATTTTCGCCGGACCACCCCAGATTGTGTCAAAAGTCACTTCCCATGGTCCGTTTAATGTCGAAATAGTTCGTTTAGGTCTGAAATTTTCGGAATAGTTCTCTTTGTCAGATGCCGATACAGGATAATGGTAAAACACCAGAAAAAAGCTTTGGAACGAATCCAGATTTAAATGAACAGAAGTCGCCCCATTCCTGGCATGGAAACTTTTGATGCGATTTATTTCTCCCGTGACAGGATTCCACAACTCTGCATTCATTGTGCCATTGCGGAAAATACATGTATCAGATACATTTGAATTTGTCCGGTTTGAGATAAAATAAATATCACGGTCAGGCAACATACGATGTGTATAGCGGATATTTCCTGAAGAAGTGAAGTCAGGATTTATTATCTTAGTTTTAAACAAAGAAATAGTTGCCTGGTAATCAGGATACAGGTTTATTGAATCGTTTCTGTCTGACTTCAGTGAGAGAGTCTTATGAAGTTTTGTACCACACCATATTTTCCCCAGGCCAAAATGTTGTTGAGCCAGTTCATTTTTTAAAGGTGTAGTACCCCATATACTATCGGTCAGCTTTTTAACAAGCCGGTCACATTCAGGATAATTCTTCAGGGAAGGAGATTTAACCGGCGGATTGCCAATAATTGTAGCTCCATCTTTAACCAGCAATCCGATTTTGGCAACGAGCTCCGGAGTCATATTCTCTACTTCTGGTAAAACCATTACCTGGTATGATCCGCCACCCGGGAAAACAATTTTCCCATCTTTAACCGACGCGTTTTTAATAAGGAAGAGAGGAGAACAGCCATCGAAAGAATATCCTTTTTTATCAGGCATTACTGAGGTACCATCCAGAGCAGAAGAAGGTGGCAGAAATACCTGGGGGGCTCCTTCAGGTGTGAGGTATAGAATATCAGCTACAGCCTTGCCCTGACTCAGAACAAACTGACACCTTGAAATATACTTATGATATGAATCTACCATCGGCCACCATGTCTGTCCTCTGTCCCAGTGTACGCCATAAGGACCCATAGTCATCCCTGGCCTATACTTATCAGGAAATGGCTTATGAGCGAAGGTGTGGTAGAAAAAGCGGTTTATGCCCATACAAAAAGCCCAGTCACCCTGGTTTTTCATATTTCCCGGATATTTCTTCCAGGCTTCAGGAGAGTCAGCTGTAAAAGATTCTGCAGCAACAACAGGCAGACCGGAAACATGTGCTATTGAAGTTGCCTCAATACAGCTGAATGACGAATTATAGCCAAAGCCATCACTCCAGAATTCGCACATGGGAACATCTGCAACACTTCCCAGATCCAGATCGGCAGCCGGATTCATATCATATGGTTCAATTGAAAGCCTGAAACCGTTTCTTTTTCCGAGCTCTTTAAACCGGCCGGCATGATTTTCGATAATCAGTTCATTTGATGTCTGGCGAATATCCCAGAGGAACCGTTCGCTTGTCTCTGGATTGTTTATTATCAGACCTGTGTAAACAGGGAGGAAAGGGAGTGGATCATAACCACGACGTCGTTTAAATTGTTCCCTGAAATCAGGACTCCAGTTTTGTGAGCACATTTCCCAGCTGTCAATATGTACCATTGTCCATCCTCCGCCGGTTTTATCCTTCTTCGGTTGGGCTTTTGTTATAAGCTTACCGGCATAAGCATTAAAATGTGCATCCAGTGAAACAGTATCAAACTTATCGCATTCAAATCCCAGTCCTGGAGCAGGAGCGGGGCGAGTAACTGCCCCATTGTTTCTCTTAACAAATCTGAGAATTGTCCATCGGCCTGTAGGAATTGTCCATTTCAGCCTGCCATCCGGCTGAAGTTTGTCAGAAAGATCTAATATATCACTCTGATTAATCCCTGAACCTTTGGTTTCCTGATAATTGGCATAGGAAGGTATATAGGGAAGAACCCCGGGGTATGAAGTAAAAGGTGCCCTGTAATAGAGTGCTTTTTCATCAATACCTGATATTTTTATGTTAGAGGCAGGTGCTGGAAAAGCCAGGACAACCACATCTTCATACCAGTTATCACGTTGTTGTTTAAGTGTCTGAGTAAGACTAGTCTCCCCAAAAAAAGGCCTTTTTGGTTTTGGTACCTTCAGGCAGCCTTTGAATTCTGCCGGCCCTGAGACTGTTGTATCGCTTGCAACAAGATGAGTCATAGACTGGGCGGGAGTAACCCAAGGTCCGCCACTTCCTGCCCATCCGGGTCCGGATCCGAGTACTATCTTTATGCCTAATCGCTCAGCCTCTTTTACAGCATGTTTGAAAAGATTTTGCCATTCTTCGCTTAAAAAATCAATTTTCCCTCTCGGTACACCTACATTTACCTCCAGAAAGAGTGCATAACCAATACCTGCTTTTTTCATAGACTCAAGGTCTGCAGTCATACCTTCACGGCTGAGATTCCCATCCATGAAATACCAGTAGACACCAGGTCTGGCTGAATCTGGAGGATTTAAAAAACCATCTTTTATATTATCATTATTTCCATGATGGGAGCATGAGGCTAATGAAACGGCAATAGATATGACAATAGCCGTTTTTAATGTAATAAGTCTTCTATTCATCGTTTGAGAGATCGGGTCTGAGTTTGCGGGTTCTTTCTTCGGATTGTTCATGTCTCCAGCTTTCGATTTTTGCAGTGTGACCTGAGAGCAGGATTTCCGGAACCTTCCAGCCATTAAAATCGGCAGGTCTTGTATAAACGGGAGGAGCAAGAAGATCATCCTGGAACGAGTCAGAAAGTGCAGATTGTTCGTCGGAGAGTGCTCCCGGAATAAGCCTTACGATTGCATCGGTTATGACAGCTGCAGGTATTTCACCACCGGAAAGAACATAGTCTCCTACGGATATTTCCCTGGTTACAAGATAATCGCGAATCCTCTGGTCCACTCCCTTATAGTGGCCTGCCAGAATAATAATATTGTTTTTAAGTGACAGCTGGTTGGCCATTTTCTGGCTGAATTTCTCGCCGTCAGGAGAAGTATATATTATTTCATCATATTCCCGTTCATTCTTAAGTTTTTCCAGGGCTTTATAGACCGGTTCGATCATCATTACCATACCTGCTCCTCCCCCGAAAGCATAATCATCCACACTTTTGTATTTATCATTTGTAAAATCCCGGAGATTGATAATATTTATCTCAACCAGCTTTTTATCCTTTGCTCTTTTTACAATTGAAAAGTTCAGCGGGCTCTCGAGCAATTCCGGCAAGACAGTAAGGATGTCGATTCTCATCAAAGTTAATTTTCGTAAAAGTACAAAGAATAAATATGCTCAGGAAATCTGTCTCTGTGAATCTCTGTGACTTCTCTGTGATCTCTGTGTAACAAAAAAAATCAAGAACTTACACAGAGTACACGGAGCAGATACGGAGTTACACAGAGAAAAAACACAAAATAATCGTTACTTTGGCACTCTGAAAAAAATAATTATGGAATGTCGCAATAATTGCGGAGCCTGTTGTGTCGCATTGTCAATTTCCTCCCCGTTACCGGGAATGGTTAATGGTAAGCCGGCAGGAGTCAGGTGTATTCATTTACTCCAAGACTATAAATGCTCAATTTACAATGACCCCGGCAAGCCAAAAGTCTGTGATGATTTTAAAGCTGAATCTGAGTTCTGCGGCGAATCACAGCAGGACGCAATGAGGATATTAGGATCGTTGTCGGATTGCTTATAAAATGTAGAGTCAGGTCTCAGACCTGTCTCTACAAACAATCTGGTAATTTATTTCCCAGAAGCATAAACAATCTTCCCGCCTGTTATTGTATAATCCACCTTTGTCTTCATTATTTCATTTTCCGGAATTTTCAGCAGATCCTTGTCCACAATGACAATATCCGCAAGATAACCTGGTTTGATCATCCCTTTCCGGTTCTCCATAAATTGAGAATATGCAGATCCAAGAGTGTAGTATTCTATTGCGTCTTCCATTTTAATTCTCTGTTCAGGATGCCAACCATTTCCTTCTTCTCCGAGCCTGTCTTTCCTGGTAACTGCCGCATACAATCCTTCCATCGGATTCAAGGGTTCTACCTGATAATCAGTACCAAAGGCCAGTGCTGCTCCTGCATCTGCAAGACTTTTCCAGGCATATGCTCCTTTTGATCTTTCAGTGCCAATGCGT
>Ga0182010_10000454_pt1 | contig 23368 bp, 20 predicted proteins | sample 611E1MmetaG_FD_120488 | JGI IMG/M metagenome (GOLD analysis project Ga0182010, IMG submission 120488) | Permafrost microbial communities from Stordalen Mire, Sweden - 611E1M metaG | ecosystem: Environmental > Terrestrial > Soil > Wetlands > Permafrost | place: Sweden: Stordalen | collected... | reverse complement strand
TCCTCCACCGGTCGCCGCCCCAGGCCCGCTTCGTCAGCGCGGGCGAGAATCGCCGCGGCCAGCGGATGCTCGCTGCCACGCTCTATCGATGCAGCGAGATCCAGAACCTCGTCGGCCGAGAATCCCGGCGCCGCGACCACACGGCCCAGCGAGGGCCGGCCGCAGGTGAGCGTGCCCGTCTTGTCGAAGACGACCGCGTCGATCTGAGCCGCCATCTCCAGAGCCTCACCGCCGCGGATCAGGATGCCCGCTTCGGCTCCCTTGCCCGTCCCGACCATGATTGCCGTCGGCGTTGCCAGGCCCATGGCGCACGGGCACGAGATCACGACGACCGTGATGAACGCCACCAGGGCGTGGGTCAGCTTGGGGTCCGGGCCGAACACGAACCAGAGGCCGAAGGTGAGGGCGCCGATGCCGAGGACCACGGGCACGAAGACGCCGCCGATCCGATCCGCCAGACGCTGGATCGGCGCCTTGGAGCCCTGGGCCCGCCGGACCAGGTCGACGATGTGGGCCAATGCGGTGTCGCGCCCGACCCGCGTCGCCCGCATCAGGAAGGTCCCGTTGCGGTTGATCGTTCCGCCGATCACTTCGTCGCCGGGCCCCTTTTGGACCGGCACCGGCTCGCCCGTCAGCATCGACTGGTCGACCGACGAATCGCCTTCCGCGACGCGCCCGTCCACAGCAATGCGCTCGCCAGGCCTTACCCGCACCAGGTCGCCTACCCGAACCTCCTCGAGCGGCACGTCTATCTCGCGCCCACTCCGAACGATTCGAGCCGATCGAGCTTGCAGTCCAAGCAGCGACTTGATGGCGCCAACGGTCTGGGCCTTCGCCCGTGCTTCCAGCCACCGCCCCATCAGGACCAGGCCGACGATCGCGGTCGAGCTGTCGAAGTACGTCTGAGGCTCTATGCCCGCGGAACGGAATATGCCGGGGGCCAAAGTCACGAGGACGCTGTAGGCCCATGCCGCGGTTGTGCCGACCACCACGAGAGTGTCCATGCTGGTCGAGCCGTGGACGGCCGCCCTCAGCGCCGCGCGGTAGAAGCGCCGTCCGGCCCAGAACTGCACGAACGTCGCCGGTCCGATCAGCACCCAGGCCAGCCCTTCCATAGTCAGCGGCAGGACCGGCGCGTACATCAGAACCATCGTCCCGGCTGCCACGGCGAGCGCAATGGCCGCCGCCAGACCGAGGGAGCGTTGCTCGCGGGCCCGTTCGGCTGCTTCCGCGTCGGCCTCGTCGACCAGGCTGACGCGCGCGCCATCGGCGGCCTTCGGCAGCTGGCGCACCTCGTACCCGGCCGCCTCGATGGCCCGTACGAGCTCATCCATGCCGGCGAGCTCCGGCAGGTATCTGACGGTCGCCACTTCGGTTGCAAGGTTGACGTTGGCCTCCGCCACCCCCGGGGTCTTGCGCAGGAAGCGTTCGATGCGGTTCACGCACGATGCGCAGCTCATACCCTCGATCGGCAGCTGGATCTCGGCCGGTGGGGCGGCGGGCGTAGGAGAGGCGATGGCTTGCATACTCCCTGGGAGTATAGCGGGGAGAGGGTGCCGGCGGCAACGGCGCGCGATCTCAACCGTGAGCAGGCTCACTTCCCGGCGTGGCCGGAGCGCATCACACTGTGGCTATGACATCCGCGGTCGCCGCCTTCACCACGTGCCCGGCTCCCTGGGGAACACTCCACGTGGCCGCGACCGCCAACGGGATCGTGGCAGTCGACCTGGACAACGAGACGCCCGTCTTCGTCGACGCACTGGCGCGGCGGCTCCACGGAACGGTCTTCCCCGCGGAGGACGGCGAAGTTCCAAGGGAGTGGCGCGATACCCTGATCGAGGCCACGCGGCAGATCGGCGAGTACTTCGGCGGAACGCGTCGCCGCTTCGACGTGTCCCTCGACCTGCGCGTCTCGGACTGGGACCGCCTGGTCCTGGCGGGCGCGGCGCGGCTCCAGTACGGAGAAACCGCCAGCTACGGGGAGCTGGCAGGGCGAATCGGCAGGCCCGGTGCGGCGCAGGCAGTGGGCGGCGCGATGGGCCGCAATCCGGTCCCGATCCTGATCCCCTGCCATCGCGTCATCGGCGCAGGGCGAACGCTCGGTGGCTACGGCGGCTCGACCAACGCGGACCGCCAGACCGCCCTGGCAATCAAGCGCAGCCTGCTGGCCATCGAAGGGACGACCCTTACGCGACTGAGAGCGTCACGGGCGCGATGACCCGCCAGACATCGCGCTGGACCAGCGGATGCCGCCACCGGAGGCCGGGAAGGCGCTCGGATGGCTGCATCAAGATGTTAAGGGCGCCGCGATGGACTACCGCTGGCGTTCCTCCTGTTCCATCTGCTCGAGGGCGATGACGATGGCGAGGGCCAGAGGTGTATCGAAGCCGGGCGCGATCTGGACGCCGTAGCTGTCGCGGATGCTCAGGAGGTGGCGAGAGGCGAAGATGACGTCGGTACCGGCGCGGGTGACGTGGAACTCCCGGGCGATCCAGTCGCCCGTCACGGTGAGTCGGTCGCCGTTCGCCATGTCGACCGTGAAATGGTCGCCGAGGACGTTCAGGAGAGCCTTCTGGATGGTGGCGACCAGCTCGGCGCCCCTTTTGATCTCGAACGTTTGGTGCAAGTGCGCCAGCGACTGATTGATCTCGTACAGGACGTTGCCAGCCGGGTCCTGGAGCAGCAGGGTGCGTCGAACGGTGAAGGCCTTCCGGTCGACTGCAAAGGCGTGGTTGCCGCCGGCGTCGTCGATCCACAGGTCGCCGCTGAGCGACATCAGCTTCTGGTTCAGGACGTAGGTCTGGCCGGTCGAGCTGAAGGACATGATCGAACCTCTCCCTGTCACTGAGACGACATCGCGTCGGAGGATACTCCTGAGGCCTGAGCCTCCGCCCTGGCGTTGCCGCCGTCTTGTGACCGCCGCGTCGCGACCCGTCGGGCCTTCGCCCGAGGGTTTGAGCCGAAAGTAGGCCTCGCCGGTCGGTCGGCCGCGAGATAGCATCGTTTGTGCCGGTAGCAGCGACCCAGGAACCCGCAGCGGATTGGTTGGGCGCCGGCGGAGAAGTCGTCCTATGAGTCTGGGCCCGGTGAGATCGATCGAACGCTCGAAGGCGCTGCCGCACAACGGCCGTCTCGTTCGCCGAAGGGCATCGCCGTCTGCGGCCGAGCCCAACGCGGGTCCCGAGAAACGAACAATGGGGAGGACGGATGGTATGACCGCGCCCGATCCCCTGAGCGATGCCTTTCTCTTTCGTGCCCTGATGGACAGCACGGCAGAAAGCATCTACTTCAAGGATCGCCAGTGTCGGATGCTGCGCGTCAGTCGAAAGATGGCGCAGGGTCTCGGCTTCTCGGATCCGGCGGAGCTCGTGGGCAAGACCGACATCGAGCTGTACGGAGACGCGTTTGGCCAGAAGACGCGGCGCGACGACGTCAAGATCATGGAGACGAACCGGCCGATCATCGACCTGATCGAGAGCCGCCAGCTGGACGAAGGCCGGGCGAATTGGACGCTGACCAGCAAGATGCCGCTCCATGACGAGCTCGGCAATGTCATCGGCCTGGCGGGCATCACACACGAGATCAACGAGATCAGGCAGACCGAGATGGCCCTCCAGCACCTGGCCACGCACGATCCCCTCACCGATCTGCCGAATCGCTTCCTGATGGAAGACCGGTTGAGCCAGCTCCTGTCACATGCCTATCGATCTGGCACCGCCTTCGCGGTCCTGTTCATGGACATCGACGGTTTCAAGGACGTCAACGACTCCCACGGACACGAGGCCGGCGATCTGCTGCTCCGCGCCGTAGCGAGCAGGCTCACGAAGACCGTGCGTCGGAGCGACTCGGTCGCCCGGATCGGCGGCGACGAATTCGTGATCCTCGTGGAAACGACCCGCGAGGGCCGTGAGGCCGACGCTGTCGCCATGAAGGTCAGGCGCGCCCTTGCCCGGCCGTTCGTCCTTGAGAAGCACAGAGTCAAGATCACCGTCAGCATCGGCATCAGCCTCTATCCGGTGAACGGTGGGGACCCGGAGACGCTGCTGAGGGCCGCTGACTACGCCATGTACCTCGCCAAGCGAGAGGGTGGCGATCGCCACCTGACATGCCTCCCAGGCATGCCTCAGGCTGGTGAGGTCCCCGCGAGGCGGTAGCCGCCGTTCCCCGCCGGTCGTTGACAGGTCGGTCACGCGAGGGCGGCCTCGAGCGACAGGCCTGTCTCGCGCTCGGAGAGCTCCCAGAGCGCGACCAGCTGCGCCGGCCTGTCGATGTTCGATCCGACCTTGCGCACCACCGGCGCGCCGAAGGAGAACCAGCGCGGCGCGTAGAGCGTGCCTCCCACTGCGGCCGGATCGGTGCCGGCCCGAAGCTGGCACAGGGCTCCGCTGGCGGCACGTTGGGCTACGAACGGAGCGGCGATGACCCAGAACCGCTGCTGCCAGCCGTTCAGGGCCCGGGCGCTCGTGACCTGGAGATTCGTCCTGGAGAACCCCGGATCGGCAGCGAAGGCGGTCACCGTCCGACCCGTCAGACGGCGATTCAGCTCCAGGACGAACTGGAGGTCCGCACGCTTCGACATCCCGTAGGCGACCCACGGCTTGTAGCAGCCGTGCATATGCGGGTTCGCCAGGTCGTACTCCCCGGCGGTGAAGCGGTAGAGCGAAGTGGTGCTGACCACCCGAGCGGCCGATGCCTCCAGAAGTGAGGGCATCAGCTGCATCGTCAGGGCGAAGTGGCCCAGATGATTCGTCCCGAACTGGGTCTCGAAGCCGTCCGCGGTCTTGCCTTCGGGTACCGCCATCACCCCGGCGTTGTTGAACAGTAGATCGATCCTGGGGTGTGCCGCCCGCACGGAGACGGCGAACTCGGCGATGGACGCGAGCGAACCCAGATCGAGCGTCAGGATCTCCAGGGACGCCCCCGGCACGGACGCAGCGATCTCCTTGCGCGCGGTCGCGGCCTTGTCCAGATTGCGCGCGCCGATTACGACATGGGCGCCATGAGCAGCCAGCTGGCGCGAAGTCTCAAGCCCTAGGCCGCCGTTGCCACCGGTTACGATAGCCACCCTGCCGGTCTGATCCGGGATATCGCTCGCCTTCCAGCCCATGCCGCGCTCCTCTCGCCTGGCGACCTCAGCCTAGCAGGCCACGGCCGCGGAAGCTCGCATCGGGGCCGCGGACGACCGCGCCGGGGCGCGATACCCTGACGTCGTGCGCGCTCTCGAACTCCTGAGGCCGACACCGGTCGCCGAAGGTCCGCTTCGGCTGGTGGATCGTGATGAGCCGGTCCCTGGGCCCGGCGAGTTGCTGCTACGCGTCGCGGCCTGCGCCGTATGCCGGACCGACCTCCAGCTGGCCACGGGCGAGCTGGCCGCCAGACGCCTGCCCGTCGTTCCAGGCCACCAGGCGGTGGGACGAGTGGTCGCGCTCGGCGAGGGAGTAGCCGGCTGGTCCATCGGCGATCGGGCGGGCGCGTACTGGCTCTTCGGCACCGATAGGACATGCCGCTTCTGCCGGAGCGGGCGCGAAAACCTATGCGAGGCGGCGGCCTTCACGGGCTGGGACCGCGACGGTGGCTTCGCCGAGGCCATGGTGGTCCGTGCGGACGTCGCCATCAGGATCCCGGAGGGATTCGCCGACCTGGACGCCGCTCCCCTCCTCTGTGGCGGCGTCATCGGCTACCGAGCCTTGCGCGTCTCCGGCATCCAGCCCGGCGGCCGGCTCGGTCTGTACGGCTTCGGAGCGTCGGCGCTGCTGTGCATCCAGGTCGCGCGCCATTGGGCCTGCGAGGTTCACGTCCGAACTCGGTCCGAGGCGGAGCGGGCCCGCGCCCTGGAGATGGGCGCTGCGTCCGTCGGCGGGTACGGCGATCCGGTTCCTCACCCTCTGGACGCGGCAATCACCACAGCCCCGGCAGGCGACGTCGTAGTGGCCGCTCTGCGCGCGGTGGACCGCGGCGGCATCGTCGCCGTGAACGCGATCCACCTCGACCGCGTGCCCGAGTTTTCGTACGACTGGTTGTGGTGGGAGCGCCAGATCCGCAGCGTTGCCAACGTCACCCGCCGCGACGCGGCCGAATTCCTGGAGCTGGCGGCCGCGATCCCGGTCCGAACGGCCATTGAGCTGTTCGCGCTCGAGGCGGGCAACGAGGCCCTTCAGGCGCTCGCCGCAGGTGCGGTCCGTGGCGCGGCGGTGCTTACGACGGGGACCGCGTAGCGGCCGGCGAACCGGGGGCGACCAGGAGAGCCATGCTTGCACCCCTGTTGGGGCGAGCCCGAAAGCGATCGGTGTGAGGAGACGCGCGGCGCGGATCAGACCAGCTTGGTATCCACATCGAAGGCCGTCACGACGGCCCGCAGCTCATCGACCGACAGGCCTTCCGCCCTTCCCCCGATCAGCAGATCCATGTACTCGTAGTTGGCCGCCGTTTCGGCGTACTCGATTCGATCGACGGCCCGTTTCACGGAAATGTCCGAGCGCGCCATGACACCGTGCTTGGCCCACACCACGATGCGGTGTGCGCGCAGGCTCCTTACGTTGGCCGCCATGAGCGGAGCGGAGCCGGGCAGCATGAACGGCAGAGCGCCGATTCCGGCCGGAAGGTTGATGATCGTCTCCGGCTCCCACCGCAGCAGACGCCGGTTGAGATAGTCCTCGTCCCGATATTCGGCGATGTGGCTGAGGTAGGTGAGGTGCGGCGGTTGGGCGTGGACGATAGCGTGGAAGTTCGTGCCGGTCCGCTCAACCGTGTCGTCGTGAACCGCGAGGTGCGAGTTCCACTCAGAGGTGACCCGGTCGAATAGCCGGCCCGGCGACGTGTGTAGCGTGCCCGAAGTTCCGTCGGGCGAGATCCGCACCGCCCCGAGGTTGGCGACGGGGTCGTCGTGGATCTCGCGGAGGCGTCGACCTGAGCCGGTGACCAGGACGACGTGATTGGCGAGGTGCGGCGCAGGCTGCGGAAGCGGGATCTCTTCCTCGATCGGGAACCGCCGGCGGACCTCGATAGGCCAGCCGATGCAGACGGAGATGTTGCCGGCGGCACCCTCGCTGGCTTCGATGGCGGCCACGTGAACGCCGCCCGCGCCGATTGAGGAGAGGATCTCTTCGAGGTCTGGAAACGGTTCCCTCAGCGCCACGTCCGCTGATTACCTCCTGATCATGGGCACCGAGCGTCGGCGGCCCTCAAGACATGTGGATCGTAGACCACGCGGCCGGCCCGGTCTCACTGGCCGGGACTGCCGTAGCCGCGACGGGTGTCAGTCGAGATGGAAAACCTCGTCGAGGCGGCCATGAAAGCCAGTCGCGGGATCGATGCAGGGGTCGATGAGTGAGGTCATCTGCGCCTGCCAGCGAGTATTCACGGGAGCTGCGTCCATCATCGTCCGGAAGCGATCGAAGTCGTCGACATCGAGAACTCCGAAGAGATCGTCGCCGTGCAGGTAGATCGAGTAGTTGCGTGCCCCGGCCGCCCGGAGCGCCGCGAGCATCTCTGGCCAGACGGCGGCATGGCGCCGTCTGTACTCAGCCTCGGCTCCGGGGAGGAGCTTCATCGCGAATGCGACACGTTCCATAGGTTCGCTCTCAAAGCGCCTGCCCCGGCGCCAGGATGGGCCGGGGCAGGCGAAAGTGTGTCTGGGGGATGTGGCTAGAAGCCGAACGACGTGACGTACTGGTCGATGTTGGCCTTGTTGAAGACAAACGGAGGTCCAAGAACGACGACGCTGTCGGTGCCGATGGTGTAGGGCGCGCCGCTGTTGACCTTGGCAACAGTGAACGTTTCGCCGGCGTTGCCCTTGATGGTGCCGTTGACGAGGTCAACAGCCACAGCGTAGGCAAGGTAGCCGAGGTCAGTGACGTTCCAGAGCGCGAACTCCGGCGAAGCGCCGGACTTCACGAAATCGACCATACCCTTCGGGGTGCCGAGGCCGGTCACGAAGACCTTGCCGATCAGGTTCTGAGACGTGACGACCTGCGCCGCGGCAACGATGCCAACGGTCGTCGGGGCGACGATGACCTTGAGGTTCGGGTGAGCGGCGAGCATGGCCTGAGCCTGCGTCGTGCTGACCTGCGGGTCGTCGTTGCCGTAGTAGACGCCATCGAACACGAGGCCCGAGTACTTGGCGTCCTTCAGAGTCGTCTGCATGGCGGCGATCCAGGCGTTCTGGTTCGTCGCGGTCTGGGCTGCCGAGAGAACGGCGATTTCGCCGGTGCAGCTAGGAGCTTCGTCGCACGCCATGTCGGCGAGGCCCTTGCCGATGCCAGCGGTGTCCGCCTGGTTGACGAACACGTTGTAGGCACCCTTGGCAGGGCTCGAGTCATAGCCGACGACCTTGATGCCAGCGGCCATGGCCTGCTGCAGGGCCGGTGCGATCGCGTTCGCATCGTCAGCGGAGACGATGATCGCCTTCGCGCCCTGCGTGGTGGCCGTCTGGATGAACGGGATCTGCTGCGTCGCGTCGGCGGCGCTCGGGCCAACCTCGGTCAAGGTTCCGCCGAGATCGGCAGCCGCATTCTGGGCGCCCTTGAAGGCGACGTCGAAGTACGGGTTGTTGATCTGCTTCGGGATCATGACGATGCTGCCGACGGCTCCGCCCGCTGCCTGAGTGGCGACCGGGGCCTGAGTGGCGACCGGGGCCTGGGTGGCGGCAGGCGCTGCGGTCGGCGTTGCCGCCGTCGAGCTACAACCTGCCAGTACGAGTACGAGCGCCACACCCGCGGCCGCTCGCGGCATCCGATGGAACATCTAGCAACTCCTCCTTACAGTGTTGTGGAGTATCCAACGACTCCTTTCCTTGAGCGTTATGGATCGAGTGACTCCTCCCTTCCGAGATTCACCGAACGACCTCGCCAGCCGCTGGGTCACGAGCCGGACGCCCTCGACGGAGGCGATGTCGCCACCGCCCGAGACGAATGCGATCGGCCAATATCCGGAACTGGCGAGCAAGTAGGGGGGTGATAACCGAGACGATCAGAAGCAGTCCGACGGCTACGTTCTGGTAGTCGGTCGAGATGCCTGCCTGCGTCAACGCGCTCTTGAGCGTGGCAAGGATGAAGACGGCGAGGATGACACCGGGGATGGTGCCCTTGCCGCCATTGATATCCACGCCGCCGAGCACGGCGATAGTGACGACCGCGAGGGTCATGTTCAGTCCGTTGTCGGGATTCGCCGTCGAGGTCCGTGAAGTGAGAATCACGCCGGCAAAAGCGGCCACTAGACCCGAGACGGCGAAGAGGGCCAACTTGAGAGTGCCAACGCGAACCCCGGAGTAGCGCGCCGCATCTTTGTTCTTGCCGACAGCGAACACCTGACGTCCAATCCAGGTCAGGTGGATAACGGCGCAGCATACGGCGGCGAGAATCAGGAACGCGAGAAGCGTCCACGGGATGTTCGTGCCCGGGACGTAGCTGAAGCCGAAATCGCGGAACTCGGCCGGGAAGTTGGTCACAACGGTAGAGCCCAGGACGACATGGGCGAGCCCGCGGAACAGGGCCAGCGTCCCGAGAGTCACGACCAGGGACGGCAGGGCCCAGCGGGTTACGACAAAGCCGTTGAAGAGGCCTCCCAGCAGGCCGACCAGGAGCACGATCGGGATGCCAAGCTGGAGGGGCACGCCCTCCATCCACAGCCACCCCAGGACGCAGCTCGACAGGCCGACCATCGACTCGACCGAAAGATCGATCTCTCCGGTGATGATGATCGGGGTCATGGCCAGAGCCATGATCGAGATCTCCATGACGGCCTGAATCGAGAACCCGAAGTTTGATCCTGTCAGGAAGAACGGCGACAGCTGTGCTCCCCACCAGACCAGGAAGGCCAGGATGATGATCAGGAACACTTCCAGGCGGGCAGCTGCGGACAGGGACCCGAGGACGCGGTTCATCACGCTGCCCGAACGCCCGGCGGCGCCTGTCGACGCCTCGATGGGCGCCGGCGAGGAATCGGGCTGGGGGCTCCCGGTTCGCAGGTCTTGAGTCATCGAAGTCGGCTCCGGGCCTTGGCTCGCTGGGCTCGCATCTGGACGAGGGCATCTGTCACGATAGCGACCAGGATCACGGCCCCGTAGATCACCTGGAGCCACTCCTGTGGCAGCTGCAGCACAGTGAGGGCGTTGTTTATCAAGCCCAAGAAGAGCGCGCCGATGGCCGCACCTACGACAGTCCCCGAACCCCCTGCGATCGACACGCCGCCGACGACGACCGCGGCGATCACCGCCAGCGACTCGCCGCTTGCCGACGACGCGTAGAGCTGCCCGAACTCGATCCCCCACAACACGCCCGCGACTCCGGCGAGCATTCCGCTGAGTGCAAAGGCGAGGAAGATGGTCGATCTCGAACGGACACCGATGGTCGCCGCCGCCTCGGCGTTGCTGCCGACCGCGTATAGCTGGCGTCCCAGGACCGTGTAGCGCAGGGCAAGCCCCGCGACGATCACGACGGCTATGGCCAGCAGGACGAACAGCGGCACACCGAAGAAGGTCTGGCTCGCGGCTTCCGTATACCCGGCCGGGAGGTCGGAGATATTGATCTCGTGGCCGGCCGCGACCCAGTAGGTCAGACCGCGATAGATGCTCAGCGTCCCGAGCGTGGCGACGATCGACGGCACCTGGAAGATGGTGATCACCGCACCGTTGGCCATGCCAAGGACCAGGCCGAGCCCGATCCCGATAGCCCAGGCCTCCGGAACAGTGAGCGACTGCTGTTTCAGCGCGATTGCGACCACGAACGCGACCAGCCCCATCGTCGATTCGACCGAGAGGTCGATGTTCTTGGTGATGATGACAAGGGCTTCGCCGACGGCTGCGATGGCGATGATCGCCGTGAGCGCCGTGACCGAGATCAGGTTCGTCGACGCGAGGAAACTGGGCGCCTTGATCGCGACGAACGTGACCATCACGATCGTGACGCACGCGAGGGTCAACTCGCGAGACCGTGCTAAGCGACCTATGAGAACGCCGCCGCGGTTGGCTGCATGGACGTCCGCCGGGACACTAAGCGCCACTACTAGTCTCCTCCGCCATCTGCCCGGTCGCTGCAAACATGACCCGCTCCTCAGAGGCCTCGGCTCGCGGGATCTCGGCCGACATTCGGCCCTCGTGGAGCACGATGATCCGGTCGCTCATCGCAAGAACCTCGGGAAGCTCGCTGGAGATGAGGACGATCCCCAGTCCGGAAGCCGCGAGCTCGGAAATGATCCGATGGACCTCCACCTTTGCGCCAATGTCGACGCCGCGAGTCGGCTCGTCGAGGATGAGCACCCGCGGATTAGTGGCCAGCCACTTCGCGATGACCACTTTCTGCTGATTCCCGCCCGATAGCGCCTCTATTAGTTCGTTCACGCCGGTCGAGCGGATCCTTAATCGCTCGACGAAATCCTCCGTGATGGCGCGCTCGCGACCGCCTCTGATGAAGAAGCGCGGGAACAGCCGCGGAATGATGGGCAGGGTCACGTTCTGCGCGATCGAGAAGCCCCCGACCAGACCATCCAGATGCCGATCCTCCGGAACATATGCGATTCCGGCCTCCAGCGCCCCGGACGGTGTCTTGAAGGTGACCCGCTTGCCGTCGAGCAGCACCTCCCCCGCATCGGCACGATCGAGACCGAACAGGACGCGCGCGACCTCGGTGCGACCCGCGCCGACGAGACCGGCCAGGCCGACGATCTCGCCCGCCCGGACGGAGAAACTGATGTCGCGGAAGGCGCCAACCCGAGTCAGGCCGCGCACCTCGAGGAGAACGTCGCCGATATGGGCGGTGGTCCTCGGAAACAGCGACACGGAACGGCCGACCATGTGGCGAACGAGGTCGGCGGCCGTGAGCTCGGATGTCGGAGCGGTAATCACGTGGCGCCCGTCTCGGAGAACGGTCGCGCGACCGCACAGCTCGAAGACCTCTTCGAGGCGGTGGCTTACAAAGAGAACCGCGACGCCGCGGTCGCGAGTCTGGCGGATGATCTCGAAGAGTCGCACGACCTCATGCGCGGAGAGCGAGGCAGTTGGCTCATCGAGGACGAGCACGCGCGCATCGATCGAGAGCGCCTTCGCGATCTCGATCAGCTGCTGGTCGGCCATCGATAGACCGCGGACGACCGCCGAGGAATCGATGTGGACGCTGAGACTCTCGAAGATCCGATCCGCCGAACGACGCATCTCCCGCCAGTTGACTGAGCCCAACCGGCCGGACGGGACATGGCCTATGAAGACGTTCTCCGCGACGGTCAGATCGGGGAAGAGGCGCGGCTCCTGGTGGACGACGGCAATGCCGAGCGAGCGCGCGTGTGCGGGCCCGTGGAGCGTCACGGTCTTGCCGTCGAGCACGACGGCGCCCGAATCGGGCTGGTGGATGCCCGCGAGCACCTTGACGACTGTGCTCTTACCGGCCCCGTTTTCGCCGACGAGCGCATGGATCTCGCCCGGCAAAAGCGCGAGCGAGACGTCCAGCAGCGCCTGCGTGGCCCCGAACCGCTTCGACACCCCGGCGAGGGCCACAGGCGGAGGTACGCTCGCGGCGCCGGCGCTCTCGATTGCGTCGATGGTCGTGCTATCGGTCATGACGGCATATCCAGCGCGGTCGAGTCGGCTGACCGTCGGGAGCTTTGCGAGGGCGTCTTCTCGAGCCCTGAAGCCACATGAACAGTGATCCTCCGCTGGCGTAGCGCATTGGCCATTCCGGCTGGCGCCTCCTCATCGGTGACGACAGCTGTCAGCCTGTCCGTTGGGCAGAATGTGGCGAACGCCGTCCTCCCCCACTTCGTGTGATCGACGAGCGCCACGACTTCGCTCGACGCGGCGACGATCAGGCGCTTGAGCTGCGCCTCCTCCTCGGTCGCGTCGCTCAGTCCCGTTTCCAGAGTGAACCCGGCGGCACCCATGAATGCCTTCTGGATGTTCACCTTCTCGAGCAGTCCGCCGCCCAGCGGGCCCACCACCGACATGGCTTCCCATCGGACGAAGCCGCCGGGCAGAGCCACGGTGATGCCGCGGTGGCCCGCGAGCTCGGAGGCTATCCGCAGCCCGTTGGTAATGACGGTAAGGTGCACCCATCCGCCGCGCGTCTTCAGGTGCCGGGCCATCGCGAGCGCGGTGGTGCTTGCGTCCAGAGCGATGCTCTCGCCGTCGGCGACGAGTGCTGCCGCGGCTGCGCCGATCCGCTCCTTCTCCGCGCGCTGGAGACGTTCGCGGACCTCGAACGCCCGCTCCGCCCGGCTCCGGCTGGGCGCCAACGCGCCTCCGTGAGCGCGGACGACCCGCCCTTCCGTCTCGAGAACTCGGAGATCCTTGCGGATCGTCACCTCGGAGACTGCGAACCTCTCCGCCAGATCCGTGACGCGTACGCGGCCGTGCTCCTCGACGCTCAGGGCGATGTGCTGCTGACGCTCGCGCGCAAACACTTCCTGGCGATCGCCCGATTCCATCTAGCCCGAGTCTCCTTCGGCGATGCCGCGTCCGCGGACCGTTACCCTTCAAGTGCTTGCGGATTCGGACACTAGACGACAAGCAATCGAACTGTCAACAACGAGATTGAAAGCAATCGGAACCTGTGGCAAGCTGACGGCTACCACTGCGTCAGGCCGCCACCCGGGCTCCGCCAGCCAGGGTGGCCAGCGCCCAAACGAGCATGTCCGCACGGTAGATAGAGATGGAGACGACCGTGACTTCGACGAATCCAGACAGTCGCTCCGCGAGAGGGGTTCTCCGTACCCAGCGGATCGAGCTCCCCTCCTGGGCGTTCGGCAACTCCGGAACGCGATTCAAGGTCTTCGGACAGAAGGGCGTTCCGCGGACGCCGTACGAGAAGATCGACGACGCGGCCCAGGTCAACCTCTACACGGGCGTCGCGCCCACCGTTGCGCTCCACATTCCGTGGGACAAGGTCGACGACTACGCGGACCTGGCGCGGCATGCGGCCGAGAAGGGCGTCGCCCTCGGTACGATCAACTCGAATACCTTCCAGGACGACGACTACATGCTTGGCAGCGTCTGCCACCCCGACGCACGCGTCCGACGGAAGGCGGTCGCCCACCTCCTCGAGTGCGTCGACGTCATGGACAAGACTGGATCGCGCGACCTCAAGCTGTGGTTCTCGGACGGCACGAACTATCCCGGCCAGGACGACATTCGAGCTCGTCAGGACCGCCTGGCGGAGTCGCTGGCGCAGGTCTACAGGCGCCTCGGCCCGAACCAGCGAATGGTCCTCGAGTACAAGCTCTTCGAGCCCGCCTTCTACCACACCGACGTGCCGGACTGGGGCACGTCATTTGCCCATTGCCTGGCTCTGGGCCCCAAGGCGAAGGTCGTCGTCGACACGGGCCACCACGCGCCGGGCACGAACATCGAGTTCATCGTGGCCTCGCTACTCCGCGCCGACAAGCTGGGCGGCTTCGACTTCAACTCGAGGTTCTACGCGGACGACGATCTGATGGTCGGCGCCGCCGATCCATTCCAGCTGTTCCGCATCATGCACGAGTGCGTGAAGGCCGGCGCCCTCCGAACGGAGAGCGGCGTCGCGTTCATGCTCGATCAGTGCCACAACATCGAGCCGAAGATCCCGGGCCAGATCCGCAGCGTGATGAACGTCCAGGAAGCGACCGCCAAGGCGCTGATCCTAGACCAGAAGGCGCTGGAGGCGGCGCAGCAGGCCGGTGACGTCCTCGGAGCTCACGCGGTCCTTATGGACGCCTACGACACGGACGTTCGCCCGATGCTGCGAGACGTGCGGGCGGAGATGAAGCTAGATCCGGATCCCATGGCGGCGTTCGCCCGTTCCGGATATGCGGAGAAGGTGGCTGCCGAGCGAGTTGGCGGCCAGCAGGCCGGCTGGGGTGCCTGAGCGTCGAGATAGAGCACCGCGCCGCGGCCGCGTTCCGACGGTGACCGACACCGTCGCGGCCGTCGATCTCGGCGCGTCGTCCGGGCGTGTCATGGTCGGCCACGTCGGCCCGCACACTCTCGAGCTCGAGGAGGCGTACCGGTTCGCAAACGATCCGGTCACGCTGCCCGACGGCCTGCACTGGGACGTGCTTCGGCTGTACCACGACATCGTCGAGGGCTTGCGCCGGGCCGCTCGACTGTCACCGACGCTTTCGAGCGTGGGCGTCGACGGGTGGGGCGTCGACTACGGGCTCATAGATCGCGACGGACGTCTTCTAGGCAATCCCTATCACTACCGGGATGGGCGCACAGCCGCCGGTATGGAGCGGGTCCATGAGGCCGTGCCGCGGGAGCGCCTGTACGCGGTGACCGGCACGCAGATCATGCCGATCAATACCGTCTATCAGCTGGCGGCTGCTCTTGGGACAGTGGAGCTCGAAGCGGCGGATGCGCTGCTTCTCATTCCAGACCTCATCGGATACTGGCTGGCTGGCGGCGTTCACGCCGAGGCCACGAACGCGTCCACGACCGGTCTCTTCGATCCCGTCGCGGGCTCCTGGGCTCTCGACCTCGTCCGCGGGCTCGGCCTGCCAGCGGCGATCCTGCCGCGGCTCGTCCATGCCGGCGACCCGCTCGGCGCCATCAGGCCGCAGGTGATAGCCGACACAGGGCTCTCGCGCGATGCCGTCTTGACCGCGGTGGGATCCCACGACACCGCATCCGCGGTGGTCGGCGTGCCGGCGGAGGACGAGCGGTTCGCCTACATCTCATGCGGCACCTGGGCGCTCGTCGGCGTGGAACTGGACGCACCGATCCGCGGCAAGGCGAGCCAGCAGGCGAACTTCACCAACGAACGGGGCGTGGACGGCCGAATCCGATACCTGCGCAACGTGATGGGCCTCTGGCTGCTCCAGGAATCCGTGCGGACCTGGGAACGTGAAGGCGGGCCGGTGGACTTCGCGCAGTTGCTCGCCGCCGCCGCCGAGCTCCCTCGAGGCGGCAGCGTGGTCGACGTGGACGACCCGGGGTTCCTGCCGCCCGGCGACATGCCGGCGCGCATCGCCGCCCATTGCCGCGCCACCGATCAGCCGGTCCCGTCCTCGCGTCCGGCGTTCGCGCGCTGCATTCTCGACAGCCTGGCCGGGGCGTTCGCTCGCGCGATCGCCGACGCCCGCCGGCTCTCGGGGCTGGACATCGCGGCGATCCATATCGTCGGCGGCGGCAGCCGCAATGAGCTCCTTTGCCAGCTCACCGCAGACACCTGCGGCCTGCCTGTCGTGGCGGGCCCGGTCGAGGCGACGGCGCTCGGCAATGTCCTGGTGCAGGCTCGGGCGCGTGGACTGATCGGCGGCGATCTCGCCACTCTGCGCTCCGTCGTTCGTGCGACGCAGCCGCTCCGCCGCTACGAGCCGTCGCCCCGAGCGCCGACGCCGGCGACCTGAGGGAACGGCCGCGCCGGTCGGGCATTTGTCCGTGGGGCCGCGCGAGCCGCCGCTCACGCTGGTCTAGCCCTCAACCGCTACTGTCGCGCGACGGGCCTCATCGGGAAGACGCCCACCACACCCGGGCTGGTCGGGTCGAGGAGGAGTTCGCAACCGACTTCGCCGGCCTTGACGAGCTCGCCGAGGAAACCGGCCTCCCGCTCGGGCAGGCCCACGTAGAGCGTGCCCTGTCCCGTGGTCATCGGGCTTACCTCGTCTTCGATGCCTTCGATCAGGAAGCGGCGGCGCAGCTCGTGAACGGGCACGTAGGGGCGGCTCTTGATGAAACGCCGCATCTGAGCGAGCGTACAGGACGTCCTCTGCCCGAGGTGTTCCTCTTCGCCCGCCGGGGCCTCAGCCCGAGCCCTTGGCCCGCGGCGTGGGCCGGCGGAATTGCCCCGAGGGCCGCCGACGCTGCTGCTAGGACTGCCAGCGTCCCCACCTTGATTGCCTGGGGCGCCTTTCGCGGAGTAGCGCGTCGGGTTCGGGGGTGCCGCGACCCCGGTCGCTCCTCCCGGCGCCACGGCCCCGGCACGGGTTTCCTCTCCAGGCGTGGCGACCTCAGCGCCGGGAGGAGCGACCACCGCCCCGCCGGCTCCTACGCGTCCGCGTCCACGTCGCCTGGGGCTCATGGCGCGCCCGTCAGTTCCGTGCCGAGGCCAGTTCGACGGCCTCGGCAGGCGCGGTGCCCGCCAGGACCCTCGCGGCGTAGCGCTCGGCAAATCTGCTGGCGGCCTGTTCGGGCACGATGGCCTTGATAGAGTCCCGGTCCAGCCCGTAGCCGTACTTGATGGCGGCGATGTTCTCGTCGATGTACTTCTTGGGGAGCGCCTCGATCAGATGCTGGTCCGTGAAGTCCACGTCGCAGACGCACAGAAGGCGACCCAGGGCGATCATGTTGCCGAAGAGGTCCCGCCCGAACTTGTCGACGCCGAGCTGCAGGAATGGGATCTCCTCGCCGTGCTCGCCGGGCTTGGTCAGGCCGACGTCGGCGATCACGTAGTCCGCGCTCAGATGGATCGGGCCTCGATCGGCAAGGCGAAGGACCACGTCGGCGCACTCGACCACGAAGTTGGAGATCGGTTCGCGGTCGTATTCGAGGAAGGCTTCGCTCATGCCTCCCCGGACCGATGAGTCGTAGTCGAAGAGGAGTGTGACCTCGTAACCCATCACGGCCAGCAGGCTGGCCATGGTGTTGCCGATGACCCGAACGCCCTGGCCCCCGACGCCGTCGATGACGATGGACTTGGCTGCCATCCGATCCTCCTGGCCCTGACCGCGCCTACTCGCCGGACCCGTTGCCGGACCCACCCGCCACGGGCAGCGGCTCGCCCTTGACGATGCCGAGCTGGTGCGGCTCCAGGTGCGTCGAGCCCGGGGGAGCGGCCTTGTACTCGGTGCGGTAGTTCTGAAGCATGTCGTTTGCGCTGGCGAACCCGATCCGCCGGCCGTTGTTCTCGATGCACTGGCTGGCGACGTCCACGAACGAGAAGCCCGGCCACTCGATCGCTTCCTTGATCGCCTTCCGCATCGGGCCCTGGTGGTAGACCGTGGTCCTGGCGTAGTAGGCGTTCGGATTGGTGTTGACGACGCCCTGCAGGTTGATCGGCGAGTAGCTCGCGCCGGCCGGCGACGAGATCGTGGCCGTTCCCTTGGGTGTGGTGGGGCCGGTCTGTCCCCCGGTCAAGCCATAGATCTCGTTGTTGTTGCAGACCACAGTGATGTTGGGATTGCGGCGAATCGAGTGGAGCAGGTGGTTGCCGCCAATGGAGGCGATGTCGCCGTCGCCCGAGACGACGATGACGTGCAACTCGGGCCGGACCATCTTGATCGCCTCGGCCACCGGCAGCGTTCGGCCGTGCAGCGTGTACACGGACTCGAAGTTCATGTAGGCGCCCATTCGACCGGTACAGCCGATACCCGTGACGAGGACGGTGTTGCTCTTGTCCAGGCCGAGCTCGTCCATGACGGTGGCCAGCTGCTGCATGATCAGGCCGATGCCGCAGCCGGGGCACCAGATCGTCGGGAAGAGATCGGTCTTTAGCTTGTCCTTGACTGCCATGGCGGTGAAACCTCTTCGGGGACGCGGGTCAGCCGGCCCGGCCCGCGCGGCTGCCAGCCGGCGACTCGGACCCGGACGGCGCGGGCTCTGCGGGGAGCATGCCGATCGCATCGAGACCTTCGCGAATCGCCTCGATGCTCATTCGGCCGCCGAGCAGCGGCACGCGCTCGACCCGTCGCAGGAGCATCCGCTCCACGACGTTGGCGTACTGCCCATCGCTGCCTTCGATGACGACGATCTTCTTGTAGCGGGCCGCGATCTCGGTTAGCTCCTCGTCCAGGGTCGGCCAGATCCTGATCGGACGGAAGAGCGCGAAGTGGGCGGCCAGCGGTTGCGCGATGCGGCGGGTGATACCGAACGCGATCACCAGCGTCTTAGACTCCTTGTTCCAGCCGTACTCGTAGAAGGCATACCGCTCAGCCACGCCGAGGCTGTGATTCCGCGTTTCGTTGTACTGCCGGATGAACTCATCAGAATCCGCCGTGGCCGGTTCGCCGTCTGGGTAGGTGGCCACGCCCGAGAAGAGCCGCGTCCCGCCTGAGGCGAGTGGCTCGAGCGTTCGCGGAACGACCGGCAGGTCTATGGCGTCCAGGTCCGTCACTTCGTTGAGGTGGCCGAGGAAGGCGTCGGACAGGAGGATGACCGGGCTCCGGCTTTCCTCCGCCGCGTTGAAGGAGTGGATGGCGTACTCGTAGCACTCGGCCACGGTCGACGGATAGAAGACGATGCTGGTGTAGTCGCCCGTGGACCCGTAGCGCGCCTGGTTGAGGTCGCCCTGGCCCGGCATCGTGGGCATGCCGGTCCCCGGCCCCACGCGCATGACGTTCACGATCACGCACGGGATGCCGACCTTGTGGCCGTAGCCGATCGCCTCCTGCATCAGGCTGAAGCCAGGCCCGGACGTGGCGGTGAACGACTTCGCCCCGGCGAGGCTGCCGCCGAGGATGGCGTTCGCGCTGGCGATCTCGTCCTCCTCCTGCAGGAAGCGGAACTCAGGATGATGGGCCGCGTAGACCGAAGCCTGAGCGAGGATCTCGGACGAGGGGCTGATCGGATAACCGGCGAAGAAGGTCGCGCCGGCCTTGACCGCGCCGAGGAGGACGGCCTCGTTTCCCTGGACGAGTCGCTTGGTCATCAGTGAGTCCTGTCCGATCAGGTCTGGTTGTCGCGGTCGACGTTGGAGGCGCTCTCCGTGTCCGTCATGCCGCGATGTGGGTCGGTGCCGGCGACGGCCGGACCTCTGGCAACGTCGGGGATGTGCGGCGACGCCGGCTCACGGGCGGACGCAGCCTCCTCGGCCTCGATCTCCTTAGGCAGCCTGCCGTTTTCGTCGCGCTTGGGCAGAACTTCGATCGCGAGGTCCGGGCAGTAGCGCTCGCACAGCCCGCAGCGGATGCAGTCGGTGGCCTCGATGATCGCGTCGTGGGTCAGGATGAGGCTGTCCTTCGGGCAGATCTCGACGCAGATGTTGCAGCGCTTGCACCACTCGTCGACCCACCGAATGTTGACGAAGTCGACAATCGTGGGCGCGCGGCGCGGTCGTCTCTCGGCGGCGTATGGAGCGGTCGTGCTGATTCTCCAGAGTCTCGGCGACGGTTCGGTCGGGCCGCCGGTCAGGTAAGTCTACGGAATCGGGCAGGGAGACGCAGATGCGCGGCCGGCGCGACTCGCGGGATGCGCCCCGGCTACTGAACTCGCAACACCGTCCTGGCCTTGGACCAGTGGCGCTCGAGCTGGTAGTAGTCGCGCTCGGGTGGGGCGAAGATGTGGACGATGACCGCGCCGAAGTCGAGCAGCGTCCAGTGCGCATTGGAGCCGCCCTCACGCCCGATTGGCCGCACGCCCTCGTCGCGCAGCCTCTCGGCGATGCCGTCGCCGATCGCGCCAAGCTGGCGTTCCGAGCCGCCGGAGCAGATGACGAAGTAGTCCGCCATCGACGTGAGCTCCGAGACGTCGAGCAGAACGATGTCCGCAGCCTTCTTGTCCTCGGCGGCATCGACGATCTTGCGGGCGATCTCGAGTGAGCTCAGGCGCAGGCCCCGCGCCCGGAGCGACTCCTCGATCTCCGGCTCCGCCGGGGCCGTGCCCGCATCGACCTCCGCCTCGACGGCAGCCTCCAGGGCATCGGCGAGCGCCAGCTCGCCCTCAGAGGGCTTCCGCCGTCGCGGCAGGCCATCCGGGCGGGGCGTCGTTTCCGTCGAGGGCGATGTGTCGGTCACGTCAGGCGGTCCTCCGGGGGTTGTCCGAACGATACAACCGATGGTCGCGAATGTAGGACTCCACGGCCGGCGGTACCAGATAGCGAATCGAGCGGCCGCTTGCTGCGCGGACGCGCACGTCGGATGCGGAATGGGCGAGTGGTACGGTCTCGACGCAGACAACCCTGCTAACGGACGCTGCGCCGCCGGGCAGCACGGAGACGAGCCGGGCCGCGTCCGGAAGGGGCGCGCCGGGCCGCGGGACCACGGCCAGGCGGGCCAGCTCGAGCAGTCGGGCTGGGTCGTGCCAGCTCCCGAGCCCGGCCAGGGCCTCGGCCGAAAGGATGAAATAGAGCTCCCGGGCCACTCCCTGACGAGCCGCCTCGTCGACCAGCTCCCCCAGGGTGTCCGCGGTGTACGAGGGGCCGCCGCGCCGCAGCTCGATTTCGCTCATCGCGAAGGCCGGGTTGCCCGCGATGGCCAGCTCCACCATCGCGGCGCGATCGGTCGCCGCAGCCACTTCCTCGTCCAGCTTGTGAGGCGGGAGAGCGGCGGGCACGAACAGTACGCGATCCAGCCCGAGCGCCTCCCGCACCTGCTCGGCGATGACGAGGTGGCCGTAGTGGATCGGATCGAAGGTTCCTCCCAGAATGCCGACGCGCCGATCCGCCGGTTCGATCCAGTGTGTCACCGGTCCTCCCATTCGTCGGGTTCCCACTCGAGCTCTATGGCGCCGATGCGAACCGTCGCACCCGGCTCCACTCCCTGCCGCCGCAGTTCCTCGTCGATGCCGAGGCGGGCGAGCTCGCGCTGGAACCGCTCGGCCGACTCTTCGACCTCGAAATTGGTTTGGGCCGCCAGCCGCTCGATCTTCTTGCCCCGCACCACGTAGACCCCATCCTCGCGGTCCACGCGGAAGGAGTCCCCCACCGATTCGATGCGATGGACCACTACACCACCCGACTGGGGCGGCTCCGCCAGCTCGGCTGCATCGGGCAGCAGCAACGCCAGGCTCTTCCGCAACTCCCCAAGTCCCTCGCCACTCGCCGCGGAGATGGCGATCGCCGGGATACCCTGAGACCGGCGGGCCTCCGCGAACGCCGGCCACGCCGCGGCGGCCCCCGGCAGGTCCATCTTGTTGTGGACGACGAGAATCGGCTTCTTCAGAAGCGCCGGGTCGTGGGCCTCCAGCTCGTCGCGGATGACGCCGTAGCTCCACTCCGGGTCGCGGTCCGCGCCGTCCACGACGTGGACCAGGATCCGGGTCCTCTCCACGTGGCGCAGGAATGCGTGCCCAAGGCCGGCTCCGGAGCTGGCGCCTTCGATCAAGCCCGGCACGTCGGCAATGGTCGGCCGGCGCGTCTCCTCATCGGCTGCGTTGAGGACGTCGCTCAGATCGAGTACGCCCAGGTTGGGTTCGAGCGTGGTGAACGGGTAGTCGGCGATCTTCGGCCGGGCCGCGGTAAGAGCCGCGAGAAGGGTGGACTTGCCCGCGTTGGGCAGACCGACAAGACCGATGTCGGCGATGAGTCGCAGTTCGAGGCGAATCCAGCGCTCCTCGCCGGGCTCGCCGTTCTGAGCGTGGCGCGGCGCCTGATGCGTGGACGTGGTGAAGTGAACGTTACCGAGGCCGCCCTTTCCGCCCCGAGCCACCATCAGCGTCTGATCGGTCGCAACGAGGTCGCCCAGCAGCCCGCCGGACTCGTCCTCGAAGACGCCCGTTCCGGGTGGAACCTTGAGAATGAGGTCGTGGCCGGCCTTGCCGTGCATGCGCTGCCCGGCGCCGCGACCGCCGGGAGTGCCCTTGAAATGGTGGGCGTGGCGGTAGTCGCGCAGGCTGGTCTCGCCCGGGTCGACGGTCAGATAGATGGAACCGCCGCGGCCGCCATCGCCGCCGTCGGGGCCGCCGCGCGGCACGTGGGCCTCGCGCCGAAACGTAGCCGCGCCGTCGCCGCCGTCACCGGCACGCACGAAGATCCGGACTCGGTCGAAGAACATAGCTCAATTCTCGCATGCGACCGGCCGACGGCCGAGTCCGGAGAGGGCGTCAGCGGGCCGACTCTCGTGTCCGGTCGGCCGCGTCCGACGCGGGCCGGCTGCGCTACTGATCCAGGCTCTTGGTCAGGGTCGCAAGGAACTGGACGTTGCTGTCGGTCTTGACCAGGCGGTTGAGCAGCAGCTCGATGCCTTCGTTGGTGCCGACCGCGGAGAGCATCCGGCGCATGGTCCAGACCATCTTGAGAACCGGCTCCTCGAGGAGAAGCTCCTCGCGGCGGGTGCCGGAACGCTGGACGTCGATCGCCGGGAAGATGCGCTTCTCGGCCAGCTTTCGGTCCAGGATCAGCTCGCTGTTGCCGGTGCCCTTGAACTCCTCGTAGATGACGTCGTCCATGCGCGAGCCGGTGTCGACCAGGCACGTGCCGATGATCGTCAGCGAGCCGCCCTCTTCGATGTTTCGAGCGGCGCCGAAGAAGCGCTTGGGCGGATACAGGGCGATCGGGTCGAGGCCGCCCGACAGGGTTCGCCCGGACGGCGGCAACGCCAGGTTGTATGCGCGCGCGAGACGGGTGATGGAGTCGAGCAGGATGACGACGTCGCGGCCGGTCTCGACCTGGCGCTTGGCGATCTCCAGCGCCATCTCGGCGACGTGAGTGTGGTTCTCGGTGGGCTCGTCGAAGGTGGAGCTGATGACCTCGCCCTTGACCGAGCGGCGCATGTCCGTGACTTCCTCGGGCCGCTCGCCGATGAGGGCGACCATCAG
>Ga0182010_10000452_pt1 | contig 23402 bp, 26 predicted proteins | sample 611E1MmetaG_FD_120488 | JGI IMG/M metagenome (GOLD analysis project Ga0182010, IMG submission 120488) | Permafrost microbial communities from Stordalen Mire, Sweden - 611E1M metaG | ecosystem: Environmental > Terrestrial > Soil > Wetlands > Permafrost | place: Sweden: Stordalen | collected... | reverse complement strand
TCCGCCCACCCTCCCACCCAGTTGACAGTTGACAGTCCCCCACCCACCCTAGAAGCGCCGGGAAAGATGCAGCTCTTAGCTGTCAGCTTTCTACTGTCGACTGTTAACTGTGAACTGTCGACTGTCTCTAGACGAACAGGCTCGACACCGACTTGGCCTCGTGAATGCGCCGAATGGCCTCACCAAGCAACTCTGCAACGGAAAGCTGACGGATCTTCGCGCTCGCGCGCGCCGTCGGGTTGAGCGGGATCGTGTCGGTGACTATGATCTGCTCGACCACGGACTTCTCGATGCGCTCCACCGCCGGACCGGAGAGTACGGCGTGGACCCCGGCTGCCAGCACTCGGGCCGCGCCGCGCTCGGCCAGCACCTCGGCGGTCTTCACGAGGGTCCCCGCGGTGTCGATGATGTCGTCCACGACCACGCAGGTGCGGCCGGCGACATCCCCGATGATGTTCATGACGTCCGCCTGGTTTGGGCTGGTTCGCCGCTTGTCCACGATGGCCAGGCCAGCCTCGAGACGCTTTGCGAAAGCCCTGGCGCGTTCGACGCCGCCGGCGTCGGGAGAAACCACCGTGATATCGGGAAGGTGCAGGCGCCGCAGTTCCTCAATCAAGACCGGAGCCGCGAACAAGTGGTCCACAGGGACATTGAAGAACCCCTGGATCTGAGCCGCGTGGAGGTCCATCGAGAGGATCCGGGACGCCCCGGACGACGTGATCAGGTCACACACGAGCTTGGCGGTGATCGGCACCCTCGGCCGGTCTTTGCGGTCCTGACGGGCGTAGCCGAAATAGGGCATCACCGCCGTGATGCGGCTTGCGGACGAGCGCCTGCACGCGTCCAACAGGATGAGAAGCTCCATCAGGTTGTCGTTCACCGGCGGGCACGTCGGCTGCACGACGTAGACGTCGCCGCCGCGGACGTTCTCCTCGATCTGGCAGCCGTTCTCGCCGTCCGAGAAGTTGTAGAGGCGCACCTCGCCGCGGTGGATCTGCAGGTAGTCGCAGATGCGATCGGTCAGCTGGGGGTGCGCCCTTCCGGAGAACACAACCAACGGAATCTGGTCTTGCATGCCTTCCTCGCAACCGTCGGTCTGGCTGGGGCGGCAGGACTCGAACCTGCACATGCGGGATCCAAAGTCCCGTGGCTTACCCATTTGCCGACGCCCCAGTCGGGGCTCGAGTCTAGTGCGACGGCTCCCCCCTGTCCAGCGGGGTCACTGCTGCTCTTCGTCGCTCTCCTCGTCCGTCCAGTACTTCTCACCCAGCAACCGGTTCGAGATCTGTTGCGCGCGGGACGCTCCGCCGCCGTCCCCGCCCACGCCATGCTCGGCGACGATCCGCCCGTACTCCGAGAGGATCGCCTCGTCCAGCCGCTTGCGGGTGTCCGTATTCAGAGGGTGGGCGATGTCACGAAACGAGCCGTTGCGCAAGCGGCGGGACGGCATCGCCACGTAGACCGTCCCCTCCTTGCCTTCGAGCACGCGGATGTCTCCGACCAAGAAGCATCCGTCGAAGACCACCTGAGCGAAGGCCTTGACCTTGCCGCCCTTGTTCAGGTTGATGCGAACCTCGCTGATTTCCATGTCTTCACCCCTCCACAGCCGACGGCCGGAGCAGCGACGCCCCGCGCGTGAGGATCGGTGCAACCAGCGGATGCAACACTGCAAGAACCTCCGCAGCCCTTCTTGCCTCGTGCTCCCCTCGGTAGAGCCCGAATACCGTCCCGCCACTGCCGGAGAGCATGGCAAGAAGAGGTCGCGTGCCGTTCACCCGCCTAAGGCGCTCGCCCACCTCGGGCCAGCGCTTCACTACCGTCGGCTGCAAGTCATTGCGGCAGCGCCCGATCGGGAGCTCGCCGCCCTTCTCGACCCATCGGTATATCTCAACATCGGCCTCGCCGTCCAGTGCGCCGACGTCCAGAGCACGGTACACCTCGGCGGTCGGGATCGGGTCCGGGCCGGGGAGGAGCACGACCCACCACGGTGGGAGGTCGCGCACCGGCGTGACCTCGGAACCCCGCCCCACACCCCAGGCGACACCGCCCGCCAGAAAGAACGGAACATCGGCGCCTATCGTCACGGCCACCGAAAGCAGGTCGCTCGGCTCGAGGCGGAGATCCCAGAGTTTCGCGAGGCCGACCAGCGCCGCTGCCGCATTCGCCGAGCCGCCCCCGAGGCCCGCGGCGAGCGGGATTCTCTTCCGCAGCGCGATCCGCGCGCCGCGCTCCTGGCCCGTCTTCGCGGAAAGGGCGTGGGCCGCCTTCACGACGAGGTTGTCGGATCCGTCAGGTACGGTCCCGGCGGGCTCGACCATCAATCCGATCGTGCCTGCAGGCCCGTCCTCGAACCAGAGATCGTCCCAGATCGCGACCGCCGCGAAGAGGGTGCGGAGCTCGTGATAGCCGTCGGGCCGCTCCCCGAGTACCTGCAGGTGCAGATTGACCTTGGCCGGACATGGGACATGGAGCCTCAACGCGCCGCCCCGCACACCTCAAAGGAGAGCCAGCCGGGCGGTTGAGGCACCTCCGAGGGACGCCACTCCTCCAGGACCAATTCGGCTTCGTGGGAGCCGACCGTCAGGACGATCGCTCCCGGCACGTGCCCGATCGGGGATTTGAGATCCGCAACCAGTAGCGACTTGCCGTCCGGGCGGGTGACGACGGCACGGGTGCAGACCGCTGGAGACCCCTCGATGCGGGCCCGCCACACGAGCCGCTCGTTCGAGGCCTCGACCCATCCGGGCACACCCGGCACCTCGTGAGCGCCTTCCGGCACCAGGCCGGACAGGACGACGGCAGCCAGGTACGGATCGAGCGGCAACGAGGCGTCCTTGGAGAGGGGGATCACGCCACGCGGGAGAGGCTCGCGGCAGCGCTCCTTCACTCGCTCCACCCACCCTTCGTCATCCGTGACCCACGCCGAGAACGCCGCACCGCCTGGCGGGACCGCGACGCTGAGAGAAAGGCGGCCTGCGCCGCTGCGCACGGTCAAGACCAGGTTCCGCTGGCCACCGTACGAGAAGCGGTACAACGCGGCGAACGGGCTTGGATCGTGCACCAACGTGGGCCAGTCAGCCGGAAGCGCTGCGGTGGGAATTGTCGCGTGACGGCAGCCCGCACCGGCTGCCACGAGCACCACTGCGAGCAAGACCGCTCTACGGTGCAGCCGCACCCGCAACCTCGGCGAGTTTCTTCCCGATGCGCTCCTTCTGGCCGTCCTCTTCGGGATTGTTGGCCAGCGCCTGGCGGTAGGCCGCCGCCGCCTTGGTCTTGTCGCCCCGCGCACGAAGAAGGTCGCCAATGTGCTCCTGCACGGTGGCGTCGAACGGGTCCAGCCTGACCGCTTCGGTCAGGTACTTCTCGGCACGGTCGATCTCCCCGAGCCGGAAGTACACCCACCCAAGCGAGTCCTGGAAAGCACCGGAGGCAGGCTCCGCCCGGACCGCCTTGATCAGCATGTCGCGCGCCTCTTCGAGGTGGACGCCTTTGTCCGCGAACATGTACCCCAGGTAGTTGAGCGCTGCAGCGTCGTCGGGGTGCTTGGCCAGGAGCTTGCGGAACTGAGCCACTGCGTCGTCCCATGCCCCGGAGCGTTCGAGTGCCGCCGCGTACGTGAACTGCACGCCAGGTGCGTCGCCCAGGCGGACGAGCGCGTCGCGGGCCCGACTCACCGCCTCCTTGAACCGTTTTCGTCTGTCAAGGACACCCAGACCGGTCACGACATCGTCGGCGTCCCCGCTCATCAGCTTTTCGAGGACCTTTGCGGCGCCCGCATCGTCGCCGCTCGCGAGAGAGAACTCGGCGAGTAGGCTGCTTTGGAGGCGCGAGGTCTCCGGATCATCTTCGGTCTTCGCGTCGCGCAGGAAAGCCGCTCCCTCGGCGTAGGCCTCCCGCAACCGGAAATACTCGCCCCAGAGCGCAAGGGTGCGCCGTTCCATCGCGCCGTTGCCGCACTTCTTGAGCCACGGAAGCGCAGCGTCCGCCCGGTGGTCCAGCAATTCGAGCGTGGCGCGCTCCTGAGCCACCTCAACCGCCGCGTCGTCGCTCTCGATCTTCCTGTCCTCGACCTGCTTCCACACCTCGTTGAGGAGGGTCCGCGCCTCGGCGAGCTTGCGAAGCTCGATGAGCAGACGGGCGAGGCCCATCGCCGCGTCGGGATCGTCGGGGTGGGCGGCGAGGGCGCGTCGGTACGACTGCTCGGCGGCGTCCAGATGGCCGTCTCCCGCATCCAGCAACGCCTTGAGGAGCAGGGCGTCCCGCTGGTCCGGGTCGCCGGCCAGCACCTTGTCCAGGACCTCTCCTGCCTTGGCACGGTCGCCCGAGCGGGCCAGGAGGGTCGCCCAGCGCGCGAGGCCGGCCAGCGTACCGCCCTCCTTCTTGAGGAACTCGCCGAGCACGTCCGCCGCTTCCTTGAACTTGCGGGCGCTCGCCAGGGTGTCGACAAGTTGCAGGATCGCGCGCTGGCGCAGTTCAGGGACTTCCGAAGCGCGCTTGAGGTAGGCGGCAGAGTCATCGAACTTCCCGGTCAACCGCAGCGACTCCCCGGCGAGCAGCCATAGCCGAGGATCGTCAGGGTGATCGTCGAGCAGCACCTCGACCTGCTCCCAGGCCTCCGCGCCCTTGCCCAGACGCACCAACGACTGCGCGAGGATGAGGCGTGCCTGCGTGCCCTGCGGAATCGCGTCGAGCCCTCGGCGGAGGTGTGCGATCGCGGCCTCGAGTCCCTGGGGGTCCTGCGCCGCCGGCGCCATGAGCAGTCCGAGCGTCGCCTCCCCGTTCGCGGTGAGGCTCCCGGCCTTCTGGAGCTGGGTAACCGCCTCGTCGTTGACGCCCGCTTCGGCAAGTGCAAGCCCGAATTCTTCCGCGAGCTCCGGGTTTGCCGGATCGAGCTCCGCGGCACGCCGGAAAAGTCTCAGGCCCTCTGCATACTCGCCTCCCGCCAGGCGCGTCTCGGCCTGAGCCACCAGAGCCAGGACCTCGGGACGAGCAACGCCCACCGGCTCGGGCCGTTCGGTTTCAGTACCCGGTGCCGCCCACCTTGCCACCGCCCAGACTGCCAGGATGATCCCCAGACTTCGCCTCACCCGTACCTCCAAACTGCAGATTGTAGTCTCGTTTCCATTCCGGATCTTCCCGGCTCGTCATGGCGACTTGCCGTCGCTCCACGGTGGGACCGCCGAACGCGGCCGGCTCGGGAGTAGGGCTACGTCGAAGGCCCCGGTCAAGGTCACTTTCCGGCGCACCTTTCGCCCGTCCGCCGAAAGAACCAGGAGGACGTCTCCCGCCAGCGCCACCACCTCGTCTCCGGTCACGGCGAACGCCTTTACCCCGGCGGAGAGCGGGGTGCGGAAGCGCTCTTTCAGCGGCTCCTTGGCGGAGATGTCGACCCGCAGGCCGACGATCTCCCCCCCCTTGCGGCTCTCCAGGCCGACCAGCGCGCCTCGACCGTCCGCGGTGCAGGCCAATGATCGAACTCGCCCCGCGAGGTCGACCGTACCCAGGGAATGCGCCTGACCGGTTCCGGTCACTTCGACGACACCGCCGCCCGTGGCCACGACCGCGAAATCCCCCCTGGGAGCCAGCGCAATGGCGCTCGCTTCCCCGCCAAGGCGGACATGGCTCGAACTGCCACCCTCGAGCACCGCGACGAACGTGACCGAGTTCCCTTCCGGACCCGACGGCACTACGGCGACCAGTCGCCCGTCCGCCGAGCAGGCCGCCCGCCGCGCCCCAACCAGGCCCGGCAGAGGGATCTGCAAGAGAGAGACCCGTTCGGGGTAGGAGATGGTCGCGAGCGCCCCCGGAAGCACAACGTGCATGCGATCGAAATCGGCGAAGAACAGGGGAAAAACGCGGCCTTGCCAACGTTCAATCTTGCCGGAAGCGTCCACCACAGCGGTCCCGTCTGCGGTCGCCAACGGCACAACAATCCGGCCATCGGGGGCTGCAAACAGAGCCAGTCCATCTGCCGCCAAGTCGACGCGACGCACGACCGCTCCTGTCCCCGTGTCCATGAAAACGACCTCGTGGGGGCAGAGGACGGCGGCGAGTGCTGCGGCAAGCAGCATGCTGCCCGGCATTGGTTTAGTTTACAGCTTTCGCTAAACTGAAGTGATGTACACCGCCCTTGCCACCGACATCAAGTCGTTCGCCACGAACGAGCTCGGCTTCGACCTCGTCGGCATCACCACGGCCGAGCCCCTGGCCGGCGGCGAGCAACTGCAGCGCTGGGTGGCGAGCGGAGCCCACGGTGAAATGGCGTACATGGCCTCGACGTCCGCGGTGAGGGCTGACCCTCGCCTCTTCATGCCCGGGGCGCGGAGCGTCGTCTGCGTGGCGATGAGCTACCACGAGCCGCTCGGCGTCGATGGGACCGCAGCGGCCCTCGACCGCGCTATCATCGCCCGCTACGCCCGGCGCCGCGACTATCACGCCGTGCTCCGAGCCCGTTTGGTGCGCCTTGGCCGCTTCCTGGCCGGTCGCGCAGCCGGGACGGCGTGGCGACCCGCCGTGGACACTGCCCCGCTGCTCGAAAAGGAGCTCGCACAGCGCGCAGGACTCGGATGGATCGGGAAAAACACCTGCCTGATCAACCGGAAGCTCGGCGGTGAACTTCTTCTCGGCGAGTTGGTTACGACGCTCCAGCTCCCGCCGGACGAGCCCGAGACCGGCCATTGCGGCACGTGTATGGCCTGCCTCGACACCTGCCCGACCCGCGCATTCGACAGCCCGGGACACCTCAATGCCAGGCTCTGCATCTCGTACGCGACCATCGAGCACCGTGGGGACTTCCCCGCGGCGGTGCTCGGAGGTCTTGGGGGGCACGTGTTCGGCTGCGACATCTGCCAGACGGTGTGCCCCTGGAACCGACGGGCGGTCCAGCCGTGCAACCCGGCCCTCGCCACTCGTGAGCAGCTTGGCCGCCTTACGCAGGGGGAACTCGAGCGGCTCAACGGGGCCGACTGGGCTGCCCTCGTCGCCGGCACGCCGCTCCGGCGGCTCGATGCCCTCCGACTACAGCGAAACCTCAGGGCGGTCTCCGCCGCGGCCCACCGGAGGTTACCGTGACCGAGAAGAACACGTGCCTGCAGTGCATCGCCGCCGTTGCCGATGTCCCGACAAGCGGGCTCGGCTTCAGGTACACCTCCGGCCCATTCACCGAAGGCGGAATCCTGGTCCTTACCGAGGCGGGGATCCGAGGCTGGCGCAACCGATGCAGACACCTCGCGGTCCCCCTCGATCACGACGACCCGGGCCGCTTCGTCACGAGCGACCGCCGCCATCTCGTCTGCGGGAAACACGGCGCCCTCTACCGGCCGGAGGACGGCACATGCGTGGTCGGCCCATGCCTTGGCGCACGGCTACGGGCACTTCCGATCGTGTTCGATGGGGAGAGCGCCTACCTCGATCTCGAGTCGCTGCCCGATCCGCTCGCAGGCTTCCAGCACAATCCTTGACTTTTGGTCCCGTTCGTTCTATAAACCGCGCCTCAGAGGGGTCTCTACGGTCCTTCGCGGAGGTGCAAGCCCACCGCTACAAACAAAGAGGAGCGAACCCTACGGGCTCCCACCGCGCTCGGGCAGCCGGTGATCTCCCGTTTGTGCCAAGTTGCACGATGTCCGTAAGAAGCGTATTATATGAACCGGCATCCGGAAGATGCCAACCTCTACGTGGAGGAAAGGAGAGTTGAGATGCGCAAGAATCAGGTGATCGTTGGAGTGTTGTTGTTGGCCACGGCCTTCTTGGTCGTGGGCTGCGCCAAGCCGCCGCAGCAGGATATCGATACCGCCAAGGCTGCTTTGACCGCTGCTGAGCAGGCTGAGGCTCCGAAGTACGCCGCAGACGCATGGGACAAGGCCCAGCAGGCAATGAACGCGGTCAATGCCGAGCTCGAGGCCCAGCAGGCGAAGTTCGCCCTGTTCCGCTCCTACACCAAGTCCAAGCAGCTGATCACCGACGCCACCAACGCCGCCAATGCCGCCAAGGACGCCGCCGTTGCGGGCAAGGAGAAGGCGAAGAACGACGCTAAGGCCTCCATCGACGCCGCCAAGGCTGCCCTCGACAACGCCAACAAGTTGCTCGCCGACGTCGAGAAATGCAACCGCGCCAAGCGGGCCAAGGAAGTGAAGAAGGACCTCGATACCGTCAAGGGCAACCTGGAGGCCATGAAGGCCCAGGCTGCTGATATCGATGCCAAGTTCAGCAAAGACGACTTCTTCGGGGCCAAGGCCGCGGCCGACACCCTCAAGAATGCGGTTGAGCCGATCGCCAAGGACCTCGACGGCATCAAGACCAAGTTCAAGTGCAAGTAGGGCTGTTCGCGTTGTTTCACCACGGAACGGCGGCGGGCAACCGCCGCCGTTTTGCTGTCCGTGCGGCCGCTGCGGCCGCGTTGCTGATCATGGGTTGCTCGCACGGGCCCGCGACGGACGCGGACGCTCCCCGCCGTGCGGCCCAAAGAGCCGTTGCGATCGTCCGCCCCACCGTTCCCTCCAAGGCCAAGTTAATCGAGCAACTCGTCGCGGTCGCCGAGATCGCCACGGCCGCAGAGGTCAACGCCCCGTGGTGGGAGGGCTCCGTCGGTCGAAGCGAAGCCGCATGGCTCCGAGTCATGCGGACCGCTCATGAAGCGACAACGGCGGTGCGTGCCGCTCAAAGCCAGGCCCAGGTGCGGTACGCCGGACTGCAAGCCGAAGGGCGGAACGAGATCGCGAGAGCACAGGCGGAGATCAATGAAGCAGGGATGGGACGCCGCGAAGCCGCTTCCATGCAGCAGGCGCTTATCAGCTTCCGGCTGAGCGAGAAGTTGGCCTCCGGAGGGCGGCACCAACAAGCCGGAGACGAGCTGCTAAAGGTGCACCCTAACGCGTCGGTCGTGCATGGGACCTGGAGTGCCCTGCACGCCCGCTTCTCCGACCCCGCGAACTTGCGAGCGTGGCGTGGATGGGCCGAGCAGACGATCGAGGAGTCCCGTCGCACCGGGGACGCGGCGATCATCGTGGACAAACTGCGCCGGAGAGTGGTCCTCTACAGGATGGGAAGAACGGTTGCGAGCTACGCCGCCGAGCTCGGTGCCAACGGCCTCCGACGCAAGGAACACTCCGGCGACCGCGCGACTCCCGAGGGCAGGTACCACATCGTCGAGGCCAAGCAGGCGCCCGCTTCGCGATACAACAAGGCGCTTCTGATCAACTACCCCAACGACGAGGACCGGATGCGCTTCGCCCTCGGCCGTACCCGAGGTACCATTCCGACGCGGGCCGGCATCGGGAGCCTGATCGAGATCCACGGCGATGGCGGCGAAGGACGGGACTGGACTGACGGATGCGTTGCGTTGACCAACGAGGACATGGACCGTCTGTACGCCTACGTACACGTGGGTACGCCGGTGACCATTGTGGGAACCTATGAGCACTGAGCCCACGGTCGCGATGGTATTGGCGGACGACGAGCGTCACCGCTCGCGCTGGCCGCTCGCGCTCGGGCTCGGCTTCGCTGCGGCTATCCTGTTGACCTGTGGAGGCGCGGCGGTGCTCGCGCGCCTCGGACGGCCTTTCGTCGCCACGCCGTTCGACGCCACGTCATCGGTGTCCGACCTGTCGTCCGACTCCAACCGGCTCACCAGGATCGCCGGCCTGGCCGCCAAGGAGATCGACAAGGTCCACCCGAAGGGCGTTTACATCGTCGTGGACAGCTACCGCAATCGCCTCCATCTCTATGACAACGGAAGACTCATCCGCACTGCCATCTGCTCGACCGGCACCGGGCGGGTGCTCAAGGACCCGCGCAACGGCAAGCGGTGGATCTTCGACACACCGATGGGCGAGCGGGTGGTGGAGAGGAAGGTGCAGCACCCGGTCTGGGCCAAGCCCGACTGGGCGTTCATCGAAGAAGGGTACCTGCCGCCCAAGGACCCAAACGAACGTTTCGACAACATGTCGCTCGGCGACTACGCGCTCTACATCGGCGACGGGTTCATCATTCACGGGACGCTCTTCAAGAGCCTGCTTGGCCGTCGGGTCACCCACGGCTGCATCAGGCTCGGCGACGAAGACCTGGAGTTCGTTTACAAGCATGCGCCTATCGGCACTCGCGTGTATCTCTATTAGCCTGGTGGCGTTCGGCGCCCGCGCTGGCGACTCTCCGCCCGAGCCGGCCCGCGTCGCGGCGCTCGAGATGGAGGCGGGACTCGCCAAGAAACCGGGCGTGTATCTCGTTCTCGACCCGCAGCGGAGAGTCCTGGAGATCAGGTCCCGCGGAGCAGTCCTGGACGCGGTCGGCCTGAAAGGGATCGAAATCGTCAGCCAACAGCCCGTGTTGCGGAGAGACATCCCCGCCCACCCGCCGATTCCGGCCGTTTGGATGGTCGAGCAGGGGGCCGGAGACTCCGATCGAGAGGTGGTGGAGCCGACCGAGCTGCGACCTGCCCCCAAGATGGGCGAAGAGGAGGATGAGGCCGAACCCACGCCTTCGGCGACACCTGCCGCGCCGATCCCCACGCCGACGCCGGCGCCTTTGCCGCCCGTGTCCTACCGCAACCGCCTCGCCAACGGCTGGGATCTCTGGATCACGGACACGTTGCCGCCCCAGAGCCGTTTTCAGACCTTCCTGGCCGCGGTCAAGGACGGGTGGCGGCGACTGCGCGGCCTCGGTGAGGACCACATCCCCGCCGTCACTCTCGCGATGGCCGACGAGGACGCACGCCGGATCCACCACCTGTTGCGCACTGGCATGCCGATCCTCGTCGCAGGTGAGATGTAACGACCGAAAGGCAGTTAAGAGTTCAGAGTGAAGAGTTAAGAGTTAGAAACAAGAAGAGCGGGGCGCGCACTTGTGATAGTGCTTTCAGGCCTCGTCTTTCAACTCTTCACTCTTCACTCTCAACTCTTCACTCTTGTCTAGTTGGAGCGGAGTTTGGAGACCCGATCCACGACGTCCCGGAACGTCGGATTGATCGCGAGCACCTCGCCGAAGCACGCGAGGGCGGCACTGGTGTTGCCGGCTTGCTCGTGCGCCCGCCCAAGCTCGTAGCGCAGGCCAAGCTCCGTCTCAAGCGGGAGGCTGGGCGCGCCAAGCGCGCGCTGGTACCACTCAGCTCCCTGCTCCGGCAGCCCTTTGTCGAGGTAGCAGGCACCGATCATGCTCGCGCTCTCGACAAGGTAGTCGGGGGACTTGGCGGATAGCTGGAACTCGCCGATCGCTTCATCTAGAAGTCCCATTTCGCGGTAGGCCAGCCCAAGGTTGAAGTGCGTGTCGTAGTCCTCTTCATGGACCTGTTCCGCCACCCCGCGCTGAAACTCCTTGAAGAGGTCCTCGATCGAGACGTCGCTTGCCTTGCCGGCTCCGGTGGCCTCGGCCACCATCTCCTCTTCGGCCAGCTCCTTCTCGAGCTCCGCAGCCAGGTCGAAGAACTGCTCCTCCTCGCTGAAGAGCTCGGCCGCGCTCGATGCAGCAGCTGCGGGGCGCTCTTCATCCCAACCTCGCGCCTTGAGCATCGCCTGACGAGCCGTGACGTCCGGGTGGTCAGGGAAGGCGTCCCGGATCTTGCTCAGCAGCTTCGCGGCATCGTCCAGGAGGCCCTGCTGGATGAAGAAGTCCAGCTCCCCGAGCTGATCCTGGCTGGGCCCCGACAGCACCTCGGGGACCTCCACCAGCTCCATCGCCTCCTCCAGGACAACGGGAGGCTCGGACGCCGCGGGGATTTCCGGCACCGGCGGGTTTGTCGCAACCGGTTCCGGTGTGGTGGGTGGCTGCGGAGGCGCCAGCGGGGGGGTCGCCCGAGGCTCGGACGCCGGGGCCTGAGAGCCGGCGGGGGCGCGGAGGCCGAGCATGGATTCGAGGTTGTCGAGGCGGACGGGTCCCGTCGGCTGCCGGCGGCTTCCCCTGACGAGAGGCGGCTTCGGGGGCAACGACAGCAGGTCGTCAAACGAGGGGAGGGGTTCGGCCGCCCTCGGCCCGGCGGGCCTGGGTTCGGCTGCCTCCTGCCTTTGAGGAGCGACCTCCAAGGGTGCCGGAACCCCGAGGATGCTCAGGTCGAGCCCCGGGACCGGAAGCGAAAGGTCCAGGGACGACGGTGCGGCCACAGGCAGGGGGATGGCGTCCGAAAACGGGTTGAACCCATCTCCCGCCGAGCCGATACTGTCGCTGATTGCCGAGGCGGGAGCCGCGAACGGAAGGCCCGTCTCCGCAACGGTGGCCGGCGGCGCTTCCGGCACCAACGACTCGACCTCGACAAGCTCCCCGCCACCGAGCGATGCCAGCAGCTCACGGCCGCGAGCATGCGCGGGGTCCAGCGCGAGCAGACGCTGGAGGTGGGTGATCGCCTTGTCGGTGAGCCCGTACTTGGCGAACACGACCGCCTCGGTATAGAGCTCCTCGGCGTTGGTCGGCGACAACGAAGGCTCGGTGAGGCCCGCATCCTTCCTGGGCTCCTCCTCGTGCGGTGGAGTCGGGCTCGGCGCCAGCGGCGGCGCAGCCGGACTCGGCGGGGGTTCCCCAGAGGCGGGCGAACCGAACTCCACGTCGACGAACTCGATCCCGTCATCCACCGAGGCCGGCGGAGCCGCCTCCGCAGGCACTGGCGCCGAGGCGGCCGCCACCGGGACCGCGACGCCGAGCTCAACCAAACGTCGGGCGAAGAGAGGGTTGGAGGGGACTTCGACCGCAAGGCGACGATAGAGAGGGATCGCTTCGGTTTGCCGCCCGTCACGGAGGTACGCCTCCGCAAGCGCCGCCTCGATGCTCAGTACCATGTCGGTGTCGTCCTGCTGCTCGAAAACCCTGAGCGCACGTTCGAGCACCGGGGCGTCGCCAGGCATGCTGTTCATCAGCTTCTTCACGAGGGTCGCGGCCCGCGCAACGTCGCGAATCTTCAGGAGGCGGTCGATGATGGGGAGAAACTGTCCTTTCGTATCTCCGGCGTCTCCAACCCGGATCATCACGTCGGCCCAGAGCTGGATGATCTCGGTACGGTCACCGAACTTCGCTACGAGATCCTCGACCAATCGACGCGCCTCGTCGCCGTCGCCTGCCTCCGCGAGCGCGCGCGCCGCTGCACGTTGAAGCTCGATGCCACCCTTGGTGACCGCAAGGGCCTTCTTCGAGAGCTCCGCCGCCTGGTGCTGGCGTCCCGCACCGACGAGCGCGTCGATGCAGGGGGCGACGAAGTCCGCCTGTTCCGGTCCGAGGTCGAGGGCCCGATAGTAGAGCTTCAAGGCCTCGTCCAACATGCCGCGGGATAGGAGCGAGCGCCCGAGCGTGTCGATCTCGGAGGCCACCGTCGCCACGTCGCCGAGCTGCACCGACAGGTCCACCAGCTTCGCCCTGGCCTGGAAGTTGGACGGCTCGAGCTCAACCAGGCGGCGATACACGCGCACCGCCTCCTGGGGCTGCTTGGAGCGCAGGAACCAGTCCGCAAGCGTTACCAACTGCTGGCGGCCTTCGACGACCAGCCCCTGCTTGAAGTAGAGATCGGCCAGCTTCTCGTAGGTCTCGGTACGGCGGGGATCGAGGCGGTTGACCTTCTTGTAGATCGCGATCGACTTCAGGAAGAAACCGTCCTGGGCGAAGTGCTCGGCGATGCGCTGGTAGACCTCGATTGCTTCAGGGATCCGCGTGACCCGAACGAGGAGGTCGCCTAGGCGGTTCAGCGCGTTGGTGTCGCTGGGGACCTGCTCCACCGCGCGCTTGTACTCCTTGATGGCAGCGTCGAGCTTGCCACGCGCGGCGAGTTTCTCCGCCTCCTGGATGATCTGATCCCTCTTCGCCGACGCCATAGAGAGGCTTGCTGTCCCGCATTTATGCTAGCACACGCACCGGAGCGAAGCTTCGCCGGTGCTGCGTCGAAGCGCCAAACTCGCGAAGCGCCGCAAGGTGCGCGGGCGACGGATAGCCCTTGTTCGATTCCCAGCCGTACCCCGGGTGCCTGAGCGCGAGCGAGACCATGGCCCGGTCCCGCACGACTTTCGCCAGAATCGACGCGGCCGCCACGCACTGGTAGCGAGCATCGGCACGTGTCTCTGCCAGCACGGGAGTGGAGAGACCAGGGAGCGCCACCGCGTCGCTCACGACCACTCCGGGGGTGCGGGCAAGAGCCAGCACCGCCTCCGTCATGGCGGAACGGGTGGCCTCGAGGATGTTGAGGCGATCGATCTCGGCTGGGCTGCGGTGTACGACGGCCCAGCACAACGCATGCGCCCGAATCGTCTCGGCGAGGCGCTCACGGGTCCTCGGCGAAAGACGCTTGGAGTCGTCGAGCCCTTCGATGGGACGCTCAGGGTCGAGGATCACGGCGGCCACGGTAACCGGCCCGGCGAGTGCGCCGCGGCCGACCTCATCCACCCCTGCGATTAAGCCGTGGCGGCGAAAAACCTGGTGGTCAAGAGCACCGTCGGGCGGCGCTGCCCTCACTTGCGGGTGTACTCTTCCTCGAGACGGGCCGCTTTGCCTCTGAGTGCACGCAGGTAGTAGAGCTTGGCCCTCCGAACGCGCCCGTGGCGCACGACCTCGATGCGGTCGATGCTCGGCGAGTGCACCGGGAAGATGCGCTCGACGCCGATGCTGTAGGAGACCTTGCGGACCGTGAAGCTCTCGCGCACGCCCCCACCCTTACGGCCGATCACGACGCCCTCGAAGACCTGAATGCGCTCTTTTTCGCCCTCGCGGACTTTGACGTGGACTCGCACCGTGTCACCCGGGCCGAAGTCCGGGATATCGTCGCGCATCTGCTCCTTTTCGAGCTCGCGTAGATCCATCGTAAACCTCCCGCCCTGACCACGCTCGACAAGGACGTGGCGCGGAACGGTGATTATACACGCCCGGTGATTCAACGGGAAGGAGCGCCGGTGCCGGGGGGGGCCTCCGGCGGCCACAGAGTGCCTTCCTCCATCGCGATGGCCGCCGCGAGGCGCCGCACCTCCTCCGGGAGCTCGGCCCACCCGCGTGCCAGAAGGTCCAGTCGGCGACGAAACGTGAGCTGCACGGCCTGCTTCAGGCGCCACTTCCGGATCGCTTCGTGGTCGCCGGAGATCAGCACCTCCGGCACGCCCAGCCCCTCGAACTCCCGGGGCCGCGTGTACACGGGATGGTCGAGGAGGCGCGAGGTGAACGAGTCCGCCGCCACCGAGCCCGGGTCGCCGACGACCCCCGGCAGGTGCCGCGCGGCGGCGTCCAGCATCGCGAGCGCCGCCAGCTCCCCGCCCGAGATCACGAAGTCGCCGAGCGAGATCTCGTCGGCGGCTAGAAGCTCGTGCGCGCGCTCGTCGAACCCCTCGTAGCGCCCGCACACGAATACCAGCCTCGGGTACGAGGCGAGCTCGCGCGCGACCGCGTCGTCGAAACGCCGCCCGCGCGGGTCCGGAAGGACGACGTGCGGGGCGACCGTCCCGGCCGAAGCCACGGTCCGCACGGCCGGGACGACGGCGGAGGCCATGAGAACCATGCCTGGACCGCCGCCGAATGGTTCGTCGTCCACCTGGCCGTACCGGTTGACCGCCCACTTCCTGAGGTCGTGGACCCGCACGTCCAGCACACCGGCCACAATCCCGCGGCCGAGGACGCCGACCGCAAGGTACGGTTCCACCGCCGAAGGGAAGAGCGTCAGGAGGTCACAGCGCATCGCCGTCGAACAGCCCTCGCGGGGGATCGAGCACGATTGTGCCGGCCCCGAGATCCACCCGCACGACGGTCGGAGACTTGAACGGCACGAGGACCTCACCGGCCGCGGTGGCGACGACGAGCAGCGACGCGCCCGGGCCGTCCTGCAGCCCGGAAACCGTGCCGAGTTCGGTCCCATCTACGTGCGCGCAGGTGCAGCCGACCAGTTCGTGCTCGTAGTAGTACGTGGGCGGGAGTTGAGTGCGCTCCTGGGGCGGGAGAAAGACGTACAGCCCGCGCCATCCCTCGACCTCCTCGAGGGTGCGCAGGTCGACGAAGCTGAGGAGCCAGTCCCCCTTGTGGAGGCGCACGTGGTAAACGACCTTCTTGAACTCGGGGGCGTCGTGACCGAGGCCGATCTCCACTCCATCCGCAATGCGTTCGGGAAAGTCGGTCAGGATCTCGGCCGTGATTTCACCGTGTAAGCCATGGGGACGACGCACACGCCCCACCGCCAACCAGGTGGCTTCGGGGCTGGAGGCCATCTACTCGAGGATCTCGAGCACGAAGCGCTTACGCAACTTCATGCCGGCCGCCGCCAGTAACGTCCGGACGGCCCGGGCGGTCTTGCCCTGCTTCCCGATCACCTTGCCGAGATCTTCAGTGGCGACCCGCAACTCGAGCACGGTGGTCTGCTCGCCCAGCACCTCGCGCACCTGCACCTTGTCCGGTTGGTCGACGAGCGCCTTCGCGATCTGTTCCACGAGGTCCTTCATGTGCGCCTCCGATCGAGCGGTCTGCAGTCGGAATTCAGCTCTTGGCCTTGTCGAGCAAGCTCTTCACCGTCGGGGACAGTTGGGCTCCGCGCGCAACCCAGAAGTCCACCCGCTCCCGGTTGATGCGCACATCCACCGGCTCGCTCCGCGGGTTGTAGAACCCAACCTCCTCCAGCACCGCGGCGGTCGGCGTCTTACGGCGATCGGAGACCACCACACGGTAGACCGGGCGCTTGTTGGAGCCCATTCGCCGTAGTCGGATCATCAGCATCGAGCACTCTCCTTCACGTTTGCTTCTCGCGGCCGCGCCGCGAATGAGTATTGTACCAAAAGAGGCCGTCCGGACTCTACAACCCCAGTCCGCGCAGCACCCGCCGGGGGTCGCCGCTCGCCAGTCGCTTCGCCATGCGCTTCATCTCGCCGTACTGGCGCAGCAGCCGGTTGACCTCTTCGACGGTTGCGCCGGCTCCCCGCGCGATGCGCTTGCGGCGCGAACCGTTGATGACCTCGGGGAGGCGGCGTTCGGTGGGCGTCATCGAACAGATGATCGCCTCGAAGCGGATCAGTTTCTTGTTGTCCACCTGGGGCGCGCCCCTGAGCGCCTTGGCTCCGGGAAGCAGGTCCACGAGCTGCTCGAGCAGGCCGCCGCCGCGCATCTGCTTCAGCTGATCGCGCAGGTCGTCGAGGTCGAAGCCCTGTTTCTTGAGCTTCTTCTCCATCTCGGCGGCCTTCTTCTCGTCCACGACCCCCTGCGCCTTTTCGAAGAATGTCTGCATGTCGCCGAGGCCCAGGATGCGCGCTGCCATGCGGTCCGGGTGGAACAGCTCGAGGTCCTCCAGACGCTCGCCGACGCCGACGAGGCGGATCGGCTTGCCCGAGACCGACACGACGGAGAGCGCGGCGCCGCCGCGGGCGTCGCCGTCGAGCTTCGTGAGGATCACGCCCGTGAGCGGCAGGCGCGCCGAGAACGCTTCGGCTTGCCGCACGGCGTCCTGTCCCGTCATTGCGTCGGCCACGAAAAGCACCTCGGAGGGCTTCAGGATATCGTTCAGCTCCGTCAGCTCCGCCATCAACTCCTCGTCCACGTGCAGGCGCCCGGCGGTGTCGAAGACGATCACCTCGAACCCCTTGCGGCGCGCCTCGATGAGCGCCGCGTGGGCGATCTCGGGCGGGGTTGGCCACGCCCGGGTGTCGAGCACCGGCATCCCGCACTGCGCTCCGAGCTGCTCCAGCTGCTCGCGCGCGGCGGGCCGCTGCGTGTCCGCCGGGACCAGCAGCACGTGCTTGCCGAGCGTCCGCTTGATGAACCCCGCCAGCTTCGCGGCCGTCGTCGTCTTGCCGGTCCCCTGGAGACCGACGAGCAGGAGCGGAGCGGGAAACCCCTTGAACTTGAGCGGCCGCGCCTCGCTGCCGAGCAGGCGGGTCAGCTCCTCGTGCACGATCTTGAGCACCTGCTGGGCCGGGCTCAGCGACGCGAGGACGTCCTTGCCAAGGGCGCGCTCGCGCACCTTGGCGGTGAAATCCTTCACCACGGGCAGCGCCACGTCGGCCCCGAGCAACGCGCGGCGGATCTCCGCCAGCGCGTCGTCCACGTGTTTCTCGGTAAGGTGGCCCTCGCCGCGCAGCGTCTTGAACACCTTCTGCAGCCGATCGGAGATCGCCTCGAGCATGCCCCTCCCCAGGGAGGATGGAGTCTACCCTCCCCGACCCTCCGGCTCAACAGGTCCGACTCACCTCCCTTTTCTGCTATCTGGGTGCCCCCGGCGTCGGGGAGGATACGTCGGCAAAGGAGTGGGGGGCTGAGGAGCAGAGGAGCGAGACATCGACGTTTTGTCGTTTGCTCCTCTGCCCCTCTGCTTGTCTCCTTGGACCACGGACCACTGTCTTTCCGGTGGCGCAATCGCCGCGCTGGGAGCACAATCTCGAGCAGGGCTCGGGAGCCGAGAAAATGGCTCTGCGCGCCGCCGGAGGTGCGCGATGGCCATGGACGCCAAGGCACTGTGGACGATGTCGTACGGGATGTATTTGGTGACGGCGCGCGCCGGCGGGCGCGCCAACGGCCAGATCGCCAACGCCGTCTTCCAGGTCACCGCCGAGCCGCCGCGGATGGCCGTCGCGATCAACAAGGACAACTTCACCCACGACCTGATCCGCGACGGCGGGTGGTTCGCCTTCTCCGTGCTCGCCGAGACGGTCCCGATGGAGTTCATCGGGTTGTTCGGCTTCAAGTCGGGGCGCGACGTCGACAAGCTCGCCCAGGCGACGGTGCGCGAGGGGCTCCACGTGCCGCTGGTCGTCGAGCACGCCATCGCGGTCACCGAGGCGCGCCTGCTTCAGGCGGCCGACGCCGGCACGCACACCGTTTTCATCGGGGAGGCCGCCGGCGCCGAGGTCCTCTCCGCGGGCGCCCCGCTTACATACGCCGGCTACCACGCGCGGAAGGGCAAGGCTCCGAAGAACGCCCCGACCTACCGCGGCGAGGCCGAGCTGCAGGTCCAACCGCCCACACCCGCCGCTGCGTCGCCCTGGACCTGCGCCGCCTGCGGGTACACGTACGACCCGGAGTTCGGCGATCCCGCGAACGGCATCGCGCCCGGCACCCGCTTCGAGGACATCCCCGACGATTGGGTCTGCCCCGTCTGCGGCGCTCCCAAGGACGCGTTCCTCCGCGGTTAAGACCCGAAAGATCAGCCGCCGGGGCCGTATGCGCAGACCGTCGGCGAACGCAACCGGCTTCACTCGCGCGGCAGCTGGGTGGCGCCGCTGCCCTCAACTAGAGCACGAAGCCGTCATCGACGGGCAGCTCGACTCCGGTGATGTGTCGGGCATCATCCGAGACGAGAAAGCACACGACACGGGCGATGTCGTCGGGCTCGGTGAAGGGCGCCCCGCCGGACTTGGCGAGCGCCTCGAACGCCGCCTCCTCCGAACCGGCGGACAAGGTGAGTTCCCGAAAGAACGGCATCGAGCGCCACATCGGCGTCTTCACGCCGGCCGGACTGACGACGTTGACTCGAATGGGAAGCCCGGCCTGCCGGCACTCCTTCGCGGCCGCGGCGGCCAGCATGCGAAGCGCGGCCTTGCTGGTGGAGTAGGCCACCGCTCCCGCGGCGGCCCGGATGCCTGAGGCGGAGCCTACATGCAGGACAACGCCGCCAGCCGCCCCCATGGCGCGAATGGCGTGCTTTGTCGCCAAGAAAGCGCCGTCGAGGTTGACGGCCAGGACGTGCCGCCACTCGGCGAGCGTGGTCTCGGCCAGCGGCGTCGCATGGGACACGCCGACGCAGTTGACGAGGATGTCGAGGCGGTCGCACGCGCCGAGGATGTTCGAGATGGCGGCAGACCAGGCCCCCTCCTCGCGCACGTCGAGGCCGAGACCGATGGCGCCGGGGAGAGAATTCGCGACGGCCTCGGCGCCTCGCTCGTCGACGTCTGCGCAGAAAACGCGCGCCCCGGCGGCGTGAAGGCGCTTCGCGACGGCCGCGCCGATTCCGGATGCGGCTCCGGTGACGAGCGCCACCCGGCCCTGGAGTTCACTCATACGGCGACGACTCTACAGACTCAGTGGCTCCGTCGCCACCCCGACGCCGCACTTCAGCGGGACGGCCACCTTGGGGCGCATCACGCACAAAACGCGCTCCCCCGGGCGGCACCATCGCAAAGCCTCGAAGACGTCCGCCACAGGCGGCCAAGCCGCGACCTGTCCGCGGGGGCTGCCATAACGGTAGAAGTGGACATAGGCCTTCTCGAGAGTCGCAAGTCCTTCGGAGATCGCCGGGTCGATGACGGTCAGGAACACCTCGAGCTTCTCGCGGGTATCGACGATCTCGAGGATGATCGGGAGGTCCTCCGATAGGCGCTCGATCCTGCATGTGTGGAGGCGGCTGTGAACGCCGTACCCCATGAGGCCCAAAAGTACGTCGGTGCCGGCGTGTCCGTTGCACGCGTTTGGGTGGCGCAGCGAAACGAGAGAGGCACCTGTCCCCAAGAAACGCTACCGGTCGGGCAGGCGCCGAGCGAAGGTGTTGATGAGGACCCCGATGGGAACAATCAACAGCAAAGGCCCGGCCAGGAAAACAGGAGCCCAGATACTGGTCGGTTGCGGTGCGACGTCTTTGGCTGCGAAAGCGAAGAAAAGGAGGAACAACCCGAAAGCCAGGAACAGCTTGCCGCCGTAGGCGTTGAGTTCGTACCAGTTGTCCTTGGAGACAAAGGCCTTTCGGACCCGGATGCCGTACATGTGGTTCATCGGCACCTTCCGCATGATGAGGGGGATGGCAAACGAAACGGTCAGGAGACCGATGCCGGCGTGGACGTATGGGATGGGCACGATCATGAACTCTCTCCGATGGAGTATCTCTGCCCCCGTTCGTTGAACCACCTGGCACCCCTATTCAGCGGCGTGCCGGAGGACGTCCAGACTCATGGACCAGCCTGATGATAGGGGCAGCCAGGCCCACCAGACAAGGACGCCCGCAATCGTGTTCGCTGAAATGAGCGGCCCGGCCTCGTTTGAGCACCTCTACTTCGGCCATGCCCGGACCGCGGCCTCGATGGCCTGTTGGTGCGTCTCGAACGAGTGATCCTCGTCGGGTCGTCCGATGGCCTTGCCGATCCACGCCATGGCCTGCGGATACCCCCAGTTGTGCCCCGGCAACATGTGCTCGTCGCCCGGGTACGTCACGAGCTTGACGGTCTTGCCCTCCCGAGCGAGCAACTCGGCGAGCCGTCTGGATTGCTCAACGGACACCCGTATGTCCTCTTCCCCGTGCTGGATGAGCAGCGGCGCGTTGATCAACTCGGGCCAGAAGACGGCCGACCGGGCGCGGTACGGCGCCTCGTCAAGCAATTGCCCAATCAGATCGAAATAGACATCCAACATGTCGGGACGATCGTGAGCCAATGCCAGCAAGTCGGTGGGCCCGGCGACCGTGGCGGCAACTTTGATGTCGTGCGTCCCCTTCAGCGTCTCCCGCTTCAAGGCGAGATACGTCATCATCCCGCCGCGCGACCACCCCATCATCCCGATCCGCTCGGGATCGACCTCAGGCAGGCTCTTCAGCAGGGGCACCAGGTTGAGCACGTCGTCGACGTCGGCGCCGCCGAACTCCTCACGTCCCTCGCTGCCGCCGTTGCCGCGGTACTGTGATGCCACGGCGACGAAGCCGGACTCGACGAACGGGACGATCTCCGGGCCCCGAAGAGCGCTGAACTCCCGATTGCCGCCCCGATTGAGGATCACCGCCGGCAGGGATGTCCCCCGCATTGGCCGCCCGAGAAACCCCTTCACGCGCAGGCCGTCGCTCCAGTACGTGATCGGGAAGTACTCCGACTTCGCAGAACGAATGATCAGTTCCATCGACTCGACTGCACCGTCGGCATGAGACGCAGGAGCCGGCATCGCCATGGGGCTGGAGAATGTGGCCCCTGATGGCGGTCCGCCGGCCTCGGGCGAGGCGCTGTGACACCCGACCAACCCGAAGGCGAGCGACAGGTTCACGAGCAGCTGGAGCAATCGCCGGCCAGCGCCCGGGCAGCCCCGAGCCGAACGGAGAAGAGGGCCGATCAGGTGCCGTTTTCGCACCACGTTCCTCCGATGATGTTGCACGACGAGTGTAGACCGTCGCCCGGGGAAGACTTACCCACCGCGGGCCTGCCTCTGCCCGCGGTGGCGGCGCCAGCGAAAGGACCGAGGTCCAGGGTCTGAGTAAACAAGACGAGCAGGGCGACGGCAGCGTGCGTGCAGCCGCGCCGACGAGAGTGGGCCAGATGCTAGGAAGGCGAGTGGCGAGCAGCGGAGCCTAGCCGGGGCTAGGTGAGCATGCGAGGCGCGAGCCTGACGCAGCAGATGGTCCGCTATCGGCGGCGCCCAGCGGCGGTGCCGATCAGACTTCGCGGTAGCATCGGAGCTGCTCGGCCATGTCGGCAAGGCGCGACGCGCAGCGCCCGAGCACGCTGTCCGGCGGATACGCCCCATCGGGTCCTCGCGCGCCGGCCGGCGCGCCCATCAGCAGCTCGATCCCCTCCTCGATGCGGCCGATGGAGTAGATGTGGAACTTCCCCTTCTCGACCGCCGTCACGACCTCGGGGTCGAGCTGCAGGTCGGCGACGTTCGACTCGGGGATCAGCACGCCCTGCGTGCCTGACAGCCCGCGCTGGGCGCACAGCGCGAAGAACCCCTCGATCTTCTCGTTGACCCCGCCGATCGCCTGCACGCGACCGTTCTGGTCCACCGACCCCGTGACGGCGAGGTCCTGCCGGATCGGCATGCCCGAGAGCGCCGAGAGGATCGCGTAGACCTCGGTCGAGGAGGCGCTGTCGCCGTCCACGCCGCCGTACGACTGCTCGAACGCGATCGAGGCGCTCATCGAGAGTGGCATCGCCCCCGCGAACATCCCGCGCAGGAACCCCGACAGGATCAACACGCCCTTGTCGTGGGTGCTGCCCGAAAGGTGCGCCTCGCGCTCGATGTTGATGACACCCTCGCGCCCGAGGGCGACACGCGCCGTGACCCGCCCCGGCAGACCGAACGCGTGGTACCCGAGGTCGTACACCGCGAGGCCGTTGACCTGGCCTATCACTGCCCCCGCGGTGGATATCACCAGCACGTCGTCGAGCATCATCTCCGTGAGCTTCGTCTCGGGGAGCGATTGGCGCTCGCGGCGTTCCAGCACGGCCGCGCGGATGTCCCCGCCGTGGACGGCCCGCCGGTTCTGCCCCCGCGCCAGGTACGCCGCCTCGCGCAGGATGTCCGCCACATCCGAGAAGCGGGCCGAGATCCGCTTGCGGTTGCGGGCGAGGCGCACCGCTTCCTCCACGAGCGCTGTCATGCCCCCACGGTCGAGCGGCAGCAGCTTCTCGTCGCGGATGATCTTGGCCATGAGGGCGATGAAGTCGGCCACCTGCGGGCGCCCGTTCGGCATCTCGCTGTCGAAGTCGGCCAGCACCTTGAAGATCTTGCGGAACTCCTCGTCGAGCTCGTGCAGCATGTCGTAGAGGGCGCGGTCGCCGATCATGATGACCTTGACG